>Ga0315912_10000151_pt1 | contig 161656 bp, 117 predicted proteins | sample VfabasoilMG_FD_204469 | JGI IMG/M metagenome (GOLD analysis project Ga0315912, IMG submission 204469) | Garden soil microbial communities collected in Santa Monica, California, United States - V. faba soil | ecosystem: Environmental > Terrestrial > Soil > Garden | place: USA: California...
CAAACGAGCGCCTCGCGGCGCTTTGCGAGCTTCGGCCGAGCGTACGGGGGCCTTTCGCAAAGGCCCCTCGCTGCGGCAGCCAAGCTGCCTCCGCATACCCCAAACGAGCGCCTCGCGGCGCTTTGCGAGCTTCGGCCGAGCGTACGGGGGCCTTTCGCAAAGGCCCCTCGGCGGCCGGATCCATCGCGCCCGGGTCCCGTGCATAATCGCCGCTCGTGCCGGCCCGCAAGCACACGGAAGTCCCGTCGGCAGGACAGGGGTGGCTTCCGGTCGTCTGCGGGGCGTGGCTGTTAGGACTGGCCCTCGAGGCGAACGCGAGCGAAGTTCGTGTCCTTTCCCGCACGGTCGGCGAAGGCTACGTGATCCGAGCTCCTGGTCCCGACGGTGCCTTGCTCGATCGGCGACGCCTCTCCCAGTATGTGAATTTGGGCGTGTACGAGCTGCTGCCGCCCAAACGGCCGGATGAGTTCACGAGGGATCCGATGGACGGCCAGCTGCAAGTCGTCGCCTCGCTGCGCCTGCGTCACGACTTCGGCGACTATGCACGCACCGCGTTGGAGCCCGCAGCGACGCTCGTGGCTGGGCTCGATGGTCGACAGATCGATCTGCTTTTCGGTTACATCGAAGGCCTTCGTTTGGGTGGCTTCGCGGACGTTCGTCTCGGCCGTCAATTCGAGATGTCCGGCCTCGATTTCTACGTATTCGATGGCGCCTCGGTACGCGTGCACATGCCCGCTCATTTGGCGTTGGACGCCGTTGGCGGGTTCCAGGTGGATGGCGGCGCGGTGTTTGGCTATGCGACGTTCGAGCCCGATGGAACGCAGGGCATACCGTCCGATCGTGCGATCTCACCCATGGTCGGGGCCGGACTCGAACTCGATGGCATCCCGTGGGCCGAGGCACGGGTCGCCTACCGTCGAACCTGGTCACCGGCCGATCTCGGGGACAACGCCCCCGGCCCCGACGGTGGCGGCCCGATCGTCGACCAAGAATTCGTGAGCCTGTCGCTCGCGTTTCGCTTCGCCGAGCAACGGGTTTCGCCGTTCGGAGCCGGGCGCTACAACCTGGGGACGAGCACGCTCGACGATCTCAGTACGGGGATCGTGTGGCGAGTCACCCCGATTCATTCCGTGCGCGCGCAATACCTGCGAACGATTCCATCGTTCGATTTGGATTCGATCTTCAACGTGTTTGCGATCGAGCCGTTCGAGGACGTTCGTGTGGTCTACGAGGTCCGACCCGGGTCACGATGGACCCTGATGGCCCGCTTTCAAGGGCGATTCTTCCGATCGGCGACCACCGCCGACCTCGATCTCGAGCCATCGTCGCGGCGCCCCTTCGGCGGGGGAGGGGGCCTGGCCGCGAGCGTTCGGTTGCGCCGATTCGGAGCGCGATGCGACGCCTTTGGCCTCGGCGGGGAAGGGGGCCTCCGCGTCGGCGGGCGCATCGATACGCGCACTCACGTTTGGTTCGATCGACTCGCGGTCGATGCTCGGGCCGTCGGTGCCTATTATCGCGACGAGATCGATGAGCGTCGGCGCGGCTACAATATCGCGCTCCAGGCCGGCTTGAGCATCCATCTCGCGCACGGGATCAATCTCCAAGCCGTGGCCGAAGAACTGTTCACCCCGCTGTATCGTCACGCCTTTCGAGCGTTTGGATCGCTCACGCTCGATTGGGCGTTCCGCGTGGGTCAGAGATGAAGCGCACCTCGACGGAATGGGCGAATGGGAGGAGGTTCGGGGGCCTCGGGGTGACCCTGTTCTTCTTGATCCTGTTCGTCGCCGGAACCGGACGATCGGCCCCGCGAACCCGACCGGGGGGCGATGCCATGGGTCGATCGCCCACGCGGGTCGGTGGCGGCAATGCAGCGCGGGAGCGCGGGGAGCTTCCGACCACGGCCGCCGTCATGCATGGACCCACGCGAGCGGGCACCGCTGTCTATCCCGAACAGTCGATCCCACTTCGGTTCAACCATGGAGAACACCTCGGCCTCGGATTGCGCTGCCTCGACTGCCACGAATCGGTCGGCAAGAGCCGACAGGTCGCCGACAACAACTTTCCGCGCGGGGAGACGTGCGACCGGTGCCACGGCGATGCCCATCCGAATCGAGCGGCCGCCAACGTCGTTCGCTGCGATCTCTGTCACACCCAGGTCGAAGGCCAATCCCGCGTCACCGGCAGTTTGCGAAGCCCGAAGCCGCTCTTGCATTTCAATCACGAGCTCCACGCGAAGGCCGGGTCGAACTGCGAAGACTGTCACGGCGACATGACCAAGGTGCGGCTCGCCACGACCCTGCAGCTACCCCGCGAAGCCCAGTGCCTGGTCTGTCACGATGGCGTCGCGGAAACCTCGAGGTGCGGCGCGTGCCATCCGACCGAACGTGGCGGTCGGCTCGTCACCCGAGCGATCGACGATCGCAGCATGCCCACCCTGGTCCCCAAGGGAACCTCGGCCTGGGGCATCGGCCACGATCTCGCATTCGTCGAGGACCACGCGAGCGTGACCAAGGCCAACCCGGCGTTGTGCAACACGTGCCACGCGGAACCGTTTTGCCTCGAGTGCCACGAAGGGGTCGTCCGGCCGCTTCGGATCCACGATGCGGACTACGTCACGACCCATGCCCTCGACGCCCGCGGGCGGGTACAGGACTGTCAGAGTTGTCATCGAACCCAGAGTTTTTGCCTGGGATGCCACGAACGCCTCGGGTTTGGTGATCGCGACGAGGGGCCGTTTGCCGTCGGCGGAGGTTCCCGCTTTCATCCCGACGATTGGTCCGGCCCCGCCGGGTCCCCCCAAGGACACGCCCACGCGGCCCAGCGCAACATCGCCGCTTGCTCGAGCTGCCACCGTGAAGACAGCTGCCTCGCGTGCCACGCGACGATCGAAGCTCCCATCCCCGGCTTGGGCGCCAACCCTCACGGCACCGGCTTCCGCGACTCGGCCAAGTGTTTGGCGCTCGAGCAGCGAAACCGTCGCGTTTGCCTGAGGTGCCACGCCCCCGGAGCCCCCGAGTTGGACTGTCGCTAGCCCGAAGACCACAATGAACCGATGAGGATCTTGGCTTGGCTCGAGGATCGGCGACGGAAGGCAATCCTCGAGCACCCGTTCCCCACCGCATGGACGACCATCCTCGAGAAGCGAGTCGCTCATTGGGCGTTTCTCGACGACGCCGAGCGATCCCACCTGCAACAACTCATCCAGGTGTTCGTCGCCGAGAAGATTTGGGAGGGCGTCGGTGGTCTCGAGATGACCGACGAGATCCGCGTGACGATCGCAGCGGAGGCGTGCCTGTTGATCCTCGGACTCGAACATTCGCTCTATCGGCAGGTCGAGAGCATCCTCGTCTACCCGCACACGGTCACCATTCCCCCTCGCCGCGCCAGCTTCTTCGCCGTCGTCCAGTCTCCGGTCGAAGCCGCACTGCCGGTGCTCGGGCAAGCGATCCCGCGAGGACCCGTCGTCTTGGTTTGGGACGCGGTCCGACGCGACAGCGCGGGTGCACGTGATGGGCACAACGTCGTGCTGCACGAGTTTGCCCACAAGCTCGACATGCTCGATGGGGGAGCCGACGGTGTGCCACCGCTGGCCGACCCTGCGACCTACGCCCGTTGGATCGAAGTGTTCACCCGCGAGTACGAGGATCTGAAACGACGCACCGAACGCGGTCAACGCACGTATCTCCGTGCGTATGCGTTGACCAACGGCGCAGAGTTTTTTGCCGTGGCGACCGAGCACTTCTTCGAGCAACCGATCAGGATGCAGCGCGAGCACACGGCGATGTACGAGGTCCTCCGCGACTTCTATCGTCAAGACACCGCGGTCCGCGAGGCACGAGACACGAAACGACGACGCACGCCATAGTCACGATCGGTTCATGCGGACATGGAGCCACGCCGTATGTCGAGACGAAGCTAGTACTCGGTGCCGGAAGTTCGTGGCCGGTTAGGCGCGGAGCTGCGCCGCGAGACCGAGTCGTATCGGGAATACGGTGAGCGTCGAGCAACGCAGCCATCGTGGCGTAGTGCCGTGCATAACCGGCTACGAACTTCCGGCACCGAGTACTAGGTCTGGTCGGGGCTGTAGACGGTGAAGAGCTCGACTTCGGTCATGGCGATCAGGCGGTAGACGAGGTCGGGTTCGATCTTCAGCGGGTCGGCTGGAGCAAGCTCCACGCGATCGACCTCGTCGCCTCGCGCGATCTCGAGCACAGCTCGACCGCCGGTCAGCATCACGAACATGTCGGTGCGGTTTTGCGTCGCGACGGGCACGACCTTGCGTTCCTTGACGCGGAGCACCGTCGCCACGAAGTGTTGACCTTTGGCCCAGACGAATGCCCCGCCAAAGGTTTTGGGCACGAACGGCGCACCGAAGTCCGTGTCCGAGGACTCCTCGTCGGATTCCTCGTCCTCGAGGTCGAGGTCGGCTTCGGCCTCCGCCTCCGCATCGTCCTCGGGATCCTGGTTCTCGGGCTCGTCTTCGTCACCCTGCGACATGAAGCCAAAGCCTAACTCGGCGCCTGGGGCTTGGGCGACTCTGGTTTGGGCTGCTCTTTTGCAGTCGTCGGCGCCTGGGGCTTGGGCGACGCGGGTTGAGGCGGCTCTTTTTCGGTTGCGGGGAAGGGGGACTGGGGCGATCCGGCTTTCGTTGCCGCGGCCCCGCTGCGGGGCACAGGGCGGGACGCAGGGGCCTTGGAGGCGCTGGGACGCGCGGGACGTTGGGCCTGTTCGCCTGGACCCGTCGTCTTGCCCTTGCCCTTGGGAGGCGGCGTCTCCTTGTTGCCTTCACTGGGCTTCGCCTCGGCGGCCTTCGTCTCGGAAGCCTTCTCCTCGGCGGCATCTTCTGTCGTGGCCGCGTGGGTATCCCGCGCGCGAGTGGCCAGTCGAGCTCGACGAGCCGTGTCATGATCCCACTGGTCGACGCGGCCGTCACCGTTGGTGTCGTAGCCCACTCGATCGACCTGGCCCCCCACGTAATGGGCAAACATGTCGGCTTTCCCATCGCCGTCACGATCGGTTTCGATGCGGAGGAGTCGACCTTTTTCGTAGCGTCGCCAAGCGTCGACGTATCCATCGCGATCGACATCTTGTTCGTCGACCGTCAGCACGCCTTCCTCGTAGAGGCGTCCAGCATCGATGCGACCGTCGTAATCGAGATCGAACTGCTCGCGCACGAGCTCGCCTTGCTCACCGTAGAAAAAGTAGGCGTCGATGCGGCTGTCGAAATTGAAATCGGCTTGGCGGCACGACAGCGTCGTGCTCTCGCGTTCGTACACCGACACGAGATCGCTGCGGCCATCGTGGTTGAGATCGACCTGTTCGACCCGACGTCCTTGCAGGCCGCAACGAAACGAGTCGACAGAGAGGGACGTGAGGTTGGGGTTGACGGTTTGCGCCCCTTGCGGCGAGCCGGAATCAGGGGACGACGAGCCCCGTTCGGCCCCGGAGGGGCGTGAGGATCCATCGACTCTGGCCGAACCGGCACAGCCAGCAAGGGCAATGACGGCCAAGAAAGGAACATGGCCCGCTGGTTGCACCGGTCTGGTACTGTAGAGTGACGTCGCGACGTCGGCAAGCCACGCTTGTCTGTGGTACGCCGGCGCGTACGTTTGCCCCTTCATGAGTGTTTCGGCCGAAACGAAAGCGACCGTGGTCCCCACGGCCCCTGACCAGCGTCTGATCCGCAGCTTCTGCATCATCGCCCACATCGATCATGGCAAGAGCACGCTGGCCGATCGGCTCATGGAGCATACCGGGCTCATCAGCGATCGCGAGAAGCAGGACCAGTACCTCGATCGCATGGACATCGAGCGAGAACGTGGGATCACGATCAAGGCACAAGCCGTTCGCATGGCGTTCAAAGCTGCGGACGGGGAGATCTACGAACTCAACCTCATCGATACGCCGGGGCACGTCGACTTCGGCTACGAAGTCTCGCGCAGCCTCAAGGCCTGCGAAGGTGCACTCCTCGTCGTCGATGCGGCCCAGGGCGTCGAGGCGCAAACGCTGGCGAACGTCTATATGGCGCTCGACGCTGAGCTCGAGATCGTGCCGGTCATCAACAAGATCGACCTGCCGAGTGCGGATCCGGATGCCGTCGCCGCGCAAATCGAAGCCCTCATCGGCCTCGACACGACCGATGCGCTCCGATGCAGCGCGAAAACGGGACTCGGCATCGGTGCCATCTTGCAAGCGGTCGTGGACCGGATCCCCCCTCCGCGTGGAGATCGGAAGGCCAAGACCCGCGCGCTCATCATCGACAGTTGGTGGGATTCGTATCGGGGCGTCATCTCGATCGTCCGCGTCGTCGAAGGCCACCTGCGCAAGGGCCAGTCCGTCCGCATGATGGCGACGCAGAAGCAATACGAGGTGGTGTCGGTCGGCGTATTTGCGCCCGAGATGCTCGAACTCGAACAGCTCGCAGCCGGGGAAGTCGGCTACTTCATCTGCAACATCAAGGAAGTCGCCGAATCCAAAGTTGGCGACACCGTGGTGATGGCGGACGACTCTGCGGCCACGGCTCTTCCAGGATTCCAAGAGATCCAACCGATGGTGTTTGCGGGGGTGTTCCCGACCGACAACGGGGACTATGCGTCGCTCCGCGACGCGCTCTCGAAACTCACCCTCAACGACTCGAGCGTGACCTACGAACCCGAAACCTCGGTGGCGCTCGGATTTGGCTTTCGGCTCGGATTCCTCGGTCTCCTCCATATGGAGATCATCCAGGAGCGGCTCGAGCGCGAATACGACCTCGACATCATCACGACGGCCCCGAGTGTGAAGTACCGCGTGGGCATCCGGGGTGGCGAGGTCATCGTCGTCGACAATCCGGCCAAGTTTCCCGATTTGGGCGACTACGAGTGGATCGAAGAACCGATCATCGAGGCGCGGATTCAAGCCCCGCAGGAGTACATCGGCTCGGTCATCAAGTTGTGCGAGGAACGGCGAGGGACCCAAAAAGAGCTCAAGTACCTGACACCGACCCGGGTCCTGCTGACCTACGACCTCCCGCTCGCGGAGGTCGTGTTCGGCTTCTACGACCAGCTCAAGAGCCGAACCCGCGGCTATGCCAGCCTCGACTACGAGCAAGGCGGTTATCGCCAGTCGGATCTCGTGCGGCTCGACCTGCTCGTCAACGGTGAGACGGTGGATGCGCTGTCCCTCATCTCGCACCGCAGCACCGCGTTTGCCCGTGGGCGCGACCTCTGCAACAAGATGAAGGATCTGGTGCCAAGACAGCAGTTCGAGGTCGCGATCCAAGCCGCGATCGGCACCCGGGTCATCGCCCGCACCACGGTCAAGGCGATGCGTAAGAACGTGACCGCGAAATGCTACGGTGGCGATATCTCGCGCAAACGCAAACTCTTGGAAAAGCAAAAGAAGGGCAAGCGGCGCCTCAAGGCGATCGGTAACGTCGAGATCCCGCAATCGGCGTTTCACGCGGTGCTGACGCTCGATCAGGGCTAGCGGCGTTGGACGATCCACGAGGGAGCTTCCATGGCGGAACCAAGCGTCGACAAGCATGCGCGTCGTAGTGCGAGACAGATCCGTTCGGCTGCGCGGCTCCTGCAGAAGGAAGCTCGCCGGATCCTACGGCGATACGCGAACCGGATCTCGGCGGAACCAACCGACGCGATCCGGGCCTGCGTGGCGGCGATCGACCATCAACGCCTGAACGATGACGTTCCCGAGCTCGAGCGGGAAGCCGAGCGGCTCGACGAACTCTTGCATCAACACGCGAGCTTCGCCCGCAAGAGTGCCCTCCGCGAGACCATCGAGAACGTCGTCATCGCCGTGCTCATCGCGCTCGGGCTCCGTTCTTGTTTCTACGAACCGTTCAAGATCCCGAGCGGAAGCATGATGCCGACGCTCCGGACGGGCGATCACATCTTCGTCAACAAGTTCAGATACGGGATCCAGATCCCGTTCACGTCGACCGTGGTCGGTGAATCGCTCGGCCAGATCCGGCGCGGTGATGTCATCGTCTTCCGCTATCCGCTCGATCCGTCCGATGACTACATCAAGCGCGTGATCGGCCTCCCCGGCGACGAGGTCAAGGTCCTCGGTCGTGAGGTCTCGATCAAGCGGGCAGGGGAGAGCGAGTTCGAGGTGCTCCCGCGCAAGCGCCTCGACGAAAAGTGCCTCGACGAAACCGGTGAACGGATCGAGCCGCGCTGTCAGTTGTTCGAAGAAACCATCGATGGGCGGCCGCACGTCGTCCGCTACACGTCGCCCGACGATCGTGACGAGTACTTGGGCAAGGAGCGAGTCCTCGAGGTCCCAGCCAGACACTTGCTCGTGATGGGGGACAATCGCAATCAGTCGCACGACAGCCTCGCGTGGAAACAGCACGTCGAGGCGGTTGCGGCCGATGAAGTGCTCAAGATCCGCGATCTGCGAGACCTGACGACCGAGCACACGTTCAGCGTCGTTCGGCCGGAGCTCGACGGCGATGCCGACGATCCCAACCACGACGAAGTCACGTTCCTCGGCCAGCATCGGTCCGAATCACACGATCTGTCGCTCGAGGTTTGGCGAGACCCCTCTATTCCCGCCCGAGCCGTGTTCGAGGCCATCACTGCACGAATTCCGCAGCATCGTTCGGTCCTGTTCGGTGAATTGCTGTCGCCGAGTGAGGCCACGCCCGAGCTTGCGCGGGCGCGCCAAGTGGGTGCTGCGATCGATGCCTTGACGGTGGGTGAGTCGGAGCACGAACGCATCGCCGTAGCCTTCGTCGAGCCGGCCCAAGCCCTACTCGAACTCCATTGCGGGCGGAGCCTGTGCTCCAGCCCGGAAGACCTCGCTGTGCGCCTCGCGGCCGCGCTCGCCGAGTTCGAACGCGATCACGAACGCAGCGCGCGTGAGCTCATGCCGCGGCCGGAGGAGTCCTCGCTCGGAGCGGGGGCCCGCTACGGCACGAACTGGACCGACCGCGAGGATGTACGCGACCACGATCACGAGGTGACGTTTCGTCGGCTGGGTGAGGACGAACCGAGCGCTCGCGTTCGGCTTCGGGTGTTTCGTAAGCCCAAGGTCGAGGTCGACCTGTTGCAAGATGCCGCGTTGGCGGCGCTCGGCTCGTCGAGCTCCCGAGCGACGCTCGCCCCGACCCTCGGCGAGCGCGCTTGGGTCGTCGAACGTGCCGAAGGGTGGACGTTCGTCGCAACGGACGGCCCTCGCGACATGTCGATGATCCTCGAGTGTGGGCGCGCGATCACTCCAAACCTCCCCGCGGCTACCGCAGTCGCGGAGACCGTATGGGCCCGCGTTCCTCAAGCCGCCGCCGATCGTCGTGAGCTCAAGGGGCTACTCGTCGCTGCGGATCTCGACCGCGTCGAAGTCGATCCTCGACCGCGTCTCGACCGCTCCCCGTATGACCGCGTTGCCTATGAAGCGACCGTTCAAGGGGAGGCCCACAGCCTCGAGCTCGAGCTCTGGCGCAAGCCACCCGAAGGCCTCGTGGCGAAGGTCGCGGAGATTCGTCATCGCTACGACCTGCAACCGGATGACTCCGTGTTGCCCGATGGCGGCGCAGCGCAAGACGCCGATTCGTTTCACTTCGTGTTCGCGGTAGCCGAGTCCGAAGCCGTCCTGCGCATGCGCTGCTGGATTGGCCTTTGCCCAAAACGTGAGGTTGCCCTCGCATTGGCGCGGAGGGCTGCAGCCACTGCAGTGGACCCTGGGAACTTCGTCGATACCGATGCAGAGCGGTCGCGGCCATTCGTTCCAAGAGGGAACGTCAAAGGTCGCGCCGAACGGATCTGGCTACCGCTCCGTCGCTTCTGGCTCCCGATTCGCTGAGCGGCCGCACCACGATGTCGGATAACGGCAGGGCCCACCGGGAGCACTTTGCGGTGGTAGTGTTCGAGTCCAATGTGGACTTGGAGCTTCGAATGGGACGACATTCGGCCTGATCTGGTCGTGGGTTCGTGCCCCCGAATCGTGGAGAATTTCGTGGATCTCAAGCGAGCGGGGGTTGCTGCCTTGCTCTCGCTGCAGGAGGACCACACCCAGGACAAGCTCCGGATGGAGGAGCACATGTGCCAGGAGGCGCTCACCACGCTGGGCCTCAAGCTCGTCAACGTCCCCATGCGGGACTTCAATGTCGAAGACCAACGTCAGAACCTCCTCAAGGCGGTTTGCGTCCTTCACAAGCTCCTGAACGAGCACCCTCGTGTCTTTGTCCACTGCACCGCGGGGATCAATCGCGCGCCCCTCGTCGTCGTCGGCTACCTGACCTTCGTCGAAGGCCGCAGCTACAACGAAGCGCTGTCGCTCGTCCAGCAAGGCCGACCCGATGCCGCGCCCTATCACAATGCGTGGGAAGGGGCTCGAACGGACATTCTGCGGACCTATCAGGACAATGTTCGTCGCCGCGCCAAATCGCTCTATCAAGCGAACCCTCGCCGCAAATCCCAAGACAACTGGTTCCGCGCGGAACGAGAGATCCTCGTCGAGGTCTGCACGACCGGCAACGCGAGTGCGGATCCGGTGCGCCAAGACGAGGTCGTTCTGGTCGATGACGAAAACTGGTTGAACTCGAACCAAAATGCCTTGATCGACTCCGCCGAGGACGACGAGCACGACGCGGCGACCGAAGTCCACTCGGCGAACGGCTACGCGACGCTCAACGGCATGGGTAAGACCCACAACTAGTCTCCAAGGGGCCTTTCGCAACAGTCCCCGCGAAGTCTGGGGTTCGGCGTGACCCCATGAAGTGATGAGTCGAGCCAAGCTGGGCTCGACTCATCCAGCGATCGTCGTAGCGGGAAAACTGGATCCCTCCTTTACTTGACATAATGAACCTTATCGGCGAAACATGGACAATCGTCGCCCAGGCGGTGTTTGGGTCCCCCTCGTACGGGCCATCGGCTCCTAGCGGATCATGAGCTGTAGTTCCGGCCGCAAGCCGCCGACGTCGACCCGAGCGTGCCGGATCACGCGAAATCCCAATTCCATCGCGCGTCGCGCTGTGCGATCGGGCATCGGCGACAGCCAGACGAGTCGTCCGCCCGGGCCGAGGATGGTCGCGGCTCGATCGAGCAGGCCGAGGAGCAATCGCTCGAGCCCACCGTCGGGATGCAGGCGAGACCCGAGCGGAGGATTCGTCAGAATGAGGGAGACGGGTCCTGGATCGAACGTGAGGCTATCGGCCAAGTGCAACCTCGCCTGGGCTCCGGCGGCGTGGAGGTTGGCCTCGGCCGCAGCGATCGCGACGGGGTCGAGATCGCTGCCGACGAGACCGGCGTAAGGACCGAGCAACGCCCGCTCGCAGAGCTCGAGCCCGCTGCCGACGAACGGATCCCACACGATGTCGTTCGCTCGAACACCCGCGACATGGGCGAGTGCCGCAGCGATCGTGGGATGTGATGCCGCGGGGACCTCCCGGATTCGGTACTCGAACCGAGGGTCGCGAAACCGGCGCGGCGAGACCCGAGCACGGTGTCCGATCTCATCGATTTCGATCTCGAATCCGGCCCCGGTCGGATCGATGACGATGCCGAGACGAGCGTCCATGACGGCTCGGGTGAGCGCCCAAATCTGCGCACGGCGACGGCCCTGAACCAAGCCGAGTCGCACGCGTGGTTCCTTGAGGCTCGACCGAATGAGCCAATTTCTCAGGTCGGCCTCGGAGAGGATCTCGACGACAGCGCGCTCGAGGCCGTGTTCGAGGTCGAGCGGAACTTCGATCGAGATCCGTATCGTACAGCGCGCGAGCAAGGGTCCAAGCGCCCCGGTATAGTCGCGGATCTGTAGGCGGCCGGCCGTGATCGTCGAAGAAACCGACGGCTCGGCCAAGGGCCCCGAAGAGCGCACGCCGAGCTGTTCGACCAGCGCGGACTCGAGCCCTTCGCGGCACGTGACCACGACCGTTCGCGGGGTTGCGAGCGGTTCGTCGAGCGTCACGAGGTCGGGCACGACCGAACGCGACGCCGAACGCGACGCGATGAGAGAGGCCCGCTCGTGAACGCGTTGCGTGTTCGGGTCGCCCGGCTGGAGTTTGGCGAGATAGACCAACGCCGAAGCGCCCCCGAGCTTGCCGAGCGCCTCGATGAGGGCGCGTCGTTCGGGTTCGCCGGTGAGCACGTCGGCGGCTCGGAGGAGCGGCTCGACGACGGCTGGGTCGTTCGATTTGCCGAGCCCTCGGACGGCGGCCCGTTGGACGCGGGGATTTCGATCGGCCAACGCTTCGAGCAAGGTCGCTCGCGCGGCGAGATCGGTCGGTGCCATGCGGGCGAGCAAGGCGGTGATCCTCACCCTGCCCTCACCCTCCGCCGTCGGCAGACTGGCGATCGCCCGCTCGGTCGTGCCTTCGGTCCGCGCCAGCAGCCGCTGCAAGGTCGAAACCTCGCGCTCGTCATCGCTGCGGACGAGCGCATCGAGCACGAGGTCGAGGTCGCGCCGAGCGGGCGTATAGCCGGGGTCGTGCCAGGGTGCTCGCTCGCCCATGTGGGCCACTCTCGGCTATTCCTCGAGCGCCGAAAGCTCTTCCATGAGCTGCGGGTGATCGGTGTCTTCCTCGAGGCCCCGGCGCAGCATGGCGCGTGCGCTCGGTTTTTCGTCGAGGGCGAGATGGGCTCGGGCAAGGTTGAGGTAGATATCCCCGCGCCGCATCAGGCCTGATTGATCGGCGTTTTGCAGGAGCATCGTCCGATAGATCTTGAGGGCGTCACGCCACTCGCCGTGGTGCTCGTGGAGTCCTCCGAGGGTCATCAACGTCTCCACGTTGGTCGTGTCGACGCGGTAGGCCTCGAGCAGACGTTCCTTGGCTCCGGCGGGGTCTTGGTGCCGCAGCGAGATCCGGGCGAGGCGCGTGAGATAGTGAGACAGCGACTTGTTGCGCTTCGCCCGACGACCGACCTCGACGAGCCAGTTGTACATCCCCGCGGCTTCGTCGACCCGGTCGGCGAGGAAGAGTGCATCGGCGATCCGACGATTGACCTCGATGTCCTCCTGCACCTGCTTGTAGAGCGGAGCGAGGATGCGCAGCGCCCCTTCGGCGTCGCGCAGCAAGGTGAGCATGACGTCGATCCGCTCGAGGGTGAGATTGCGTCGCTCCTCGGGATCATCGGACCGAGCTGCCACGAGCTCGAGCATGTAGGCAACCTGGTCCCACTGCTCGTGCTCTCGACCGAGCGCAAGGAGCTCGGTCGCTGCGGCACCGTTGGACGGATCGAGCTGCAGCGCTTTTTCGAGATGGTACTTGCGGCGATCGCTGTCGCTGCGGGTGGACTTGGCCAATCGGAGGTGCAAGAGCGCTCCCTCGGGGCCTTGCGGATCGAGCTCGGCGGCGCGTTGCAGGGTGAGCGCAACGGCCCCCTGTTCTCCGATCGCTTCGTAGACCGAGGCCTTGGCAAGCAGGGCTGGCACATAGGTGGGGTCGTCGGCGAGCAGATCGTCGAGGATGGCTTTGGCTCGCTCCGGATGATCGAGGCGTTCGGCCAACAACGCGGCGAGTGCCGAGGTCGCGCGACGGTACCCGTCGAGATCGCTCGCTTGGCGCAACCGCTCCGCTCGATTCTCGAACAGATCGGCGAGGTCACTCCAGCGCTCGCTGACGCGAAACAACCGTTCGACGGCCGCTTCCGCGGTGGGCTCGCCCGGATGCTCGAGGAGGATCTCACGATAGCGCGTCAACGCCCCGGCCGGATCGCGCAACCGCACCTCGGCGAGTTGAGCGAGTTCGAGCTGGACGGCGAGGCGGCCCTGGGGCGGGACCAAGTCACGCTTGCGCTCGAGCACGTCCCGGACGTCCTGCCAGCGTTCGAATCGCCGCAGCAAAGTCTCGAGCTCTCGAGCCGCGTCGGGATCATTGGCATTGTCGGCGAGCATGTCCTGATAGACCGCGATCGCATCATCCGGACGCTCGAGTTTGTCGAGAAACAGGTTGGCCAACCGATAGCGAAGATCGCGACGCTCGGTCGGCTCTTCCGTGAGGACCGCGCGTCGACCAAGGCTTTCCGCGAGCTTGCGATAGTTCCCTGTCGCTCGCAGCAGCGCGATGAGTTTGCGCCACGCGTTCGGATCGTGTTCGTCGACCGAGAGCAATGCTTCGAGGTCGGCGATCGCGAGCTCGGCATCTTGCAACGGCCCTTCTGCGACCGACGCGGCTTCGGCCCAAAGTGCCACCGCGCCTTCTTGTGAGGTCTGCACTTGCGCGCTCCGGAGCAACGATTGATGGAGCGCCATGAACTCTCCCGCGCCGCGGGAGATCTCGATCATCAGCTCGAGGGCTTCGGGATGATCCGGCTCGTCGGCGAGGACGGGCTGAATCGTCCGGTGGGCACCATGGGCATCGCCGAGGTCGCGCAGCATCAGTGACGCGGCCTGGAGCGACAACGTCGTCGGACGCAGGCCTTCGCGGCGCGCCCGTTCGATCGCCTTGTGCATGAGCGCGACGCTACGCGGCAACCGGTCGAGGGCCATGCGTCCCAAGTCGATGACGCGGCCGAGCGCCGTGGTCGACTCGGGATCGTACGCCAACAGTTCACCCCAAGCCTCGAGCGCTTGTTCGGGGGTTCCACCCCCTTCGTCGCACACTGTGGCGAGCTGCTCGAGCAGGCGCGGGCGATCGGCTTCGTCCGCGATGGCCAACCGGTGGGCGGTGATGCGGGCGAGGCCCTTTTCGTTGCCGGTCGCTTGATAGGCGTTCTCGAGTGCGTCGAGCAACGCGACCGGAGGATGCTCGCCGGATCGCTCGAGCACCACCTCGAGCCCCTGCAAGGCCGCGCGGTCGTGGGTGGATTGGAACGCGTCGCGGAATGATTCCATCGCCGCGTCCATGCGCCCCTGGGCAAGCTGAACCTGACCGAGGCGGATCATCGTGCGGCTTTGCACACCCGGCTCGCCCGCGAGTCGGGCGAGCTCCCGGAGGGCGAGTTCCATGGCCTGTGCGTCTCCTGCACTTCGGGCCAACCGTTCCACCCGATCACACACCATCGCCGTCGCCAAACCGGCCTCGACCAAGGGCACGAGCACCTCGAGCGCGCGCTGGGTTTCGCCGAGCACCTCTTCGGCCAAGCGAGCCGCGTAGAGGGCGATCGCGACGCGCGTCCCCCCGCTCACGGAATTACGGTTGGCACGCTCGGCGAGCAGGTCGAGATGTTCGGCCCCACGTCCGAGACCCACGGCGATGCGCCCGCTTTGATCGAGCACCTGCGGCAGGTCGTCTTCGTCGATGACGTCGAGCAACTGGATGTAGGCCGAGAGTGCGCCGGGCTGGTCGTCGAGGCGCTCGACCTTGAGCCGCGCGAGCCGGCGAAGCGCATCCTCCTTCTCTTCCGGATCGACGCTGAGCCTCGCCCGGGCCGCGAGGACTTCGGCGAGTTCGGCATAGCGCCCGAGCTGCTCGAGCGGACCCATGACCAACATTCCGGCGCCTTCGAAGCCTTCGGGCTGCTGAGCGAGGGTCACGAGATCACCAATCGCCCCTTCTTGTCCGGGTTGCAGGTTCAAGACCTGCTCGTAGCGTTCCATCGCTCCGGTCACATCCGAGAGCGGCCCGGAGTAGAGGCGCGCGGCCTCGAGCATGAGGGTCGCGCGACGATCGTCGGTGGTGGCCAACGTCGCCTGTTCCTGCACGACTTCGGCTGCTTCCGCGTAGCGAGACTCGGCCCGCAACGCTCGCCCGAGGGCAGCGAGGGCATCGTCGTCGCTCGGAGCCTCGGAGAGCAGCGCTCGCAGGGTATCGATCTCGGCCGCACGGTCCTTGAGGGTCTCGCGTTGCAGGCTCGCGAGGTGCATCCGAAGGTCGCGGCGTTCGGCATCATCGGCCGAGGCCGCGATCCGCCGTTCGAGCACCGCGACGAGCTCGCCGGTCGATCCGCTTTCCTCGTAGACCTTACTCAGGCGACGGAGTGCTTGGCGATCGTTGGGCTCCACGTCCAAGAGCGCCTTCCAGGCTCGCTCCGCGTCGGCCGGCCGGACGAGGACCTCTTCGAGCAAGACGGCCAACCGACGAAGGTGTTCGACGCGGAGTTCATCGGTTTCGGCAACATCGGCGCGACGCGGCAGAATCGAGGCGAGCTCGTCGTGGTAGCCGAGGCGGGTCAGCGCGGTGTCGAGCAATCCGAGCGCCGGCGGATGCGACGGGCGAACCTGCAACGCGGAACGCAAGATATCGGCCGCGGTCGCCGGATCTCCGAGCTCGTGCTTGATCGCGGCCGCTCGCACGAGCAGGTCGAGGCGGCGATCCTCGTCGCCGGCCAACGCCTCCGCATACGCGGCGGAAGCCAGCGCATCCCCCAGCGCACCTCGAACTCCAAACGCAGTCGCGATCCGCTCGACTTCGCGATCGAGTCGATCGAGGGCTTCATCTGGACCCGGTTCGGCGAGCGCCCGCGCCAACGTCCTAAACGGGGCATCGGGAGGGTCGCCCAAACGGCTTTGCAACTCTGCGATCTCCCACAAGAGTTCGTGCCTGGCGGCCGGTTCCTCAGTGTGGGTGAGCTGCCATTCGTCGATCTCGATGATCCGCTGCAGGCTGCCGGTCCGCTCGTAGATCGGACGCAAGGTCGCGACGATCCGCGGCCGGTGTTCGCGGCGTTTCTGGGCGATCGCTTCGAGCATGGCGACCGCTTGCGGGTGATCGAGCTGCTCGCCCAACATACCTTCGATCGTATCGACGGCCCCTTCGGGGTCCCCGAGCGATTCATCCTGGATGGCGGCAATGCGCAACGAGACCTCACCTCGCGCCTCGAGGCCATCCGTTCGTGTCAGTCGTTCACGCAACAGCTCCAGTAGATCCGCGTGACGGTGGCTCTCGGTGTAGATCTTCTCGAGCCGCGATCGGGCGATCTCGTACTCCGGACGCAGATCGATCATCCGCTGATACGCGCGAGCCGCTTCGGTAGAGTCGTCCAACATCTCGGTCGCGACGGTGGCGATCTTGCGCAAGAGCTCGATCTGACGCTCCTCGGACAACGCACCATCGGCTTCGCGCCAGTATGCGGCGATGAGCTCTGACCAGAGCTCGGCCCGCGTCATCGCGGACTCGAGGCCGACGAAGACCGTGGGATCGTCGGGGTTGGCGTGAAGGATCCGCTGCAAGAGCGGTACGGCCTGAGCCGGCTTCCGCAGCACGCCTGACCAAAGATCCGCCGCTTCCCGGACGACCGCGAGCATTTCGTCGGTGTCCTCGCGCGCGCCGGCCGAATCGACGAACTCGGTCAGCAAGCTGGCGTAGCGCTCGGTTTGCCCGAGTACCCCCGAAAGCCGAGCCAGTTGATCCCGCACGTATCGATTGCGCGGCTGTTCCTTGAACAACCGCTCATAGCTTTGCATCGCGCGCTCGAGGTCCTCGAGTTGTTCCTCCTCGATTTGAGCGATCCGTAACAGGAGCTTGCCCCGCGCTTGATCGTCCCGGGCATCCGCCAGACGCGCTTCCTGCAAGCTGATGAGCCTGCGCCAATCCCCGACGGCGGTGAACACCGGCTCGAGCATCTCCGCCACGCGGATCCGCATGGTCTCGTCCTCGAGGTAGCGGTCGAGTTCCGCATTCGCGACCGCCTGGTCGGGATCGAGCTTGATCGCCGCGGAGAGGTGCCGAATGCCGGTTTCGGCGTCGTCGAGTTGCTGCCCGTAGAGCCGTCCGAGGCGAAGGTGGACCTCGACCGCGGCCGGACCCACGAGGCGAGCGAGTTTGCGATTGAGGTGGCCCGCGAGCTCACGCCAACGCGCGGTAGCTTCGTAGAGCGGTTCGATGACCGCTTGCACGGCGGGGCGTTCGAGTCCTTCGGCCGAGAGCCGCTCGTAAACACGGATCGCTTCTTCGGCTCGATCCAAGTTCAGGCGATAGAACTCGGCCGCTCGAATGAGGTAGTCGTCGCGCAACGTGCGTTCGGACGCCCGATCGGCACGGCCCACGAGCAAAAGCGCCAGCGGCTCGAAGGCGTCTTGGCGGAGATAGATCTGCTCGAGAGCGTCTGCGGCTCCTTTGTCATCCGGCGATAGCTCGAGCACCCGCTCGTACGCTTGCCGAGCGATGTCGAGTTGTCCGAGCCGTTCGAGGGCAACTCGGCCTCGCTCACGCAGGACGCGCTGTTGCAGCGCGGAGTCCAGGATGTGTTCGACGGTTTTGCCATACGCGGCGACCAGCGCCTCCGAGCGCTCCGGCGATGCACCCAAGCGTTCGACCTTGCCCAAGATCTCTTCGAGCTCGGGCTGATCCGCCGCTTCCGTCATGGCCTCGCAAAGCACCCCGAACGCTTTGTGCGAATCCCCGATCCGCTCTTCTTGAGTGCGAGCGACTTTGAGCAACGCTTGCAGGCGACGCCGTCCTGATGGCTGCTTACGTGCTTGCAACTCCTCGATCTCGAGGAGCGCGGGCCAGTTCTGCTCCGCTTCGTAGAGCGGCGTCAGGATCTTCACCGAACGCTCGCGGGTGTCGTCTCCATCGAGGTAGCTCGCCACCTCCCGTCGCGCCCGTGGATCGGTCGGTGCGAGATCGAGCACGCGTTTGAGCAAATCGAGCGCGTCGTGACCTCGGCTGAGTTTGCGGCCCACGACCACGGCGGTCCGAGTCAAGAGCTCCACACGATCCCGATCGCTTTCGGCGATCACGGTCAACCGGCGCAGCCCTTCCTCGACGTCCGGCCAACGTTCGAGCTCCTCGTGCAGCGCGACCAAGGCCGTGAGGGCGTACGCGGTGTCTTCGCGGCCAACCTTGAGGTCTAGGACCGATTGAAAGGCATCGATGGCGCGATGCAAGTCGGCTTGGCGATCGCGCTGCATTTCGCCGATCCTCCGCCAGATTGAGGCTTTTTGCCGCGGATCGGACGTGTGGAGGATCCGGTGTTCGAGCACTTCGACCAGGCGCGCCCATTCCTGCTCCTCGACGAACAACCGCTCGAGGGCTTCGAGAGCGACCGGATTGGCCGGATCCAGATCGAGCACTTCGCTGTACGTCAGGGCCGAACCCACGCGATCGCCGAGCTCTCCCTCGGTCTCGGCGATCTCGATCCGGGTGCGAACTTGTTCGGCGACGGTGTCGATGAACCCGAGCAAGCGCCGCTTGGCACCGACGAACGCCACTTCATCGCCCGCTTCGAGGTGGAGTCGGCACAGGGCCGAAACCGCCTCGTGGGCCAACGTGGCATCTGCCGGATCGAGGTCCAAAAGCGCCGTGTAGGCCTGACGCGCGCCTTCCTGATCGCGGAGCTGCTGGTCGAGCAATCGGGCCAGACGCGTCGTGAGATCGATGCGCAAGGTCGGCTCGAGAACCTTGGGATCGTTCAACGCCGTCCGCCACACCTCGGCAAGCTCGAGCGCACGATGGAGCGCAAGGCCGAGACGTTCGACCTCTTCGCGGGTATCGAACCGCGTCGGGTCGATGAGGTATGCCTCGCGAACCGCGTCGAACCCCTCGCTCGGGGACGAAAGGTCGCGCTCCCGCAGTGCGGCGATCTGGAGGAGATATCCGACCGCTTCGTCGATCGCACCGGTGCGCTCCGCATGAGCGCGGCGGACCTTGAGCACGCGGATGCGGCCCTCATGGTCGCCGACGCGCGCATAGATCGGATCGAGCACCGCGCAGGCTTGCAGCGCTACCCCGGGAACTCCAAGCAAGGTTTCGAGCAACGCACGAGCCTCACCATGGTCGGGATCTTCACCCAACACCTGGCCGAGCAGATCGACCGCACCGAACGCATCGCCGAGACGCTGCATCCGCAAAGATGCACGACGGACCCGAAGCACCCGAGATTCCGCGGGATCGTCATCGGTGAGCTCGGCTTGACGGCCGAGCAAGGCTTCGAGTTTGACGAAGTCGGCCTCTTCGCCACCTTCGGCGTACATCTCGACGAGCAGAGAGATGGTCGGCAAGTCGTCGGGGATGAGGTCCAGCAACTCCTCGGCCGTCGCCACGGCCGTACCGCGATCGCCGAGGACGTGGCGACAGAGCCCGATGATGCGGGACAGCAGTTCGTTTTGTTCGCCGGGATTGAAGGTCACGTCGACGCGTCGCCGATAGAGTGCGACGAGGTCCTCGTTCGCCTGGCGGCCGCGCAACAACGCTTCGAGGGCTTCGTAGGCACCCTGATGCGTTTCATCCATATAGAGGATGTCGCGATACGCTCGCTCGGCATCGGTCAGACGACCCAGGGTGTCGCGCAAGATCGCCGCATACTCGAGCAACAGGTCGCGACGAAGCGCGACGCGTTCGCGCGGCAAGGTGTGGCCTTCGGCCTCGGCCGCCAACGTCTCGAGGCTCATGTCCCCGAGCACGGCCTCATAAGCCGAAGCGACGTCCCCCATGCGATCGAGCTCGCTCCCGAGCCGTTGCAAAATCTGGCGTCCCTGCCAGCGTTCCGGATGACCCCGAAACAGCTCGTTGCGGATCCGCAGTGCGTCGAGACGGCGATCCGGCATCTTCTCGCACGTGACGGCGAGCTGATCGAGCAGCACTTGGCGCTGGTCGGAGTCTGATTCCGCCGCGACGATGACCTCCATCGCTTCGGCTTCCTTGGGCAGGCTCTCGACGCGACGATAGTACGGCAGGAGTCCCCGCATGATGGGCAACGACATCGAGGGGTCGGCTTGCCGCAGACTTTCGAGCGCATCGACGGCCCGACCGTGTAGCGGATCGATGTCGAGCACGGTCAAGAACCCGGTGACCGCTCGCTCAGAATCCTGCAAACGGCTGGCGCGAATGTCCGCGAGCTCGAACAGCACGGGCACCCGCTCGGTGGGCGAGTGACACAGCGAAAGCGTCCGTTCGAGCGCGACTGCGAGATCCGACCAGTTGCCGCGATTGCGATGGATGCGAGCCAAGCTCGTGAGCGCGTCCGAATCCTCGGGACTGAGGTCGAGCAGTGCGGAATAGCTGCGCACCGCGCTGTCGAGGTCGCTCAGATGGTCTTCCTGCAGCTTCGCCAGGCGACGGAGGATCCGCAGGCGCGCATCTGGTTCCGTGGTGACTTCGAGGCGTTTGCCGATGACCTCGCTCAGATCCTCCCATCGTCGCGTGCTCGAATAGATCTCTTCGAGGGCACTTACGGCCGTGGTGTTGTGCGGATCGAGGGCGAGGACGCGACGGAAGTAACGCTGCGCATCGTCGGGCTTGAACAGCCGATCACGGGCGATCGACGCGAGTTTGCCGAGCAGTCCGAGGCGTTCTTCGGGTGTGACGCCGTGCGCTCCGATCCGTTCCTCGTAGATCGTCGTGACCTCGTCCCAACCGTCCGCGCGCTCGGCCGCCCCCTCGAGCCGTTCGGCCAAGCCGACGTCGGTGGGCCGGATCCGAAAGGCCGCCGCCGCCCACTGCAAGGTGAGCGCGGGCGAAGCGAGCTTGTCCTGCGCCACGGCCTGCATCGCGGCGATGATCTCGAGCCGTTCGTCGTCGTCTTGGGCGGCTCGAAGCAACACCTCGTAGGTGCTCATCAGGCGAGCCCAGTTCTTTTGCTCGCGGTAGATGGGCAACAGCTCGCGAGCGACCTCGAGGTTGTCGGGTTGAATCGCGAGCGTACGCTCGAGGGCCTTGAGCGCTCGCTCCGGCTGGCCGAGCCGGCGCTGGCACAGCGATGCGACCCGGCGATAGAGCGCAACGCGTTCCTCTACGTCGCCGATTCGATCGGCCGCGCTGTGCAGCACTTCGACGACATCGAGGAGGCGATCCTGGGCTTCGTACAGCGCCGTGAGGTCGTCCCAGCGTCGCTCGCCGACGTACGCGTCGCGCAGCCGCCGGGTGGCTTTGTCGTGCCCGGGGCTGAGCCGTAACAGCTCGGACCAGACCAGGACCGCATCCACTTGGCTGTGAAGCCGATCGCTGTAGAGCCCGCCCAAATGATTGAGCAGCGGCAAGGCCTCGGCGAGATCGCTGCGCGCGAGCCTGCGGTGCAGGATCTCCGCGGCGCTCGACCACCGAGACTCGCGTTCGTAGATCCGCGACAGCGCGGCCAAGGCCACGTCGCCGTCACCGTGCTGGGCCAGGACCTCGTTCCACGCGACGATCGCTTCCCGGCGGTCCCCGAGGCGGTCTTCGGCCAAACGCGCGAGCTCGATGCGAAGCGCCAGGGCAGCCTCCCCTTCCAAGCCGACGAGCTCTTCACGTCGGAGCGCAATGAGGGCTCGAAAGTCGCGACGCTGCTCGTGGATCTTGGCCACGAGCGCGCGCGCCTTCTGGTCTTTGGGGGCGATCGCCAAGACCTCCGCTAGCGGCTCGAGGGCGCGCTGAGGATTGCCGAGCTTCTCCACCCAGATCTGCGCCACACGCCGCAACAGGTCGACTTGCCGATCGATGTCCCCGGCCGCTTTGCAGGCCGCAACTCGACGTGCGTACACGCTCAGCAAGTCGCTCCAACGGTTGGCGGCCGCATAGGTCTCGGCCAACGCATCGAGGCTAGCTTCGTGCTGCGGATCGATTTCGAGGATCCGCTGCAACGTCGCGAGGGCCATCGTCGAGAGCTGCAACCGGTCGCGATAGAGGTTCGCGATCTCGAGCAACGTCGCGATCCGCGATTCGGTGGCCTCGGGGCTCACGCCGATCCGATCGAGCTCATCTTTGAGCAGGTCGACGAGCGCAGTCCACTTGCCACCATCGCGATAGAGACGCGTGAGGGCTGCAATCGCGCGCCGGTCGTAGCCGTCCTCACGCACGACTGCGCGCCACATCTCGATGGCCCGGTCGGCGCTGGTCAGTCGCTGCTCGGCGATCTCCGCGACTTCGGCTGCGAGCTCGAACCGCATCTGTGGATCGGTGGCGGCTCGCCTGGCTTGCACGAGCACTTGGATCAGCTGCTTGGCTTCCGCGGGTTCACCGAAGAGATCGCGATAGAATGCGAGCACTTCGGGGTTGGCGGGATCGGCCCGCCGAACGCGACGAAAATACGGTTCTGCGGACGGAGCCTGCCCGGTCGCGCCCCAGATGATGGACCCGGTCAACAGCGCCACGGACTGGCCAGCACCATCGCGCGGAGCCCGTTGGGCCGCGGCCTTGGCCGTTTCGATCAGGTCGACGGGCGTCGCGTCATCGAGCAGCATCCGACCGAGCACTCGCGCCAACGCGTCGGCCGAACCCGGATCGTTCTTCACCTCGAGCCTCGCCTCCGCAAGGTCCAGATCGCCGATGGCCGAAGCGAGCCGCTCGCGTTGCGTGGCACGATCTTGAGCGCGCAGGGATTCGAGAAGGGCTGTGCGAACGTCGGACATGGTGGTCTTGTCGCGACTCGCGTGCCTTCACCGAACCCGTCGGGTCGACCGCGAACCGCTTTTGGGGACGCCAAGGGTAATCTGCCCTCGGGCTTCGGCTCAATCGGCTTTGGCTGGTTCGTTGGGTTCGGGTGCGCTCAGCCAAGAGAGAGTCACCGCCGCTGCAGCGGATACGTTGAGCGATCCCACGGCTCCATGTTGGCCGATCGTCGCCAGAAAGTCGCACCGTTCGCGGGTGAGTCGGCGAAGCCCTCGACCCTCGCTTCCGAGCACGACGAGCAATCGGTCGGGAAGGTGCCGACCTCGGACCAGATCGTGCAGCGGCTGTCCGCCTTCGACGACGGTCCCAACGACCCAAAGCCCCGCTTCGCGACACGTCTCGATCGCGGCGGCCAAGTTCGTCACCAGGCAGAGCGGCAGCCGTTCGCTCGCTCCAGCCGAAGCTCGCACGACCGACGGCGTGACCGAGGCCGCCCGATCGCGGGTCCATACGAGCCCACGAACGCCAAAAAATTCACAGCTTCGCATGATCGCGCCCAAGTTTTGGGGATCCTCGACCTCATCGAGGGCCACCATCACTTGCCGGTTCGGCGTGTCTGCGAACCCCTCGAGCAGCGCCTCGAGGTCGACGAACTCCGGAGGTCGGGCTTGGGCCACCACACCGCGGGTCTGGGCGCGGGGCAACATACGGTCCAACACCTCGGCATCGACGACCTCGACCACCACCCCTGCCCGAGCCGCGAGATCCTCGAGCTCGGCCATCCGCCGACGTGCGTCGACCCAAACTCGCTCGACGCGGCGGGGGGCAGCTTCGAGCAGTTCGCGGACTGCGCGTTCGCCAGGCACCCAATGGGGCGAGGGCGATCGGTCAGGGGCGCCGCGACGGGGTATTCGATTCCGTGGCAAGTTGCCCTCCGCTGACCAGGAGCGCTTGGGCTCCTGGCGCTGGTTCGCCCGTGACCGCCCGTCGCAGGGCAAAAAAGACGAGCAGTGCTTGATCGGACGGGGTCTCACCGTGCGCGACCCGGAAGGCCTCGATGAACGACGCGGAGTCCCGCGTCGGTCGGGCCACAGGAGCCGTCCAAACGCCCTCGAGCGCCTCGTGGCCGCTGCCCAGGGCCGCCTCGGTCAAACCTTCGGCGGTCGTCATCAGTAAGGGACCACCTTCCCCCGTTCCCGAATCGGGCCGGCTCCGTGCGATCTGTCGCACGACGAGCTCGACGCGTGAGATGTGATCCGGCAGCAACACAGCGGTGCCAGGTCGCAACACACTCTCGATGGGCGCGAGGACATCCGCAAAGCTCGTGGTTGCTGGATCGTACCGACGTTCCATCACGGCGCGCGCCTCCGAACGCGAGAGCGCGCGCTGGATCGCCTTGGCAGCTCGGATTCCGTAGCCGTTCTCCGGAGCCACGATCACGAAACGCGTGGCACCCAACTCTCGCCCACGCGCGACGAGGGCGGCGACCCGTTGCTCGAGGGAGGGCGCCGCACCGATCGTTTCGTCCACGGCTTCGCCGGGAACGACGATTGGTACCTCGGATCCGACCGCTGCCGCGACCGCTCGCACATTCTCCGGTCCGACCGGACCCACGAGGATGGTGGCTCCCCGAGCGACGAGGGCCAACGCGGCTGCGCGAGCCTCCGTAGCGGTCGAGCCCGCGTCTTCCCACGCAATTGCGGGGCCTTCTTCATTCGAGAGGAGAGACACGGCGACACTTGTCGCAGCCAGCTGTGGGTCGGCCAGTGCGGACAACGGTCCCGTTCGAGGTAGTAGGATCCCGATCGCCGTTCGGGTGCCGAAATGGCAGTCCTCCACCCACTCCGGGGCGCCGCGCTCGGGTGCGATCCCTTGGATTGCCTGGACGCATGTTCGCGGCCAGCCCGGTTCGAGGACCCGCATTCGGGACGAAAGGTCTTCGGCCTCGACCGATCGCCCCAGCTGGACGAGGCGTCGCATCGCATAAGCCGCCTGCGCCGAACGTTCGGGGACCACTGCACGCCACCTCGCATACGCGAGGATGGCTTGCGCGACATCGCCGTTGCGATCGTACGCGACTGCAGCAAGCCCAAAGCGCTCCGAGTCGGGCAGTGCCGTGACCGACGCATCTCCGAGCCTCGCGACGGCACGAGCCGGATCCCCGCTCCGCACGAGCGCGCGGATGCGAAGGACGGAAAGATCCGAGGCGATCCGGGACGGAAGTTGCACGAGCCGCAACCCCTGCTCGGCCGACGCGATCGCCGTGCTGTCATCGACGGTCCGATAGCTCTGGTCTGCCTTGGCGAACCACGCAGCGGCGTGCAGGTCGGACCGTGCCGGCGTTTGCAGAACGGTATCGGCGAGTGCCTGCACCTTGGGATCGGCACGATCGATGGCGAGCTGACCTTGCAGCGCCATCCACGCGGTATCGGCTTCGGATCCGCCCGAACGCCGTCCGAACGCACCCGATGAACCGAAACCATTTGGCTCGGTCGTCGATCGTTGCCTGCACGCGTTCAGCGCAAGGAACGCCAACAGGCTCACCGCTATGCGGACACCCGTGGAACCCGGTTTGCTCCGCGCCGCGAGGATCTGCTCGGAATCGATATCGATGGATCGTCGAGAGAAAGTCACGCGAGCCCGTCCGGGCGATCCAAGACCCGCGGTCCAGACCGTGGCGCCATGGTATACCACCGCACACGTGGCAAGCCGCGATGTCGAAAGCTTCTCGGACTTGGGGTTCGGAGAGTCCAGTCAGTACGGTGCACATTTGGACCGTGGATGGGCTTTGTACGACCGTGGCGACCTCGAGTCCGCCCGTGCCTCGGTAACCCAGGCGCAGGAATTGCGCCCAGAGGACCCTGACGCCGTCATGCTCCAGGGCGCGATCGCGGTCGCCGAAGGCAATCCGGAGGAAGGCCTCCGGTGCTACGAGCGCGCGATCGAGCTCGACCCCGAGTTCCTGGATCCCTATCTCACCGCCGCTCAAGTGTGTTTGTTCGACCTCGAGGACCCCGCCTCGGCCCTGAAACTCTGCACAGATGCCGCCGATCTCGAACACATCTCCGCGTTCGAGCGGATCGACCTGCAGCTCCTCGCGATCGAATGCGAACTGCTGCGAGGGGATAGCCGGCAAGCTCGCCAACGGTTCCTCGAGAGCGACCTAGGGGCGCTTGCGGCGGCGCTTCGGTTCGTCGCGAGTCACGAAGGGATCGACTCCGAAGAAGAGTCCGCGGGAGAAGACAACGCGCGGACGGCCGCCTTCGAGTTTCTCACGCTCGATCCCGATGGCGATCCGCTCGAGGACGAGGAACGCCACGACCGTATCGAACGCCTGCTCCATATGGCGCTCCGCGTCGCTCGCCTTCGGCTCGACTTTGGCGACCTCGAAGGGGCACTCGAGTGGACCCGCGGCCTCGCCACGATCTTTCCAAACGAAAGCGACGTTTGGTACCTGGTCGGTGAAGCCGAACACCGCGTAGGCGACCCGGCGAGTGCAGCCCTGTCGGCCTTGCGGACCTTGCAGCTCGACGCCGAACTCGATCTTCCGCCTTGGCTGCCCAACCCGAGCTCACTTCACGAAGAGGTGAAGCAGATCTTGAAGTCGGTCGACGACGTTGCGTTTCGGGCGTTGCTCGAGCGTGAGGTTCCACTCCCGATCCTCGTCCAGGAACAACCATCGCCGGAGCTGCTCGCCGAAGGGGTCGACCCGAGGGTTGCAGCTCTTGCACTGTCGATGCGCCATGGAGAAACCGACCCCCAGAGCACGTTGACGGCTCTCGCGGTGTACGTGCGCAACCTCGTTCGCTTTTGCCCCGATGACGCCGTGTTCCGCAACGAACTCCGCCTCTGCGTCCTCGACGAATTGGCCATGTTCTTTGGCCTCGACGACGCTCGACGCGAAGCCATTGGGATCCCCTCGATCGAACGGCACCCCGCCCCGGCCCCCGCGGCCCCCAAGAAGAACGCCGCCGTCCCACACCCCGACGGCGACGATGTTGGCAAGCGCCGTGCGACGCGTCGCCGCGCCCGTTCCAGCAAACCGCACTAGACTTCAGGGGGTCTTCAAGGGGCCTTTCGCCAAGGCCTCTCGCTCCGGCAGCAACGCTGCCTACGCCCCCCCGAACGCTCGCTAGCCGCTCGTTGGAGGCTCTGTTCGGAGAAACCCACGACGCGTGGTTTTTCGAAGGCCTCGCAAGGGTCCCTTGCTCAGCGAGCGGCTCGTTGTCGTGGGCCTTCGCGTAGGGTCCTCTCCATCTGTCCGGGAGCCCTGGCCGTTGGTTCGGGCTGCTATTCTCCGTGGGGTGCACGAGGGGCACCCATCTCCCGAGCAGCCGGACGATCGCCTCTTTTCCGAGGAGTCGTTTTACCTTCGGGAGTTCAGTGGACGGACCCTGGCGCTCGCGATTCCGGACGAATCGAGTGCCACGAACCCCGAACTCCACCGCATCGTTCGACGCCTCGTCGATAACGGCACTCGCTGTGTGCTCGTCCTTGCACGAGCGGTCTCGCCGGATTCTGCGTGGCCAGGTGCGGTTTCGTTGTCGATCGATTCGCCGCGCCTGCCGGGCGAGGTCTGGCGAGCCGCCCGTGAGAAATCCGTGGTGGTCATTCGAGCCGTCGACGATCTCCCGACCGCGACCCTGCAGGTCGCCACCCGTCTCGGACTTTTCAAGGTCGTCGTGCTCAACGACGTGGGCGGCATTCAGGACTCGGAAGGAGAACGACGATCGTTCGTTCACGGCTCCGATGTCGCCGACCTGCGAGACCAGATTCAAGCCGACGATCCGCTCGCGCACGTTCTCGCGGATGTCGAAGCGTTGATCGTCGCGGGGGTCCCCAACGTGAATATTTGCACCGTGGCCGGCCTCAACGACGAGCTCTTCACGTATGCAGGTTCGGGCACCCTGTTCACTCGAGATCGATACGTGCACGTTCGTCGATTCGGGATCGAGGACTTCGACGCGGCCGATCACCTCATCGCTCGTGGGGCTCGCGAGGGCTATCTTGCCCCCCGTACCGACGAGCAGATCGATTTTCTGCTCGCCGATGGATTTGGTGCGTTCGTCGGGGGTGCTCATCTCGCGGGCATCGGTGCTTTGCGAGTGCCACCTGGGTCGGAAGCCGGCGAAGTGGCAAGCCTCTACACGATCACTCGCTTTGCGGGCGGCGGGATCGGCCGTAACCTGGTCAGCTTCGCGATCCGACGCGCAAAAGAGTTGAGCCTGGCCTTCGTGTACGCGTGCACGACCTTCGAACGGGTCGGGGTGTTTTTCGAACGGCAGGGATTTCGTCCCGTCGACCCGTCCGAGATTCCCGATGAGAAGTGGCAGGGTTACGACGAAGCCCGTCGGATGCGCCTTCGCTGCTATCGATGCGACTTGTAGCGTTCGCCCCTCTCACGCGAATCAGGAAGTCGAGGTTCGACGAGGCTCGGATGACGACGGTGCCGACGGACGGTTGATAGGCGTGCGGTTCGGGTCTGCGGAGGCAGCTGGGCCTAACTCTCGGCGGAGACTCGGGCTTTCGCTTCCGCGGCGACTTTCAGGTTGGCGAGCCCTTGTTCGAAGTCCTTGCCGATCATCGCATCCATATCCATGAAGAGGCATAGCGCCTTGACCATGAAGTTCTTTTGCCCTTGCATAGTCCAGGTGACAAGCACGTTCTCGCCTTCCGGCTTGATCGTGAAGGTCGTCTCGTTGGTCGCTTCCCAGGGCTCGAGGAACTCGAGCCGGATGCTCAAATGCTCGGGCGGGTGGCTTTCGACGATCGTCATTCGCCCTTTGCCGACATCATCGTTGCCCTTCCACTCGTAGATCGCCCCGGTTCCCGCTGCCGTGCCCGAGTGGATGCGCTCCATGTTGGGGTCGAGCTTCTCCCACGGAGACCACTCTTGCCACGTATGGAAATCGTGGAGCATCGCGTACACGACCGCAGCTGGAGCGGCGATCGTCTGCGAACGTTCGACGCGGAGTGTGGACGACCGGGTGGCGACGATCACGACGAAGATCATGACGACCACCAAGAGTCCGAGCGCGATTTTCTTCAGCATGGGCGATCATTCTCGCGTCCGCGCTCAGCCTTCAAGTCTCGTGCAGGCGCATCGCTGCTGTTGCCAAGCACAGCGATCCCGAGCCTTCGGTGCGAATCGCTGCGGGGAGACGAGCACGAAGCCTGCTCGACGAGGGGTGAGCCTCAACCACGCTATCGACATCGCGTCTGCGGCATCCATCGTGCGGTTCGCAAGATGGATGCCGCAGACGATCGGACGGTAGATGTCACGAGAGCAGCTGGGCGACGCCCGGTTCGAACAATCGATCGAGGGCGAGCAACAAGCTCTCATCCGCGCACACCATGAACTCGTCGCCGAAGATGATCGTCGACTCGAATCTTCCATCCACGGTGACCTGCAGCTCCATCTTGCATGAACCGCCGTGGTTGGCCACGACCTGCTTGAGCGCGAGCACTTTGGTATCGGTCAGCTGGTCGATGGAGAGGCGTAGGAGCACGCGCGTCGTTCGTTCCGCCCGAACCTGGGCCATCATGCGGATGGTCTCGCCGATGAGTTTGTAGCGTTGCACTTCGCCCTCGTCGTTCTTTTCGACCTCGATCCGGCCGCTGACGAGCAGGGGCTCGTCACCGACCCCTTCGATCATCTCGGCGATCGAACGTCCGGTCTCCTCGTCGACGCGAGCATAGGTCTTGGGAAAGACGACCACCTCGAGCCGTCCGAAGGAATCCTCGAGCTGGAAAAACGCCATCGCTCCGCGTCCGCTCCGCGTCTGGACTTCGCGGAAATCACAGACGACGCCAGCGATCACGATCTCGGCGCCCGCCAGGTTTTCGTGCAGTCGACCCGTGTTCGTGGTGGCGAAGCGCTCCACGTCCTGGGCGAAGCGATCGAGCGGATGGCCGGTCAGATAGAATCCGAGGGCTTCCCGTTCGCCGAGCAGGCGCTCCTTGGGCGACCACTCCTCGGCTTCGGGATATTCTTCCGTATAAACGGTCTCCACCGCATTGAACATGTCGAACAGGCCGGTCTGCCCGGTCTCGCGATCACGTTGAGCCCCCTGCCCTTGTTGGGTTGCCCGATCGAGCGCGCCGAGCAGCTGAGCGCGTGCCCGCCCCTGCGAGATGCTGTCGAACGCTCCGGCCCGGAGCAATCCTTCGAGTGTGCGGCGGTTCACCTTGCGGAGGTCGACCCGGCGACAGAGCTCGAACACCGACTCGAACGGGCCACTCTCCTTGCGCGCATCGAGGATCGAGCTCACGGCGTTCGCCCCCACGTTGCGCACAGCGCCAAGACCAAAGCGGATCTGTTGGGCGTCCTCGGCACGCTTCACGACCGAAAAGTCGTCGCGGGACTCGTTGACGTCGGGTGGCAAGACCTCGATGCCGGATCCGCGCGCTTCGGCGATGAACTTGACCACGTTTTCGTTCTTGTCCTTGTCACAGGACATGAGCGCGGCCATGAACGCGGTGCGATAGTGACACTTGAGAAACCCGGTTTGATACGTGATGAGGCCGTACGCCGCCGAATGTGATTTATTGAAACCATAACCTGCGAACTTGTCGATCAAGTCGAAGATTTCATTGGCCTTTTTCGGATCGATGCTGTTGACCTTTTCGCACCCCTCGACGAACAAGGCTCGCTGCCGCTCCATCTCCTTGGCCTTCTTCTTGCCCATCGCCCGACGCATGAGATCGGCGGTACCGAGGCTGAATCCCGCCAGAATCTGGGCCGCCTGCATCACCTGCTCCTGGTAGACGAAGACGCCGTAGGTCTCGACCAACACCGCGCGAAGATTCGGGTGCGGGAACTCGATCGCACGCCGGCCGTGCTTGCATTCGATGAACTGGTCGACCATGCCGCCCTCGAGCGGGCCTGGTCGATAGAGCGCGACCGCGGCGATGATGTCTTCGAAGCAATCGGGTTTGAGACGCTGGAGCAGATCCTTGAACCCGCTCGACTCGAGCTGGAACACCCCGGTCGTGTCGCCGCGGCTGATCATCTCGTAAACCCGCGCGTCATCGAGTGGGATCGCGTCGATATCGAACGGCTCGGGCTGCGCATGCAGTCCACCGTCGTTGATGAGGTTCACGGCGGTCGAGATGACCGTCAGCGTCTTGAGCCCGAGGAAGTCGAACTTGACCAGGCCCGCCCTCTCGGCGTCGACCATCGTGTACTGGGTGACGAGCTTGCCGTCGGCACGGAAGCACGGCACGTGTTCCCAGAGCGGCCGGCTGCCGATCACGACGCCCGCGGCGTGCATGCCCGCGTGCCGATTGAGCCCTTCGAGCGAGCATCCGACCTCCATGACCTCGGCGGCTCGCTTGTCCTCCTCAAGCCGCCGCCGTAGTTTGGTGGACGCTTCGGCGATCGGGATGAGGTCCTTGTAGGCGGCGGTGAGGCTCGGGTCGCGCTTGAGCTCTTGCTTGAGTTTGTCGGGGTCGCTCGTGGTCGCCGACAACGTGACCTTGGGGCCCTCGGGGATGAGCTTGGCCAGGTCGTTGGTCTCGGCGACCGACCAGCCCATGACCCGACACACATCTCGAACGAGCCCACGCGCCTTGAGGCTGTGAAACGTTGCGATCTGGCCGACGTGGTCTTCGCCATAGCGCTCGGTCACGTAGCGGATGACCTCGTCGCGGCGATCCATGCAGAAGTCGATGTCGAAGTCCGGCATGCTGACCCGCTCGGGGTTCAAGAACCGCTCGAACAAGAGGTTGTAGCGCATCGGGTCGAGGTTCGTGATCCGCATCGCGTACGCGACCAGGCTTCCGGCACCGGAGCCTCGACCCGGGCCGACCGGAACGGCGATCGATTTAGCGTGACGAATGAAGTCCCAGACGATGAGGAAGTAGCCGGGGAACTTCATGTCGATGATCACCTGCAGCTCGTAGTCGAGCCGGGCCCGATAGATGTCTTCATCGGGCCGCAGGCCGCGAGCTCGCAGTTCCTCCAAACGGTCACGCAGGCCCGAATGAGCGATGCGGCGGAGATATCCAGGCAAGTCGCCCGCGACGTCTGGGGGCAGCTCGAAGGTCGGCAATTCGGCTTTGTCGAGCGTGAGTTCGACGTTGCACAGTTTCGCGATCCGAGCCGCGTTTTCCATCGCTTCGGGGTATTGGGTGAAGTACGGCAGCATCTCCTGCGGCCGCTTGATGAAGAACTCGTCGCACGCGTGCTTCATCCGCTTCGGGTCATCGAGCGTGCGCCCCTGCCCCATGCACATGAGCACCTCGTGCGCTCGCGCTTCGCTTCGGTCGACGTAATGACAGTCGTTGGTCGCGACGATCGGTACATCGCAGTCACGTGCGAGCTGGGCCAAGATGGGATTGATCTTTTCCTGGCCCTCGAGGCGGCTCGGCTGCAGCTCGAGGAAATACGAACCAGGCTCGAAGATGCTGCGATACTCGAGCACCCGCTCGCGCGCTTCGTCCATGCGATCGTTCAGGATGAGGCGGGAAATGTGCCCCGATAGGCATGCGGACAGGCCGATGAGGCCCTTGCTATGCTCCCGCAGCACCGTGCGGTCGATCCGAGGGTTGTAGTAGAACCCTTTGAGATGGCCGTAACTGACCAGTTTCTGCAGGTTCGCGAAGCCTTCGTTGTTCCGCGCGAGCAAAACGATGTGATAGTTTTTGCGGTCCGTTCGAGCTTCCATCGGCCCGTCGGAAATGTAGGCTTCACAACCGAGGATCGGCTTGATGCCGTGCTTCTTGGCATCTTCGTAGAACTGCACGGCGCCGAACATGTTGCCGTGGTCGGTCACGGCGACAGCTTTCATTCCGCGTTCGTGCACCGTGCGACAAAGGTCGCGCGTACGGATCGCCCCATCGAGCAAGCTGTACTGCGTATGCAGATGCAGGTGCGCGAAGTCCGAGGAGTCCACGCTGCCTTCACCGAAACTCGTCGCGGTCATACTCCTACGCTACCCGGGGCGGGCTCGCTCGCGTAGGGTGACCGCGTCGACCGCCCTCGAGGTTTCGCTGGGTTTGAGGGCGCGCGCGATCGGAGGCGCGACGCGATCTCCCCGGGTCGATACGTTCGACGGGCCGCCGGATCCGCGGGTGACCTACCCCAGCACGGCCTCGCGGGCCCCCCTCTCCCTTCGCCGGCACCAGTCATCGACGCTCCGCCGTGGCTCTGCTAGCGTGCGGCCGCTCGGGGCCGACATGCCGAACGCGGCACCGTCTGGCCATCGATTCGCGGAGCCCTTTGCCGATGCAACGAACCCTCGCCCTCATCAAGCCCGACGCTTTTGCTGCCGGACATGCTGGCGCCATCATCGCTCAACTCCAGGCCTCAGGTCTGACCGTCGTCGCCGTGAAATCACTGCATCTTTCACGCAACGAGGCGGAAGCATTCTATCGCGTCCACGCGGAGCGATCATTTTTCGGCGAACTCGTCGAGTTCATGTGCGAGGGCCCGATCATGGCGCTCTGCCTTACGGGCGACGAAGCGATCGCCAAGTGGCGCACACTCATGGGCCCGACGAATGCCACCGTCGCCCCGCCTGACACGATCCGCGGCCGGTTCGGCACGAGCCTGCAACGCAACGCCACCCATGGCTCGGATGCACCGCAGACCGCGGAGTTCGAGGTGGGTTTTTTCTTCAGCGGGCGCGAGCTCCTCTAGCCCACTCGGTTGCCGATGTCCGAGTTGGTCGCCATACGGCCGCCGCAGCGTGGGCTCCCCAAGTCCGACAAGCCGCACTTGCGCGACCTCCCGTTGCGGCAGCTCCAAGCGTGGATGGCCGAAAATCTCGGTGGGGCACCGTTTCGGGCAGCCCAGATCTTCGAATGGTTGCATCGGCATCGCGTGGTCGCCCACGACGAGATGAGCAACCTCGCGAAGGCCGATCGCGAACGTCTCGCGCTGACCTCACGCATCGAACCGCTCGGGGTCGACGTCGTGCGGATCGCGGGTGATGGCACGCGTAAACTCCGGCTGCGAACCATCGACGGGCAAGCGATCGAGGCGGTGCTCATCCCTAACGAAGGGCGCGGCTTCACCCTCTGCATCAGTTCCATGGTCGGGTGTTCGCTCAGCTGTCAGTTCTGTGCGACCCAGACCCTGGGGTTCATCCGCAATCTCTCGACCTGGGAGATCGTCGACCAGGTCTACCGCGCCCAGGATCTGCTGGTCGCCCATGCCGAACAGGCCCGCCTTGCGTGGGTGCCGCGGATCGTCAACCTCGTCCTCATGGGGATGGGCGAACCCTTGCACAATTTCGTCCAGGTCAAGCGCGCGCTCGAAATCCTGACCGATCCGCGTGGGGCCGCGATCGCGGGCCGGCGAATCACGGTCTCCACCGCGGGTCTCGTCCCCGCGATCGAACGTTTCGCTCGCGAGGGTGTGGCCGACGAGATCGGCCTCGCCGTGTCGCTCAACGCGACGACCGATGCCGTTCGCGATCGGATCATGCCGATCAACCGACGCTGGAACATCGAGCAGTTGCTCGCCGCAGTTCGTCACATTCCCCAGCCGAAGCGGCGCTTGTTGACGTTCGAGTACGTCCTGCTCGCGGACATCAACGACAGCGACGATGATGCCAAGCGCCTGGTCGGTTTGCTCGAAGGGGTCGACGCGCAAGTGAACGCGATCCCGTTCAATCCCCATGCCGGGTCGTCTTATCGCCGGCCCAGCGCCGAGCGGATCGCTCGGTTCGTTTCGATCGCCCGTCGTCTTGGACAACCGGTCCATCTGCGGACCCCACGGGGCGACGACATTGGTGCCGCGTGCGGCCAACTCGCGCTCGAGGAGGCGACCCCGTGCACCTGATCGCTCGTAGGATCGCGCTCGCCTTGGCCGTGGTCCAAGCGGACGCTTGGCTCCCGATCGTGGAGGACGTCGAACAGTCGAAACAGGACGTCGTTCAAGCCCCAGAAGCGGTCGTCGAGCGCCTCGAAGCCGCCATCGAGTGGATTCACGACCATCCGATCGACGCGGCTGCCGAGCCCAATGTCCAGCGCGCCCATAGCGAAGCCCTGCTCCTTCTCGCGCAGGCTCATTTGGGGATGAACGACCCAGCCCAAGCGATCGCCGCGATCGACGAGGCCGTTCGGATCGCGCGTGGCGACCCGCTTCCGACCGGCTTTGGCAATGCCGTGGACGATCTCGTGCTCGAGCGCCTCTCGGCCTCCGAAAACGCGCCACGGGGTCACTTGCGGATCGACTGCGCGGTTCCTTGCCGAGTGATCCTCGATGAACGAGATGCGGGCTCGGGCGCTCAGGTCCTTGCGCAAGGCTTACCGCTCGGAACCCATCGCCTCTGGATCCTCGCGATCGATGCGCCCGAACATCACGTCGCCCAGAGTTTCACGTTGAGCGAGGCCACCCCCTCGCATCGAACAACCTTCGATCCGATGCCCGCCCGTTCGTCCGACGGTGACGGTTCAGGATCGCTCGATCGCCTGCTCCCGCGGTGGGCGGCGATCCTCGGCATCACCGCGGGGGTTGCGAGCATCGCTGCAGGGTCGATCCTGCTTGCGCTCGAAGACCGCTGCACCAACGACCTCAGCCGTGTCCGCGGCTCCACCGATTGTCCGTACCTGTCGCACAACCCATGGAGCCCCGCGCTGCTCGGTATCGGGGCGGGCCTCGTGATCGGGTTCACGATCCCGCTCGCCATCGGCGACGCGCGTCAACGCAGCCGAGGGCGAGCTCAGCCAACGGGGCACGCCTCCCGTTAGCGTGCGCTAGGCAGCGCGCGCGAGCCGTTGGGCTTGGCGATCGAGCATCAAGCTCGCGATCTCGAGGTCGATTTCGTCGTCGATGTCGATCGAACGCGTTCGAGGCATGGGGTACGCGGACGTTTCCGGTGTGATGAACGTGCCCGTGTGCCGGAGCCAGTCGACACCTGCAGCATAGACCGCACCATTGATCGTCATCACGGCGGGCAACGACTGCCGCGGGGTTCCGCCGGGCAGCGAGCCGAGCAGCGGTGCCATGCGACCGTCGAGTCCGACCCGCACCATGTGATACGGGGTTGGGACCGCCCGCGTCACCGAGACCACACCCGAGCCGTAGGAAGCTCGGCTCATCCGCACGCACACGTCAATGTCCTTCGGTGAGCGCAGGGGTGAGGTCGGTTGCAGCAGCACAATGGTCTCGAACAGCGGCAGTTGAGCGAGCGCGTCGAATACGACCGGCATCGTCGGCGTCTCGTCGCGCGCGAGCGCGCGCGGTCGCTCCACGATGAGATCCGCCCCACACTCGGAGGCGACGCGGGCGATCTGTCGGTCTTCGGTCGACACCGCAACGCAATCGACTTCCTCAGCATTCCGGGCCGCGTCGATCGTCCACGCGATGAGTGGCCTCCCGCCAAGCAGTGCGAGGTTCTTACGTGGGATCCCTTTGCTGTTGCCCCGGGCTACGATCAGCCCCAATACGTTGTTCGCCATCTTAACTCGCCCTCCGCATCGGCCGACGCTCGATCGGCTTCGGTTGCCGCTTGAATGCTTCGACGGCGATAGGTTCGTCCACTTCGAAGGAACGTGAAGCCACCGTGTCGAGCATGTCCCAATAATGCATGGGACTGAGCCCTCCGCCCGGACGCTTTGCGATCAGGTTCGCCGCGCTGAGCGAGGCTCCTTCCGCGATCGGGACGCGAGCCACGAGACTACGTCGCGCGATGTCACGAAGCGTCCGTTCGGAGTCCATCACCCGTTTGCAGCCATCGCCGAGTGCGAGTTCGACCGCTCGAATCCCACGTACGAGCGCTCCAAACTCGTCGGGCTCGCATGATGCCACATGGTCGGGCCCGTCGGCTCGACGGTCGAGAGTGAGGTGCTTTTCGACGACCACCGCACCGAGAGCGACCGCAGCGAATGCGGCCGCGACCCCACTCGTGTGATCCGAATAGCCGACCGGCAAACCGAACTCCTGGACCATCGTCCCGATCGCTCGCAGGTTCGCCTGGTCGATCGGTGCGGGATAGGCCGACGTGCAATGCAATAGGATCACTCGGTCGCGGAGGAGCCGCTGCCCGTCCCCGGACGACCACGCTTCGGCGCAGGCTCGGGTCGTGGGCGAGGCCGTCGGCTCGAGCATCGCGAAGGCGAGCAGGCCAAGGGCCGTCTTGATCTCACCGAGGGTCGACATGCCCGTCGACACGAGGAGCGGCAATCCGGTGCGCGCAGCCCCGACGAGCAGTGGGCCGTGTGTGAGCTCCCCGGACCCGAGCTTGATGCGCTCGATCGCACAGCCCTCGACCAACATGCGGAGACTGCCCTCATCGAACGGGCTCGACATGAACTCGATGCCTCGGTGGCGACAATGCTCGGCGATCCGTCGATGGTCGCGAGCATCGAGTTCCAGGCTCGCGAGCAGTTCGCGTTGGGTCTGGCCATCGTTCGGGGACCGCTTTTGGTACGGTGCCTTGGGGGCCTCGGCCGCGACCAAGGCCTCCGCGCGAAACGACTGAAACTTGACCACGTCGGCCCCTGCCGCCGCCGCGGCATCCACGAGCGCGAGCGCTTGACCCAACTTGCCGTTGTGGTTGACCCCCGCCTCCGCGACGATCAGGACGGGAGTGGCTTCAAGCTGCGACATCGAGAACGTTCGTGGTGTGGAAACGCTTGACGATCAAGTGACGCGGATCGCCCATCGCGCAGAGCTGCTCCACGATGCGTTCCGACGCATGTCCGTCCCCATACGGATTCGTGACCAGACGGCAATCCATCGCGAAGCCGCGCGTGATCGCTTGGATGATCGCTTTCCCCTCGGTCGGACAGTCGATCACCGACGAGGCCCGCAAACGGCCTTTTTGGCGGTCCCCCACATTGATGGTCGGAATTCCGAACGACGGAGCCTCATAGAGGCCGCACGAGGAATTCCCGACGATCCCATCGACCGCCGCGAGCAGGCTGAGAAACAACTCGTGCGCGAACGAAGGCTGGAACACGACCGACGACTTGCCCTGAGCAAACGATCGCAAACGAGCGTTCATCGACGCCCCCTCGGTGTCCGCGTTCGAGCCACAGATCACGATCCCCACCTCGGGCCCGAGCGATTCGATCGCTCCGAGCACGACGTCGAGCGCCTCGCTCGACGATGTTTCGCCCAAGGTCACGGGATGAAACGCGAGCACCAGATTCTTCCTTCGCGGACGCAGCCCAATCGTCGCAAAGACCTGTTCGGCCGGCATTCGGGGGGTGCGACGGATCTGGTCCAAGCCGGTGCTCCCCACCGCGAACACCCGCCCCGGGTCTTCGCCCATTTGCCGCACACGATCCGCGGCGGCCTCGTGGGTCACGAAGTGTAGATGCGCCATCTTCGTGATCGCGTGCCTGATCTGCTCGTCGAACGCTCCTTCGGTCGTATCTCCGCCGGCCAAGTGGGCGATGGGCAAACCCGCGAGGACGCTCGCTGTCGCTGCGGCAAACGTTTCGAATCGGTCCCCGAGCAACATCACGACGTCGGGCGCGAGCCGTGCGAGCGCATCGGCGAAACCGATGATGCCCACCCCCACCGACTTCGTGATCGCAGCAGCGGAGTCTCCAGCGAGCAGCATGTCCACCCGTGCATCGATCGCGAATCCGGCCGCTTCGATGTCGACCTGTGTGCGGCCAAATGCCGGACACAGGTGCGATCCCGTCACGATGGTCTGCAATTGCAGGCTCGGAGCCGCCTGGATGAGGCGCATGGGCCAGACGAGGAACCCGAAGTCCGCGCGACTGCCACTCACCACACAGATTCGACGACGCATGTTCGTCTCGAGTCGACGCACGGATCTATCGCACCCTTCGGGCGACCACGACCTGCCCGGTTCCCTTCTCCTTGGCGTGGCTTAGCGCTTCATGAGCAACCCGCAAGAGATCGACGCTACTTTGGGCCGATCCCGGGAACGAAGCGACCCCAACCCCGGCAGAAACCGAGAGGATGGCATCGTTCACGGGCAGGGGTGCGGACACGCGTTCGTTGACGCGACGGGCCACGTCGTCCAAGCGTCCCCAGTCGCTCAGATCTTCGAGCAGGATGCCGAACTCGTCCTCTTCGATCCGCGCCACCGTGTCATATTCGCGGACACACGCGCTGAGGCGAGTTCCGATTTCCACCATCACGGCATCGCCTGCGACGCGCCCGAAGGCGCGATTGATCACGCGAAATTGGTCGACGTCGACCCGCAGGATCGCGCATGCCGTGCGTCGTCGGATCGCCCGCGCGATCGTCAGACGCAACCGCTCCTCGAAGGTCAGGCGGTTCACCAGACCCGTCAAAGTGTCGAAATGGGCGAGCCGAACCAGGCGATCCTCCATCCGCTGGCGCTCGGTCGCATAGCGGATCGAGCGTTCCAGTGTGACGACGTCGAGCCCATCTTTGGCCAGGTAGTCGTGAGCACCTTGCTGCACCGCTTGAAGCCCGATCGCTTCACTGTCGACCCGGCTCAGTACGATGAGCGCCGACCGGGGTGAAGCTCGGTGGAGCAGAGGAGCACATTCGAGCCCTCGATCGTCGCGCGCATCCTGGTCGACCAGGACGACGTCGACCCGTTGCTCTTCCATGAATTCCAGCGCATCGCGCACGCTTTCCACGTACGAGATGCGATAGGCAGGATCACTCGCAACGAGCCCTCCGACGATCCGACCGGCCTCCGCGTCTTCGTCGACGATGAGCACCGACAGCTGTTCCTCGGGCTGGGTATTGTCCTGGGGCGCATCGTCCCCGAGCAGCAAATAGCGGGCGGTCGAGCTTGCGCGCGGCATGGTTCCGACCGTTCAGATCGGCACCCGATCGCCGAACTTGAGCCGCGGACGCGGGTTTGGCCGCATCGTGCTTTCCGGGTCGCGATCCGACGCTCGCCTTCGCGGCAACAGCGGCGATGAGCACCAAGCACAGGCGCGATTGAACGCTCCGTGGACCGAGAGGCCCACTTCGGCGCCATCGCAAGCTCGTCAAACGATGGGAGCCATCGCCCATTCGGACGAGGGCGCGCCCGGCAGGTCTCGAACCTGCGACCCTCGGCTTAGAAGGCCGATGCTCTATCCAGCTGAGCTACAGGCGCTTGAAAATCTCAGCCCTGTGGAGCGTGAAGCGAATCCAACCCTTGTGGGGGCGCGAAGCGATCCAGCCCCAGAGGGCGCATAGAACCGAGTTGAGCCCCGAGGGGCGTAAGGTCACTCGTGCCAACAAACTCGTAGTGGTCGGGGCGAGAGGATTCGAACCTCCGGCCTCCTGTACCCAAAACAGGCGCGCTACCAAACTGCGCCACGCCCCGACACGAGAAGGCGAACATTCTAACCTAACCCGGGTTGGTGATCCACCCATTCCGCATCGCGGCGACAAAACTCCGCAAAGCAGTGCCCCGATGCGACCAAGCCGCTTTTTCCTGCGACTGGAGTTCGGCGACGGTGCGAGACCCATCGAGCAACCACGCGTGAGGATCGTAGCCGAAGCCCCCGGTTCCGCGAGGCTCGGTCCGCACTTCGACATCGGCGCGGCCATGAAACGACTGCGTCCAGACGCGGTCGACCCGGACCCCAACGAGCACGCAGGTGTAGTGGGCCAAGCTCGCTCGTACCCCCTCGTGTTGCAGGGCCGCGACGAGGGTCTGATTGTTGCGGGCATCGTTGGCGTCCGGACCAGCAAACCGCGCACTATGAACACCGGGGCGCCCCCCGAGGACGTCGACGCTCAAACCCGAGTCGTCGGCCAGGACGACGGTCGATCCGGGCTCACCTCGTTCGGCGAGCCACGTGGCAATCCCCACGGCCTTGAGCGTCGCGTTCCCCTCGAATGTATCGGCCGTTTCGGGAATGGTAGGAGCATGGGGCCACGCGTCCAAGCCGACGACCTCGAGCGCAGGCACGGCCTCGGCCAGCAATGCCGCGATCTCCGAGACCTTGTGGCGATTCGTCGATGCGACGACGAGCTTGTTGGCCACCCGACTCACCACGCCCCTTGCAAGGCCACCGCCTGCGCACGCGACAACACATCGATCCCCTGATCGGCGAGGTCCAACAACGCGTCGAGCTGACTCCGTGAAAACGCTTGCCCTTCGGCGGTGCCCTGGACCTCGACGAATCCGCCCGAAGCGAGTCGGACGACGTTGAGATCGACTTCCGCGGCCGCATCCTCCTCGTAGCAGAGATCGAGCATCGGGATCGTACCGGCGGCACTCTCGACGATACCCACGCTCACGGCAGCGAGCGACTCGCGAATCGGATCGTGGATGAGCCGACCGGACGTCCGAAGTTTGCGTAAAGCGATGCTGAGCGCGACCCAGGCACCGGTGATCGCCGCGGTCCGTGTGCCTCCGTCGGCATCGATCACGTCGCAATCGCAGGTGATCGCGAGGCCCCCGTCGGGTCCCACGAGACGCTCCAGGTCGATTGCAGCACGGAGCGAACGGCCAATGAGCCGCTCGATTTCTTTACCCCGACCTCCTGGATCCCGACGTCCCCGCGGGGATGTGGCGCCCGGCAACATGGCGTACTCCGCCGTGATCCAACCGCCCGACTCGATCCAAGGGGGCAGCTTGAATTCTACATTGGCCGAGCACAGCACCCTCGTGTTCCCGGTCCGAATCAACGCCGAACCAAGGGCATGACGCAGAAAATGAGGCTCGATCGAGCAGGGACGGAGCTCGCCCGGAGCACGGCCATCGGAACGCAACATCGGCGGACTCTACGATCGAAATCCTCGGGACGGCAGCCCGCATCGCATCCTCATCCACGCCGCGACGGAACCTCGGAGCCCCCACAAAAAGACCGCGGGAGGTCCCGCGGTCCAAATCAAAGCCACAAAGATCAGGCGAACGAGTGGCTCACCAGGTGCAGCCCATGGCTTCCATGCCAGCCTTGGCACCCTCGTCGGCGGCTTTGCAAGCCGTCGCAAGAGCGTCTTTGCCCGGGCCGCTCGCCGCTTGCTTCCAAGCGTCGACCGACATCTTCAGGCCGTCCTTCTGCGCACCACGAACCGCTTCGGGCATCTTGTCGATACAAGCCATGAACTTCTTGATGTAGGCATCACACTCGGCGATGCCGATGCTGTCCGCGCCGCCACCACCCGCAGGCTCAGCAGCTTTTTCTTCTTTGGGAGCAGCTTCGGCTTCCTTCTTGGCTTCGGCCTTGACTTCTTCCTTCTTGGCTTCGGCCTTCTTCTCTTCCTTCTTCTCGCCGCCACCGCTGTCGCAAGCCGCGAGCATGGCGAAGGAGGTGAACACACCGAGGATGATCGTGGAAGTGAGCTTCATGATGGAATTCTCCGAATCGATTTGGCGCGGCGAAATGTCGCGCTCTCGCGGCGATTCGCCGCGACCCGCAACGTACGCCAAACCGGGGACCCAATCCGTCATGGGATCACCACGGTTTAGTCATGCACATCCTGCGCGCGTTCGCGCCTCAGGGCTGATGCGTCACCGGAAAGACGGCTCCGAGCTGCCGAAACGACACAAATTCGCCATTGCGCTCAGCCAGGATCCGCTCGCGGCGAAACCGGTGATCGCCCACCCGCTCGCCAAGGAGGACTTCCACGACCTCGCGGGGTCGAACTCCGCCCTCGATGGGTAATCGTAGGCGAAACCGTAGGTGCTGCGCTTCGACGCTCGCGTCGAGCAGCAGCGGCCGTACATCGAGCTCTTTGACGGTCGTACGGCCCCCCCGGTTTCCGGAATGGGGACGCCCTCCGCTGCCTTTGCCACTCCGGCCTTTCGCCTGAACCTCGCGAGCGAGAGGCAAACTCGTCGCCGCCAGTCGTTCGGGCAAGGCCGCCCCGAGCCGTTCCGCCTGCTCGGGCTCGAGTTCGACGACGTAATCCGCTGCGGCGACCAACCGCCCGAGCCGGGTTTCCGAGGGCTCGACCAGACGCGTCTCGACGATCGACAACCCCGGAGGCGCAGCGGCGCGTAGACGTTCACCCAAGGCTTCGCTTTGTCCGTGCCGCTCCTCCCTCGAAAGGAACCCCGCCATGTCTTCGGCCGACCGAGGCAAGATCACGTCGAGATCGACGACTTCTTCATCCGCGGCGACCCCAAGGGCGAGCGCGGGACCAAACGTCATCCGCGGAACCGGATTGAAGCCGCGCGTAAACGCGAGCTCGAGCCGTGCGCGACGCAACATCCTTGGAAAGATGCGTAGGAGATCGAGGTGGCCAAGGAATCGAAGCGGTCCGTGTTTGCCGAACACGATCCGGATCCGGGAATAGGGAGCCTCCGCGGACTCTTTGAACGCACTGTCGTCATCCAACTTGCTCACGGGTAACCGACCCGTCAGCCTCGCTGCGGGCACGATCTCACGCCAGTTCGGGGGTTCCGGAGCAGCGTTCGTTTCGCTCGCGGGAACGGGCTTGCGCACGAGCGACCGTAGGGCTTCGATCCGCTCGGATCGCATCTCACTCATGTCGCAGCTGATCCCGCAGTCGTAACAAACGAGGCGACGGGCATCGTCCTCGGCGGATTGGAGGTTGCGATGGTGCACCTTGTCGCCGAACGGTTTGCCGCACGGTGGTGACGCGCGTCCGTTGAGCGCTTTGCGGTACTCGCTGGCCAAGAACCCGGGCTCGAGACCGATCTCGAGGTGGTCCCAAGGCAATCGCGCATCGACCGGAAGCGTGCGGGTATACGTGTCCGGCTCGACGCCCACGGCCTCGATCGCATCGAGCCAGCGCTCGAACGAAAACACCTCTTTCCAACCATCGAAGCGAGCCCCCGCCCGGTACGCATGCTCGAGTACATCGCCCATGCGTCGGTCGCCGCGGGCAAATAGGCATTCGAGCCAACTCTCCTCGACGTCATGGGTCTTGAGCGTCAGTTTTGCCCGACGCATCATGTCGCGGAGCATGGCGACCTTGCTGTGCAAATCGCCCATGGAGTCCATGGCCGCCCACTGAAACGGCGTGTGCGGTTTCGGGACGTGTTGACTGACGCTGCATGTGATCGCGGGCATCCGCGTGAGCTTCATCGAGCGTGCGAGATCTCGCACGGCCCGTCCGGTCTCGACGATGCCCACGACGTCATCATCGGTTTCGGTTGGCAAACCGATGATGAAGTACATCTTCATACGGCCAAAGCCCCGGTCGAAGATCCGACGCGCGGAGTCGAGGATGTCCTGCTCGCTGACGTTCTTGTTGATGACGTCGCGCATCCGCTGCGTCCCGGCCTCGGGTGCAAACGTGAGCCCGGAGATCCCGACTCGTTTGATCTCATCCAGCTGCTCGCTCTCGAGCCCGTAGGCTCGCAGGCTCGCAACGCCGAGCCTGACCTTGCGCTTGGCGAGCTCGGGGACGAGCTCCGAGATGAGTGGAGCGATACACGAGACGTCGGCGGTCGAGAGGGCGGTCAGACTCGTCTCGGTAAAGCCGGCTCGGTCGACCCCTTCGAGCACGGCTTGCTTGATCGCCACGGGGCTTCGTTCCCGCACGGGTCGATAGATGATGCCCGCCTGGCAGAACCTGCAGCCTTCCGTGCAGCCACGGGTGATCTCGACCGCGGCCCGATCGAAGATCGCTTCGGCGTACGGGATCGGGAACGTCGTCGGAAATGGAAAATCATCGAGCTTGCGAACGTAGACCCGCTCGACCCGTTCGGGCGCCGATGCGGCCTCGCCCTCGGGGGTCCGCCCAACGACGACTTGCAGACCTGTCCGCGGATCCACCTCGACGCGGTAGAAGGCGGGAACGTAGATGCCGGGGAGCCTGGCGAGCGTCGCGAGGATCGCACGCCGCGAAGAGCCCCCCGCTCGCATGCGCCCCACCGTGCGCAACAAGTCCGGGAGAACCTCTTCGGCCTCTCCGACCAAAAACACATCGACGAAAGGGCTGAGCGGTTCGGGATGCGTCGCGGTGGGTCCGCCCGCGAGGACGATGGGGTCACGATCGCTGCGTTCGGCCGAACGCAGCGGGATCCCCCCGAGCTCCAAGTTGAGTAAGACGTTCGTGTAGCTCAGCTCGTATTGGAGGCTCAGCCCGACCACATCGAACTCGGACAACGGGCGATACGTCTCCAAGCTGACGAGCGGTAACCCTCGTGTTCGGAGCTCGTGTTCGGCGTCCCCCCAAGGGCTGAAGGCGCGCTCACAAACCAGGTCGTCGTGGCCGTTGACGAGCGCGTACAGGATGCGCGTGCCGAGGTGGCTCATCCCGACCTCGTAGACATCGGGGAACGCGAGCACGAACCGACAGGTCAAATTCGCATGATCCTTGCGGATCGCCTGTTCCTCGCCGCCGAGGTATCGCCCCGGTTTGGCCACCTGCGCCAAGAAGGCGGCGTAAGGGTGATTCGCCAAAGCGTTCGAGTCTGGCGTCACGGCTGGGTCCATTGGGCTCGATGCAATGCCACACTCTGCCGGAGGGCGCCACCCCACGCCCAACGATACGGCCCCCCTGGCGGCCTCTCCACGCCCCGTACGAGCACCCCCTTGCGCGTTGAGGGCGCCCGACTACCATTCAGCGCACGTGCAAGACCTCTACGAAAGTTTGGGGGTCCGTCGCGACGCGTCGGCCGAAGAACTCAAAAAAGCCTATCGCCGACTGACGCGCCAATACCATCCCGATCGCAACCCCGGAGACAAAGCGGCCGAGGAGAAATTCAAAGTCGCGTCCTCGGCCTACGACGTGCTCGGCGATCCCGAGCGACGGAAGCTCTACGACGAGTTTGGGGATGTGAGCCTGACTCAGGGATTCGATGCAGACCGGGCTCGTGAATATCGCAAGGCCCAGGCCCGCTACTCGGGCTTTCGCGGCGACAACCTGTTCGCAAACATGGGGGAAGCTCGTTCGACCTCCTTCGATGACCTCTTGTCACGTTTGTTCGGGGGTGGGTTCAACCAGGCCCAGGCACCGGTGCGGCCCGGCCACGACATCCGGGGCGAGATCACCGTGAGCTTCATCGACGCGCTGCACGGGGTCTCGGTGCCCCTCCGACTCGAGGGGGAGCAAACGAAAACCCTCGATGTCCGGGTCCCGCCCGGCATGAGCGATGGCGCAACCTTGCGCTTGCGCGGCCAAGGCGGTGCCGGCAACCCTCCCGGCGACATCCTGCTCACCGTCCACGTGAAGCCTCACCCCCGCATCGAGCGGGACGGAATCGACCTACGGATGCCCGTTCCCGTCACCGCCTTGGAAGCCTACCGTGGCGGTCCGATCGACGTGCCGACCCCGTGGGGACCCGTCACCGTGAAGCTTCCGGCAGGCTCACAGAGCGGTCAGGCGCTACGTCTACGCGGTCGCGGTGTCCGTCCCCAAGGTAAGCCCGACGGGGACATGCTCTTGACCCTAGAGATCAAGCTGCCCAAGCCCGGTGACGCTCGGCTCATCGATCTGTTGACCGAACTCCAGGGGAACGAAAATCCCCGCGAGGGACTCGAGCCTTAGACCTGTTCGGCGATGGCGGCCAAGCTGCTGTCGCGAACCAGAATTGGCGCCGTCGCCCTGCGCCCGACCCGAGGTCGTCGGGGACGGCGGCCATGCGGCCCCGTCGTTGGTTTTTTTGCCCGGAGGACTTGGAGCTGTCTATCGTTCCTCGAACTGGGGCTTTCGGCTTCGCGTCGGTCACTCTCGCGTGGTATCGCTCTCGGAGTGCCCGTCCGGCTCCCCGTCGTCGACCCCGTCCCGACTGCTACCCCCGCTGCTGCATTGCACCCGGGACCGAAGCGGCGGCATCCCTCGTGGCTTCGAGTACCGATGCCCGGGGGCGAGGGCTATCAGGACGTCTTGCGACGCGTCACGGCGTTGAAGCTACACACCGTCTGCCAGAGTGCGGGTTGTCCCAATATCGGTGAATGTTGGAACCATCGAGCGCTCACGATCATGATTCTGGGCGATATCTGCACGCGCTCGTGCCGGTTCTGCAACGTCAAGACCGGGCGTCCGCTCGCGGTGGACGAAGAGGAGCCTCAACGCGTCGGCAACATGTTGGCCGCCCTTCGCTTGCGCCACACCGTGATCACGTCGGTGGATCGCGACGACTTGCGGGACGGAGGCGCGAACGTCTGGGCACGCACCCTCGATGCGTGTCACGACCAAGCGCCTTGGATGACCATCGAAGTGCTCGTTCCCGATTTCAAGGGCAACCTCGCCGACGTCGACACCGTACTCGCAGCGCGCCCGGACGTGTTCTCACACAACCTCGAGACCGTGCCTCGGCTGAGTCGCCAGGTCCGCGTCCAGGCCCGCTACGATCGCAGTTTCGCGGTCCTCCGAAATGCCGTGCAACAAGGTGCACTGACCAAGACCGGCCTCATGCTTGGCCTCGGCGAGACCTTGGAGGAAGTCCGCGAAGTCATCGACGAATGCGCTGCTTTGGGTCTCACCATCTTGACGCTGGGGCAGTATCTCCAGCCGTCGAAGGAACATCTCGCGATCGACCGCTACGTGGATCCGAGCGAGTTCGATGGGCTGCGACGATATGCGGAACAACGGGGAATCCCCCACGTCGAAAGCGGCCCGCTCGTGCGGAGCAGCTATCACGCCGAAGGCCAGGCCGAACTCATTCGGCGATTGCAACAAACCCGTGGCGCGATCGGCTTCGCGAGCCTTCGTCCCGAGTTGGAGCCTCCGCACACGGTCGCTCCCTGAGTCGACGGAGCCCCGGACCCCTCATTTTGGACCGGACGTCGGGGGCAAAGGTCGGCCCCGACCAACCGTAGCGTCGAGGCCTCGCTCCTTCACCTTGCGAACACGGTAGCCACGGCGAAGGAGCACATGCCTCGAGATCAATCGAAGTGTCTCGATCAACCTACAGGAGATTCGCCGGTTTCATCACCGGTGGGATCTTCGGCCGGGTCTTCGCAGACACACTCATGGCCGTCCCCGTCGTCCTCGGGGTGATCGCCGCTTTCCTTGTCATCGTCGTAGTCATCCCCGTCCTCGTGTCCCGAGTCATCGTCGTCGCCGCTGCCTGGGCCTGAGTTGTCGTCGTCGTCGCCGTCCTCGTAACCCGCGTCGTCGTCGTCGTCGCCGCTACCTGGGCCTGAGTTGTCGTCGTCGTCGCCGTCCTCGACGTCACCCCCCGTGGCGTTGTCGTACTCCGCGTCGACATCGTCCTCTTCATCGTCGTCGTACTCGGGTTCATCGTCGTCATCGCCGTCATCGCCGTCATCGCCGTCGACATCACCGCCCGTTTCCGCATCCTCGCCATACGAGTCGTCGTCATCCGCCTCTTCTACGTCGTCGTCATCGCCGTCATCATCGTCATCGTCATCATCGTCATCATCGCCGTACGAGTCGTCATCGTCGTCATCGGCGTCGCCCTCGTACGCGCCGTCATCATCCCCTTTGCAGGTGCATGGCCGCTCGTCTTCATCCTTCGATGCATCCGTATCACCGTCGTACCCGTCGCCCGTGCCCGTTCCCTCGTCGGTGTCGTCACCCATCGAGGGGGTCACGACGGCCTCATCGTCGGCAGTTCCTTCGATGAGGGGATCACAAGCCAGAGTCGAAAGTCCGCAGAGGGCGAGGACGCCGAGAAGCGTGTTGCAGCGGCGAAGAAAGGGAACGGATCGTAGTGGCATCGTCGGGACTACCTTTCGCGGCGTGGGTCGTTCGTCGCCGCGCCTTTTGGATGCTCGAACGCCCGGTCGATTACGCGTTCACGAAACCAATCGACTCACCCGAGGCTCGAAAGCGCGCTTCGGTCGCGGATCTGGTCGTCCCGAGGAAGTCACTCCCGCCGATCCCTGCCCTGTCGGCCTCCGAACGATGAATCGGTGGACTGAATGGGCCAACCGCTCGGGACTCACAGACTTATGCGCGAACGCGCAAAGCGTCGGCGATCTTGCGCAAGGCGGCCGGAACCCGCTTCTCCGGGATGTTGACCCGCGTGGGCATCCCTCCCCCAAGCTCCAAGAGCTCCACGAAATCGAGGCCGCTTTCGAACGGGGCGGCAATCGTGGCGTTACCCGCTTCCAGCACGACGGCGACAGTGGCTCGTTGCTGACCGAGGAGGAGCAGTTCGGTCTTGTCGTATTGGGGGACCGACGACCCGATCTCGATGAACGCGATGTCGTCCTTGATCTCGAATCCCGCCGCGAGTCGAACCGCCGCTTCCGCCCGACGTCGGAAGTCCCCCGCCGCAGCGTCGATCGCTTCGGACTCGAGGCCGCGAGGCTGACCGGTGACGAGGTAGTTCACGACCCGCCGTTTGAGGGTGTCGTCGAGCCAGTGCGCTCGCAGTGCATGGTCGATCCGGTTGGCCTCTTCGCTCGCCGTTCCGATCCGCGTATCGATGACCCGCGCATCGTCATCCGCACCAGGATAAGGCTCACGGCCGTCGAGGATCCACTTCGCCGCCGCGTAAAGGCCATCGAGGTCGAAGTGACAGACGATGGTGTCCACGGGTCCAGTGTCATGGACGAGCGCCGGGGTGATCATCTCTGGACAAGCCCCGTGTTCCGCTTTGGTGGCGAGGACGAACCGGGGGTCACTCGCAAAGTCCACGTGGCTTGGATGGTCGTGGTGGTCCACCCAGCGCGCCAATCGAGGCCCGAGTTGTTGGATGAACTTGGCGGTGGTTTTGTCGAATCCCTGCCCCAACCCTGTCGCGGCAAAGGCGATGTCCAAGATGACGACCCTCCCTTGCAGCGAGCCTGGGCGTGGCAGCTTGCGCGGACTGGCGAACACGAGCTCTGGGCGACGGGCGATCATCGCTCACCCAAAGCTGCGCGTGCTGCCGCGAGTTCCCCCGCAGCATGCTCGTCACCCGCAGCTTCAGCGACCTCGATTCCCCTTTCGAACACGTCGATCGCTTCGGGAACGAAGCCCGTGGCGGCCAAATGCTGCCCGCTCATGAGATACGCAGGGACGTAGCCGGGGTGCGCCTGAAGCAGCGCGGCAAAGACCTCGCGGGCTTCGTTGGCGTCGCCCCGGCCGCGAAGCTCCATCGCAAGCCCATATTTGGGGAACGGATCGGTCGGACGGGCCGCCACCATTTGTTTGAGCAACGTCAGTCGATCGAGCCCCATTCCGTCGTCACCCTTTCTCCGCAACGAAGATCTGGCTACGTCACACCGTTCGAGCTTCGGTGAGCTTGGCGATGGGCGTCGACGTACGCTGCCGCATCCGCGGAAGACATTCCCAGCGCCTCGAGCACCCTCGGCGTTTGATCGTAAATCGTTGCCTCCTGCACGTGCCCGACAAGCAACGCGTACACGGCGACTTCATGGTGAGGGTACTTCTCGAGCAGTACATCGAGTCCCGCACGCAACTTTTCAGGTGGCACGGTCTCGCAGAAATTCTCTTCGGTTTCTCCACCCCGATGCGTCACCTCGAGATAGTCGAGGTAGTCGGTGAGCATCGCCCGGTGGTGACGCATCAACCACTCGAGGAGGAACGCAAGTGCGAGCCGTTCGTTGCCGCGCTCGAACTCGCCGTCGAAGCGACGGCGCCACGCCGAAAGCCGCTGTTCGCGGGTGAACGCGGTTGCCGGCACACCGGCATGCGATCCACCTGCCTTGAGCACGGCGCGGACTTCCTTGCCGCTCAACTCATTGTAGAAAACACCGACACGCTCTGAGCCCAGATGGCGGCAGATCTCGATTGGCTTCACGAATTCCCCTGTCCGGCGAACGCAAACACTAGCCGCGCCCCGGGTAGCGCGCAAGCACGCCCATGCGACGCGCGGGCGAGGACCGTCGGCTAGCCTGTCCTCGCGAACCGCTAGGATTCGTTTTTCCCGGCGTCGACGAGGTAGTCGTCGTAGCGAGCGCGGATGAGTTGGGTCACGGGACCGATGGTGCCGCCACTCACCGTTTGACCGTCGAGTCGAGTTACCGGCATCACACCTCGAACCGAGCTGGTCAAGAAGATCTCGTCCGCTGCTCGTAGTTCCGCGAGCGACACGTTCCCCTCTTCGACGGGGGATTCCGTACCCGCTGCGATCTCGCAAATGATCGCTCGGGTGATGCCCGCGAGGAGTCCGGTTTCGACGTGAGGTGTTCGGATCTGTCGATCGCGAACCAAAAACACGTTGCTGGTCGATCCCTCGGCGATCTCTCCACTCGGGCTGCAAAGGATCGCATCGTCCCCACGGCGATCGATCGCCGTTTGCAGTGCAAGGATGTTGGCGAGGTAGTTGCCGGTCTTGATCCCGGGGTCCACCAAGCCCCCGACCCGTTTGTCGACCGACACGACCACCACAGCGACGCCCCGTTCGTAGTCGGCCGGCGAGGGGAGACGCAGTGGCGCGACCATCACGACGAGAGTGGGTGATGCGGAGGTCCGAGGATCGAGTGCGATCGGCCCGGAACCGCGCGTGACGACCACCCGAACGTAACTTTCCTCGTTGCCGGTCTCGGTGTGAGTGGCTGCGATCGCAGCCGCGATCTCCTCGTTCGAATGCGGAACGACGAAACCGATGCTCGCGGCGCTCATCGCCAATCGTTTCATGTGCCGAGGGAATTCGAGCGCCTTACCGCCCGTCGTCCGCAGGGTCTCGTAGACGCTGTCACCGTAGAGAAACCCGCGATCGAAGACGCTGATCTTTGCATCCTCCGGGTCGACCACACGCCCCATCGTCGACAAGAAAACCTTCGTGGATGTCATGGCTCGGGGGCTCGCCTCTCTTGTAACCTGTCCGAGGTCCGTGAGGAGCGCACCTTGTCGCTCGTCTTTCTGGCCGGGTCGCGAGGTGGGTCCGTGGTACATTCCGCGACTAGCCCATCCGGAGCTGTAGCCGACCTTGCGAAAAATACGCTGCCATTATTCGTCCCCTGAGACTTTCGCCGCGGCACTCGACGGAGAGCCGAACGCCCTCCAGGCGTTCACCACCGACTCGTTCGAGCCGGGCGAGGAGGTCTTGCTGGAGGTGTACTTCCCAGGCCTGCCCGGCAAGATGATGGTGCGAGCGATCGGTCAGGAGTGGCACGCCGCGCGGCCCCGACTCCGTGTGCGCGCGGGCGGTGTGCTCCGGTGCAACGGCACTGAATGGAAGAAGCTCGAATTCCTCAAGCACGTTGGTCACGGGGGCATCAAGTTGACGGCTCGTCGGCGGCACGTCCGACTACCCGTGATGGTGGAAGTGCGCTGGCGACGGCAAAACAGTACCGACTTTCAGGTCGCTGCACTTTCGGAGATCTCCGAAGGCGGAGCGCTCCTGTTGACGGTGGAGTCCCCTGCACGCGACGAAGAGATCATCGTCGAGATCACCCCGCCCGGCAGCGAGCGACCTCTCGAAGTGCTTTGCATCGTGCGAAATACGGAGAACCCCGATGGAGTGGGACTCGAGTTCTTGGCCCGTGACATGGGCGGCGTTCATCGCCTTCGTGAAGTCATTCGACGGCTCGTCGAGCAGTAGTCGCACACGTACCGCGTGAAACGATTTTGCCCGGACTCCGGACACAGCCTGGACCTGCTCGGCAGAAGTTTTGAGCCACGGAACACCGCCCCATCACCCTGATTTTGTTGCGAAACGCTCGACGTATCACCCGCTACGCCTTCGGTTTCGCGCCTCGTCCGGGTCGAACCTGACGGCATTCCAGTGGCTCAAAACTTCCGCCGAGCAGGTCTAGAATCCGAGGCGTCATGCCGCGACGACGCAATCACGGCCGAGCCATCCCGATCGGGCCGGAGGTGACGTCCGAAGTCGGCCGAATCGTGCCGCCCGAACGGCTCCGCGTCACTCGAGTTCAGATCGCGTGGCCCTTCTTGGCGATCGGGGCCTTGCGGGCCGCGGCGTGGCCGGCCTCGATCCGGGGCGAGACTTTGACCCTGGTCGTGATTGACCACCAGTGGCTGCATGAGCTCGTCTACCTGCAGGCCGATCTGCTCCGACGGATCCAAACCAGCGTTCCAGAGGCGGCGATCGAACGGCTCCGATCGCGGGTTGGCCCCGTGCCCAAAGCGTGGGACCCAGAACCCGAGGAGAAGGAGCCGGAGCTCCATTCCATGTCCAACGAGCCTGATCCTCAAACGCTCGAAGCGTTGGCGAGTATCGAGGATCCCGTCCTCAAGCAAGCGATCGCCAACGCTCGCATGGCCTGGTCCGAGCGGGTCCGTCGGCGATGGACGGAGCTCTAAGGGGAGGTCAACAACGAGCGAGCTCGGCTCGCAGCTCCCCGATGAACTCCGCCATCGCCCCGATGCTTTGTTCGGCCGCTCGAATCAACGCGCTTCCGACGACGACACCATCGCATTGTCGGCCGAGCGCCGAGGCTTGCTCCGGGGTACGGATCCCGAACCCCGCGACGATCGGTTCTTGAGTATGCCGTCGCAGCTTCGTCAGCTGGTCCGCGATCTCGGGCCGCTGCGCATCGAGCTTGGATCCGGTCACCCCGCGCAACGTGATCGCATAAATGAAACCTGTCGCGACGGCGGCGATCTGGGACATGCGGACGTCCGAGCTCGTCGGAGCGACGAGACCGATCCAATCGAGACCGTGTCGGAGGGCGGGCTCGCGAAGCTCACCCGAATGCTCGGGCGGCACGTCGACGCCGAGCAAGGCATCGATCCCCTGCGCCACCGCAGCCGCCGCGAGGTCCTCCGGACCATACTGCACGAGCGGGTTTGCATACGAAAACAGGACGATCGGTACTTCGAAGCGCTGCCGGATCGCTCCCGCCAACAACAGGGTGCCTTCGAGGCTCGCGCCCGCTTCGAGGGCCCGTACCATCGCGTCCTGGACGACCGGACCGTCGGCCGTGGGATCGGAAAACGGCACGCCGAGCTCGAGCACATCGAGGCCGGCTTCGCAGGCCCGGAGCGCGCGCTCGAGGCTGAGCTCGCCACTCGGGTCGAAGGCCGTGAGGTATCCGACGAGCGCGGGACGACGCTCTGCACGGCTGCGGGCAAAGGTTTGTGCAATCCGACTCATGACGGCACTCCCACGGCGGTGGCGTCGAGGTCGAGCCGCTCACGTACGGTGTGCATGTCCTTGTCCCCGCGCCCGGACAAGTTGACCAGGATTTTGGCGTCCGGCCCGAGCACTTCGATGATCTTGGGCAACGCCGCGATCGCATGGGCGGTTTCGAGGGCCGCGATGATGCCCTCCGTGCGGGCAAGACGACCCAGGGCATCGAGGCATTCGTCGTCGGTTGCGGAGAGATATTGGGCTCTCCCCGTCTGCATCAGATGAGCGTGTTGTGGACCCACACCCGGGTAGTCGAGGCCCGCGGAGATCGAATGCGCCTCGACCAACTGTCCGTCGTCCGTCTGCAGGACCAAACTTCGCATGCCGTGATAGATGCCGACTCGCCCGGCGGCCATCGTCGCCGCGTGGCGGGCTTGGAGGCCCTCACCGGCCGCCTCGACGCCATAGAGGGCGACCTCGTGGTCGTCGACGAACGCCGAGAAAATTCCGATCGCATTCGAGCCTCCGCCGACGCAGGCCACGACGGCATCGGGAAGCGAGCCGGTGAACTCGAGCATTTGTTCTCGAGCCTCATCGCCGATCACCCGATGGAGATCTCGCACCATGGTCGGGTATGGATCGGGGCCCATGACGCTGCCGATGACATAGTGCGTGTCGTCGACGTTGGCGACCCAGTCCCGCAAGGCCTCGTTGATCGCGTCCTTGAGGGTCGCCGAACCGCCGTGCACCGGTGTGACTTCGGCTCCGAGCAACCGCATGCGGAAGACGTTGAGCGCTTGGCGGGCCACGTCGACGGCCCCCATGTACACCACGCACGGCAAGCCAAAGTAAGCCGCGACCGTCGCGGTGGCGACCCCATGCTGTCCCGCGCCGGTTTCCGCGATGATCCGAGACTTGCCGAGCCGACGCGCGAGCAAGACCTGACCTACGCAATTGTTGATCTTGTGCGATCCCGTGTGGTTCAGATCTTCGCGCTTGAACCAGATCCCACCGGGGCTGCGCATGCCCAGCCACTCGGCCAAGCGACGCGCCGGAGTGAGCGGCGACGGTCGTCCCACGTAGTGCTTGAGGATGTGGCGATACTCCGTCACGAAGGTCGGATCGGACCAAGCCTTGGGCCAAGCACGGGCGAGTTCCTCGACGGCGGGCATCAAGGTTTCCGAGACGAAGCGGCCTCCGTATTCGCCGAACTGCAAGGCAGGTGGCGCGGAGGGGGGACTCGCGGATGAGCGGCTCATGAGTCCCCCGGTTGTAACGCATCCATTTGGCGACAGACCCGCAGAATGGCCGAGATCTTGCTTCGGTCTTTACGCCGAGGGTCTCCCGCCCGCTCCGCGCCGCTCGCGACGTCGAACCCGGCCGGACCGACGTGAATCCGGGCCCGCGCCGCGTTTTCGGCATCGATCCCCCCCGCGAGCCATACCGGCAAAGGCGACAGCGCTCGCACGGCGTCCGCAGCCCAGTCCCAATCGGTGCATCGTCCTTGACCACCGAACTCGGGAACCTTCGCATCGAGCAACACCCAGATCGGTCGAGGTGTGGGGAGCTCCAACGCGGCGAGGTTCGGTGTCCCGCGGACGACCCAGATCCAGGGTAGCCCGAGCTTCGAGATCTCGGCCACGGGACGATCGTCGTGCACCTGGATCGCATCGAGCCCGAGCTCGCTCGCCGTTCGGGCGATCGCGGGGCCCGGGTCCTCGACAAAGACGCCGACCCGCTGGATACGACGCGGCGAATCATCGAGCAACGCTTTGGCCGTTGCGAGGTCGACTCCTCGCTTGCTCCCGTGCCAGAGATTGATCCCGACCGCATCGACACCGAGTTCGACGCACAGGTTCAGATCTTCGGACGTCGTGACGCCGCAGACCTTGAGTCCGATGCTCACCCGAGCATTCCGTCGAGCAGGCCTCGTAGCGCCTCTCCCGGATCCGGAGCGCTCATCAACGTGCTGCCGATGAGGACGGCATCCACACCGGCTTCTTGCAGCCGCAGGAGATGCTCGGGCGTCGCAATCCCGCTTTCGGCCACGTAGGTGAACGAGGAGGGAACGCGGCTGCGCAACGAGATCGACCGCTCGAGATCCACTTCGAAGGTTCGGAGGTCACGGTTGTTGACCCCGACGAGCTCACAGCCAGCCGCCATCGCCCGATCGAGCTCGTATTCGTCATGGGCCTCGGCCAACACGTCGAGATCGAGCTCATGAGCAAAGTCGGTCAACTGTTTGAGCGTCGGTGGTGGGAGAGCCGCGACGATCAACAAGATCGCGTCGGCACCAGCTTGACGGGCCTCGAGGATCTGGCTGCGCTCGACAATGAAGTCTTTCCTCAAGATCGGGAGGTTCGTGCATTGCCGAGCGACCTGGAGATCTTTGAGCGATCCCTGGAAGTGCCGGTCCGTCAACACACTCACGGCGGCTGCTCCTGCCGCTTCGTAGGCTGGAACGATCTCCTCGATCTGTGCGCCTTCGCGAATCGCCCCTGCGGACGGGGACGCGCGCTTGAACTCGGCGATGACCCGAGGCGATGGCGGCAGGCGCAGGGTGTCGATGAGGGCGCGTGTCGGACCGACGCCCGCGAGCGCTTGCTCGAGCTGCTTGTCGCTCCAGTTGCTGGTCGCATCGCGACGGCCGGCTGCGAGTTCCGAGCGTTTGGCCGCGAGAATGCGGTCGAGATACGTCCGCTGACCCGTCATGGGTACGGACCATCATGACTCTTCGCCACGAGGCGCGCTAGGGTCGTGAGCGCGCTCCCATCGTCGAGAACCGAAGCGATTTCTTGGGCGTACGCGGGTAGATCGCCGAGCGTTCCTTCGCGCGCAGCCAGCAGTGCAACGGCTCCGCTGTACTGAACGACGGTCCGGTAGGGCCCACGCTCGCCCTCCAAGACCCGGCGTAGAGCCGACGCATTGTCGGCGGGATCACTCCCCGCGATCGCGGCCGTCGGGCAACGGGGCAAGCCGGCCATCTCGGGACGGAGGACGAAGGTTTCGACGGACCCTCGGTGCCACTCCGCGACCCAGGTCTCACCTTCGGGGGAAAGATCGTCGATCCCGGGAACCCCGGCGGGGCTTGCCCGGACCCCCTCTGGATGGCCGTGGACGATGAACGCACGGTGGCTCCCGAGTCCACCGAGCACGTGCGCCAGCGAAACGCAGTGGGCTGGATCGAACACCCCGAGCAGCTGCCGGGTCGCCCCCGCGGGATTGGTCAACGGACCGAGCAGGTTGAAGATCGTCCGAAAGCCGAGCGCGCGCCTCGGCGCCATCGCGTGCTTCATGGCCGGATGGAGCCGAGGAGCAAACAAAAAGCCGATCCCGATCTCGTCGATGCAAGCACCGACCCGCTCCGGAGGGGCGTCGATGGCCACCCCCAACGCTTCGAGCACGTCCGCACTCCCGCTTCGACTGGTGGCGGCTCGGTTGCCGTGTTTCGCGACCGGAACCCCACAGGCCGCTACGGCGATCGCCACCGCGGTCGACACGTTCCGCCGCGGGATCCCGCTACCACCCGTGCCGCACGTGTCGAGGATCCCCGTCCGTAGACTCGGGACCGCTGTAACGGCCTCACGCATGGCGACGGCCGCCCCCAAGATTTCTTCGATCGTCGGCCCTTTGGCTGCAAGCCCGAACAGCAGCGCACCGATCTGCGCGGGATCGCTCGCTCCGGCCATGACCGTTCGCAATGCCCACGCCATGTCCTGCTGCGACAGATCCTGGCGACGAAGCAGGCGAGCCAAGACGTCGTGCATCGACGAGACCGTCACGCCACCCTCCGCAGCTTCAAGAAGTTGTCGAGCAAGTGGTGCCCATGTTCGGTCAAGATCGACTCGGGATGGAACTGCACCCCGAACGCCGGCCTCGTGCGATGCCGAACGGCCATCAACTCGCCCTCGGACGTTCGCGCGATGGGAGCAAGGAACTCGGGCAGCGTCTCTTCCACCACGATGAGGCTATGGTACCGAGTGGCACGGAACGAATTCGGGATGCCATCGAACACTCCCGAACCGTCGTGAACGACGAGGGACGTCTTGCCATGCATGATCCGCGCAGCTCGAACCACCGTCGCCCCGTGGACCTCGCATAGCGTCTGATGCCCCAAACAGACGCCCAGCACCGGAATGAATGGAGACGCCTCATCGCACAACACCTGGCAGAGGTCCTGACAAACGCCGCTGTCGGTCGGTCGCCCCGGGCCGGGGGACAACAGGACGTGCGACGGGCGATCCTCGAGCACGTCATCGGCCGCCAGGGCGTCGTTGCGATACACATCGACCACGGCACCGAGCTCGAGCAGGTAGTGCACGAGGTTGAACGTGAAGGAATCGTAATTGTCCACGACGAGCACGCGGAGCGGCGTATCGAATCCCGTGGGATCCTTCCCTCGTGGGGCCCGTGTCGTGGGTGGTTCGAAACGTCGACCCCCTGCCTTCACCAAGAGCGTCAACGGCACCTCGTCGTACCGCGTCGGCGATCGACCCGGCGGAGATCTCGACTCAGCGGTCGAAAACCGCGCTGTGCGCGAGGTAGCAACACGTCAGCCACCATAACAGCACTTCTCGAATGCGGTGAGGACTCTGCCACCTACGCATGCCGGCGGTGCCGACGTCGGACTGCGACGTGTCCTCCGTGCGCGTGGGGCAAGACGATGGGCCTAACGGGGGATTTCGTGGTGGATCGTCGGCGTTGACTTTGCACGCGCGCGCCATCAAGACTCTGGCCATGCGTCACGACCCTAGCCTGGCGGAAGCCGACTCCGAGGTCTTTGCCCTGCTTCAACGCGAAGATCGTCGCCAGCGCGAGTGCTTGCGGATGATCGCGAGCGAGAACTATGTCTCCCGAGCGGTCCTCGAGGCGAGTGCCTCCAGCTTCACGAACAAGTACGCCGAAGGCTATCCGGGACGCCGCTACTACGAGGGAATGGCGGTCATCGACCCGTTGGAATCGCTCGCGATCGAACGCGCTCGTGCCCTGTTTGGGGCTGAACACGCCAACGTCCAACCTTACAGCGGGTCGCCGGCAAACCTCGCGGTGCTTTTCGCCCTCTGCAAACCCGGTGACGTGACGATGGGTCTGGCACTCCCGTCGGGTGGACACCTCACCCACGGGTGGAACGTCTCCGCGACCGGTACCTATTACACGTCGGTCCAATACGGGGTGCGTCGCGACGACCATCGCATCGACTTCGACGAGGTCCGCAAGCTCGCGCTCCAGCATCGCCCGAAGCTCATCTGGTGCGGCCATTCGGCCTACCCCCGGCAGCTCGACTTCGCTGCCTTTGCTTCGATCGCGAACGAGGTGGGGGCCCATCTCGTGGCGGATATCGCTCATGTTGCGGGTCTGGTCTGCGGCGGGGTGCACACGGATCCGATCCCGCACTGCGCCGCGGTGACCACGACCACGCACAAGACCCTCCGAGGCCCCCGCGGAGGCCTCATCCTCAGCAAGTCGGAGCACGCGAAAGCGATCGACCGAGCGGTGTTTCCAGGCCTCCAGGGCGGCCCGCACAACCACATCACTGCGGCCAAAGCCGTGGCATTCGGTGAGGCTTTGACCCCCGCCTTCAAGACCTACGCCGCCCAGATCGTCGCCAATGCCAAAGCGCTCGCCGAGCAGTTGCTCGCCCGCGGGTTCTCCCTGGTCTCGGGCGGCACGGACAACCATCTTTTGCTCGTCGACCTTACGCCGCAGGGCATCTCGGGCAAGCGTGCGGCGCAGGCGTTGGATCGTTGCGGGATCGAACTGAACGCCAACTCGATTCCGTTCGATACCCGCAAGCCGTTCGACCCCTCCGGAATCCGACTCGGCACGCCCGCGTTGACGTCGCGAGGGATGGCCGAACCACAGATGACCCAGGTCGCGATCTTCCTCGACGAGATCGTGCGCGAGGCAGCTCGCCACGATGGCGAAGTACCTCCCGACTTTGCCGGTCGCCTGCGAGAGCGCATCGCCGAGTTCGTCGCACCGTTCGCGGTTCCTGGGCTCGGGTGAAGCGTCGTACGCTCCCGCTGGGAGCGATCACGCTAGCCCTCCAAGGGAGTGCCTGTGGAGGCGGTACCGAAAAGGGCGAAGCGTCGGCAGCCGCAGCTCCGGTCTCCCACGACGGGGAGTACCGCCGCCAAGCCCACGCCAGGGCGGCTGAAAGGTTCCTGTCGCTCGCTGAGCCCGCGCTAGCGCTTGCAGACCCCCTCGCTGCACGTGCCCTGGGAGACGACGATCGGGTGGCCTATGGATTCGACCGGGCCTATCAGGAGCCCCTGCGGGCGGCCCTGGACGCAGCATTCCGTCAAGGCGAGGAGATCGATGAACGATCGCTGGATCCACGGCAGCGGGTGCTGCTCCGGACGACGCGTCAGGCCGTCGATGCTGCGCGCGAACACACCCGACGACGCCCGTGGCGAGTCGATCCCACGTTCACGACGGAGCAAGCCCTCCGCACGAGCGAAGCGATCGAATCCGGAGGGCTTCCGGCCAACCGGAAGGTCGAGGCACTCGATGCGATCGGGAGGTTGGTCGACGTGGGCCTTGCGGAACTCACCGCAGCCTCCCTACCCACGATCGTCGGCGCGCTCGAAGACCTCACGGACCTCGACGAGGCGATCCGCCGGATGGTCGAGTCGGACGAAACCCTGCACGAAAGCGCAACGCGGTGTCGGTCCACGATCGCGAGCGGCCGCGACCGACTGACGGCCATCCAACGCGAGCTCGCGTCCCCCGAGCCCGATCCCCACACACCGGTGTCGATCGAACGCCTGCCGCCCCGACTCGGAGCGGCCGAACTCAAGCGAAGGCTGGATGCAGAGGAAGGGATCGCCCGCTCTGCGCACGATCTGTTCCGCGGACTCGGCCCCACGCTGGATCGATTTCAGGCGATGCGACGCAAGCGAGCCTCGCCCTCGTCGAGCGAACCCAAGCCGGTCGATCGAGCGCGTTGCGAGGGGGTTGCGGCGAAGCTGGACGCACTCGATCACCCGGAGCCCGACGAGGGGCTCGATTGCACGATCGCCGTTCAACGCTGGACGGGTCGGAACCTGACGGATGCTGAGCTCCTGCGCGAAGCCATTCGAGTGGGAGCGGTGGAACCGTTCCGTCAGACACGGCGTCGAGCGGAACCGCGATCCCTCGGGCTCGCTTCGGGGTCGATCGCCGCGTACAGTCAGCTTCACAGCCGATCGGTTGCCATTCTCGCCGCCCTCGCGGACGATGAAGCCCTCGTGCTCGGCATCGCGGAAGCGACGGAAGCCGCCTGTCTAGCCGCGGCGGCGTTGTGGATCCATGGGGAGCTCGGCACCGACGAAAAGCTCCATGCCCAGCTTGCGACCCGCTGCTCCGATCGCCCGCCCTCGTGGTGGGTCGAACAGGCCGAGCAGCATCCACGACGCACGCTGCAAGGTCTCGAGCTTTGGCGCTTGGGCGCGGGCCCTGCGGCGGCGGCCGCACTCGATCAGTATTGGTGGCTCCCAGCGGGTCTCATCGATGGCGTCGCGCTTCCCGAGGCCCCGGCCCCGCCTTCCCCTCCGGTCAAAGTCACGATCGAACCGATCGTGCCGCAGCCATGACCCGACGGGACCCACGGCGTGAGCTCAGCGCCGACGAACAAGAACGGTTGACCGCCGGCCAGCATCAAGCCGTGGCGAACGACCTTCGATCGCGGGGGCGTCCCGATCTCGCGGGCTGGGTGCTGGAGCAGATCTGGGACTGGGAGCCTGCGATGCACGCCTACGAAGCCGCCGGCCGTTGGGCCGATGCGCTGCGAGTCACGCTCGAGACAGGTTCCGCGGGGCATCTCGATCGCGTGCTCGGCGAATTGCGAGCGAGCGAGGATCCAGCCGCGATCGAAGCCGCCGTAAAACTCCTCAAGAACCGCCGCCGTCCACTCGAGGCGGCTCGACTCCTCGAAGGCGCCAAGGACCCTCGGGCGCAAGCCCAGGCGTTCCTCGATGCCGGCAGTCCGTTCTTGGCCGCGCGGGCGCTCGCCGAAGGCGGGGAGCCGCAAGAAGCCCTCACGGTGCTCACTCGCGGTCACAACTCGCTCGGGGCCGAAGCACTTGCCTTGGCGGCACGATTGGCGTGGGACCTCGGCGATGCCGAGAGTGCCGCTCTGTTCGCTCAACGATGTCTTCGCGAAGGCGGAACGTCATCGACCACGATCACGATCCTCGCGCGGGCGCTCGTGGCCCTCGGACACGACCTCGCAGCGCTCATGGTACTGCGAGGTCACGGGCTCGACGCGCCCGAGATCGGCGTTCCGGGGCGCTATCACGTCAATGGATTGGGGCCTCCGGGATGGGTCGGCACGACTTACGTCGGCATCGATCGGGTGACGCTCGAAGAGGTCGAGATCCACTTGTTGTTGGCGGATCAAAACGACACGAGCCCGCTCGAGGACGGCGTCCTGCAAGCCATGGAACGATTCGCTGCGTCTGCGGAAGCGGGGGCCGCCATTGGACATCCGGCCATTCGGCCGGTCCTCCGACTCGATCCGGCCGCGGGGATCCTGGTCATGCCGCGGGCCGAAGGGCCGCCGCTGCGCAGTTTCATTCGGTCGCCGGGCATGGTTTCGATGCCGTCCCGGGCTCGGGCCTGGATCGCGTTCCTCCTCGAAGGGTTGAACGCAGCACATCTTCGCGGCTTCGCGCACGGTTGGCTCCTGCCGAGTCAAATGGCTTGCGATGCCGCCGGCCGACCGATGTTGGGGCCGTTCGGTGCCCACTACCTGTCCGGGTTGGCGGCCACGCGAACGGGGACGCTCGAAGAACTCATGGTGATGACGGCACCGGAGCTGCATCGGGGTGGTCAACCCACCGTCCAGAGCGACCTCTACGCGATTGGAGCCCTTTTCAAGGCTCTGCTCACCGGGTTGCTCGCGACGACCCAGCACCTCGATACGCCCGAGTTCGAACTCGCCTGCGCGTTGACGGCCCGTGATCCCACGGACCGCCCATCGATCGACGATGTCCTCGCCGCGCTCCACCACAAGGTTGCCGATGTTCGCGAGCTCGACGTCCAACTGAAGCATACGACCGAACCGAGGCGGGCTCGTGTCGCCACCGAACGCGACCTCGGTCCCGCCCTGGCGGTGACCGCTGACGAGAGCTGGTCGGACGAAGTCTTGGATGCTCTCTGCCAGTCGGCCAACCCGTGGCTGCAACCGATCCTCGACCGTCGGGAGCGAACCCTGCACCTCGCCGCGTGGCCGGAGGGCTCGCGCGCACTCGGTGGACCGGTGGAGGGATGGATGGATTTCGTTCCGCCGGAAGGTCTCGATCTCGATGGCGATGGCGCGGAGCGTGCGATCCGTGATCGCCTCGAACCCCGGTCGCTCGTCCTCTTGCCTGCGGGAAACTGGATGATTGCGCTCGATGATCTGCTGACGCGATGACTCGGGTGAACGACGGGACGTGGCGCTGGACCGTCGGGCTCGGACTCGTGCTTGGCCTCGTCGCGGCCTGGTCCATGCCTCGCGAGATCCAAGCCGGCGACGCGGCCGAATTCGCGACGATCATGCTCGGAGGCGGCGTCCCTCATCCGTCCGGTTACCCATGGATGCGGGTCCTCGGTCTCGGATCTCGTGCCCTGGCGATAGGGGGAGTGCCACCCTCGCTGGCGGCAGCTCTCCCCTGCAGCGTCTCGGCGATCGCGGGTTGGCTGCTGGTCCAGCGTACCGGGATCGAGCTGGTCCGCCCGCACCCGCGGGCGAACGCGCTCGGATCATTGGCCGCTGCGCTTCCGGCCCTCTGCCATCCTGTCGTGCTCCACAGCTACGACAGCGAGGTCTGGGGTCCCCTCACGTTGTTTGCGGGCCTCTTCATGCACGCTGCCGTGGTCGCGCGCCGCCCCCCATTCGTGCTCGGACTCCTGCTCGGCCTCGCGGTGACACACCACCTGACCGCGGTCTTGCTCGTTCCGCTCGCGATCGCATCAGCTTGGCCCGGCGTCCGCGAGTCGCCCTTCCCGAAGCCGCGTAGGCCCACGCTTCGCGGAGCTTGGCTCGTGGCGAAGGCGGGGCTGGTCGGAATTCTCGGCAGTGCGATCGGCCTCTCGTTCTTCGCGACGCTCTGCCTCGGGACCGGAGGTCGCTGGCGCTGGGGAGACACCAGCACGTGGGGCGGCCTCGTTCACCACGTCACGCGAGCCGACTACGGCGTGCTGGCCCTGAGCCTGCACGACACACGTCCAGCCGCGAGCGCCCTGCTCTTGCGGGCGCTCACATCGGTGGGCACCGCAGTGACGGGAGGGCTCGCGACCTCCACGACCGTTGCAACGACCGTCGTGGCGATCTTGCTCGCCATGGTCCTTTGGGCTGCCATTGGTCACCGGCGCCCACGGGCGGTTCTCGGTCTTTGGACGAGCGGTGTGGCTTCGACCGTGCTCTTTCCCCTCGCCCACAACATCGATCCGATGAACCCCTTCGGTGCATGGATCCTCGAGCGGTTCGATATTTTGAGCCTCGCACTGCTGAGCCCTCCGCTGGCCGTCGTGCTGAGTCGACTCACCCCGACCACCAAGTGGCGCTACCCATGGAACGTCGCCACCGCCGTCGCCATGGCGATGTTGCTCGCTCACCAAGTGCTGCGGACGTGGGCCCGTGGGGTAGCCTCCGACAACCCCACCGTCGAGCGCTATGCCATCGACTTGTTGAGGACCCCGCCGCCAGGGCAGCGAGCCATCGTCTTTGGCACGGACGATCACCGCACGTTTCCCGCGATCTATGCCGAAGAGATCCTCGGCCTCGGGCATGACGTGCTCTACGTCGACGCGTCCCTCCTCGCCCATGCTTGGTACCGAGCGTGGCTGAGGGCACGAGTTCCCGCGTTACCCGACGTCGACAAACCGGTTCGAATGATGTCGGAGATCCGTCGTCTGCCCGCTTTCGACGGCACCGCACTCTATCTGGCCAACGTCTTTTCACGCCCTTCCGCCCAGCTCGCCACCGTGCCCGAAGGAATCCTCCTGCGAGTGATCTCGCCAGGGGAGCCCACGCCCTCAGCCACCGAAGTGGCTTCACGTCACCGCGCCGCATTCGAACGATATCCCGCGCGTCGAGCGACGGATCGACGCCGCACGGCCGACCCGTTTGCCAGCGACCTGCTCGGCATCTATGCCGACCATGAGCGAGCGCTCCTCGAGTGGTCGGAGGCGTCGACCCGGTGAGCAAGGCTCCCGGCCCATCGAACGACCCGCAGGTCTCGAACGGGATCGCAGGCCCCCGCGACCGTCACTTCGTCGGGCTCGCGAGCTGAGCCTTCAGGCCCGACGATCCGTCATTTCGTCGGGCTCGCGCTCAGCCCTCAGGCCCAGCGACCGTCATTTCATCTGGACGGTCAGGCCCCGGCGACCGTCATTTCATCGACGAGGAAGCTCGGCGAACTCGTTGCGGTCTTGTGCGAAAGGTCATCCGCCACGGCCGTGATCCCGTGGAGAACGCCATCGAGATTGCGAGAGATCGTGATCTCGCCGATAGGTCGCGTGATCTGCCCACCCTCGATCAAGAAGCCCTCTGCACCACGCGAGAAGTTCCCAGTCACCGGGTCGAACCCAAACCCCATCATCCGCTGCACGAACAATCCCCGCTCGATCCCCTGCAAGAGCGCTTTCGCGGGGCGATCGCCCGCCACGAGGTAGAGGTTGCTCGTGCTCGAGTGCGGGATCCCTCCGCCACCGTTCGCCGAGCCGGTCGGAGTCAGCCCGAGTTTGCGGGCGCTGTATGTGTCGAGCAGGAAACTCTTGAGCGTTCCGTCCTCGACGACGGCGCGTCGACTCACGGGACGGCCTTCCCCATCGAACGTGCGCGAACCCGGGCCGCGCTCCACGAACGGATCATCGACGATCGTCAACCAACGACTCCCGATCGCTTGGCCCAACTTCTCGGCGAGGTAGCTTCGTTGACGATAGACCGCATCGCCCAGGATGCAGCTCGCGACGAGTCCGACAATCGCGCGCGCCACATCCTTGTCGAACACGATCGGATACACGCCCGTCTCGAGTTTCTTCGCCCCCAGCGAGGCGACGGCCCGCTTGGCAGCTTCGAGGCCGATCGCGGCGGGATCTTCGAGATCTTCGAGAAAGCGACTCCCGGTCCAATGGGAACCGTTGCGCTTCTTGCCGCCTTCGTCGTCGGCGATCGCCTGGACGGACAGGGACACGTAGGTCCCGTCTTTTTGTCCCAAGAACCCACCGCTCGTCGCGAGCACGGATCGACCGCTCGACCGTGAGAAACTCGCACCTTCGGAGGACGAAATCCGTGGGTCGTATCCAAACGCCGCTTGCTCTGCAGTTCGCGCCATCGCGATCGCGTCGTCGGCCAAGAATCCTTCGACCCGGGGGTCGAACAGCTCCAACTTTGGAACGTGGGTCGAGAGCTCGCTCGGTTCGGGTGGCGCCGCGAGTGGATCGGCTTCGCTGACCGCGGCCATATCGATTGCACGCCGGAGGAATTCCTCGACTGCCGAGCGTTTCAGATCCGTCGTGGAACTCGTCGCGACTTTGTCGTCCACGATCACGCGGACCGACAGTCCGCTCGACGAAGCTTCCTTGACGAGCTCGACTTCGCCTTCACGGACCGAGACTTCGAGCTCTCGGCCGGTCCCGACGCTGACCTCGGCATGCTGTACACCGAGGCGCCGGAGCGTTGCGAGAGCATGTTCGGCAACCCCTACCAAGTCGATCGCCATTAGAACGACGTGCCTCCCACCGTGAGCTCATCGAGCTTCACGGTTGGCATCCCTACGCCGACCGGAACGCTCTGCCCGTCTTTACCGCAGGTCCACATCCCATCGGAGAGCTCGAAGTCGTGCCCCACCATGCTCACCGTCGTCAGAGCCTCTGGACCATTGCCGATGAGGTTTGCGCCTTTCAGCGGAGCGGTGAGTTTGCCGTCTTCGATGAGGTAGCCCTCGATCAGGCTGAACACGAAGTCCCCATTCGAAATGTTGACCTGGCCGCCGCTGAACCGCTTGGCATAGACCCCACGCTTGACCGAACGGATGATCGATTCCGGGTCATCGTTCCCTGCGACCATCAGCGTATTCGTCATGCGAGGCATGGGAACCTCGCGAAAGCTTTCGCGCCGTCCGCTGCCCGCGTTCGGAAGCCCAAAGTGGTTGGCCGTGATCCGGTCGTGCAGATAGGCCGACAGAACACCTCCCTCGATCAAACGATGCGGCGACGGAACCTCACCTTCGTCATCGACGTTGATGCTGCCGCGCGAACCCGAGAGCGTGGGGTCATCGATCACGGTCACGAGCGGCGATGCGACGACTTCACCGATACGATCGGTGTAGTTCGACGTTCGCTTGCGATTGAAGTCGGCTTCGAGACCGTGGCCGACCGCCTCGTGCAACAAGATCCCGGAGTCTCCAGCCGCGAGCACGACCGGCATGGTCCCAGCGGGGGCCGGCTCGCTTCCGAGGTTCACGAGCGCGACCCGGGCCGCTTCTTGGCCATGTGCCTCGGGGGGGACGCGTTCGAAGTAATCCACGCCGAACCGGCCTCCCCCTCCGCTTTGACCCGATTCGATCCGGTCCCCGCTCTTCGCGACCACGGAAACCGAGATCCGCACCATGGGCTGAACGTCGTAGGCCGTCACGCCACGGCTCGAACACACCATGACCTCTTTGTGGACGACCACGAGCGAGCCATCGACCCGCACGATACGGCTGTCCGCTTGGCGTGCAGCCGTATCGGCACGGCGGACGAGCTCGACGCGTTCCCGGGCCTCGATCTCGAGGGACGCCACAGGATAGCGATCCGTGACTTCGAGCGAACGCACAGGGACCGTGGCAACGCCACCACCGCCCCGAGCAATCCGACTCGCGGTGTCCGCCGCAGCCAACAGATCCTCGGGTTCGATTCCCTCCGCGTAGGCGTAACCGACCGCAGCTTGGGCGACGACACGAACGCCAACGCCCAAATCGACCCCTCCGCTTACGCTGCGAACCCGTCCGTCCTCCATCGAGACGGCGTCGTAGCGGCGATACTCGAAGTAGAGATCGGCAAAGTCACCACCGGACTCCATCGCACGCCGCAACACGCGATCGATGAGATCGTGGTCGACCGCTGCGGACCCCGGGGCGAACGGTGCTTGGCTACGAACGACGTTCAGGCCACCCATGGATATTTCCCTTTCAGGCCTGCGCTGGCCTGAGGTCTTTTTCCCGATGGGGCGTAACGAACGTACCCATTCAAGGAGCCGCCATCGCCGGATACGCGTGTATCCCTCACGATGGGGCGTGAAGACGATTGATGAAGCACGAAAGACAATTCGTCCCTCCGTGCTCTGGGATTACTTCTTTTTTGTTCGGCCCGCGAACCTGCGTCGGAACCGGTCAATCCGGCCTTCTGCGTCGACTTCTCGCGAGAAGCCGGTCCAGAACGGGTGACTGTGCGCAGAGATTTCCACTTTGAGCACTGGAATCTCTTCGCCCTCGTGGTCGCGGCGCTCGCTCGTCTCCATCGTCGAGTAAGCCGTCCACTCGTCGCCAGTCGAGGTGTCGACAAACAACACCTTTCGATAATCGGGATGTACGCCCACCTTCATGATGACTTCCCCAGCCTCGTATGCCTATGTCGTGCCTTGGTCGAGAGCGACCGCACTACCAACTCGATTTCGAGACTCCAGGCAGATCGCCCGCCAAAGCCAACTCACGGAGCATCACACGCGACAATCCGAACTTGCGATACACCGACTTGGACCGCCCGGTCAGCATGCAACGACGCGTCTTGCGGGTAGGGCAGGAGTTCTTCGGAAGTTGGTTGAGACGAGCCATGACCGCGAATTTTTCGTCGAGGTCGAGATCCACGTCCTTCAACTTCTTCCGAAGGTCGGCGCGCTTCTCAGCGAACCGTGTAATGAGCAAATCGCGCTTCTTATCGCGTAGAACTTGAGAAAGCTTGGCCATCGCCCGATCTTCCAATTCCTTCGGGCGACCCCAACCGGGTCGATCCCAAGGAGCATGGGAGCGGCGAGGCTAGCCGCTCGTCCTCATCCCCGCAAGCGCGAAGACTCGCTCCACAGTCGGATTTTACGATCCCGCGAGCCCGGTTCGTTGCTTGAGTTCGGCCACTTCGACCTCCCGCAAATAGCGCCATTCTCCATCGGCCAACCCTTCGCTCGTGATGTCGGCAAACGCGACGCGAAGCAGCTTGAGCACGGGGTGCCCGATCGCCTCGCCCATGCGTCGAACCTGCCGATAGAGGCCCTGGGTGAGCGTGAGCTGAACCCACAGATTCGACTCCGTGTCCCGCATCACGAGGAGCTCTTGAAGTGGTTCCGTGACGGTTCCATCTTCCAGGGTCACCCCTCGTTCGAGGGAGGACAACGCTTCGGTGCTCACCTGCCCCTGAAACTTCGCGTGATAGGTCTTCGGAACCTTGTACTTCGGATGCAGCAGCCGAGAGGCCAGCTCCCCGTCGTTCGTGAGGAGCAAGACACCACGGGTGTGGAAATCGAGTCTCCCCACGGGGAATACGCGCTGACGGACTCCCTTGAGCAGCGATACGACCGTCGAGCGACCGCGCTCGTCCACATTGGGTTCGCCGGACGACACGGTCCCATCGGGCTTGTTGAGCACGATGTACACCGGGCTCTCCACCTCGATCGCTTGGCCATCGACGGTCACCCGATCCGAGGCCGGGTCGATGCGGGTCCCGAGCTCGGTGACGATGCGGCCGTTGACCCGAACCCGCCCCGCGGTGATGAGGAGCTCACCCCCTCGACGAGAACTGACTCCCGCTCGCGCGAGGATCTTTTGCAGACGAACATCGTCTCCAAGCGATTCCGCACCCCGAGGGCTCCCCTTCGTGCCTGCGCGACGACGCCCTCGCGAGGGCGCACGAGGCTGCTCCGCCGAGCCTTTCGTTGCGGTCTTGGGCTGTGTGGTCTTGCCGCCCTTTGGCCGCCTTTGACTTGTCGGCATTGCTACTCATCCTCCTGCGCCGGGATCTCGTGGTCGTCCTCCGGTGTGTCGTCGTCTGCTTTGGCGAGGCCAGGCCTTTCCTGGTCGGCTTCGTCATCGTCCACGATAACCATGCCCTCGACCCGTTCCCAAGTCTCCAGATCCTCCTCCTCGAGCAGAGGGTCCGCTTCATCCGATGCAACCGATTCGTCGACGAAACGGCTCGTTTGGTTCTCTTCGGGCAAGAAAGCTCCGAGATCGCTGGACCCGTCGTCGTCGGCCCTGTCTGCGCCTGCGGGGCCTTCGCGCTCGTCGATTGACGACCCCGACGCTGCGTCGAGCCCATCCTCGCCATCACTTGGTCCCTCTGGCAGTTCGTTCGAACTGCCAGTGTCGAAATCGAGTAGTTCTTGACCAAGCGGTTCCGCATCCGCGTTCGCGTCCCAACCACTCCCGCCGAGTTGTTCGCGAAGCGTCGCTTGGCTCTCGGCGGTGAGCTCTTTGAACTCGTGGAGGTCCGGCATGTCACGGAGATTCCGGAGGTTGAAAAACTCGAGGAACTTGACCGTGGTGCCGTAGAGGTGGGGACGACCGACTTCTTCTTTGCGCCCTACGAACTTGATGAAATCGCGTTCCAGCAACGCTTTGAGCACAGCGCCGCAATCTACACCGCGAATGTGGTCGACCTCGGCTTTGGTGATGGGCTGGCGATAGGCGATCACGGCCAAGCTCTCGAGCTGCGACCGTGACAGGCGAACCGGCCTGCCGGAGATCATCTTTTGGACCCACACCGCATTGTCCGGGTGCGTGCGAAACCGAAAACCGCCCGCAACTTGGCTGAGCACCACACCGCGGTCGACGGTATCGGCCAAGAGGTGTTTGAGGGCGAGTTGGACTTGATGCACGGTCGTGTCTTTGATGACGCGCCGCAGTCCCTGCACGGTCAGCGGTCCGTTGGCCGCAAACAGAAGGCTTTCCACGATCGAGACCAAGCGCGGTAACGCTTCACCCTCGACCGCACTGAGATCGTCGTCCGGCTCGATCGGGATCGAGTCTTCGAGCTGCACGCCATCCGATCGGCCAAGCGACGGGGCACGACCGTGGGCGACTTCGTCTGCACCCGTTTCGTCGATGACCCCCTCCAAATCGTCCGAGGAGGTCGCCTCGTCGACGGGCGACGGCCCAGCCTCCGGCGATGGCCCAGCCTCCGGCGATGGCCCAGCCTCCGACGATGGCTCGGCCAACGCCGCAACCAGGTCGCCGACGCTCGACGACTCCGTCACACCGGAGCGCTTGGCTCTGCGCCGCGATTTCCTTGCCGTCGTATCGTCAGGCATGGCCCTCCGGATCCGGATGGGTTGAACTCGACGGATGCTCGATGGGCATGGCCAAGAGCTTGCGCATGTCACTCGGCGGCACGCGACGCTCGATGATGATGGGAGCGCCATCCGTGTCCTGGCGGAGCCAAATCACGCCAAGTTTGGTCAGTTCGAGGATCGACATCAAGCTCACGACGAGCATCGACCGAAGCTCGTTCTCACTCGACCACGTGCGCTCGAGAAACAGCGACTCGAACTCGAATCGAGGGTTCTCGTCGAGCAACAAGGCGAGCTGTTGCATGCGTTGTTGGACCGAGACGGCCTCGAGGACGACCTCGTGGCTTTTGTGCACACGGGCGCGATCGAGAACCCGCTGGTACGCCTCCGCGAGTCGAAACAAGGTGATCGGTGCCAACCCCGGATCGACCGGCGGCAGTTCGACGAGCCCGCCGCGATCGAACACGTCTCGACCGCTCAACGGACGCTTGTCGAGGTCGACCGCGGCCGCTCGATACTTCTGATACTCGAGCAAGCGGGCGATCAGCTCCTCACGGGGATCGGACCCCTCCTCGGACTCGACCTGCTCCTCCACTTCGCCTGCCGACCGCGATGGGATGAGTTCCCTCGACTTGAGGAACGCGAGCGTGGCAGCCATGACGAGGTAGTCGCCCGCGACCTCGAGATCGAGGGCTTTCATGAGGGCGAGGTACTCGAGGTACTTCTCGCACACGAACGAGATCGGGATGTTGAGGATGTCGAGCTCGTGCCGCCTTACGAGATGCAGCAAGAGGTCGAGTGGACCTTCGAAATCGGGGAGTTCGACCGAGCACGACCGCCCCTTGCTCTGGCCGAGCAAGAGCGAGTCCGGTCGTATCGTCCCGAGCCCATCCCGCGCCGCAGGAGGTTCGCTCGCGGTCGCGGCAGCTTGGGGGGTGGCTTCAACGTCTTCCGACCGACCCTCGGTCTCGGGGTCCTGCAATTGCTGAGACACGAGAGACCCTCACCTCAGACCGCGGCCTGGAGCAGATAGATGCCCATCGAGTAGACCGGGAGGAAGAGGTAGCTCAACGTCGGAATGTCCAAAAACGATTCGACGAGCACGAGTCCCAGGAGGATCGGCCAGCCCCACTGCGTGAGAAATTCGTCGACGTGAGCGTACTTCGGGCCAAGCAACCAAGTCACGATCTTGCCGCCGTCGAGAGGATGAATGGGCAGCAGGTTGAATGCGAACAACGTGAGATTGAGCAGGAAGAACATCGCAAACGGTGACCACCGACCCAGCGGGGCTTGGAGGACACCTGCCATTCCGAGCGCCCAGACGACGAGGAGGGTGAGCAGCGCGAGCAACAGATTCGACAGCGGTCCGGCGAAGGCGACGAGCGCCATTCCACCCCGAATCGTGAATCGGCGCCGAAACCGACGGGGGTCGGTCTCGACCGGCCGCCCCCAACCGATGAGGGAACCGGGGAGTGCGATCGCCATCAACAACGGAAGGCCGAGGGTTCCGACCGGATCCGCGTGGGCCACCGGATTGAGGGTGAGTCGCCCTTGGGCATCGGGGGTGGGGTCGCCCAATCGATCTGCGGTCCACGCGTGTGCGAACTCGTGGAACGTCACGGATGCGATGAGGAAGAGCACTTGAATCGCTGCGAGGCGCAGCCCCTCGGCATTGATCGCCCCGACCACAGCCAAGATCGGAATTGTCTGGAGTACGATAGAGTTCACGCGCAGTTTCCGCCGATTCTCGGAGCCATCACTGAGTTTGTCGAGGACACGCGTACACTTCAAGATGCGCGGACGAATGGAGTCGGTTCGACCCGCACGGTCCAAATCTGGTCGACCGCGGCAGTGTGTCGTGCCGGCCGGCGCGCATTCCGGGGTGCCGGAAGCTTCCGAGGCCCCTCGCGAAGTTCCCTCCGCCCGAGAGCGGGTCAGGCCGTTGGCGGCTGGGTGCACGCCGTTTCGAGAGCAGACCCGCTGCGCTTCGACGCGGGGTTGATTCGTACGGACGCTAGCAGTCCTTGTTCGCGGTCGTCGCGGGATTGCTCGATGGACCCTCCTCGAGACTGCTCGCGACTTGATTGATGGTCTGAATGCAGAGGTTCGGGTTTTGCGCGACATTGAAGGCGCCACGCACCGCTCGCAAGCCCGACAGACCCGGAATGGCCGCTAGGTTCGGATTTTCGCGGATCGTCAAATCTTGCTGAACGATCGTGAACGCGCCAAAGCCCGCGATTTCCTCGAGCCGATCGTTGCGCTGGATGATGAGGGACTGTCGTACGCCGATGAGGCTGTCGAAGCTGTCGATGCGGACGAGGGCCGCGTTCTCCGAGACCGACAGAGTCCCTTTCCAATCCGCGAGCGGACGATCGGCCGTCGCGACGCCGATGTCTTGGATGCTGTTCAACCCCGAGATGTCTTCGAGATAGGGGTTTCCATACACCGAAAGGTCCGTTCCCACAGTTTCGAGACACGCGAGGAAATTGAGGCATACGAGGTTGGTCTCGCGGATCCGCAGCTCCCCGGTCAAGCTCGTGTAGCCGGCCCATTCGGCGACGTCGACGGGACCTTCGAGGATCATATGGCCGGAATACGGGCCTCGATCGCAGCTCGGTGCCGCTGCACAACCAGAGGCATCGCCGGTCGCGGGACCATCGAGCGGTGAAGAATCCCCCTCCTCCGACTCCGCGGGAGAGTCCGGATCGTCGTCATCGTCGTCATCGACCACGGCCGCGGGTTGACAAGCGGATACGGCGAGCGCGATCGCCCCAAGTGACGGGAGCCACCATCCCCTTCCCACCGAAGAGTGGAGTTTGGTGGGTTTGAGGAGTTTAGCGAAGCGACTCAATGTGGCCTCCATGAAATCCGGCGCTCGAAAGGTTAGAATTATCAGGTCCCGTCACGCAAGCCTAGTCGACCTCGCGCTCGAGGCTCACGCGCGGGGATGATGTTTGTCGTACTCTGCGCGAACGCGCGCTTGAGCCACCTGCGTGTAGATCTCCGTCGTCGCGATGTTGGCGTGGCCGAGGAGCGCCTGCACCGAGCGAAGGTCCGCGCCGTGCTCGAGCAAATGGGTCGCAAAACTGTGTCGAAGTTTGTGGGGCGAGACGGGACGGTCGATACCTGCCGCGATCGCGTAGCGGCGTAGGTTTTCCCAGCATCCTTGCCGACTCAATCGACCGCCGCGGCGGTTGACGAACACCCACTCCGCCCTGGATCGACGCATGAACTCGGGTCGACCGACCCGCAACCACAAGTCGATTGCGATCCGAGCAGGATCCCCGAGGGGGACGAGGCGCTGTTTGTCGCCCTTCCCGGTCAAGCGAACCATCGATTGATCGAGATGAAGATCGCCACGCTCGAGGTCCAGTGCCTCGGAGATTCGGCAACCCGTCGCGTACAAGAACTCCAACAACGCCGTATCCCGCAAGCTCAACGGACCGTCGAGACCAGGTGCGGCCAACAGCGCAAGCACGTCGTCTCTCGTCAACAGCTGGGGGAGGCGTCGCCCGAACTTCGGCAGGACCACACTGCGCGACAGGTCTCGGTCGATCTGTCCTTCCCTCCGCAAGTAACGGAACAGCCCCCGCACAGCCACGAGCATCCGTGCTTGCGAACGGGCATCGAGCCCGTCTTGGGCGAGCGACTGCGCATACGCGGCGATGGTTCGCTCGTCGAACCCGACCAACGCGAGGGACTCCCGCGACGCGGCCTCGCAATAGGCGAGCAGACGACGGAGGTCTCGACTGTACGCCTCGACCGTGTTGGGGCGGAGGTTTCGCTCCACCCGCACGTGTTGCAGGTACTCATCGATCGCCACGTCGAGCCGCATGTCTCACCCCAGGGTTGAGCCCGACCCTGTCATCGAGCCCATGAACGTTCAGGGTTCGCCGGGCAGACCCAGGGTCTCCCGCACCAACGCGATGACTTGCTGGGCCTGAATGGGCTTCGTCACGTAGGCATTCGCGCCGAGCGCGAGCGCACGCTGGCGATCTTCGTCTGCGCCTTCGGTCGTGATGATGATGATCGGTACATCGCGGTAGGCATCATCCGCCCGAAGTCGTTTGACGAGCTTGAGCCCGTCGAGGATCGGCATGTTGATGTCTGTAAGGATGATGTCGAACTTCGTGCCCGCGATGCGGCGGAGCGCGTCGACGCCATCGTCGGCTTCGACGACTTTGAGCTGTCGGATCCGGCTCAGGGCGAAGACGATCATCTTTCGCATGGGGGGGCTGTCTTCCACCACCAGCGCGTTGAGCGATTTTGTTTCCGTCATCCGACCACGAATTCCTCTAGCAGGCGCCGGGCAAAGGGGACCTCCTCGGCATGCGCGCGGATCCAGGCCGACTCGATGCTGATCCCGGAATGTTCAGAGACGATTTCGAGCAAAGCCAGATCGCCATCCTCCAACGCAAGTTTTTGGGGAAGGAAGCCTTCGATGCGGATGAGCCCGACCAGCCGTGTACCACTGACGAGCGGGAGCTGCAGGATGACGTCGCTCGAGGACCCTCGAGGGCCGCTTGCCCGCCACGGCCGCTGCGCACCGAGAACTTCAGCGAGGGCTCCTTCGGCCGGCAATTTGACTTCGACCCGATCCTCCACATCGCCCCCCTCGCGGTGAAAGGGAAACAGGATCTGGCGTTCCTCGTCGACGAGATAGATCGTAAACAAGCCGATCCCGAGGAAATTGAGGAGAACCTCCGTCACCGTACGAATGACTTCCTCGATCGTCGTCGCTCCGTGAAACTGACGAGCCGTGACATGCATCGCAGCCAATTGGTGATGCTCGGCTTCGAGCGCATCGAGTTGGGCTCGATAGCTACCCGACTGCTGCGTGACCGATCCGGCGAGTCTGCGGATCTCTACGCACTCGGCCTCGAGGTGTTCGATCTGCTGCTTCAACTTCATCATGAGGGAAGCGGGTGTGGAGCGCAGCGCGGAATACGCTGCATCTTGGCTTCGGAGACGATCGTTCTCTTCGATGAGCTCGCGAACGAACTGCTGTCCTTTAGCAAAGAAGTCCTGGAGAAACGCTTGAGTTCGCGCTTGCAGGGACGGCTGCTGGTCATCCCCGTTCACGGGGCTCAACGATAGCATAGCGGAGCTCAAGTCGAAGCTCGGGAGACGAACCGCAATAGTGCGTCCGCGAGTTCATGGGCATGAACGATCTCATGTGCCACGCCTGCGTCCGCGACGGAAAGGGGCATTCCCGGCATCACGGCAGACCCGGGATCTTCGATGATGATGTGTGCACCCGCCTTGTGGGCAACGACGGCCCCTTCTCGGCCATCGGAACCCATGCCCGAGAGCACGATGACGCAGAGTCTCGGTCCGAAGTGGGCCGCGAGCGATTTGAACAAGCGATCGCCCGACGGTGTGATCGTGGGGACATTGGTCACGGGTGGAGGCGGGACGACCCGAATGCGTGGGCGAGTGGTGAACGAGCGATCCGCCGCAATGTCGAGTTCGAGGTTGGCGGAACCGGGAGCCAAATAGACCATCCCAGCTCGCAAGGTGTCCCCATCCGTAGCCTCGACCACATGCATGGCGACGATCCGATCCAACCGAGCCGCGAACAGGCCGGTGAACCGGGGCGGCATGTGTTGGGCGATCAAGATCGACGAAGGCAGCGAAGCCGGTAGCGCGCTGAGGAGTCCTTGCAGGGTCGGTGGCCCCCCGGTCGACGATGCGATCCCGACCACGCAACGGGGCGGCCCCGCGGTCCCCTTCGTCGCAGCGCCTTTGACCGTAGACTCGAACGACTTGACGGTGACGGTCTTCGGCTCTCGGGTCGGCATCGCAAGCCGCCCGCGATTCACGACCCGAAGCTTTCGCACGACCTCGATCTTGTTGAGGAGGTCCCGCTCGATCGATCGGAGGTCGTGTGCGGTCTCGTGCGTCGGTTTCGCCACGAAGTCCAATGCACCGAGTTCGAGCGCGCGAAATACGTGCTCACGCTGAGCGAAAGCGCTCACGACAAAGACCGGCGTAGGCCGCGTACCCATCAAGAGTCGCAGGAACGCAAACCCGTCCATCTCTGGCATGTCCAGATCGAGCGTGATCACATCGGGAGTGCGCTCGTAGACGGCTCTGAGGGCCTCGGCACCAGTTTGAGCCCGACCCACGACCTCGACCCCCGGGAATGATTCCAGCATCGATCCCAGGGCGAGACGACTGTACGGCGAGTCGTCGACGATGAGCACACGGAGCGGTTGTAGGGGGGGCGCCATCAACGAAGCCGGGGTCGACGTGTGCGGTGTTGCTCGTGCACGGGATCACGGCTCCTGCGGACTTACAGGGGGCGTCGATACACGAGGTCTTGATTGAGATGCACGAGATCGAACCGCGTCGTGACGTTGAGCAGGCTCTCCGAGTGACCGAGCAGCAAATAGCCTCCGGCGCGCATCGTTTCGAAAAAACCCGCGACGATCTGCTTACGTGCCTCCGCACGAAGGTACATCAGTACGTTTCGGCAAAAGATGACATCGCACTTTCCCACCATGTGAAACCGATCCGTCGTGAGCAGGTTGAGTTGCCCGAACGAACACATGCGTCGGATCTCGTCTCGAACCAAGAACTGTCCCCCGCGTTCCGAGAAGTATCGGCGTCGAACCGAATCCGGGGTCGTGCGGAAGCTCGATGGTCCATACGTGGCGGCTCGAGCTTGGGCGACGACCTTCCGACTGATGTCGGAACCAAACACCCGGACATTCCAATCGCGCAGGCGATCGTCTTCGAACAGGAGAATGGCGAGGGTATAAACTTCCTCACCGGTCGAGCATCCAGCACTCCACACGGTGATGGTCCGATCGTTCGCGTGCCGGTCGATGAGGTCCGGTACGATCTCGGACGAAAACGCTTCGAGTTGATAGCTCTCACGAAACAAATACGTTTCGTGGGTGGTCAAACGCTCGACCAGGGTTTCGAGCTCGCTCGTCCCCGACGGGTCGTAACGAAGATAATGGTAGTACTCGCGATACGATCCGAGACCGAGCGCCGTGACCCGCGGACCGACGCGACGTTCGAGAAAGTATTCGGAGTCGAGCCCATACGACAGGCCGCAGTGATCGTGAATGAGCTCTTGGATGAGGCGCGAGTCCTCCCCCCGCAGCGGTAGAAGGGGCTTTCCGTCGGGCGTCCGACTGCTCACAGAGCACGCTCCAGCGCCTGGATCGAACGCCGCAGGACGTTCTGGACCGATTCGTCGCGTTCTTCCACGACGGCCCGTCGAAGTGGAACCAAAGCCGTCGCGTCACGCCGTTCGCCGAGCACTTCCGCGGCGATCCAACGAACATCCCAGCGCTCGTGATCGAGCAACCCCAGCAACGCGGCGGTCGCACGGTGCTGGCGAAAGCGAGCCAGCGCCCGCGCAGCCGCCTTCACCACCTCCCATTCGGGCGAGCTGCAGAGGGCCATCAACCGATGCAGGTCTTCGTCGAGCTCAGACGAGCCGAGCCCGGCAATGGCTTGCACGACGACCGTGAAAACACTTTCCTCGGCGATGATCGACCGCAAGCGAGGCCACGCCGTGGGTCGGTCGAGCGCTACCAAGGCTTGCACCGCGGCTGCTCGCACGCTCGGAGCAGGGTCGTGGGTGGCCCCGATGAGGGGCTGAAGCGATTCGGGGGCCGCGAGCCAACCGAGGCTGCGACAGGTCGCCGCCCGGACTTCTGGTTCTTCGTCGGCCAGGGCGAACGACAGGCCACTCACGCCCCCATGGCCTCCTCCGACCTTACCGAGAGCGATCGCGGCCGCAACCCGAACCTGAACGTCGGGCGAACCCAGCATCGCTACGAGTTGGGGAGCGTGGCGATCCGACTTCAGTTCGCCGACGACACGGCACAAGTTGGCCGCGAGGTCTCCGGTTTGTGGCCACACCGACCCGACGATGAGATCGAGGTCCGTCGTTTCGCCCGAATGCTGAACCAACGCCACGATCGCATCGCCCGCGGCCGCCCCGAGCACGCCGGGTTTTCCCATCGCGCGGAACAATTCGGCGAGGCAACTGCGATCCCCCACGCGAGCCAGCACTTCGGCCGCGGCGACAGCCGCTTCCGCGTAGGCGTCCCCGAGCGCCCCGATGAGCAGCGCGACGAGTTCCGCTCCGACCTCCCCTTGGATGGCTCCGATGATTCGAACGAGGTGCTCGCGCGCGCGACCCCCGACCCCGTCACCCGCTCGTGCCACCGCCAGTGGTGCATCCGCGCCCAGCCGTCCCACCATGCGAAGGACCTGTTCGTGGAGGAGCGGGTCGTCCATGACCTCGAGACACAGCGGGACCATCTCGGAGTCCGACGCCATGCCACACAACGCGATCGCAGCGGCCTGAACCTCGATGAGCTCGTGCGCGAGGAGTTCGCGGACTCGGCCGAGGGTTTCCCCACTCGCACGGCGCAAGGCTCGATGGACGACCTCGGAACGGCCCATCGGCTCGAGATCGGCCTCGAGCAACACGAGCGACCGTGCGGCGACGGCTCGGACGCTCGACGTCTTGTCGTCGAGCAACGGCACGAGCAGATCGACGGCCTCCACGGAGGCCGAATGTCCGAGCACTGCCGCCGCGGCTTTGCGGGTGAAGCGTTGGGCCACGAGCTCCCGCAGCTCCCCTACTTCGACGCGGGCCGACGCCCGCCGCAACGCATCGAGGGCATGCATGCGCAGCATCTCGGAAGGATCGCGCAGCAACCCGACCAAAATGGAGGCTGCATCTTGCCCGCCGAGGCGCCCGAGCGCACTCGCTGCCGAAGCCCGAAGGTTCGGGTCTGCGTGTGGATCGACCACGATCGCGTGGAGGTAGCGAGCGTGCGCGGGTTTGCCGATCTCAGCGAGGAGGTCCACGAGCAAACGCTGCGACGCCCCCGGGATCGCGATGCGACGAAGCAACGGATCGATCGCAGTGGTCCCAATCCCCACGAGGACCTCGTGGCAGGAGGCTCGCTCGGTCAACGCTTCCGGTGACGCCAGGACATCGAGCAGCACGTCCGCCACATCGGCCAAACGCCCCGGATGCTCTCGGTCGCGTTCGACCTGTTCGAGCAAAGCGGCGGACGCTTCTTTGCGCTCCCGCCATGCGGCAGACGAAAGCCGGCCAATCCAGTGGCGATACGGATGCGGAAGCTCGATGTCGTTCATGCCTCCTGCCGTCCCCGCCCCATCGATCGCATCAAGACGTCGAACGCTTCGCCGATCGGGTCTTCGTCCGGCGTGATTTGGCCACGCATCGCTTGCGTGAAGACGGCTCGGGCAACCCCGAGGTCCTCACTTACCGCTTCCCGAGCTCCTTCACGGCTTCGCGCGGCTGCGATGCGATCACCGTTGTAGAGGATGAGGTCCGCGACGATGAGTTCCGCGAGCGCTCGCGGATCGGTCCCCCGGTCGATCCGTTGGTCGCCCTCGAGACGCAACACTTCGGCCGCCATCAACTCGGCATCCTCGAGCGAGGAATCCGAATTCAGCCCAGACGGGGCGTGATGCGAACTCAGCCCAGACGGGGCGTGATGCGAACTCAGCCCAGACGGGGCGTGATGCGAACTCATCCCAGACGGGGCGTGATGCGAACTCAGCCCAGACGGGGCGTGATGCGAACTCAGCCCAGACGGGGCGTGATGCGAATTCAGCCCAGATGGGGCGTGATGCGAATTCAGCCCAGACGGAGCGTGAAACGCTCTTGGGGGGGGCGGGCGACCGCCGAGCAGGCGATCGAGTTTGTCGGGCAAGAGATCGCCCAAGTGATGGATCTCGACGTAGTCGTCGGCGCCGTACAGCCGTTGTGGGAGGCGTTTGTAGCTCGTTCGGCGATACACCGATGCCACGAGCAACACCACCGGTGCACCGCACCCGGCATGCGAGGCCGCGAGCGCCTTCGCGGGACCGATGAGCTCGTAACCGGGGACCGAGGGCAGTGCCACCTCGGTCACGAGCGCCGCGAACCGTCGTCGCTCGAGCTGAACCATCGCCTCATCGCCATCGGCGACAGCAACCATGGCGTACCCACGCAGACGGAGCACGGGTTCGATGGCCCGGCTGATCGCGGGACGTTCATGCGCAAACAGAATCGGTTCGATCACGGTGGTTCCTCGGGAACCGAGCGCAGCTCGGGGCGCGGTGGGCCGGAGATGTTGGGATCGATGAGCGTTTCCAGATGAACGACGAAAACCATTTCATTTCCGACCCGGCAAACGCCGGCAAAGAAGTCGGCTTGCTCGTGACCGAGTGGGCGCAGCATCGATGGTGCAGGTCGCAAAGACCCGGGAGACAAGCGCAGCTCGCCGACGATGCGATCGATCTTGAGTCCCACGATACGGCCGCGGACGCTGACGATGATGAGCTTGTTGAATCGCGCATACTGGGGATCGACGGCGGTGCCGAATCGCCGCCGAAGGTCGATCACCGGAATGACGACCCCACGCAGCGCAATCACGCCCTCGACGATGGCCGGTGCATGGGGGACCGAGCGGATCGGATGAGGGGTCGCTTGAATGACCTCCTTGATCCGCATGATGTCGATCCCATAGAGGCCGTCGCCGACCCGGAACCCCGCCAACTTGAGCTGCTCGTCCTCGACCCCCCCCGCGTGGTCTTCGGGACGGGATGAGTCCATCGCCGGCCCGTTCGGCCCACGGGCACGCCCGTCCAAGTGCGTCGTCATCGATTCCTCCGTGCGGCGGAGGCGAGCGGCGCAAGAAAGTCCTTGGGACGCAGCAACATCGATAAGTCGAGCACGATCACGAGCTCACCATCTCGGCGGGCAAGCGATTGAATGAACTCTCCACGGGTACTACCGATCGCTCCCGGTGCTTCCTCCAGGTCCTCGGGGGCGATCGACACGACTCCGACCACCTGATCGACGGCGAGGCCATACTGTTCACCTTCGTGGCGCACGATGAGCACTCGCGCGTCGCGGTCTGGCGTCGACGGTTGGAGCTGCAACCGCTCCGCCAGATCGAGTACGGGGATCACGGTGCCGCGAACGTTGGCGATGCCGAGCACGAACGAGGCCGTCCGAGGCACTGGGGTGGTCTTGAGCTGCATCGCGATCTCACCGATCTGACTGATCGAGAGCCCGTAGGTTTCGCGTGCCACGCGAAACGCGATGTACTGCTCGAGATCGCGGCGAGCCTCGCCGGCGTACCCGTGTTCGTAGTCGTCTTCGGTTGCGAGCGACTCGCCGCTGCGCAAGAGCGCATGCCATAGATCCTTGCTTTCAGTGGGCATGGGAGGGCCCCTCAGACCCGAAAGGGCGAGAAGACCCTTCCCGCGTGGACCCGTCGCGCCCGAATCCGCTGCGTCCGGGAGGAGCATCTGGCTTCGCCAACGCTTCCTCGACCAAGGTCGAGACGTCGAGCAGAAGGACGGTTCGCCCCCCCGAGATCTCCGTCGCTCCGGCGATGCCTGGGACCGAACGCAACGCGCGACCGAGCGGTTTGATGACCACGTCCTGCTGGCCGAGCAACTCGTCGACGACCAAACCGACCTTGTGCTGCGCGAGTCCGACGATCACCACGTAGATCCTTTGTTCCACCTCCCGCTCGTGGTTTTCGCTCGGGCGACGCAGATCGAACAATCGCGATACATGCAAGAGCGGCAACGTCTTTTCGCGGAGACTGATGACTTCATGGCCCTCGACGGTATGGATTTGTCGTCGGTGGACCATGATCGATTCGAGCACCGAATTGAGTGGAATGCAGAAGGTGTGCCCTGCCGTCTCGATCACCAAGGCCTGAATGATCGCGAGCGTGACCGGCAACGTAATCGCGAACTTCGTCCCCTTGCCGAGCACGGTGTCGACATCGATCATTCCCGATAGCCGCGAAATATTCGTTTTGACGACGTCCATACCGACCCCGCGACCACTCGTGGCCGTGGCAGTCTCTCGGGTCGTGAAACCGGGGGCAAAGATGAAATCGACTACCTGTTGCATGCCGAGTTCGCGGCTCTCCAGATCCGTCACGAGCCCACGCCGAACGGCCGTACGCCGGATCTGTCGCCAGTCCAATCCTCGGCCATCGTCCTCCACCTCGATGACGACGCGGTTGCCCTTTTGGAAAGCACGCAGTTCGATCGTACCCACCGCTGACTTCCCGGCGCTCATTCGCTCTTCGCGGGATTCGATGCCGTGATCGACGGCATTGCGGATCATGTGCATCAACGGATCGCTCAACTCCTCGACGATCAATTTGTCGAGCTCGGTTTCAGCGCCCGAAATGTTCAAGCGAATTTCTTTGTCGGCCTCACGCCCGAGCCGACGGACCACGCGAGCGAGTTTGTCGAACACCTGTCCCAGAGGGACCATCCGGACTTCGAGGACACCTTGCTGCAATAGCGACAGTTTCCGGTCCATCGTTCGCAGGTGCGCCTGAAATTCACGAGCGACATCCGCCGTACCCGGTTGGGCCCGAAGGTCATCCAAGGTCGATGCAAAATTGGCCTGGACCACGGCGAGTTCGCCGATCAGATTCATGAGGGAGTCGAGCCGTGAAAGATCGACCCGAACCGTGCGACTGAGACTTCGCAGGCTGAGTTCCGTCGTGCCGCCCTCTTCGGTTTCCACACGACCACCGCCATGTGGCGGAAACGATGTGTCGTCGCCAACGCGATCCTCGACTGAGGCGCTCCGGGTGGCTGGGGATGACGATCGCGACCCCTCGGCCCCGGCGGCTCGCGAGGCCCCGTCGGCTGTGGCGGCGCGGGACGTCCCCGCGGGACGTGACGCTCCGGCCGTCCCGGAGGACCGCGACGCCCCGCCGGAGGGGCGTGAGGGTTTGTCTTTCCCCTTCGGATCCGAAGTTTTGGAACCCGGTGCGCCCGTCGAATCCGGTAGCGGATTGAGCTCGAAGACCGCCGCGCCATCGCCCGCAACGCCCGAAGCAATGGCGTCGAGCTCGGCTTCCGACCCGAGCAGGATATCGAGATCGATGCGGTCATCCGCACTCGCGTCCGCGCTCGGCAAATAGGTGATCACTTCACCGAAGGTTTTGAGCTTGCCCTTGATCGCTTCGATCCCCACGTCGATGGCGATCAAGCTGAACGATGCATGCACGCGAAAGAGTCGACGACCGAGGCGAATGGTCTCGCGCAGGCGGTGCTCCTCGTACTCGGTGAGAACGCCGAGGACCGAAGGGTCGAGCCCCACGAGCGTCGTATCGGGCCGATCGTGGCCTTGCTCTTCGGTGAGCTCTCCGATCCGTTCGAGCAAGCCCCGAATCTCGACCGCGGGCCCGTCTCGGCCGAGCCCGGCGAGCAGCGCCTGAAAGGTCTCGACCGATTCGAACAGCACGTCGAGCGAATCTCGATCGACTTGGATACGGCCGAGCCGAAGCCCATCGAGCGCGCTTTCCAACGCATGGCTCAATTCGGTGATCGAACCGGCACCGAACAACGCTGCCAGTCCCTTGAGAGTGTGGACGGCGCGAAATGCCGAATTGAGCAGCTCGGGATCGAGTTCGGGCGCAGACGATTGGGCATCGAGTGCGAGGAGGTTCCGGGAGAACGACTCGATGATCTCCTGAGCCTCCGACAAGAACTCGGAGGACGGACGCCCGCCATCGGTCATTCTACGCTCCGGTTGGCTGCGTCACGGATCGAAGCGACGGTCGCGAGGAATTGCTCCGCCGTGAACGGCTTGGGCAAAAAGGCGTTGGCTCCGGCCGCCAACGCCCGCTGAACGTCGGGGTGCGCCGCGTCGGTGCTGATGATGATGATCGGTGTTCGTTTGTGCCGCGGACTCTGTCGAACGAACCGCGTGAGTTCGATGCCGTTGACGTCCGGCATGTTCACGTCGCTTACGATGAAAGCATAGTTGCCGCGAGGGAGCGCCCGCAAAGCGTCGAAGCCGTTGCCGACTTCGACGACTTCGTAATCGCCCACGGCTTCGAGCATCGCACTGACGAAGTCACGGACTGCACTCGAGTCCTCGACCAACAGAACTTGCTCGGCCGTCACCATGCGAGTATAGCAACGCGCCCTCCTGGGGAAGCAGGCGCAAGCTTAGGACTCGGCGGCCCGTGGCGGGCCTTCGGCGAGTCGGCGGAGCCGAGCGACATGGCGCTCGGCCACGACGATCCACCACTGCGGAGCCACTGGGTGGAGCTCAGCCACCGGTGCCAACGCATCGCTCTCTTCGGGGCCCTCGGATGGTTCCCCTTTGGCTTCGGACACCGAACGCAATCGGGCCACACCACGGGTGGGCCCCTCGACTCCGGGTTGCAGGGCCCGACACAAGCCACTGAAAATCGCTTCCACGGGGCCGCGCGCTTGCACCGGGTCAGGGATCGCAAACAGGACGTCGCGAGGCAGGGCTCGACGAGCTTTCTCCACCGCCCGGATGGTCGCATCGACGGCCACTTCTTCCGTCAGGTTGGAACTGCGTCCGAAACCAACCAGAATGATCCGCCGCATGAGCGTTCCGTGACGCCAGGGCATCAACACCGCCTCGCCCAACTGCCCCGTACAAAATCCGCTCCGTAGCAAAGACGAGATTCGCCCGTTACTTCGCCAGTCGAGCAATCCGGCGAGCCCTTGGAGCGGTCGTTCGTCTTCGAACCACGGCACCACGGCGAGGTCGAGTTCTCGTCGTCGCTCGGGATCATCGGGATCATCGGGATCGTCGATGCCATCGAGCAACGACCGCGAGAGGGCCACGACCCGCAGCTCAGTGCGCAGTTTCGCGCTCACACGTCCTCCGCAGCCTTTCGCCGGATCTCGCCAATGCGTTCGGCGACGGCTTCGACGATCGCATTCACGAAGGCCACGCTGTGCTCGCTCCCGTAACGAGCCGCCAGCTGCACGGCCTCGCTCAACACGACCCCCTTGGGGGTTTGGCCTTCGAGCAGCTCGGCCGTGGCCAGACGAATGACATTGCGATCGATCTGCGCCATGCGATCGATCCGCCACCGTTTGGAACACGTTTGGATCAACCCATCGATTTCGATCAGGCGCGACTCCACCACGGTCAGGAGTTTCGTACCGAAGGCTCGTACGCGAGGCTCTAGCGTCAACTCGACGAACACCGCTTCATCCGGCTCGTCGCCACGCGGTGGCTCGGCCAGTAACGTCGCCAATGCGCCGGCGCGGTCGTCTAGCGCCAGTGCGTCGAGATCGTAGAGAACGCCGAGTGCGAACTCGCGAGCCTTCGATCGATGATCTTGGAACGATGACTCCACCACGACCTATCCGATGACAGCACCCTACGTTACGTGACGATGGTCTCCGGGTCCCGACGAAGCAATCGATACAGGTTGGCCTGTTCGACCGCGACCATGGCAGCCTCGGCCCCTTTGTTGCCATGCTTCGCTCCCGCCCGATGGAGCGCCTGCTCGAGCGTATCGGTCGTGAGGACACCAAACACGACCGGCGTCGCCCCTCGAATCCCGAGCGCGGCAAGACCCTTGGCCGCTTCTCCGGCGATCAGATCGAAATGGATCGTATCACCGCGCATGATACATCCGAGGGCGATGACTGCATCTGGTTGCAACGCCTGGAGCACCCGAGCGACGGTTTGAGGAAGTTCCCACGCACCGGGAACCCGAATCACGGTCACGTCCTCCGGACGGGCCCCGGAACGGATCAATGCATCGACCGCGGCCAAAAGCATCGGCTCCGTCACCAGGTCGTTGAAACGACTGACGACGATCGAAAAACGAAGGTCAGCCGCAGACAGCGCCCCCTCGATGACCCGCACTTCGCCGCCGAGCGAACTCGCCATGCGGCGGCCGGCATACCGTGCCGACCGTCGCGAATCAAGCAGATCGAGTCCCCGAGGCAACTGAAGACACCGTTGTTGGTTCCTCGTTCTGACGACACCCAAACGACGAAACGCGCCGATCGGCGCGTTTCGTCGTGCGAAGGCAGTTTGGCTGCCTTCGCGAGGGGGCCTGGATGACTAGTCGTTGTCGACCGTCGACCGGGCCCTCGAGTGGGTTCGGAACTTGCCCGCCATCAGGTCGCCGAGCGTCGCTCCGGCTTGGCTGGCATTTTGGAACCCTTGCGCATCCGCCAGTTGATCCTGACGTCGTGCACTCTTGATCGATAGACCGATCCGACGCTCGGCCGCGTCCATCTGGATCACCTCGGCGCGTACGACTTGGCCAGGCTCGAGCACCTGCGCCGGATCTTCGATCCGTTCGTCGGTGATCTCGCTGATGTGGATGAGGCCTTCGATCCCTGGCTCGATTTCCGCAAACGCACCGAACTCGGCGAGTTTGAGAATCTTGACTTCCTTGATCTTGCCGATCGGATAGTCGTAGGGGATCCGATCCCACGGGTCTTGCTGCAACTGCTTGATCCCGAGGCTGATCTTGGGCTTCTCACCGGTGTTGTCGATGTTCAACACCATCGCCTTGGTCTCGTCACCCTTCTTGTAGAGCTCCGAGGGATGACGCACGCGCTGCGTCCAGGAGAGGTCGGTGATGTGCACGAGGCCATCGATGCCGGGCTCGAGTTCGACGAACACGCCGAAGTCGGCAATGTTGCGAATGACACCGTGGACGACCGTACCCGGCGGATAGGTCTCGACGACCTTCTCGTATGGGTTCTCTTCCAGCTGCTTCATGCCGAGCGAGATGCGGTTCTGCGACACGTCGATGTCGAGCACGACCGCCTTGACCTCATCGCCAATCTTGAGCAGCTGCTTGGGATTCTTGATCTGGCGCGTCCACGACATCTCCGAGACGTGCACGAGCCCTTCGATCCCTTCCTCGAGTTCGATGAAGGCCCCGTAGTCCTTGATGCTGACCACCTTGCCTTGAACCACGGTTCCGGGGATGTACTTCTCCTCGGCATTGATCCATGGGTCGGGCGTGATCTGCTTGAGGCCCAAGCTCACCCGCTCCGAGTCGGTGTTGAACTTGAGCACTTTGACTTGGACTTTGTCGCCGACTTGGAAGAGCTCGGAGGGGTGATTGACCCGGCCCCAGCTCATGTCCGTGATGTGCAGCAGTCCATCGATCCCGCCGAGATCGATGAAGGCACCGTAGTCGGTCAGGTTCTTGACCACACCTTCGACGATCTGATCCTCTTTGAGCTTGTTGAGCGTGTCTTCTTTGAGTTCGGCACGTTCGGCTTCGAGGAGGACGCGACGACTCAATACGATGTTGCCGCGCTTTTTGTTGAACTTGATGATCTTGAACTGGAAATCTTGGGCGATGAAGCTGTCGAGATTACGGACGGGCCGGAGATCGACCTGGCTCCCTGGGAGGAACGCCTTGACGCCACCTTGCAGCATCACCGAAAGCCCGCCTTTGACGCGAGCCGTGATCGTGCCCATGACGAGCCCTTCGAGCTCGACGGCCTTCGAGATTTCATCCCAGACCTTGCGTTTGCGGGCCTTCTCTTTGCTCAGGATGACGAGGCCGTTTTGATCCTCGGCGGTCTCGAGCAAAACTTCCACCTCGTCGCCGATTGCAACCTTGGGTGGTGAGAGGTTCTCGCGACGCGGTGCCCCCTCTTCGCCTTCGAAATCTTCGTCGTCTTCGTCCTCGTCGCGGAACTCGCGAAGCGGGACTTGCCCTTCGGCTTTGAGACCTACGTCGACCACGGCGTAATCGCCGATGATGTCGACGACCACTCCCTTGACGATCGTTCCTTCACGGATCTCGGGGGTCTCGGTGGTCGTTCGCTCGAACAGTTCGGCGAAACTCTCGTCGCCGAAACCAGTCATTGCTGTACTCATGGGGTTGTCGAAAAACTCTTCGCACCGTTTTGGATTTGAGCGACGGGAGGGCAACGAATCCGCGGGCGGTGACGCACGCCGATCGATACCGAATCCGTCGCCAGACGGGCGAGGCCACGGAAAGTAGGTCCTTTCGTAGTTCGGGTCAACCGCTGCAGCCGCAGATCAATCGGGCCGCTCGATCGATGAGCCGTGCGTCGCGCGGGCCGCCTGAGCTTTGCCAATGACGGCCAACAGGTATTCGATGACGTCTTCGACACTCATCCGAGACGTGTCGACGGCTACGGCATCCTGCGCCTTCTGGAGTGGGGCGACTTGGCGGCCCGTATCGCGCATATCACGCTGCTCCATCGTTCGCTCGACGTCGCTCAACGCCGGCGGCTCACCGGCGGTGTCGCTGAGTTCCTCGTGCCGCCGTTGCGCTCGCGTCTGGAGATCGGCGGTCAGGAAGAACTTGTACGGGGCTTGAGGGAACACGACCGTCCCCATGTCCCGTCCTTCCGCGACGCATCCGTGCGCGCCGAGAGCGCGTTGAATCGGCAGGAGTGCCGCTCGAACTTCGGGATGCCGGGACACTCGCGACGCGCCTTCCGAAATCTGCGGCTCGCGAATGCTCTTGGTCACGTCTCGACCCTCGAACAGCACCGGTTGAGGCTCGTGTTCCGTGATCGGTCCGAACTCGATCTCGAATCCGCTCGCACACAGTGCAGCCAAGCCTACGCCGTCGTCCCAAGACACGGCGCGTCGCTTCGCCACGAGAGCGAGGGTTCGATAGATCGCCCCGGTATCGAGCAGCGGCAGGCCGAGCCTCCACGCCAACGCTCGCGACACGGTGGTCTTTCCGGCACCAGCGGGTCCGTCGATCACGACGAGCAGAGTCTGGGTCGGGTCCATAGGCGTGCGGCGCATGATGCCAAAGCCGAGCCCCGACCCCAACGCTGTTTAACGCAGGTTCAGCGGACCTCGGCATTTTGGCGAAAATTTCCCGCAGAACGGGATTTCCGCCCGCCGGATTTGCTCCGGATTGCCTGTGGGCCCGGTTTCCGGCGAAGGTGGAGCATGCGAATCGCGCGACGGGCGATCCCCCGATTGGGTCTCCTCACCCTGGTGGCTACGAGTTGCGTGTTGGTCAAACCGAGCGATCGGCAGTACCTGAGCCGCCCGGAGATGACACCGAAGACCGACGTCGACGAAGAGATCTGGCACAGCCATGTCGAGGCTGCGCGCGAAGGCGGATTTGGGGGCCACGGCGCCGCGGGTGGCGGGTGCGGATGCGGTTGAACCGGACCCCGCGACCCCGGTGCGACGAGCTGCAGGACAATCAATCTCGGGCTAAGTGCGACCGGCCGAGCATCTCGGGCCGCCGCCGCACGTCGTGCGGACGGCTTGGACTCCTCGCCATCGCGACGTTCGCGACGTTGTGCTCGAGCTCGGCCACCGCGGAAAACCGGCTCACGATCTCAGGCGACTACTACCGCGAACGCTCCACTCGAGTGCTCGCGCCTCAACTTCATTTCACCGTGGATGCGCCCGATGAACGCCTCGTCCTCGGTGCGCGTTACCTGCTCGATACCGTGAGTTCGGCCTCGATTGCGACGGGCACCGCGGACGCGACCGGTGGCGACAACGTGTTCACCGAACTGCGTCATGAAGTCACGATGACGGCCGATTCGAACGTCAAGGGTTGGCAGCCTGGTGCGTTCTTTCGGTACTCGACCGAGACGGACTACATCAGTCGAAGCCTCGGGTTCGGGTTGGGTCGGGACTTCCTCGAACGCACGCTCAACTTGCGGCTGACGTACACGTACAATTTCGACCGCGTCTATCGCATCTCGGGTGCGGCGGGGAGTCGGCTCCCCTGGTGCGGTGGATACTATGGCCGAACGTGCGACGCCCATCCGGGCGGATCCAATCTGCTGGAGACCCACTACGTGGCCGCCAGCTACACGCATGTCGTGCACAAAACGGTGCTCCTGCTCGCGACGTTCGAGTACGCCCATCTCGCGGGACCACAGGACAACCCGTATCGCGGGATGTTGATCCCGAACGCTCAGGTGGAAGTCCATCCACTCGAGCGGAACCGCTACGCGATTTGGGCCGGGCCGCGTTGGAACATCCCGAGGCTCAAGATGGTCGTCGAGCCTCGTTATCGCTTCTCGATCGACGATTGGGGCCTCCTCACCAACATGTTGGATGCTCGCGCCCACTTCCGCGTTGCGCCGCATGCTCGCATGCGATTGCGGTATCGGTACTACCATCAGTCGAAGGCGGGCTTTTTTCAGGACGACTTCAACTACGAGAGTTTCGATGCGGACGTACAGTGCGAACCAGATGCGGTAGCAGGCTGCGCCAGCGCGGATCCCAAACTCGATTCGTTCTCCTCGCACACCCCAGGGATTCAGTTAACCTTCGAGCTCGATGGACTCGCGGCTCGCCATGGTTGGAGCTGGCTCGAAGGCGCTTGGATCCAAGCGACGTACAACTACGTATTTCAGAACAGTCGATTCCAAGCAGCACGAGCGCTCGGCAGCCTCGCCTTCTCGGTCGCGTTCTGACGAACCGTCGAAGGTTCACCGACGACGACGGCATCGGGATCCGACCGTTCGGCCGAGGCCGAGCAGGCGAGTCCACGAGTGGGCTCTCGCCTTCACCTGCGTCGTCGTGTCGGCCTGTTCGACCCCACCGCCCACGTCCGATGTTCCGCTCGGTCGCGTGAGCGACGTCGACGTGCATCGGGCGGTCGTCGGCATGATCGCTCGACGTGACGAGCTCGACCCGTCCGTCGCGGAGCAGAAAGTCGTCGAGACGCTTCGTCTCGTGGCCGCCGCGAAGCGGGCCGTCGGCGGCGAGGCCGCGACGGCCCTGGTCACCGAGCCTCGTGCTCGGTATTTGACCCGCAGTGCGTTGGCTCGCGTCTGGCTCACGGATGACTTCGAGGCACGGCACGGGCCCGAAGACATCCCGAACGATTCGCCGCGGCTGCGACAGGCTCGTATGGATCCGCGGCTCTCCCACCCCGAAATCGTCAGCATCTGCCAGCTCGTCGCGAAACCGGCCGACGTCAAAGACCCCAAAGATTTCGAGGCGATCACGAACGACCCCGCCTGGCGCGAGCGAGCCCGAGCGCGATTCGAGCCCGCGGCCGAACATGTCCAACGTTACGTCCCGGCCGATCGTCCCGATACTTGCGAACTGATGCGCAACGCGATGGTGTTCGAGACTGAGACCGCGGAGGGGATCCAACTCAAAGTGGAGACGGGGGGATTCGACCTCGACGCATGTGCCAAACAGGCGGACGACGGGACGTGTGCTCAGTTTCGGTTCGCGAGCGAATGGGTGAACCAAGTCCGCGGCGCTCCAACTCACAAGTATCTGCCCGCGTTCGAGACCCGCTTCGGGTCACACCTCGTCTACATCGATACGATCGTACCCGCGAGCGAACCCGATGATGCGGAGCTCCGCAAGATCGTGCATCCACAGTGGCAACGTGAAACCTTCGCGACGTATCTCGAAGAGCTCCGCGAGTATAAAGCGGTCAAGATCCAGTTCGACGATCCGGAGTCGTAGGGCGGTGACCACTTTCGAGCGGGACGTCACCAGCCGCCTGGGGACCGAGTTTGGTCTCGTCCTCGCTCCGCTCGTGGTGCGAACGCCGGGGGCGATCGCCTCGATCTTGAGCGACGACGTTGGCGATGCGATCGATTTCGCACACGATCCCGCTGAGCTGCCAGCCCTCGATGTGCAGCTCGTCGGTGCCCAAATCGGGCAATCCTTGCTGCGTCTGCATCGGGCGGCTCGGCGGCACCGACTGACCGATCCACTCGTGTTGCTCGAGACGCGAGGCCAAGGCCTCGTCGCCTCCGGGGTGGCGGAAACCTATGTACTGGCGCTGTTGCTCGGTCCTCGCGCAAACCTCGCTCGGGCGATGATCACCTTCTCGATCGCCCGTCGGCGGATCCATGACTTGCTCGAGTAGACCGGCGCCCCTACACTCGCCCGTCATAAAGTTCGATGGCGACGCACATCACCGACGAATGCATCAATTGCGGGGCGTGTGAACCAGAATGCCCCAACGAGGCCATCTCCGAAGGCGACGACCTCTACGTCATCGATCCGAACCTCTGTACCGAATGCGTCGGGTTCCACGATCACGAGGCCTGCCAAGCCGTGTGCCCCGTCCTCTGTTGCGTGCCGAACCCCGAGCTCCGCGAAACGGAAGGCGTGCTCTATGAACGAGCCCAGCAAATCCATCCCGATCGCTCGTGGCCCGACCTGGTGATGCTGACCGCGGATCGTTCCCGCTTTCGCAAAGCCTGAGCGCGTCATCAAGGGGATCGGCGAGCGGAGTGGCAGGCAAACCTGCACGAACGGGATCCCCTGCTAAGGTTGACGAGGGAGGCGACCATGCTTCGATGAGTCGTACACGCGGGATTTCGAAACGCGTGGCATTTGGCCTTCAGCTTGGACTTTCGCTGGCCCTCGGTGCCGCGTTCGCCTGGGCGCTCGCGCCCCATCTACAAGCGGTACCGACGGACCTCTCCGTGCCGGCCTGGGTCCTGCCCACGTTTTTGGCGACACTCGTCCCGTATCAAGCCTTTCGCGGGCTCCGATGGTTCGCGATCGTCGGCGTGCTCGGTCCGGTAGGTTTGGGTGAGGCTCTGGCGATCGCTTGGGCGGGATCCATGTGGATCGCACTCTTGCCGTTTCGCCTCGGCGAGTTCGCTCGCCCAGTGTTTCTCGCCCAACGAACATCGATCCCGATCGAGCGAGCGCTCGGGGCCGTCGCACTCGAACGGGTCATCGACGGCTGTACGTTGTGCGTGGTGTTCTTCGTGAGCATCGGGATCCGTCCGCTTCCCGCCGCTCACCCCATCGTTTGGGCCACGCTCGGCCTCATGGGGATCATGAGCACCGCACTTCTGGCCCTTGCCGTGATGGCGCGATGGCCCACCGCGACCGGACGGATCGCCGCCGTGTTCATTCGCCCGCTGAGCCATCGCATGGCTGCGTTCGTCGACAAGACCGTGACCTCGGTGGCTCAGGGGTTTGCCGCACTCCCGTCGCGACGGGCGTTGGCCGCCTGCATGGTCACGACGCTCGGCTACTGGATGAGCTGTGCCTTGGGGATCTGGGTTCTCGCGCGCGGCTGCGGTCTACCGCTCCAGTTCGTCGACGCCGTCACCGTGCTCGCCGTGATGAACATCGCGCTCATGATCCCGGGCGGCCCTGCCCAGTTCGGAACCTTCCAAACCGGAGTCCTCTGGGGGATCAGCCTGTTCGCCTCCGCGGAAGTCGTACGGAACCAAGGCAGCGTGTTCGCGTTCTACCTTTACGTCGGCCACCTCGGGATCGCCGTGGTGCTCGGCCTCATCTCACAGTGGTCGATCGGCGTGAGCTTTCGGACACGCCCCACCCCACCATGAATCTCGCGATCGCGGTCTTGAACGCTTGGCTCTGGCACGCCGAGCACGCGCCCATGCCGCGTTCGTCGGCGACACCAGTTCACGTCGTGCTCTACAACGGGCGTGGAGTGAGCCAAGCAGGCTTCGAACCAGCCTTGGCGGCATTCGAGGCCGATCCACGATTCGATGCTCAGGTGCTGTCCGCGTCCGAGTTGCGTGAACAGCCGCTCCCGATCCCGGGTGTGGTCGTGTTCATGGGCGGGAGCGGAACTCGGCAAGGTCAGGCCCTGGGCGAGCAAGGGCGTGAGCGAGTCCGCGAGTTCGTTCGTCGCGGGGGTGGATACGTGGGGGTCTGTGGCGGAGCGTATCTCGCGTTGCAGGGTGAAGATCGCTTCTTCAAACTGCGCCTCGTCGCCGCACGGAATGCCACCGGCGATGCCTACCTCCGCGGCATCGCAGGGTTGCCGATCCGGTTCGACGAATACTCGACCGTCCCCCTCCACTACGCGAACGGGCCGGTGTTTGCTCCGGTCCCCGACGTGACCCTGCCACCGTTCACGCCCCTCGCCACGTTTGCGTCCGATCTCTTCCTCGAACGGTACGGCACGAAACCCGGGGACATGCCAGGCACTCCGGCGATCATCGCTGCCGTCTATGGTTCGGGGCGCGTGTTGCTGTTCAGTCCCAACCCCGCGATGGGTCCCCCGGGCGATCCGCACCCCGAACTTTTGCTCGAGAGTGCGCTCTGGGCCTCCGAGGCGGGTCCCATCGCTCCTGGCCTCGGCCCCGACGACGTGTTCGGCAAACTCGTTTCGCCCGCCTCATCGCCCCCCAAACCGCGCCTACCCGCTCAGTTATAGGCGAGCTCGACCGCGCGGCGAAGGTTCACCGAAACCAGCTTGGACACCCCACGCTGTTCCATCGTGACGCCGTAGAGCCGATCCGCAGTCTCCATGCTCACTTTGTTGTGGGTGATCATGATGAACTGAGTCTGGCTCGAGAGCTCGCGCACGAGGCCGCAAAACCGAGAGACGTTGGCATCGTCGAGTGGTGCATCCACTTCGTCCAACAGACAAAACGGACTCGGCTTGATGAGGAAGATCGCAAAAATCAGGCTTACCGCGGTGAGCGCCTTTTCACCACCGCTCAACAGGTCGAGGGTGCGTGGCTGTTTGCCCGGCGGACGGGCTTCGATCTCGACCCCGGTCGCGAGGAGATCGCTCGGATCGGTCAGCTTGAGCCGGGCCTCGCCACCCCCGAACAGGCGGGGAAACAGCTGCTGAAACTGCGTATCGATGGCCTCGAAGGTCTGCTTGAACAGATCCCGCGTCGTCTTGTTGATCCGGTCGATCGCCTCTTGCAGCTGCGCGATGCCCTGTTCGAGGTCCTTGCGCTGCTCGGAGAGATAGTCGAACCGCTTCGCGACCTCGTCGCATTCTTCGATCGCGGTCAGGTTGACTTCACCCATCCGCGAGAGGATCTGCTTGAGTTCCTTGTGTCGAGCCGCTTCGGCGTCGCGAAAGAGGGGTCGATCGTGGAAGTCGACCAACACTTCGCGAACATCGACATCGAATCGCTCACGCGTATCGGACGTCACGTGCTGCCGCTCGAGATCGATCTCCCTCAAGCCGAGTTCGGCCGTGGTGTGCTCTTTGCGGCGCTCGTCGACATCGCGTCGGAGCAATCGCGTCGAGATCTCGAGTTCATCGAGCTCGGCGCGCAACCGTTCGAAGCGCTCGCGCGAGTCGTGCACTTCGGCCGTGGCATGACGGGATCGTTCGATGAGTTCGGAGCGCTCCGTCGTGGCGGCTTCGGTGTCGTGATCGATGACCTCGATCCGCTGACGCGCCGACGTGACCGTCTCCTGGAGTCGACCGATGCGTTGCCGCTCGCCCACGGTTTGTCGCTTCAATCGTTCTTGCCCGTGCGTCAGAGCATCGGCTTGCTGTTGCCAACGCGCGAACGCAACTTTGGCCTCGGTCAGCGCCTGGGCCGAGCGATCGCGAGCTTCGACCAGTTGCACGATCTCGTCTCGGCTCTGCGCGACGACTTGCTCGAACTCGGCAACGCTCGTGCGAGCGACCTCGAGTTCGGCCATTTTCTGTTCGATTTCGGCGGCGTGCCGAGTCAGTTCCGCCTCGATGGTTTGCCGAGATTGCTGATTCTTGGCGGTTTCGTGCTCGACCCGTTGGAGATCGGTACGTCGCTGCCCGACGGCCCCGCGAGCCTCGATGAGGCGCTTTTGGGCATCCATGCTCTCGGCCCCACCGCGTTCGCGGGCTTGCTCGACCTCGTGCAACGCTGTGGCGAGTTGTTGATGTCGCTCTCGGGTCACGGCGAAGTCGCGTTCGAGCTCGACGAGGATCTCCCCGAGTTCACGGATCTCACGTTTTTGCTGGAGCAGTGCCGAATCGACGGGCGCCGCGGCTCCCCCCACCACCACCCCGCTCGGCTCGATCCGATCGCCATCCAAGGTGACCAGGGTGGCATCGACGGCATGATCTTCCCAAAGTGCGAGCGCCGTCGAGAGACCATCGACGACGATGACGTCGCCGAACAAGCTCTCGCGCAATCGGCTGAGATCGCCGGACAACTCGACGAGATCGACCAAGCGTCCAACGACCCCAGGTTTGTCGAGCAGCTCGTCCGCATGAGCTCGCGGTTCGTCGCCGACGCGGGTCAGCACGTCCACCAGGTTCTCGTCCGAGAGGTCCACGACCTCGAACGGCGATCCGAGCGAGTTTCGGTCGACGGCCGCCGCGTTGGGAGCGGACCAACCGATGACGCCGCCTCGCTTCGTCATCTCGGTTTCGCGATCGCTTCGATCTCGAGTCTGTTCCCGCGAACGCCGTGGCAAGAAGGTCGTCCGACCTTCTTGCTCGCGCTTGAGCAATTCGACCCCGCGCGCGGCGACGGCCGGTGCATCGACGACCACGCCTTCCAAGCGATCACCGAGCACCGCGCTCACGGCCGGTTCCAGCAACTCCGGGGTCTGTAAGTAGTCGGCCAAGATTCCGTAGACCGGCCCGGGCGTCGAGATCATCGCACCGGAACCGTCGACCGAAACCGAGGTGGCGAGTTCTTGCTGCCGCTCCATGACGAACTGAACGCCGCTTCGGCAACCGCGATAGCGGCTTTGGATCTCTTCGAGGGACTGCAGCCGCGACCGATGCCGATGGACCTCGGAGCGTTGGGTGTCCAACGCAACCTCAGCCGCGCTGACCTCGTTCTTGAGCGTCGATCGACGTTCGTCGAGCGCCTTGCGAGCGTCTTGCACCCGTGCCAGCTCGCCCTGAGCGGCCTCGGCCAGACGATCGAGCTCCTCGATCTTTCCGGCGAGGTCGTCCCGTCGCGCGACGAGGGTCTCACGTTCGACTTCGAGGACGGCAAGACGCTCACGGCCCCGGCTCATCGATTCCTCGAGCGACTGACAACGGGCTTCGTTGCGCGCGATGCTCGAAGTCTCGTGCCCTGCCCGCTTGCTCGCTTGCTCGGAGCGTCCCCGCGCCGCGGCGACCTGGCGCTCGTAGTCCGCATGCTCGGCCGCCAAACCCTCGACCGCGACACCCGACTGGGCACCATCGCCGAGCAACGAGCGTTCTTTCGCGAGCGTCTCGAGTTCGCGCTCCAGATCGGCGAGGTTGCGCAGCCCTACCTCGATTTCGGTCGCGGTCTGGCTACTCCGTTGTACGAGTCCTTCGCGTTCGCGAACCCGATACTCGTTCTCGGCCGCGAGCCAGCGGATGCGTTCATCCATCGCGTAGACCGCTTGCTGCCGTTCGGCGAGCTCCCCCTCGGTCTGCACGACCTCGCCGCGCAGGCTTTCGGATTTCGTCTCGCGGCTTTCGAGCGCCACGGAGAGTTCCTGCAGCCTCGCTTCGAGCGCTTGATGACGCTCCTCGAGTACCGCTCCGGTGGCACGGAGCTCGAGATACTTGTGGCTCGCCGTCCACAGTTCCAAATCTCGGAGCTCGGCACGATACCGCTTGTATCGTTCGGCCTTCTGCGCCTGGCGGCGAAGAACGGCCAGACGCGTCTCGAGCTCGGCGACGACGTCGCTCACCCGATGCAGATTCTGTTGCGTCGCTTCGATCTTGCGCTCGGCGGCGGCCTTCTGGGCCTTGAACCGCGTGATGCCGGCGGCCTCGTCGATGACGTGGCGGCGATCCTCGGGCTTGCTGCTCACGATTCGACCGACCTGCCCTTGTTCGATGATCGAGTACCCGCGGGTACCCGCGCCCGTTCCCATCAACAACTCGGTGATGTCACGCAGGCGCGCAGGGACCTGATTGATCGAATACTCCGAGGTTCCGTCCGCGTAGAGCCTTCGGGTCAATGCGATCTCCGGTTGATCGAAGTTCGGGATCCCGAGTTCTCCTTGATTCTCGAACGTCAGCGTGACCTCGGCCATCCCGGCCGGACCCCGCGAGCTGCACCCCGCGAAGATCACATCGGCCATCCCCGTTCCGCGCAGGTGTTTCGCACTCTGCTCACCCATGCACCAACGGATCGCATCGACGATGTTCGACTTACCGCACCCGTTCGGGCCGATGACCCCGGTCACGTGGTCATCGACGATGACCAACTGGCGATCGGCGAAGGACTTGAACCCGAGTACCTCGATTTTCTTGAGCCTCATGGCGTGTCACACCGCTCTCGCGAGGGAGACTCTTGCGATAGCATCGAAAGCGCCGGTTCGAGCGAACAAAATCCCGAGACTGCCGGAGGATCTCGGCCGATCTCGAACCTCTTCGAATGCCATATAAACGTCGTTCGAATGCACTTTGAGGTCGTTGGGCGGGTCGAGACCGAGTCGACACATGCGCTGAGGACCGAGACGCGCAAGAGATCTCTACGCGAGATCGACGAAGCTCGAGAGCGATCGATGTCCTGTCGCCTCGCGATCGCGAGATCATGAGACTCTCTCGCACCCATGGCCGTGTACGCGCTCATCGCTCTCACGCTCCTCGTGCTCGCTACGGTGTACTTCGTTGCACCGAGCCGCAGACGTGCCCTTCCCGAGTCCTCGGTCCAGGGCAAACTGTCCGCAGCTTCGCCTCACCAGCCCGCCCCCACGACCGAGGACGATCCTTCGGAGCGTTATCGGGAAGGTCTGGCCAAGACGCGTGGCGGCTTCGTGTCGGCGCTGGCGAGACTGTTTCGCGGACGACCAAAGGTCGACGACCGGTTGCGCAACGAGGTCGAAGAGATCCTCTTCACCGCCGACATCGGCAGCAAGGCTGCGCAAAAGCTCCTCGAGCGCGTCACCGAGGTTCTCGACCGCACGACGGTCGCCGATCCCGATGCGGTGTGGTCCGTCATTCGCTCGGCATCGAAGGAGATCCTCGACCGGCCCGTCCAACCGATCGAACCCGCGCCGGGCATGCCTTACGTCCTCCTCATGATCGGGGTGAACGGTGTCGGCAAGACCACCACGCTCGGCAAACTCGCGGCTCGCCATCGGAAGCTGGGGCGCCGAGTCTTGCTCGTCGCGGGCGATACTTTTCGTGCGGCCGCTGTCGAGCAACTGGAGGTCTGGGGACAGCGAGTCGGATGCGAAGTTCACAAGGGCAAGGACAAAGCCGATCCTTCTTCGGTCATCTTCGACGGCATCGCGCGAGCCCGCCGCGAGGGCTATGACGCGGTCCTGTGCGACACCGCGGGGCGATTGCACACGCGGAAGGAACTCATGGACGAACTTGCGAAGGTCGGTCGGGCAGCCGCCAAAGCGATCGACAACACGCCGTTCGATATCTTCTTGGTCCTCGATGCCACGATCGGCCAGAATGCGCTCGCGCAAGCCCGGCTGTTCAAGGAGACCATGTCGTTCACTGGACTCGTGATCAGCAAACTCGATGGGACGGCGAAAGGCGGCGTGGTACTGGGGATCTGCGACGAGATGAACATTCCGATCCGCTTCGTGGGCATCGGCGAAAAGCTCGACGACCTGCGGCCATTCGACGCTGAAGAATTCACCGATGCCTTGTTCGTCGACCGGTCAGGGGTTGATCGCTTCAGCGCTGAAAGCGGCGGAATGACGTGAGCACAGCGACAGGAAACTTTCGGCTCCGACGCGACCGTCAACGAGAGCTGCGTGAACGGCCGCTCCATTGGGAAACGCGATGCAGGGAACTTTCCAGGAGTGGGTAACGTGCAAAGCGGGTGGCCGAGCAACCCTGGATATTGCCCATCGTCCGCGAAAAATTCAGCCCACGATGGGGCCAGGGACACACAATCCGCCTCGGTGGGGCGGGAGACCTTCAGGCCCTGGCGGACGGGGAGACCTCAACCCCCATCGACCGTGGAAACACTTTTCGACACCTCCCCAAAGAGAAGGGGCTCAGACCCGTTCGGCATCGGACGGGATCTATCTTCGATTCCAAGGTTGGGTCGTTTCAACGGGAACGTTCGGAACAACCTGAAACGATCCAACAGGACGACGTGACAAAGAGAGTGCGCTGTTGTGAGGGAAAAAACGCTGTGATACCGTGCGTCCGTCGAAGTGCCTCTAGGTCCGACCTTGGGACTCTTCCCGACTGTCCTCGCGCCCACCATTTCTGGCGACCTGCTTCGAGGTCTTCTCGACGGAGCATCGATTCACGTGAATCCTCCGTTCTTTTGGCATCTACAATCCCGCAGTTCAGCCCTCCAGTTCAGCCCTCATGGGCCGTGAGACGAATTCATTCATGCGTCGATGTCGACGCAAACCTCCTTCTTCGCGCCGATACGGACGCAACCCGATCGAGCGTCCTCCTCGACGCAGCCTTCTTACGTGTCTAACGAGATCAGTTCCCGTTCGCCTCTCCAGGCGTCATCGCCCTACGCGTTTGCGACGTAGGAACGATTCATTTGAATTGCATCGCGCTGTTCGAGCGCCATTTGACCGCAATTTCGTTTTCATCCTCTGCCCGGCGGAGGACCTCATTTACCCTCTTCTGTGCGACGGATCTTTTCCGAGGTAAGCATGCGACGCATCGTGTCCGGATCGCTTGGCGCGATCCTTGTGGCAGTAGCGGCTATCCCTGCGCCAGCGTGGGCGGCTACCGTGTCCCGCTCCAACATTCTGGGTCCAGCAGGCGATGACGACGTGGTCATCGTCGATGACGATGAGATGGAGGGGACGGACGAACCGACGACCCCTGCTCCGTCCGGTGAGACTCCGGCAGAGGGCAGCGATGTCGAGAGCGATCTGTTCGGTGGCGACACCGAAACGGCTGCTTCCGGGGACGGAGCCGTCGAGGTCGGAAAACAAGACGCCGACTCGGAGGAAAAACTGATCAAGGCCGAGATGGGGCTCATCTCCGTGGTTCAACGCCAACGGATGTTGAAGAAGAAGCGGTTCGAGCTTCAGCCGCAATTCGGCATCACGATCAACGACCCCTACGTTCGCCATTACACGCTTGGGCTCGATTTCACGTTCTGGATCACGAACCGACTCGGGATCGGTTTGACCGGTACAGGCCTCATCGGCAACGTCACGCCCCGCTATCGCAACATTCGCCTCCAAGAAGGCCTGTTGCTCACCGCCAACCAAGTGCTTTGGCAGGCGAGCGCCAACCTGTCCTACAACCCATTTTATGGAAAGATCGCGATCTTCAACCGCGCGCTTCTCCATTGGGAAACCGCGATCATGATCGGTGGTGGGGCAACCCAGACTCGAGTCATTCCGCGGTACATCGCACTCCACGAGCCGTTCACCAACGTCACGGGTGGTGGCCACGTCACGTTGATGGGCCGATTCTACGGTCCACGTGCAGACTGGATCTCCGTCAACCTTGGTTTTCGCGTCTGGCTCTACCCGGACAAACTCGAACCCGGTCAGCGTGGTCCCGACGAGAGCGACCTCCCGGAGCTCGATGATCCCGCCGCTGCCAAAGCGGCCGCCCAAACCGAGCTCGGTTTCAACGTCACCGCGTTTCTCGGCGTGAGCTTCTACTTCCCCACCACCTTTGAGTACTCAACGCCTCGCTGAGTTGGAGAAGGACATGAAAACGCGCACAATCCTCTCGTTTTTGGCCATCTTCGAAGCTCTTGCGTGGTCACGCCCTGCCGCTGCGCGAGCCGACAGCCCGTTGCAGGGCGAACCGGCCGTCCGCAAGAAACTGCAGCTGCGCAAATACCGGGTTCAGGTCACCCCGTTCGTTGGCATGAGTCTCTCCCAGCCTTTCGTCCACATGGGGTATTTGGGCGGAAAGGTCACCTTCCACTTCGCGGACTGGATCGGAGTGCGAGGCACGTTTGGCTACGGTTTGATTGCGCTCGAATCCCAGTTGCTGCGAGCGATCAACGGCGGTGGTCTTCCTGAGGGGATTCCCCCAGGAGAAACCGATCCGATGTCCCAGATCCAGTGCCCGCCTGGGGGTCCGCCCTGCCGAGCGAGTGAGGATGAGCAGAACCCCGCACCGCTGCTCCACGACTCACAAGCGGGGTTGGTCCGTGCGCAGTGGCAATCGAGCTTCGACGTCGTGTTCACGCCGTTCGCCGGCAAGCTCGGTATCTTCAGCGCGATCTTTACCGAGTACGACTTCTACATTTTCGGCGGACTCGGCCTCGTCAACTACGCCAAACAGTACCCGGACACGCTCAGCACCCAACAGCAGCGCCAGGTCGATCCGGTCACGGGCGACTGTGTGATCCAAGGCACGGGCGAACGCGACGATGAGTGCATCCTGCACCCTGTGTCCGCGGATACGGGCGTCAAAGTGGGTGGCAGTTTCGGCATCGGGATGAACCTGATGCTCACCGACTGGGTCGCCATCAACCTCGAAGTTCAGGACATCGTCGTCGGAGTCAACCTCGCGGGTCTGAACAGCACCGTCGATGACATTCCACCCAGGGTGGACAACGGCGACCGTGATGCTTTCCACAACGTGACGTTCCAGCTCGGCGCTCAGTTCTACTTCCCGCCCAAGGCAAAGCGGAGCAAGTAGAGGGTCCGGCACCACCCAACCTGAAACGTTGGAGGGGCTCGTCGTGGGCCCGCCACGACTTTGCGGCTCACGCCTCGTCGAACGAGGCTTCGAGCGGTGTCGTCGATCGCATCACGACTTGGGTCATGGCTTGTCACAGCCCAACACCGTCTCGAGCTCGGTCTCGGAGACGATCTGGACCCGGAGGAAACGGTGTGAGCCTTCGAGGCCCTCGTCCGTTTCGAGCCACACGTCGACGCAGTTGTCGCGAAGGTCGACCTCAAAGGGCACTTCGAAGGAAAACTGCCCTTCGTCCAGCACCAACTCTGCATCGGCGCTTCCTTGGAGATCTTGCACTACGACGCGAGTCCCCGCGACGACGGTGCTTGCGTCGACCCGACCATCTAGGATGGCGTTCTGCACCGGGTTCTCGGTGAAGCTCGGAGGCGGGAGCGGAACGAAGATCCCCCGATCACCGATCGCGATCCGGCTGCGAAACACGGGCACCGGGTTGTGGTTGACGCAACCGCTCAACACGAGGGCGAGCGACGCCACGACGACACCAGACAACAATCGCTTCGTTCCCATCGCGAGGTCCTTGGAACCCTTCAGCCCCGATGGGGCGTCAACACCCTTCGGCCCCGCTGGGGCATGACTGCACTCTAGCAAGAGGTGTACCTCCTTTCCGGGAACCGCGGAACCGAGACACCTTCGGGATGTTCCCCGCGCGCTTCGCAACGCGGTTGCCGAGGTTGCCAAGTGAGTTGGCAGTCATCGCAGTTCCTGGCTTACCGGCTTTACTCTTGCACCCCCGAGACGCGCCGAAGTTTCTTCTGCAGTCCAAATCGGCTGAGGCCGAGGAGCTCCGCGGCCCGTGTCTGGTTTCCGCTCGTGCGATCGAGCGCGCGATCGATCAATTCGCGCTCCAAACGTTCCACCCGAGGCCTGATCCGCAGGTCATCGGGATCGACGCCGCGGTCGGTCGCGACGATGCTCGGCGAGAGGTCTTCGAGCTCGACGACGCCGTCGCAAAGCGCGATCCAACGCTGTACTTCATTTTCGAGCTCACGAACATTGCCCGGCCAGGGATAGGCGCTGAGGGCTCGGCGCACGGCCGCGCTGAGCTGGACCGGACGTGACCCGCGATAACGCTCGTGAAAATGATCGATGAGCAAAGGGATGTCTTCCGTTCGCTCCCGCAGCGCCGGCAGATCGATCCGCACGACGTTGATCCGATAGTAGAGATCCTGCCGAAACGTCTCGCGGCGCACCATGTCCTCGAGGTCGCGATGCGTCGCTGCGATCACGCGGACGTCGATCTTGCGAGGGTGCGTCTCCCCGACCCGCTTCACCTCTCCTTCCTGCAACACCCGAAGGAGCTTCGTTTGCATGACCGGCGACATCTCCGAGACTTCGTCGAGAAAGATGGTTCCGCCGTCGGCGGCTTCGAACAACCCTGGACGAGCGGTGTGGGCTCCGGTGAAAGCCCCCTTCACATGTCCGAACAAGATGCTCTCGAGCAGGGTCTCCGGGATGGCGCCACAGTTTTCCGCGATGAACGGGCCACTCGCGCGTCCGCTCGCCGTATGGATCGCCCGCGCTACCATCTCTTTGCCCGTTCCGCTTTCACCACGAACGACGACGGGTACCGTGGTATCGGCCAAGCGATCGACCAGACGGTAGACCTGTTGCATGGCTCGACTGCCACCGACGATGCCGCGGTACGGAGTGCGAGCCCCAAGTGACGACAAACGGACTTCCTCGCGGAGTTCGACCACTTCGGCATCGCGGGCTTCGAGCAGGGCCGCGAGCTCCCGGCCCTGAGCCTGCAGGATTTGGGCTTGAGTCCGCACCTCGGCGAGCGCTTCGGCATGGGCCACGGCGAGGGCCGCCAGATCGGCGAAGGCCTCGACGCCCGACAAGTCGGACTCGTCGAAGTTGCCTCGGCGGAGGCGATGATCGACGTAGACGGCTCCGAGGATCCGGCCGCGAAATCGGAGGGGGACCGCGAGCACCGATCGGAGATTGAAATGGCTGATGCTGCGCGAGCCATCGAACCGCTCATCCGCGGCCGCGTCGACGCTCAAAACCGCTTCGCCCAACTCCAGCACCCGATCGATGACCGAGCGCGAAAACTTGCAGCTATCGGTACCTTCCACGAGCTCCCGCGCCACTTCGAACCGTTCGCCGTTGCTGCGCCGGACCACGACCGCCCCACGCTCCGCGCTGGTCAGATCCATCACTGCGTCGACGACCTGTTCGAGCAGGATCTCGATCCGGTCTTCGCTTGCGAAGCGTCGATGCATTCGCAGCAGCCGATCGAGTCGAGCGGCATCGACCGTGGCATCGGATCCCGCGGGTGGAGCCGCATGGGTCGGTGCCGTAGACACCGACGATCGTGCGCCGTGGTCGATGTCACCGAGCTCTTGCAGGATCTCGCGCAGTCCATCGCCGGGATCTCCGAGCAGGTTTTGTGCCGTCGCGACGCGATCGATGGGTGCTGTCTTCTTCATGATGGCCTCCAAAGTGGCGAGCAAACGAATTGCCAAGGGGGTCCGAAAGCTCCGGTCGGAGCCCTGACGAAACGCGCGAAACAGGGCTAGGTCGTGCCCCCAGCAGAGCTCGAGCTCCTCGTGTTCGCGCAGCGCCGCAAACGACGTCGCGTGTCCGAGTCTCGCGAGCGCATCCCGAAGCTCATTCGGATCGCCGACCTCACTCGTGATGAAGATGTGCTCGATCGCGACGCCGACGGTGCTGTGCCGATCTCCGGCCCCGCGCGCGACCTCGTCGCTCCGCGCCCAACACGTCTGCGCCTCGCTCAGGCGACCATGCTTGCGCGCCCATGCCGACGCACGCAGCCACGTGTCGATGGCCGGCAGCGGAAGATCACGCTCGAGCAGGCGATCCGCCGCTTCACCGTACGCATGGAGGACCGCATCGACCTCTGGATCGCTACGACCGAGCGAAGCGGCGGCGAGCAGATCCGCGTCGATCCGCGCCACGAACCCCGCCGTGCGCCCGCTGGACGTCGTTCGACGAAGGATCTCTCCAACGACGGTTCGCAAGGTCTGCGCTTCACCGCGTCGACCGACGCGCAAGAGCAGTTGCGTGAGATTGAGCGCCGCCTCGGGCAATGCGTCGTGTTGACCGTGAGCCAGCAGACCTCGCACCGTCGCGCGTCCCCACTCCAAGCCCCGGGCGAGGTCGACGGTCGGAATCGCGAGCGCAGCCGACGAACCGCGAGCGACCAAAGCTCCGACGGTTTCTTGAGCAGCGAAGAACGCGTCGACGGCCATCGCAAACGCCTCGGCCCCGGCCCGGAGGTCGCCACGGGCATGCGCGAGATTGCCGAGCAATTGAACCACTCGTGCCCGCACGGCCGAGGCTTCGATATCGCCAGCCTCACCCAATGCCGATTGACTGCGACGAAGCCAGCGTTCCGCCTCGTCACGCTCCCCTTCGACGAGCGCGGCATAGCCGCCCCACAGCATCGCGGTCGCGGGTCCGACCCCGACACCCTCCGGTGGGTTGGATCGACACTCGCCGAGCGCTTCGCTGCTGCGACCGAGGTCGACGAGAACCCGCCACCGCAGTCCCGCCGCTGCAGGCGAAGGCACCGGCTCGGGTCGCTTGAGCCGGAGGAGTGCATCCTCGGAACGCCCGAGCCGTTGCAGCGCCCGCGCGGCTTCGATTCGACAGTCGGGATCATCGCATTCGACCAGAGCGAGCGCTCGCCCGGCATCCCCTCGACGGAGCAACCACCGTGCCGCGAGCACCCGCACGCGCGGAGCGACGCGGTCGACTCCGCCGTTCGCCAGCCACTCGAGCAGTCCCGAGGTCGCTCGCTCGGTTTCGTCGATGGCATGGACGCCCTCGAGCAGCGCCGTGACTCGGTCGGCCCGATCGGCGGCCACGGCAAGGCCCAAGGTGACCTCGGTCGAGCTCGCGAGCCGCTCGCACGCAAGCTCGCGAACGCCGGCCGGTCCCAAGCTTCGCCGCGCCGCAACCACGGCAAAGCGCAACGGGGCGTGGCCATCGTGAAGATGTGCGGGTACGTCTCCCACGTCACGTCCGACCCCCCATTCCAGCTCCAACACGGCGCGGGCCAACGCCGGCTCGAGGGGCTCCCCCTGCACATCGTGAGACGCGAGGGCTCCCTCGATGGCTCGGTCCGAGGCTTCGTCGAGCCGAGCCATGGCGCAGGCTCGCAGCGCCCGGATGACCGCGCCGGGCCATCCCCCGGTGACCTTGGCCAGCGCGTGCGCCCAATCCGAGGCTCGGGCCGTTTCGGCCGCAATGCCAACCGCGTCCAGGAGCTCGGCCTCGGTCCATGGCCGAACGTCGACGCGCGAAACCTGCGGCGAGGTTTCGAGCGCGTTCGCCAACGCCTCGCTGCATGGCACGACCAAGCAGAGTTCAGCGATCCGAGCCATCGCTCGCAGCATTTGGGCCTGCAGCTCGAGGTCGTCCGCGAGGTTGGCCGGCCAGGGCCCCAGCTCACGGCACCCCACGATCCCGAGCGCAGCGGGTGCGGCCACCCAAGCCTCCATCCACGCCGCCTCCGGACGGCCGACGTGGACTCCGAGGCGTACCGGATCCACCAGCCGAGCGGGGCGACCCGCCGCTTGAGCGGCCTGGACGATCTCTTCGACGACTCGGGCGCGGCCCGAGCCCTTCGGTCCCACGACGAGCACCAGGCGAGTCGCGATGTCGGTCGCGTGGAACCGCGGAAGCTCGACCCCTCGATAGGGCCACCGCGACGGCAACCACCACGACGGATCGGACAGGGTCGCTCGACCGCGGAGCACGTCCTCGAGATCACAGAGCTTCCGCAAGACATCGCCCGTCGATTGCGGGCGGGCCCGCGGATCGGGCAGCAGCAATCGAACCATGAGGGCACGAAGGCCCTCGTCCAAGGCCCCCGAGCCGAGTGCGAGCAGTCGCGCCTCGACGTCCTCTCGTCCTCGCACGCGCATCAACGCTTCGGGACGCGGCCAAGGCACCTGCCCAAGGATCCGCCAACAAAGTAGGCACGCGAGACCAAAGCGATCCGCCGCCGGGCCCCCGCCCCCACTGAGCACTTCGGGCGCGATGAATCCCGGTGTTCCCGTGGACATCCGCCCGACCTCCGCGAGGTCCACGAGCGTGGGCTCGCCGTCAGCATCGACGATGACGTTGGTGGCCGAAACGTCCCCGTGATGGGTGCCCGCGGCGTGCAGCGTTCGAAGCGCATGCGTCACCCCGATCGCCTCGTGGATCGCCCGACGGGTTTCGACCGGTCCCCGCGGCAACGGATCGCCGGGGACGAAATCGGTCACCAGCCACGTCGACCCTGCATCGTCGTCCGCCAACGCACGCGGGGCGGGAAGATGCGGGGAGCCGCTGGCGCGCATCACGTTGAAGGCGCGGCGTACCTCGGCGCTCCGACGCGACTCGACGCGCTTCAATACCACCCGCGCCCCAGTTCCGAGCTCGATCCCCACGAAGACCCCGCCTTCGGCCCCGTCCCCGAGGCGGGCCTCGATCCCGTACCCGGGCACGCGAGGTGCAACTTCATTGGCAAAGCCGCGCCCGGCCGAGGCCTGCTCGCCCATCACGATCGACTCAGACACCGCAACCGGCACTTTTGTCGACGAGCGTCTAGGAAATCAACGAAATCGTGGATTCTCGGCTCATCTTGGTCCGCAACTTCGTTGGCAAGCGACTGCAGCTCGTCATCGGTGACCGCGTGCGATCGAACCCGTGGTCGCATGCGCCGGCTTCGGCGGGCCCACCAAGGCTTGCGTCAATGACTTCTGAGCGAGGGAGGCAAGGTCGGGGTCGTCCTCGTTCCTGGCGGCGAAGTCGAGAAACCCCTGCGCTTGCGCACCCCCTAGAGCTCCGAGCGCCATGTAAAGGTGTCCGGTGTGATTGCGATCGGACAGGCGCGCGGATGCGACCATGGGTCCCGCGTGTTCCGGAGCCCCGAGCGATCCCAGGCAGTCGAGAGCTTCGGCGGCGACGCGCGGATCCGGATCCGCCAAACGTTGCACGACCGGATCGAGGAGATCTCGACGCCCGGATCGGGTTACCCACTGTATCGCCATGATCCGGAGTTCCGGATCGGGATCGGCCAGGAGGCGTCCCACCACGGACTCCTCGTCTCGAAGCAAAGCGACTTTCGCATCCAAGACCTCGATCGCCCGCGCCAACGCGATGGGCACGTCCCGCGCAAGGTCGACTGTGTGATCGCGACGCTCAATCTCGATGTGAGCATCCAACGACCCGGCACCGACCGATGGGGGCAACGAGTCGATCTCGATATCCAACCGCACCACCGGAACTTCGCCTGCCGCAAACTCCTGAATGGCGATGCTCGCTTCAGCGGAGGTGTTGGTCTCGTTCTCGGAGGGCGTCGGGACCGGACGAAATGCCGCCGAGGACTGCAACCGCTCGGCAAACAAGGGATCGACCCAATCCGGACCATCGATGGCGGCGAGGACGACCGGTACCCGTTCAGGGGTCGGTGGGTCCTCGCTACACCCTGGGAGGGATAAGGAGGAGGCCCACAGGCACCAGCAACACGCGGGATAGCGTGGCCTCCGCATGCCACGACGATAGCACGAGCTCCCTCACACGGTTTCTACCCAGTGGAGCGCCTGACGGGTGTGGTTCGCGTAGAGCGCAGCCCAGCGACGAGCGGCCTGTTCGATCCCAACGTCGCGCCCACCCACGTCGACCACGTTGCGGATCGGAACACCGGGAAGGCCGCAACTGACGAGCGCCGCAAAGAGCGAGTGATCGACCCGGAGATTGAGCGACAAGCCTTGGATCGCGACCCCACGACTCACATGGATTCCCACGGAGGCAATCTTCGACTCGCCCGCCCAAACCCCTGGGTGTTCCCAGGAAAAGGTTGCGGACTCGACCCCCAGCTCTTCGACGAGGGCGATCGTCACCTCGCCGAGAGCTCGCAGGTGCTGTCGGATCTCACGACCCACTCGCACGACGGGATAGACGACGAGCTGTCCGGGAGCATGGAGTGTCACTTGCCCACCGCGGGGGGTATCGCAGACCGCGATACCCCGCCGATCGAGCTCCTCGTCGCTCCACAGGACATCCTGCCGAGAGCCTCGGCGACCCAAGGTGAGCACCGGAGGGTGCTCCACGAGAAGAAGCCGTCCTGGACCACCGCTTGCGACTCGGTCTCGCAGCGAGATCTGGCGTTCGAGCACCTCGTCGAACGGAGCCAGACCGAGCCACTCGGCCTCGACGATCAGGTATCCAACCCGCCGATGGACTCGATGACGGTCATGTCGAGGAGGGAGACCTCGAACTGAACCGTCTGCACGCCAAACTGATGGGCGCGGAGCCAGGCGGCGAGTTCGGTCGGTCCGATGACCCGAGCATCCCCGCAATCGTCGGGCGGTTCGCCCATGACGAAGAGCAGAAAGGAAGAGCAGGCATTGCGTTCGAGCTCCCCTTCCCAAAGGCGCGCCTCGGCAACGGTGCGGCGAGGAATGACGAGCGCCAGGTTACGGCCTTCGTCGTCACCTTCCGGATCCTCCACCACCAACTTCCCGATCCCGCGCGAAGGAGGTAGTGCCGCCAGCAAGGGGTAGCCCTCCCGCTGGAGATAGACCCTCACGAGGGACTCGAGGGATCGAGCCCCAAGTGATTGTAACCATTGAATCAATTGGCGGTCGGTTTCCTCCTCGACCCCATCGATGGCAACGCGCAGCGTCTGCTCGGCCGCAGCCGCACCTTCGGGGACACGGGTCCCCTGGACCTGATAACGAGCGTCACCTCGCGCAACGAATCGGGACGCCCGCCCGTGGTCGCGAACGTCGAGGAGGATCGAGGCCGTCACGGCCCGCTCGATCTCCGAGATCTCTCCGCCCAGGAGCCCCTGGCTCGCCAGGGTTTCCGCGATCTGCCGGACGTGCAGAGACCGCGGACCGGATTCACCGAGGATGCTCGCGACCGCGTCCAAGAGTTTGTCATTGATCGTTGCCGATCCCGCATCGCTTCGAGCACCGGTGCCCGCAGACCAATCGACCCGCTTGCCGCGCCGTCTCCGACGTCGTCGTCGTCGATTGCCTCGATCTTCGGACGAAGCGGCCTGACTCGCTGCCTGTGCGGAGCGAGCGCCGTACGATTGGGCCTGTCCGGATCCTCGCGTCGCCACCGTTCGGGAGGGGCTTTGCGTGCCCGGGGGGGGTTCGCTCGGATGCTGCTGGATCGCGTGCAGCTCGTCCTTCAACTCCGGTCGCTCCTCGACCAATCGCGACATCGCGTTGGCCATGACCAAGGCAACGTCGGTGACCCCTTCGAGACCACTCCCTCGCGGGGCCTCGAACTCGACCGTTGGACCGCCATGGTCGGCCTCGTCGTCCCCGATCAACTCGATCTGCTCCGCGGCGTCGTCCATCGCGTTGTCATCGGTCCCTTTCGATTCCGTTTCTTCGGTCGAACGCAGGGGCCGACGCCGCGCATGAGGTCCTTGTGGACCGATGCCGTCAGAGCGTCTCCTCGCGCTCGCGCCTGCGCGCACGACTTTTCCCGACTTCATGTTTTGCGTTCGGGAGTTTGCGTTTGTTTCGTCGGCCGAGCCAACCGAAACTTTGCGGCGCACCTCGGGCCGCGGAGGCGGCTCGGGCAATTCCGCCCCTGGCCGGATCCCGTAGTACCCGGGTCGTTCGCGCACGATGAGAGGCTCCTCGCCGTTCCGGCCACTGCGTACCGCCGAATTCAGGCAGCTTCGCATGGCGGCTTCGGGATCTCTCCCCACGTGAGAAAGCAAGTTATCGTCGACGGCGCGGCGGGCAACTTCGGAGAAGTGCATCACGCCGGCCTGCTGACGTAGAATTTCGATCGCGGCCTCGAGAAAGGTCATTCCATGCGTCCGAGTGGTGGGGTTGCGTCTCGGTGGGCCCGCTACGATACGAGCGGGACGAACGGGTCCACCGTGAGCCAAAAGAGCTCGTCACGACCCGGGGCAGCGCGAGGACTACACCCCTCCTCATCGTGCAGGAGGGCGCCGTGCTCGGGTGGCTACCCCAACTATCGGAAAACTTGCGAGCGTTTGGCAAGGCCTGCTAGCGGCACCGATCGATGGACGGTGTTTCGGGGGACGTGCTGCGGACGGGGGAACCGGGCCACGCCTCGCCTGTGCCGACCCTGACAACGCGGCACCGATCGCGCGAACTCCGGCGCCGCGTGAAAACCAAGACGACGAGATCCCGGGCTCGCCTCGTCGCGGCGGGCCTCACCGCGGCGACAGCGTGGATCCCCTGGTACGTCGAATCCGCGGCCCGATCGCAGGCACAGGCGTCGGTCCATCGATGTGATTCCACGCTGCCCCGCTGCGTCGGAGCCGAAACCGTGGAGGTCAGCGGCATGAGTGTCCGGGCCGAGCGTATCGTCGCGATGGCTCGAGGCCTGCAGATCCGTGCCTCGAGCGTGTCTGCGCAACCGAGTTGGCGAGGGCTCGACGTCGCGATTTCCGGGCTACGGATCGAGCGCTCGATGGAGTCTCCGTCGACTCGGCCTGCCGCTCTAGCGTCTTCCGTCGAGAATGAAGGTGAGAGTGGTCCGGGGCGACTCGACGTCGGATCGATCCCGATCCATGTTCGCTCCCTCAACCCGGTCGTCATGATGTCCGACGAGGGTCGCCTCACGCTCGACGAGCTCGCGATCACTGTGGACTCGACCGGACAGCTACGCGCGACGTTCTCGGCCGAGGCGACGAACGACACGTTTTCTAGCCGAACGAAAGGCCCCCTCCAAGCCAGACCGGTGCGAGGTTGGACGGAATGGACGGTCGGCGGGAAAGTCCAGTTTCGAGACGCCCCAGGGCTGCTCGTGCAGGCCACCCTCTCGCCGACCCGAGCATGGGTCCACTTCGCGGCCGATGGCGGCGATTCGTTGGAGTTGGTCGGGGAACGCACGACCCGCGAGGAACGACTGCACGTCCAAGCCCGAGGGTTTCCCCTCCACACGCTCGGGCTCACCGATTGGCTCGGCGAGCATGGGGTCGGGGTCGCGACGGCGAGCCTCTCCGGAGAACTCGAGCTGGTACGCGAACGAGGCTGGAGGTTGCACGTCGAGGACCTTCGCGCCCCGGGGTTCACCCTCACCGAACCGTCGCTCGCCCGCCAGCCGGTCACGTTGGGTGAGCTCTCCATTCACGGAGACGTCTGGTTCGAAAGTCTGCAGCACCTCGAGGGCCAGCTCCTCTTGAGTCAAGGCGCCGTCTCGGCCCAAGTGGAAGGGTCGATGCGCGACGACCGAGTCCACGTGCACGCGGCTTTGGCCTCGTTGCAATGCCAAGCGCTGTTCGACGCCCTCCCCTCCGAACTCGTCGGCCCGCTCGAGGGAACGCAGTTGCGAGGGAACATCGAAGGCGACCTGGAAATGTCGTTCGCGATGAACTCGAGCCGCGAACAGCAACCCGGATCGATCCACGTCGACTTTCCTTTCTTCGAACGGTGCGAGGTTGCCCACGATGCCCCGGCCGTCGACGTGTCGGCGCTCGCGGGTCCCTATCGTCACACGTTCATCGATGCGACCGGACGCGAGCAAGAGCGAGTGATGGCCCTTGGCGCCAGCGGTTTTGCCCCGATCGGCTCGATCGAACGCGTTGCGGCCGCATTCGTCACCCTCGAGGACGGTCGTTTCTGGCGGCACGATGGCTTCGATCTCGAGCAGATCGAACGCGCGTGGTGGCACAATCTCAGCGAACGTCGGCTCGCTCGTGGGGCGAGCACGATCACCCAGCAGACCGCGCGAAACCTCTACCTCGGACTCGACCGTTCGTTCTCCCGCAAACTCCAAGAAGCCATGATCGCGGCGAGGCTCGAGGCCGTGTTGACCAAGGCGCGAATCTTGGAGCTCTATTTGAACGTCATCGAGCTCGGGCCCGGCATCCATGGCGTCGAAGCGGCATCGCAGGCCTATTTTGGCAAGCCGGCGCGGAGTCTGACCACCCTCGAGGCGATCCATCTCGCCTCGCTCGCGCCCGCCCCCCGGCCCTTGTTCGAACGATTTCGCAATGACGACGTCGATGCTGCCTGGCTCGAGCAGCTGCGTACGCAAGCGAGACGCATGCACCTCCACGGGTTCATCGATCGGGATGAACTCGCCCGTGCGTATCAGGAGCGATTGCGGCTCAAAATCCGCGACCACAGCTGATCATCTGATCTCCTAACCATGCGTTCATTCGCGAACGCCCTCGAGTGTGACGACCCCGCCAGGGTCTACGAGACGCTGCGACCCCGCCCGTCACTTCCCGAAGACGGTGCGCGGCTCGGCGTGCTACCCGTCGCTTCCACGAACGCGGTCTTCAATTCAAACGCCAGCGAACAAGCGAGCGCCGAAGCTGTCGGAGAGCCGCTCGCTGTCGAAGATCTGCTGCGCGGTATTTGCGATGTCGTACTCGACGCGCTTGAACTCGAAGAACCCTCGATCGGTATCGAAGATCGTGTAGCTCGCTCGGGGATCGTGATCGCGCGGTTGCCCCACCGACCCAACCGAGACGATGTAACGAAACTCCCCGCGAACTTCGAAGCTCTTCGTGATCACCTCGTGCACGCGTTCTTTACCGAGCGCGTACGCCTTGCAGAGATGGGAGTGCCCGATGAAGGTGATCGGGCCGAGCTCGGCCCAGATCGGCAGGCACGTCGCGGCTTGATCGACGGTGAAGATGTACTCGAACTGTTCGAAATCCAACGGAGAGCCGTGGCAGAAGTGGGCGTGCTCGTCCTGCGCGGTGTAGGGGATTCGTCGTAACCAAGCGAGGTTGTCTTCGCTCAGCTGGGACGCGTGCAGATCGAGCGCCTCACGAGCGGCGTCGTAGTAGTAGCTGTAGTCCATTCGACCAGCGACAGCGGCGTCGTGGTTGCCGAGGATCGTGTGCTTGGTGAGCGTACGAACCTTGTCGCAACATTCGTTGGGCCTCGGGCCATACCCGACCGTGTCGCCAAGGCAAACGAGGGCGTCCACGTTGGCTTTGTCGAACTCGCGCAGCACAGCCTCGAGCGCGTTCAGGTTTGCGTGCGTGTCGCTAAAGATGCCGTAGCGCATTAGGCTTCCACTTCGACTTCGAGCTCGGGGATCATGATGGCTTCGTAGGCCCGCCGTGCGAACCGTCGCACCGTCGAGTGCTCAGGTGGCGGCAATTCTCCGCGCATGATGGCTCCGAAGTCGCTCACGTCCCGGAGTGTAGCAAGCGCACGATGCGAGGCGGTCGAGACCCGAGCATCCGTTGATTCGAGGAGGGAAGCGACCGCTTCGTAGGCTGGAGACGGCGTTTGAGGCGCGGGATCGGACTCGGTGTCCCCTAGGGCGATTTCGGCAAGGGCACGGGCGACGCGATCGGTCGCCTCGATCGCGGATTCGCGCCTGAGCAGCTCGCAGAGCGGCGAGATGGCGCTCACACCATATGAACCGATCGCATGGGCGACGTCGAGCCAAACCTGGGTGTCTTCCGCGAGGAGGCGGACCAGTAGAGGTTCGAGGGCGGCCGGATCGAGAGCTAGGCCCAACAAGATCGCTGAAGCTTGTCGGATCTCACGACGGGGGGAGTTCAACTTCTCGCTCAGTCCCGGAACTGCACGGGACCCCATATCCGACAGGTCGGGCAACAGCGCCAGGAGCTCATCGACCTCGAATTCGTCCAGAACCTCGAAGACCAGATCGGGGCTCCCCTGCGCTCGTCCTTGGAGCACATCTCCGGCCAGGCGAACGCGATCGTCGGCATTTCGGAGCAACCTCCGGATCTCGTCCACACCTTGGTCTTCCTCGACGGTGCTCGCAGCGTCTTCGCTCGACTCGCGCGGCTCTCGGTGCCGCTCGAGGGCCGCCTTGAGCGGTTCGGGGATCTCGAGCGCTTTGCGCTGGCACAGATTCAGGATGTCTTGCCAAGCTTCGCGCGCTTCGTCGGGTCCGAGGTCGCCTTCGCCCTCGCTTTCCTGCTCGTACGTCGCACGGTTTTCCGCAAGGCGTCGCGCATAGTCCTGCAGGTCGACGGCAAGGCCGGAAGAGATGACCCGACGCCAAAATCTCCGTGGAGCGACCAAGCCAGCCTCGAGCGAACCGGCGAGCACCCGACGACGCAATCGATCGTACTCGACGACCGGGAACCCCTGCTCCTCGAGCAAGACCGACAAGTGCTCTTTGCGAGAGATCCGATCGAGATGGGCGAGCGCGGCCGCGGCTTCGACCGCACCCACGATGTGCTGGTAGGCCCCTTCGTCGACCGTCGGATTGGCATTTTCGAGCCGGTCTTGCACCGAATCCTGCGTCAATCGATCACGAGCCTTCTCGAAACTCTCGCGACCGGGAACCCCCTGCGACGCCAGCTCGCGACCGGTCTCGAAGCAAAGCTGAACATTGGACTCGAGCCCCGAGCGCCCCACCGCTCGCGTCAGTGGTTCGCCCTCGTCGTCCTCGCCCAAATGGACGAGCACCTCGAACCGTCGTGACAGGCTCTTGGCGACCGCCTCGGTGGCCGGATCGGCGGGATCGAGGAGCCCGTCGACACAACCCACCTGGCCCATGAACGCCCCGAGCACGCGCACGCCGAACAGCGGGTATCCAAACTGACGCAAGAGGATCGGACGAGCCCGTAAGCCCGCCGTGATCCAGCTCTTGCGTTCGTCGGGCCCGATCGGGAACCGGAGCACGACCTCGCCGCCGGCCCACTCGAGATCGCCAACCCAGGCGCCGAGCGACGGCATTTTGATCCCGGGACGCGGACCCCGCGAATCGGCACCGATGAGCTGAGGAACCCCAATCCCCTTCGGACTCGTCGGGTCGCGCCGCGTCATCATCGGCTCTCCCCCCATCAGCGGCATCGAAGGCGCGTCGTCGATGATGAGTTCTCCCGAACGGGCGAGCGGTGCGGTCCGGCGTGTGATTCGGCTCGCGTCGAGGAGCTCGAAGAACTTCAACCGAGGTTGCAACATCCAGGTCTGGACCCCCTCGGCAGCTCGTCGCTCGATCGCGAACAGGTGTTCACGAAGTTCGCCGGGAACCGCATGACGACGCTCCCCGCTCAACATGAGGGTCGCCGTCGCGGCCGGAACATCGACATGCAACCAGGTTCCCGCAGCTCGAGCCAAACGTCCGCACTCGGGACAGGGACCTTCGAACGGGCCGTCTCGCTGCACGGCTTCGAAGAGGTCCGGGCGGGCGGCCGCATCGATCCACCGCCAATACTTGACCGGGTGCATGGTCCCGCAGGGGCAAGCGAAAATCGCCGAGTCGGGCCAGCTCAGGTCCATGGGAAGTCGGCCCCTGTGGGGGCGTGGGGAAGTTTCAGCCCCTGTGGGGCGTGGGGAAGTTTCAGCCCGATGGGGCGTGGGGAAGTTTCAGCCCGATGGGGCGTGGGGAAGTTTCAGCCCGATGGGGCGTGGGGAAGTTTCAGCCCGATGGGGCGTGAGGCAGCTATCGCGAACAGCGGAGCGCGTGCGTTGCCGACGCGCCCTGCTCGCGTAAGGCCGGCAGGTTAGCGCTTGGATCGTTCTCATGGCAAGGTTCGGGCCGTGTCGAAAGATCCCCGCGCGCCCATTGGAACCGCTCCGGGACAACCCGCAGTGCCGAGTCGAGCTGCGTCGAACCCCATCGGGGTCCAAGCCCTCGTCGACGAGCTCGCGCGACTGTTTCGCGATCAGGTCGGGCGCGCGCTCAAGGTCACCCTCGACGGCAGCGAAACGTCGCTGGCGTTCGTCGACCATCACCTCGCGCAAGCGCGGTCCGAAGACCGGGCGGCCATCTTGGGGCTGCTCGCCGCGGGTGCCGGTGCATACTACGGGGAGCTCGTCCGCGAGGTGTTCGGAGCCACTTGGATCGGGGATGGACGCGATCCGAGGCGCCTCCGACTCCTGCTCGAGCCCACGTTTTTGCATTTTTCCCCCGTCGACCAAGCGATCGAGGCGATCGCCGGCGAAGCACTTTTGCCCGACGACCCACGGATCCCCGACGGCCCTCCGCTCGACTCGGCCTTTCATCTCCGGCCCGCCAGGTCTGAGTCCTACGGTGAAACGGAAGAAGAGGATGGACCTTGGATGGAAGCTCGGCTGGCCGAACTGTCCCCCGTGCCCGAGGACCAGTTCCACAGCCTGACGTGCCGCTTCGAAACCCTGAAGCTCATGGTCGAGATGCTCGCGGCCAAACACGCCCACGAAGGGCGGGAACCCAAGCCGCACGCTCTCGAAGACTACGTGACCATCCTTGCCGAACCGTCGGCTTCCGGCCGATCGTAAGTCTTGGGCTCGAACCCGTCTCGTCCACCCACCTCGCCCACCCACCTCGCCCGGAGATAGGTGGCGCAGAGATGAACGTGTACACTCGGGAGCCAATGCCCGACGCCGCGGAAATGCCACTGCAGGAGGTTTTGCAGGCGTTGACGCGAACTCCCGTCTCCCAGCCCCAGTTGCGTGCCGCGCTGGCGACGACCTGCGCGCGGTGGCAAGTGTTGCGCGGCGAAACGGAAGAAGCCGTGCGTCATCTCGGCCACGCGCTCGACATGGTCCCCGATCTTCGCCCCGCGATGCGGCTGCTCTACCGGATCTATTTGGACCAGGGCGATGTTCGGTCGGCCGTCGCGTATCTCGATCAAGAGATCCGGGCCACACGACACCCGCGCGAAGCCGCGGCGCTCTATCGGGAGCGAGGTCTCCTCGTGGAGGCTCATTTCCACGATCTCGCCGCGGCCGATCAATGTTACCGCGCGGCGCTCAAGGCAACCCCGCGTGATCTCGCGGTGCTCCGTGCCGTCGAACGCGTGTCGCTCGCACGGGGCGAAGTCTTTCCCCTGATCGCGAACCTCGAGAGCCAGCTCGAAGTCCTGCAAGACGAAACTTCCGCGGCGGGCGTGCTCCACGATCTCGCACTCTTGGAAGCGCGCCATCGCGGCGATCTCGGCTTGGCCGGCGACATGCTGCTCGCCGCGGTCGAACGGTTCGGCCAGCACCTCGTGTTGACGCGAGACCTGTTCCGCATCGCCGAAGTCGGTGGCGATGCGGAACTCTTGTTGCGAGCCCTCGAAGGCGAGGCCGAGTCGGGGCAAGTCCAAGAGCGAGCGTTTCCGCTGGCCCGAGCCAGCGTGACCTTGCGAACCCACGACGAACCGGTCGCCGCCGTGGCGGTCTTGCTCGCTGCGGCTCGGGCTCAACCGAACAACGTGTCCTGTTGGCGAAGCCTCGAGGAGCAAGCGATGGACTTGCACCGCTACGAGATCGCGCTCGAGGCCTGTGTGGCGCAGCTCAAAGCCTTACGCCCCTCCGGGGCTGAACGGGCGCCCCGCGAGGATGACGATCGCGTTGCGCAGTCGGAGATCTTCTACCGGATTGGAACGCTCGCGCTCTTCCACGTGAGTCGCCCGGCTGACGGCCTGGCCGCCATGCGCAAGGCGTTTCGCCTCGCGCCGGGCCATCCGCTCGTGCTCGACGACGCGGCCCGCTTCCTCGAAAGCCGCGCGCTGTGGGCCCAGCACCTCGAGTTCATCCAACTTCAGATCACCCACTCGTCCGAAGCCGGCATGACGCGCGAGGAGCTCGCGCTCGCGCATACGCAGGCCGGTCAGATCATGGAGGACCGCCTGTCCGAGCTCGACCGAGCCCGGCGTGCGTACGAAGACGCGATCGCGGCCGACGAGCGCTGCCGGCCCCCTCGGGACCGGCTCGAGCGGATCCTCCATCGGGTCGGAGATTCGGAGGGATTGCGACGGTACTACGCCGACGAACTGCGGATGGCCACGAACGAATCGCGCCGCATGTTCGCACTATCCGTGCTCGGCCAGCTGCACGCCGTCGACAGCGATCCGCAGTCCGCCATCAAGTACCTGGTCGGACTGCTGAAGATGCAACCCGACCACCTTTCCTCGCTCCAGCTGCTCGCCCGGCTCCTCGCCAAAGCCGACAAGAATAAGGAGCTCCTGCGGGTGACCGATCGCGAGATCTCGCTCACGAAGAGCCCCGCACGGCGAGCCAAGCTGCTGCAGCGCGCGGGAGAAATCGCTCTCCAACAAGCCGAACCGGCACGCGCACGAACGTACTTCGAACAGGCCCTCGAGGCCGTCGACGACTATCGCCCGAGCCTCGAGAGCTTGGGCCGCCTGCTCCGGCGAGACGGTGATCCGATAGCCCTGGTCGAGCTGCTCCGCAAAGAGTCGATGTACGCGAACGACCGCTCGCGTCAGGTCGCCTTGCAGCTCGACGTCGCGAAGTTGCTGGTGCGTGAACTCGGCCGCGATGACGAGGCCGTGGCCGAGCTCGAACGCCTGCGCGAGCGGTGGCCTCGACATCTGCCCGCCATGCACGAGGCCGAGGCGTTGTCGGCCGTCCTCGAGCGGCCCGACCTCCAGCTGCGCTTCCTCGAACAGCGGATCGGGGCGGTCACGGGGCCCCGAAGCCGTGCTTTGCTCTTCCATCGGTCGGCGCGGCTGCGGTTCGCAACGAACGACGAGGCCGGAGCGATCCGCGAGCTCGAGCGCGCGCTCGAGCTTTGGCCGAAGCTCACCGTGGCTCGCGAGGATCTGCTCGACGCGCTCGAACGTCAGGGTCTACGCGACGAGTACCGCTCGATCGCGGAGACCGGACTCGCCGTCGAGCGCGGTGCCGACGATCGCCGGGCGCTCGCGCTCGGCCTTGCGCGAATGGCCGATCTGTCCGGACAGCCGGTCGCCGCTTTGCAGTACCTGAGCGCGGTCACGGAGAGCAACCCCGAGGACGAATCGGCGCAACTCCGCCTCGCCCAGGCGGCGTATCGCGCAGGCCGACCGTCCCGCCAAGCGGGAGCCCTCAATGCGGCGCTCGCGATATTGCGTCGGGATGCCTCACCGCAGGATCCGTCGCTCGCCGCACTCCGCTACATCGCGGCGCGGGCCGAAGAAGCGGCCGGCAACCTCGATGCCGCCGAGCAAGGGTATCGCGCGATCCTCGAGCATTGTCCCGACCATCGCATGGCCGAGCGGGGACGCGTCCGTGTCGAGACGTATCGCCACGAGCTCGCCGATGGTCGAAGCGTCGAGACGTTCGAAGCCCATGCTGCCGCAGCGAAGTCGGGCGCGGTTCAGGCGGCCTTGCTGACGCTCGTCGCCGAACTGCTCGAGCGTGGCCGGGACCTTCGCGCGGCGTTGCGCAAACTCGAGGATGCCCTGGTCGCTTGTCCGGACTACCTCCCCGCGGTCGAGGCTCGCATCCGCGTCTTGCAGCAGATGGGGCAAGACAACCACCTCTTCGATGCGATCGAAGCACTCGAAGGCCTCGCGGCCGCACTGTCGACGGCGCCCTATCGGGCGGTGACCTTGTGCCGGGCGGGCACGATCGCTCTGCGACTCGTCGACCATGATGAACCCAACCCACGGGCGTGGCGGCTGTTCGCCGGCGCGCTGCAGGAAGACCCGCGGTCGGATCACGCCGTACAGGGCCTGAGGCAGACATGCGAGTCCCACGGCCCTAAAGCGGCACCTCCATTGCTCCAGCTCCTGCGTGCGCACCTGCTGCACGTGCACGCCCAAGGAGCGCTCACCCCCGCACGATTGCGTGATCTCGTAGCGCTGGTGGGCCGGGTCGATGGTCCTGCCGCCGTGCTCGAACTCGTTGCGTCGGTCCCCGGCGATACCATGCGGGATGTTGGACTCCTGACGGATCTCGCCGCCGCCCATGCGCGACTCGATCGATGGAACGATGCAGTGATGACCCTGCGGTCAGCACTCGAAGTCGAGACGTCGCGAGAGCGTCGTGGGGCTCTCCATGTCTATGCGGGCGAAGCTTGTGAACGCGCGGGGGATCGGGGGGCTGCGATCATCCATTACTTGAACGCGGGTCATGCCGACGTCCACCCACGGCATGCCATGACCGCGGCGTGCCGCCTCGCCGCCGAGATCGGCTCCGTGGAGCATCAGATCGAGGCGCTGCACTGGCTGGCTCGGACCGACGATGTCCAGGAACGGATCCACTGCCTTCGCGAACTCGCTGCACTCTATCGCGGCCGGTTGGCGGATCCCGAGCGAAGCATCGAACTGACGCGAGAAGTCCTCCTGCTCGACCCCGTGGACTTGGATGCGATCGTCACCTTGCGCTCGCTGCTCGACGCGATGGACCGCAAAGATGAAGCGCGCGCGGTGTTACTTGCCGGCATCGCTCACCACCGTGCGGCGTTGCGCCACGCCGCGCCCGGTCCTTCCGCACCCCTACGAAGAGTCGTCGCCGGATTGGCCCATCTGTTCGACGCCGCTGGCGAAACGATGGGAGCGGATCTCGCTCGTCGAATCTTGGAACCGCTCGAACGCCCGATGGCCGCCTCGCGACCGCGGCCGTTGGATTCGGGCGAGCTTTGGCCCTTGCCCCAGCCCCAACAGCGTCGCCCCTTCGACGGGCTCATCGGCGATCTTCCGGCCGCGAGCGCGATCGATCTCTTGCGCGAGGGGATCATCTACTTCGGCGAGGACGACTTGCGCGGAAGCCCAGCCGTCGAGCGACCGAACGCAGCCCCATTGTCCACCCAGCATCCGCTCGTCACGACCGTGCGCAGCCTCGCCGAAGCGATGCGGGTGCCCATGCCCACGGTCGTTGGGGCCGATGCCCTGGGTACCGAGATCGAGACCTACGTGGTACCCACCCCGTCGCTCGCGGTCTCGCGGTCGCAACTCGATGACCCGATGAGTGTCGTCACCCGCGACGCGATCGGCCGGGCGCTGCTCCGGCTCTCCACCGGAGGCGAACCGCTTCGACGATGGACCGATCCCTCGCGCCTGCTGACCCTGCTCGTGGCGCTTGCCCGGGCCGCGGGCACCCCATTGGAGGACCTGGGCGCGATCGATGCATCGTCGTTGGCCGCGGCTCTCGACAGCTTGTCGATGCCGGAGTCCGCCGGTGAACTGGCCGAGCTCGCGACCCGGTTCGCCGCGAGCCTCGACGGCCTCCGAAACGACGAGATCATGGCATCGCTCGTGATGGCAGAAGATCGTGCGGGGGTCGTCTGTTCGGCGGATCCCTCTCCTGCGCTCGCCCGCGTCCTCGTCGAAGGGACGCCGGAGATTCGGGCGCGAACGCTCGTGACCTATCTCTTGTCCGATGATCATCTGGCCCTACGGCGCTCGCTCGGTTACCACGCCGAACGCCGCGTGCCCGCGGAAGCCTTGCGTCCGTTCGGGACGGATGGGGCGACGGCATGAACACGGTTGGAATGCGGGTCCCCGATCCCACCGCTTCGGTCAGCGCGGAGCTGAACGTCCTCACGGCCCCGCCAAGCCTGCTCGACCGACCGTGGGGGGGCAAGAACCACGCTGGAGGGGCTCGACCCGTCCCGACCTCGACGGAGATCCCCATGGGCTCCGTCGACGCATGGGAGGGTCTCGTCGAGATGCTCGGCGAAGAATCTCGCCGAGCCCGCGACGCGGACCTGCGCGGCGCCTTGATGACGGAAGCCGGGCGAATCCTCATCGATTGGCTCGGTCGTCAAGAAGAGGGGGACATTCTCCTGCGCCGCAGTCGCAGCCCGCTCGCAGATCTCGTCAAACGCAGCGGACGGGGGGCACTCGCCCTCGAACTCGCCGCGCTCGAGCAAGCCGCGACCGATGCCGCATCGAGCCCTGAAGACCGGGCCGCGGCTTGGATCGAATTCGGTCTGCTCTCGCAGGAACGCACGCGCACTCACGAACGCGCCCTCGATGCGTATGCGACCGCCTTGAAGCTCGTCCCGAATCAACCGGTCGCCATCGCCCTCGTCGCGCAGGTCGCTCGTGCCGAAGGAGCCTGGCCGACGGTCCAGGGGCAACTCGAAACCATTGCTGCGGAGACGACCTCGCCGGCCTATCGGGTGGCGCTGCGGCTCGAACTCGCTGAACTCCAGGACGACCCCGCCGCAGCGCTCGAACATCTCGAACTCGCTCGCGAGATCGAGCCGACCGATGAAGGCGTCGTCCGACGATGGGTCCGAGCCACCGCGGCGTCCGGCCGCCGCGACGTCCTCGGCGGCCTCTACCTCGAGTTGGCTGGCAGAGCGACCGATCATGTGTCTTCGGCGAGCTTCCTGCACCGTGCGGTCTTGGCCATGCTCGAGGCGGACCAACCGATCGGTGGAGTGATCGAGGCACTCGAACGCCTCGCGGCCGAGCGACCCACGAGCTCGGCCAATCGCCCAGATCTCATCGCACCGCTCGCCGAGGTCGCGCGCTACGTCCAACGACACCTCGCGGCCGGCCGACCCGCCGCAGAGGTTCGCCACGCGCTGCCGGGACTCCACTTGCTCGCCGAAGCGCTCGACGACGCCCGCGAGCAAGCGCTCGTTCACGAGCAGCTGGCGAGGCTCGAACTCGATGCCCTCCCCGAGGTCAGCCAGGCCACGACGGGCGGCGAGCCTCCCCGTTTGACCGTCGAACAGCTCGCGCTTTGCGACGAGCTCGAGGGCCACCTGCGCTTTTGCCAGATCCGTCTACCGGGCCATCGTTGGGTGCACGAAGCCCTCGCCGATCTGCTCGCGGCGCGCGACGACTCCATCGGTTTGGCCGCCCACCTCGAAGAGTGGAGCCGCACCCAGGATGCCGGTGCCGGACGCGCCGCGATCCTACTCCGGCTCGCCGATGTCTACGAAACCCGCCGCCGTGATTTCGTTCGAGCAGCGGAGATCTACGAGCTCGCGGTCGCCGAAGACCCGGATAACCCGAACTGTGTCCGCGGGCTCGGACGGATCTACGAGCAAATGCGCCGATGGCCCGCCGCGGTCGCGTGCCTGCGACAGCAAGCGAACAAGAGCGACGATTCGCTCGAACGCTTGGCCGCGCTACGCCGCATCGCCATGCTCGCGGAAACCGAGCTCCACGATCTCGACCTCGCGATCGCCTCGCTCGAAGAGGTGGCGAAGCTCGACCCGGACGACCTGCTCTCGCTCTATCAGCTCGTCCGGCTTTGTCGCGCGGGTAAGCGACCGCTCGTCCACGTGGCAGCGCTCAACCAACTCTCGGAGCGGATCGACGACAACATCGCCCGCACGGCCTTGCTCGTCGAACTCGGCGAAGTCCAAGAGATGCACCTCGATCAGCCCGAGGCCGCTCGCGGTTGCTACGAGCAAGCCCTTGCACTGTCCCCGGGTTATGCACCCGCACTGCGGGCACTGACCCGCCTGGCTCGCAACCGTGGCGATCACGAAGAACTCCTGCGGCTGCTGCAACCGACCAGCGACACCGTGAGCGAACCAGCCGTGCTCGCGCTCCGATCGGCTCGTCTGTGTGAAGAAGATCTGGGCGATTTGAGCCGCGCCGCACGGTTTGCCCGCGAAGCCTACGAACAGAACCCGGACCTCGTTCCTGCCCGGGAAATGCTCCTACGGCTCCTGATTGCCACCGGCGGGCTCGAGGAGGCCTACGACCTCCTCCGAGCGCAGGACGTGCCGCGCTCGAGCCCGGTCGCCGCCGACTATCACTATCGCCTCGGGTTGCTCGCCGAAGCGCTCGCGCCCGTCCACGGTCCCGAAGCCGGGCCCGCTGCCCCCGTCCCCACCTGTCACGCGAACGCACTGCAACACTACCGAGCCGCGCTCGCGTGCCAGCCCGATCATGGTCTCGCGTTCGAGCGCGCCCGTGCCCTGCTCGTCGCCTACCACGACATCGGCAACCTCGTGCGCCTGCTCGAGAGCCGGCTCGCGAACGCGGGGGATGCCGAACGAGCGGTCAGTTTGGTCCATCTCGGGCGCGTTCACGTGGCCCACGACGTGCCGTTGCTCGCCCGCCGTGCGTACGAAGAGGCCCTTTCGATCGCTCCGGAAGATCCGATCATTCGGCACGAATTCGTCGGCCTGCTCCGCCTGATGGGCGATCGCAAATCTCTGCCGCCGCTCTACTTGCGTTCCGCACGAGATACCGCCGACACGCATCTCAAGGCCACGCTCTTGGTCGAAGCCGCGGAGCTGCTCCTCTCCACCGGAGCCACCGAAGACCACGAACTCGCCGGCAAGGCGATCCTCGAAGCGCTCCAGGTCGATCCTGGCAACCCCTACGCGGTGCGCCACCTCGAGCGGCTGCTCAGCGAGCCTGACTCCCCGTTCGTCGTCAAAGATGCCGTGAGTGCCCGGGCAGTGCGGGCCCAGTCCGAAGCCGAGCGAGCGATCTTCTACGTCGAAAGCGCGGAGCTGCTCGAGAAGGTCGGGGCCTGGGGGCAAGCACGACGTGCTTACGTGGCCGCGAAGGGGGCCTTGCCGAGCCTCGCTCCGGCGGACTTGGGGCTCCGGCGAACCGGTAACGAAAATCGTCGCACGGCCGTCCAGGCTCCCGGTCGAACCTCCATTCACGTCCTCATTGCCGAAGCCCGCGACGCCTCACTTCGCGCCGGTCGGGGTGATGCCGCCGCCCGTCAGAAGGCCCTGCAGATCATCACCGAAGTGCTCGCCCGCGATCCCCAGCATCGCGATGCCATCGCGATCGGACGCACCCTCGTGGGTCAACCCGGCGACCCCAAGGCCATCCTGCGGGTCCTTGCCACGGCGTTCGAAAAGGTCGAGGACATCGATCTCCGCTACGAGCTCGGGCTCTTTCTCGGCGGGCACAGCCCCTCGCTCGAGGACGGCGTGCGCTTCTTTCAAGCTGCGGCCACCGCCCGTCCGAACGGCCGACGAGCGCTCCGTGGCCTCGTCAACGCCTATCGCCAGCTGGGCAACGACCGAATGGCTGCCGCCGCGACCGAGCGTCTGCTCGAACTGTTCGAGCCCGCCGAACCATCGGCGATCGACCTGCGCATGGGCATCGCCAACTTCCTCAGCACGAGCCGCGAGACCTTGCCGCGCGCGCTCGAGCATGGACGGATCGTACTCGAAGCCCGACCCAACGACCCGCGCGCGGTGGCCTTGATGGCCGAGCTCCTGGAACGCTCCGGCAAGCGCCTCGAAGCCGCCCGCCTGATCGATCGCTTGGTCGCCCGCGAGCGCAATCGCGAACGTCTCCACGATCTCTTCCTCCGCAAGGCGAGACTGTTGAGCGGTATCCCGGGCACGAACGCAGAGACGCTCAACGCCATCGAACGTGCGGCGGCCCTCAACCCGAGCAATCGCGACACGATCACGATGCTGGTCGATCAGCTCGCGGCCGCGGGTCAAACGGCTCGCGTCGCCACCTACTTGCCGCCGATCCGCAACGCGCTGCAGGCCAACGTGGCCCGCGGTGCGGTCTCCCTGCGCGACCTCAACCTGCTCGCCAAGGTCGCTGCTCCCCAAGCTCCGGATCTCGCCGCGATCGCGGCGTCCCTGCTCCATGCCCTCGATCCAACCGAGGCCGTCTCGGCCCCGCCCCCGGTCATCGCCGGACGCAGCGGCATGCGACGACTGATCGACAACCCGCAAGCCCGCGCTCGCGTGATCTGTTCGGCCGAACCCCCTGCCCTCCACGCCCTCTTGCAGGCTCTGGACGGAGCCATCGCGCGCATGGCCCACGAGTTTCCCGAGGTCTCGACGACCGAAGGCCCGACCCCGCAGGCCGCCATGGAGAGCGCGCAGCTTCGTCAGCACGCCCGTGTGATGGCCGAACTCGTCGGACTTCGGGCGCCTCGCCTCGGGTCGTCCACGACGAACGACACCGTGCTCTTCCTGCCCGATCCGAGCGCCGTCGTGCGGTTGGGTGACAATCTCTGGGCCACCGGCGATGCCGATGCCTGGCGCGGTTTGGTCGGCGTCGCGATCATCCGTGCCGCCCTCGGTGGCTCGCGTGCCCGAGCCCTCAGCCCCGGCCACCTCGATGTCCTCATCGCCGCCTGCTTCCAGCTCGCCAACGTCTTCAACCCCACGACCACGGATCCCGATCCGCGACTCCTTCGCAACGTGGTCGCCGAGCTCGGCAACGCCTTGTCACGCAAACAACGGTCCGTCGTCGAAACGAACTGCCGCGCGCTCGCAACCCACGCCTTCGACACCAACGTCACCGCGAAGACCACTACCCTCACCGACCTCCGCTACGTCGGCCTCCTCTCCGGCAACTTCACCGAGTGCCTCTCGGCCGCCTGCCTGCTCGACGGGGTCCCGACCGGTCCGCTCAAGCAACGTGTCGGTCGCTCCAACCTCGCCCGAGACCTGCTCAGCTACTTTCTGAGCGATGAGTTCCTCGCCGCCCGAGGCATCGCCCGCCCGAGCTAGTACTCGGTGCCGGAAGTTCGTGGCCGGTTAGGCGCGGAGCTGCGCCGCGAGGGCAAGGCGCGAGACCGAAGGTGTATCGGGCCATAGACCCTACGTCGATGGCGGTGCGGCAACCTGCGGCGAGGCGCCCTTGGTTCGATGGGCGAGCAGCAACAGCGCGATGACGACGATGTACGACGCCGAAACCACCACCGCGAGGAACGAGTAGCCGAAGTACATGCTGGCGTACTCGGCCACGCCGCCGATCGTCGCACCGATCAAGTTCCATCCGAACAGGTGCTCCGGCACCTCCTGGTCACGGAAGGTGACGCTGAAGATGAGGTTGGCGAAGAAGATCGGAGAGAACGTCATGAGGCTGGCGAGCACGAACCTCGCGATCCCGCTCTCGACCTGGAGCAGGCTGCCGAGTGGTATGAAGAACGTGCTCAGACACGATACGAGCAAGCACGCGTAGACCACTGTCATCGCATACGGACCGCGTATGAATACGGCGGTCCAGTTCGCGGCGAGCACCAACACCAACACCGCCAAAAACACGAGCGAGTTGTTGAGCCAGGTCGTGCCGAACAGCAGGCTGAACTGGATGACGCTCTTGGTCTCGAGTAACAAGAACGCGATGCCCATGAACAAGAACGCGAGCTTCGTGGGAAGCATGCCCGCTCGACCATAGCGGTCCTGGCCGCGCGTGCTGAGGTGCAGCAGACCCACGAGCAGTCCCACGAACAGCGACATCCCGAGCATTGCCCAGCGGTACACGCTGGGGATGCCCCGCCGCACGAGGTAAAGGAACGGCCAGTCGTCGGTGGGAACATCGATGCTCGCCTCGACATGGCTTGCCGCAGTGCCCCCGCGCGTGACGGTGACCACAGCGAAATCGCGTTCGGTGAAGATCACGTTCGGCTCGACCTCGGTCGCGTCGCGGATCATCTGCATGATCTTGTCGCGCAGCCATGGTTGCCGGTAGTAGTTGTAGAAGACCAGGTCTCCTCCCGGTTTGAGCAAGGCGTACGCCCGCCGGACGGACTCGAGGGTGAACAGGTAGTTCTCGAGCCGCAGCTGGGACATCGAGCTGACCTTGACGAGCGAATCGGTCAACGCAAACACGATGAGGTCGTACTCGCGCGGGGTCCGGGTCATGAACGCACGCCCGTCGTCGATGACGAGGTCGACCTTGTCGCTCTGGTAGGGCTTGGATGGATGGTGTGCCTTACCCAGCTTGGCGATCGCGGGGTCGATCTCGACGGCGTCGACGTGGCGGGCACCGTTCGCGAGCGCTGCGGCCACGTCGTTACCCGAGCCAGCGCCGAGGATGAGCACGTCACCATAGGGGTCGAAGCCGGCCTTGCGGCGCAGGTCGTGGACCCGCTGGTAGAACATCCCCTTCATCTTCTTCTTGTCGACCATGCTCTGGTGAGCCACGCCGTTGACGCGGATCGATCGGCGCGCCTTGATGTAATCGACCCGCTGGTACGGGGACCAGAACGACTCGGTCTCGAGCGACTTCTGCCCGAGGACAACGGAGTCTTGCTGATGAACCAGTAGGACGATCACCAGCCCGGGTAGCACCGGCCACCAGCGCACGCGCCAGGACTCCGTCAGCGGCACCATGAGGAGCAGGCAAAAGGCGGCAAACCACGCCCAAGCCGGGATCCCCAGCCAGCTGACCAACATGAAGCACACGATCCCAGCACAGGAGCCAGCGATGTCCAGCGTGTAGGCCCTGAGGGGTTGGAATCGAACGAACAGCTTGGCGGTCCGTTGCGACAGAAACGCGAAGGTGGTGGTGATGACCACCATGCACACGATGAACGGCAGGCTGCCCTGGTCACTCGCCGCCTTCGGGGTGGAAGTGAAATAGAGATCACCGCCGAAGTCTCCGCGCCAGTCTTCGAACCCCGGAACGCCCGGATGCGCGTAGTGGACGAAGCCGACGAGCGCGAGCAACAGCAGCATGACCGCGTAGAGCAGGGCCGATGACACCCGCGGTGAGGCGTACTGGTGCAGCATGAACCCGAGTCCCATGCCCACGAACACGGAGATGAGGACGAGATTGGGGAAATAGCCGAGGTTCCAGATGTTCCCCGCGAGGTAGCGGATCAGAGCCAGTTCGAGAAACAGGGTGAGAAACCCCATGCAGAACAGGTCTCTCGTGTCCGTGAACGACGAACGGGGCGAACTGGCCTCACGCATGGGCGGCACCATGACATGGCCGAAAGCCTGCCGAGAAGACCGGAGTCGACCCTCGTTCCAACGGCGCTCACGGCTCCCCTATTTCGCGAGCGAGCCCCGACGGGCGTCCTCGAATCGCTTCGGGGAACCCAATCGGACGAAAAGAAGGGTTTTCCGAGCTCCCGCAAAGGGGCTAGGGTGGCCGCGCCGGTGCCCCCACGAAAGTTCGGTCTCAGGACCCACCTCCTCGCTCCGCGCAGCCTGTGGCTCGCAGGAGCTGGTTGTGCGTTGGTCTTGCTCGCATGCGCTTGGCTGTTCCCTGCGGGCGCGGCCGCAGGCTTCGCTGCGCTCGGTATCGTCGCGTTCGCGGGCGCGGGCATCGGCGTACGCACGGCAGTGATCTCCGAGGCCTTCGATCGCTTCGCCCACCGTTTACCGGGATGGAGCGGGGACGCGGTCGTGCTGCTGGTGGTCTCGATCGGTGCTGCCGTGCTGTTCGCAGATTCCTGGAATCGCACGCCGCTCGCCCTCTACGACTGGGGGCCGCATCACGCCAACCTGGTCCACTTGATCGACGGGTTGAGGCACGGCCACGTGCCGCGATGGGTCCTCGGGGTCTCGACCGGTGACAGCCCCTACGAACTCTACCCGGTGCTGTTCTACCAACTGGCCGCGATGGGACCGATCGTTTTCGGCACCGATCCCGCGACCAGCATGCTGCGCACAGCCATCCTCATCCACACGCTCGCTGCGGTGTCCGCAGGCTGGCTTGCCCGCCGCTGTGTGAGCACGGCAGGCGCGTGCGTCGTGAGCCTCGTGATGGTGTTCGATTACGGATCCGTGTTCGGCGGCGGAATCGACGGGCTGTTCGGCCTGGGTGTCGCGCACTCGGCACTTGCGAATGCCATATCACCGCTCGCATTGCTGAGCGTCGTCGCGGCGCTGCGGCGTCCGTGCCTGCGCCACGCCGTGTGTATCTGGTTGACGGTGTCCGTCTCGGTCATCGCTCACCCGCTGGGCCTCGTGGCAGCCCTGGCCATCGTTTTTGCGCTGTCGATCACGGCCCTCGTGGCCGAGGACGTGGCTTGGCCGCGCGCGGCAACGGCCATTCTCCATGTGGGCCTTGGCGTCGCCGTGGCGGCCTGCTTGTGGATGCCGCTCGGCCAGCGACTCGTCTTGTACGCGGTGCACTTTGCCCTGGGCGGGCGGGTGGCGTGGGAGCACTTCGCTGCCTGGCTCACCGCGAGTACGCCCGAGGCCACGATCGGACCGTTGGTGTATGCGGGCTACCTCGGAGCACTGGTCGGGTTGTGGTCGCGCAAGGCGGTCCCGACCCTGCTCGCGAGCTTCGTCGGCATCTTGTTCGCGGGGCTGACCGACCAGCTCTACGTCCTCCTCGATCTCGCGCCGTCGCTGTCGACGTCACGCTTTTCGACGGTGCGCCTCGCATCGGTGGCCAAAGCGAGCGTGTACATCCTGGGGCTGTATGCCTGTGGCCGCGCGGTCGCGGCCGTACGCCCGCTCGCGGCGTCCCGCAAGCCGTTCGGCCTAGCGATCATGGGGGCCCTCCTCGCCCTCAGTCTCGCTGCGGGTCTGCGCGGCGCCGTGCCGCACTTCGATCGCCTTGCCTCCGATCTGCGCGGTTTGACTCATCGGGAGGTCCCCGACCCCGAGGGGATGAAGGCGCTCGCCGAATGGGCCGCGCAGCAGAACGTCGAGATGAAGCCCGGGACCTATGCGCGCCTGCTGCACGAGGACAACCGGCGCTTTTATTCCGTGTATCACGTCTATGCCCTCGGCCGACTGCCCACGTTGTGGGTCGGACCGGTGTCGTGCTTGTTCGCGCGCGAACGCATCGAGGATTCGTCCGTCGAGAGCTTCAAGCGGTTCAATGTGCGCTGGGTCATGCGGCGTGACGAGTCGCCGTCGATCGGCACGTACGAGAGCCAGCTCCAGTTCGGGCGCTACCGCGTGCGCGAGTACGACGGCTGGGACGGGCAGTTCGCTCGCATCGAGCGCGGCGAGGGGGAAGTCGTCGTCCATCGCCTGGAGGACGAACGCATCGAGATCGAATTACGGGGCACCGATACCGCTGCGCTGGTTGCCCTGGGCACTGGGTACTACCCGCGTTGGGAGGCCACGCATGAGGAACATGGAGCGGTTCCGGTCTACCCGATGCCTGCGATCCCAGAAGGGCGGCTCCACGTGCTGGCGGCCTGGGTGCCTCCGGGGCGGACGACCTTCACCCCCACCGCGACCCTTCCCTCGGATCGGCGCGGCTTGGGGTTCTCGCTCGCCGCGTTGCTGAGCATGGTGGGAGTGGTCGTGACGGCACGCGGCCGGCTCCAACGCAGGCTCCTGCGCCGAGCTGTCGTCACGATGCGCTGGGCGTGGCCTCACCGCGGTTCGTGGCTCGTCGGCGCAGCGGCCTTGATGAGCGTGGGGTTGCTGATCGCCGCCGTCGCGTCGAGCCGAGGCTCGAGTCGTGCGCTGCAGCTGGGCAACGGATTGTTCGGGGGGGCCGACGTCACGGCCGGACCCAGCGAGACGTCGCTGCGGTCGTGTCCGTATTCCGTGCTCCACGGCGGCTACCGCTGCGCCGGACCACTGCTCGTGCAGGACACCATGGCGAACCTGCTCAACGACGCGCCCCCGAGCCCTCCGTTTGCGGTCCCGGCCATTCTGATCTCGGCCAAGCGTGCAGAGAATCACGTGAACATCCACCTCGACACCCACCTGCACGGCGAGTATTGGGCCGTCACTCAGGGCGGGCCCGTGACGTTGCACGCGGGGACGCAGGTACATCAGCTCGGCGAGCAGCAAAGCACGCTCGTGTTCGATGTACCCGTGACGGAGGTTTCGTTGAGCGCCGTCGTGCCCACCGACCGGCAGATCACCATCGCGTTGGTGCGTCGCGATCGCATCGATCCCGATCGCGGCTACCCGGTTCTGCCAGCGAACAACCCGTGGTGAGACACTCGGAGGCCGTCCGAGGTTCGGTGCACCCACCTGATCGCCATTTTGCGACTCGAACGGCGATGCCGTAAGCCGCCGAGCGAGGCCCGCGACCGCTCGAACTGCTAGAGTTCTCCGTCGCGCCACGGCGCACGGATACCTCGTCGTGCTTCATCAGAGCCCACAATCTGCGTCCCTTTCTCGATCTGTCGAGGGCTCCGGTTCCGTCGAACGTGCGCTCGCTGCCGCGCCGATCGTCTCCATCGTGGCCCCGATGTTCAATGAGGAGAGCAATATTCATGCGTTCGTCGCTGCTGTGCTCGAGGTCATGGACGAGCAGGTCGGCGAAACGTTCGAGGTCATCCTCGTCGACGATGGCAGTTCCGATGGTACATGGAACCAAATCCAGCAAATCGCGAGCACGGACAAGCGGATTCGCGGCCTTGCGCTGTCACGCAATTTCGGTCATCAGGCTGCCCTCTTCGCCGGCCTCCACCACGCGGCCGGACGTGCCGTCATCAGCATGGACGGTGACCTGCAGCATCCTCCGAGCTTGATTCCCGCAATGCTCGCGGCTTGGCGCGGCGGCTACGACATCGTGGTCACGCGCCGCACCGACGACCGGTCCACGACGGCGTTCAAACGATGGACGTCGCGCACGTTCTATCGCTGCTTTTCACTCGTCACCGGTGTCGCGATGAGTCCTGGCAGCTCCGATTTCCGTCTCGTCGACAGCAAGGTCCTCGATTCGATGCTGCAGATGCAGGACACCGATCTCTTCTTGCGCGGCCTCGTGAGCTGGCTCGGGTTTCAAACGACGACATTGCCTTATCAGGCCGCTGAGCGTTTCTCGGGGACCTCGAAATACAACTTGCGCCGCATGCTGCGATTCGCGGCCGGTGCGATGGTGTCTTTTTCCATGTTGCCGCTCCGCTTGGGCATTTGGGCTGGATTCTTCACCAGCCTGCTCGCTCTCGCCGAGATCGCGTATATCATCGTTCAATATTTCCGCGGCGAAACTGTGCCAGGATGGGCATCGCTCATGACGGTGATGTCGATGATGTTCGCCATCCTGTTCGTGCTGCTCGGAATCATTGGGGCCTACGTCGGCAAGATTTACGAGATTCTCAAAGGCCGCCCGCGATTCGTCATTGGGCGGCGGGTTGGATTCGGCCCCCACGACTTCGTCGCCGCGTCTCCCGAAGTTGGGCGACCACACATCGAACCGCCGATGCCGCCAGGATCCACATGAAGCCTTCCACCATGAATCGATAACGTTCGAGCTCACCGATGGTCACGAGGCAACTCAGCAGCGGCACATAGACGCAGTTCATCGCCATGAACAGCACCAGCGCATCGGGGGGCGTCACGACCAACCGAGTCCGCCAAAGATTCGCGACCGTGATGCCCACACGTGTCAAGAACGCGCCAATCAAACCGAGATAGAGCCCGAACGGGGCAACGGGGAATCCGTGGATCCCGCGGTTGTAGGCGTTTTCCCAGGGCTCGAGGATCCGGCGGTTCTCGAGGTGTGGCGAGCCTTTCGGGTCCTTCGGATGCCAGCGCGACGTCGGCCGAAAGTAATCCACGTACCCGCGCCCGACCGTCCGCCAATAGTCGGCTTTCCGCCGAGCCAAATAGGCACGATTGCCCTGCATCCGGAGCTGCGAGATCTCGATATAGGAATTGTGATTGTAGTTTGGTTGGCCATTCGCGCGCATGGGTCGATCGAGCACGGGAATGCCGGTCTTGTGCTCGATGTCGACCCAGCGCCGATAGGCGCGCGGCCCCGCGTAAAGAGACACTCCAGATACCGGGTGAATCAGCCCACGTTCGATCCAATCCCGACGCTCCTCCTTCGGAAGCCGTTCGGTCGTGACGATGGCGACGTTGAACCCAAACCACGAGCTCGTCCCGAAGAACCCGAACAATGCAAGATTCTTGAGATAGAGAGCCATGACGAGCAGCAAGGGGACCAGCGCCGTCCCAAGCAACATCCGCCACTGCCTGGGGCTGACGACGAGCGCCAAGATGATGAGGCTCGCGAACCACACGAGATGAAAGCTCGTACGCACATAGGTCACGAGCGCAGCATCGAGAAAGAACAGCAGCCACCAATTGCGGTTTCCGGTCGAGATCGCCCGGTGCAACAACACTGCGGCCAATGCTAACAACGCTGCAGTCGGGAATTCGTAGTGGAGAAAGCTGCCAAGGTAGAGAAAAGCAGGGCTCACGATGAACGCGGTGACGAGCGCGACGTTGGCAAGATACGGAATCGCGAAGACATCGAGCAGATAGGCGATCGCGTTGGTCAGAACCGCTCCCAGGATCAAGAACAACGCGTGATAAACGACGTTGGCGTGGTCGGGCGCGATCCACAACACTGCCCCCACGAGGAGGTTCATGAACGGGGTGAACGCATGCGTGTAGAACAGCGACTCCCATAGCCGGTCGCGCAGCAAATCCACGTCGTGAAAATGCTGCCACTCGTAGCTGACCCCAAACCGCGCTCCAGCGCCGTAAAAAGCGGCCATCACGACCGCGTAGATCAGGGTGACGGTCGCGTGCAGAGTTCGCATCCACCGCCGAGTGCGGGTCGCGTGATCCTTGGGATTGGCTTCGGCCACGGGTTCGACAGAATAGCCGCTACCCATGCTCTCGTGGGGCTCCCGGGGGGCTCCCGGGGGTCGGGTTCAAGGGGCGAGGTCGAAGTCCCCGAAGATCGCATGGTGATCGCTCGCTCGGGTTTCCCAGACTTGGGTTTGCCGGAGCGAGCGAGCCAACGCGTTCCCGAGGAGCAGGTAGTCGAGGCGGCCCCGCCGGGCCGTCGCAGGGTTGTCCTCGGCAAACGGATCGACGAGCCCGATCGCCGTGAGGGGCATCAGGCCGGGCTCACCGGGGAGCTGATTGAAATCCCCAACGACGGCCAGCATTCCGCCCGAATCCGAGGACACCAGCTCCGCGACCTCGAGCAGTTGGCGCTCCGCGACCTCGGCATAGATGTCCGCGTGCACGTCGACCACTCGGATTGCCCGACCACGGTGACAGTACGTCACGTCGAGGGCGATGCGAAGTTCGGAGGTATCGCGGCTGTCCAGCCGATGACGTCGAGCATCGACCATCGGTAACCGCGAGAGCACCGCGAGGCCGAAATGGCCGCCGTCCACACGAATGCTCGCCGCAAACGCATACGCGTATCCGAGTGCGTTCGCGAGTTCGGCCGGTTGGTCGACGGAGCCAGTGCGACGCAGTCGAACGTCGACCTCTTGGAGTGCGATGATGTCGGCCCCGATCCGCGAAAGCTCGGCCGCGATGTCTTCGACCGGAGCCTCGCGAGCCGCCTTCATGTTCCACGAAACGATGCGCAACGCATCGTTGGACAGCTCCGCGTTCGAATCGGGGTCGCAGGGAAAGAATGGCGGTACGACCATGAGATCGGAGGGATCACCGTCGACGTAGGCGGACGATGTCTCACCGTCCGACGATGTTTCATCGTCCGACGATGTCTCACCGTCCGACGATGTCTCACCGTCCGACGATGTCTCACCGTCCGACGATGTTTCACCGTCCGACGATGTCTCACCGTCGTCCGAACCGGCGATAAGCGAAGGTGACCGGGGACCGACCTCAGGAGAGTTCTCGCAACCCGCAGCCGACGCCAGGACCGGAAGGACGAATCGAAAGCACGGACGCAAGAACATCCGTCGGCGCGCGACCCCGCCGGAATCCATGGCGACCCCGCCGAAATCCATGGCGACAACCCCTACTACGTCACGCACGGCGCGGCAAGGCGAGGGCTGGCCGTCATGGAGACGTTCCTCCGCGCGGTGTTCGCCATCTTGGAATCCGTAGTCTTTACGAGACCCTATTGGTGCCCGGTGCCTTCGACAGGAGACGAACCCTCGCCAGGAGCTGGGTGTTCGAGCGCGCGGAGATTCGATGCAGGTGTAGCTGTGCACAATCAACGTTGCGCCCACGAATAGGGGTCAGTGGCGCTCTCCAACGCGAGCTACGAACCTCCCGTGACACCCACAACACCCTAGGGTGACGCGAGCGCCAACGTTCAGCTCGCACGCCGCCTCCAACTCGTCTGGAACGTGCGAGCCACTTCCTTCAGCTGAGCCTCTTCGCCCAACGCGCCAGGACCACGCTACGTCTTCGTGATCGGACTCTTGTCCTCGGCCCAAGGCACAGCTTCGACCCTAGTGCCGCAACGCGGGCAATGGACCAGTCGCACAGGCGAAAAGGACCGGCAGCACGAACTGAAAGAGGCGAACGGCCAAGGTGCCGTAATGACCTCTGCGTTGCTCCCATCCACCGCATTTGGGGTGGCTGCCGACACGTGGCCGAATCCAACGATGATTGCTGGCCGCCCTTCCTGATCAGCCGAACATGCTGATACATTATACATTATACATTATACATTATACATTATACATGAAGCCCCTGTGCCTTCTCATGGAGTTGAGCAATGTCGTGATTTGCATCTCGGCGTTGCGTCCTGTTTGGACGTCGGTCTGGTAACAGTTCTCTCGCCAGGATGCCCTACACGCATCTTCCCGTCGCTCATGCGCGCAACGAAGCCCCGCGTGTCGGCTACCACAACCAGAAGGGCGGTGAGGACCCCTCCCATGGGGGTCGCCGCCCCGGAGGTCCCACGCTCACGCGATGCCCTGCATCCGCCGACCGCTACAGACACTCCATCCTTTTTTGTCCACAAATTACCAATTCTCCGGAGGACCCGAAAAAGAGGACAGGTCGGAGTGCGGGACCCTGACTATCATCTACATTTTTCGTAAAGCAGCTTGTACCCGTAAGGTCGATCGGGATCCTCAGTTTCTGGCAGGAACCACGAAATTTCACAAGCCCCCCGCGGGGCCCCGATAAAGCGATAGACGCTTTTGCGTGCCGAACCGTAATTCTGCCACCTAACTTCCGCCACGCACCGCGTGCTTTTGCAACCTACGTCGGCATTTTCGAAGCCTTGGATGGAGGACAGCGAGTCTGTCAGGCCTCCAACCAACGAGCGGGTCATCGAGTCAGCCCAAGCGTGGTCCAGAGTCTCGGACTCATAATCCGAAAGAAAAGCCTCCTCCTCCTCCCGCAGCTCTTGGTCCAGCGCTTCTTGGGACAGCGTGTGGGGCATCAATGGCAGATCGGCGTCGCTGTCCGCTTCGACAATGTCGTGTTCTACCGCATCGTCGTTTTCAACTTGAAGGGCGCTCACCAAATTGAATGGTCGCGTCGTACTCGACGACTTGCGGGAGGGGTGAGCATCGTCGTGTCGATCCGAATTTGTGATGCTGGCGTGCACGACGGAATCCGTCGCCTGTTTGTGAAGGCGGTTCCCCGGTGCGGCTCCACTTTCTTTCCAAACCAAGAAACTCGCCCAGCCAACAACCATAGCCGTAAATGCACAACCTACAAAAGCCGGCCAGCGCGACCATAGCTTAGTTCTAGATGCATTGTTCATTGCTACCTCCTACCTACTTGATAAATGTATTCTCTGCACGAATTCAAGGCGCTCGGAAAGTGAGCCATGAAGCCCTTCCAGGGGCTTCGTGGAGCGTTGTGCGGTTATCCTGAGTTGACCCGATCCGGCACGGGTACCCGGACAAGCACCTCGTCGATTGACGAGGTGCTTGTCCGCCAGAATCACGACTTCACATGTTACCACCCCACGAAGTAACCTCTAAAATTCTGTCCTCCCGCTACGACGGTGACAAAAAGAAAGGCAAACCGATCGGCGCCACTGTCCAACAGATCGATTTCTGCGCCACTCAACAAGATCTCCCTATCCCCGCCGAGGGTGTTGTTGTTGGCGCTGTCGCAACTACCGGCTACACCGCTAGTGGCTCTAGTGACGCAAACACTGGCTGAAACACTACCGACCCCGTTGTCGGTTGTATAAACAGCGACAGAAGTAATGTCGTCCTTTCCGTTCGTCGATGTGTCGGGAAGCTGACACATGTAGTTTCCTCCGTCGAATCGTCCTTCACCGGACTCGTCGAACGTTTCGCCGCCTGCATCATTCCGGCGCTCACACGTGCTCGAGTGCCACTGCTGCCAAGCTGCGTGTGCACGCCCTGCGTATGAAAGCCCAACGATGAGGAGGGTGCTTGCGACCAAGAGTACACTTCGATGATTGTTCATAGTTTCGATCTCCTGTTACGAGCCATCTTGTACTAGGTAGTGGATGATATGACCCGAGTTGAAATAGGGTTTTTTGGTGAATTTCATGCACTCCCTGCAGCTTTTCAATTAGCTATCAGCGAGAACGTGTCAAGGTGAAATCTCTGAGTGCGGAAAAAGCCCACTGGAGCCACCCCGATTACCGGTGGGACTTGTTTCAATATTCGAACGACGTAGAACATCGTTAGGACGTCACAGATGGCAGAATTTATAGTGGTCTTTTACTATTCATATAGTCACATCTTCAACTCGGCTGGGCAATTTCTTTTCCGGATCGGATCACATACTCCTACCCAATAGAAATCCCAGGTAACGAAATTGCGAGAAAATGCGCATCGACAAGTAAGCATACTTAGCCCCGCCAAGGGAATCGAATTTCGTCCGAATTGAGAAACGAAATTGCAACATCCGACCGGCTCCTGGGCCGAATCCACCGATCTTCGGGACATGTCCATTCGCGCTCCAAATGGACACGCCGCCAAACCTCACGGTTGAATTCAAGGGGTCGAGGTCGCGGCTCCGCGCACGCATCTTCTCGGGACCACTTCACCGTTCGCACGAACATCGCTTCGCACAATAGCGACCTAAGCGGAGCGCTTGCATCGAAGTCTGCAAAAAATGCAAAGCTGCGGCGTTGCGATCGTCCGTGACAAACTCCTCGACCGTCTGCTGCGGATCGCGTCGAGTCGCTCGAATTTTTCTGCCGCAAGCGGTCCCAACTTCGCCTGCGGTTGCTCAACCGCGTAGCGCTCCTTCAGCCAGCGTCGGAGCACCGGTTGCGGTAGGGGGACGAACCTTAGCTCGTTGGGGTCGGTCCGCTCCCCGCACAGATCCCAGCGAGCGGAACTACCCGTCGTCAACACCGGTCCGATCGCTCTGTTCCCCCACGGGTCGTCAGCACGCAGGCGAAAGGTGACCGATCGCCAGACCGCCCCCCCCTCTGAACCCGTCGACGGGCACTCTGTCGATAGCCCAGGCCCAAGTGCCGGGGTTCCGAGATCCGCGACGGTTTAAATGGTTGACAGATGCCATTGAGCGTGGTGGCGCGGCTACATCCCACGACCCCGCCTCGGCCCTCGGGATCGCACCGCTTCAGATGTGCGATGGACTCGATCGCAATATCCCCAAACAAGACGTCGTGCTCTGCAACTGCTTGGCACATGGTCGCCGACACATCGTCGATGAAGTGAATAACTTCCCGATGAATGCCGCCACGTCATCGAGCAACTCGCCGTGGTGTTCCACAACGAATCCAAGTGCCGCAAAAAGGACTGATCGGCAACAAACGGTTACAGTTTCACCAATGCGAGAGCGGTCCGGTGATGCAGCAGCTCGAGTCGTGGCTGAAGCATGAGCTCGACGAGAAGAAGGTCGAGCCCAACTCCGGACTTGGAAGGCCTATCGCTATCTGCTGGGGCGGTGGAACGAGCTCACGCAGCTTCTCCGAATCCCCGATACACCGCTCGACAACAACCTCTGCGAACGAATCTTGAAAATGAGCATTCGGCATCGCAACAACTCGCTGTTCTATCGAAGTGAGCGCGGTGCAAACGTTGGTGACCTCTACATGACGCGCTTCTAACAGCGCAGCTTCATGGCGAGAATCCATTCGACTACCTGATGACGTTGCTGCAACACGAGCGCGAGGTTGCGGAGAATCCGGGCGCATGATTGCCGTGGAACTACCGGGCGACCTTGGTCGGCGGTTTGGACAAGGTCGCATACATCGCGAGATCCAAAAGCGTCCGATTGTCAAGGGCTGTTCGGCAGCGGTGCGTTTATCGCCGTCCGATCAAACTCGGGCGCCGGCCATCGTTCGTTGCGGGGGTCTTCGAGGCGAGGGTGGGCCGCGGAAGGCCAGCGCCGAGCGTTCATCTGCTGTGGCCAGGGCGCGCCCCATTCAGCCTACCAGGCTCACCGCCGCTGATTCACGCACGCTTGCCGCAAGAACACCGTGCACTCGGGTCTTGAGTTCCCGATCCCGATGCAGGATGCCAACGTCGAGGTTGATCTAGGCCGTCGCTTGCCCTCGCGCCACCGACCCGAAGATATACGCAACGGCTATCTCAGGGACGACGCCATGCCGCCCGGACGGCTGCCGCGATCGCCTCGAGCCCGTTTCTCATATGGAGCCCATCATGTAGGCCCTATGTATCGCGCGCGCTTGTCCGTTTAGTGTTTCCAGTCTCCGTTGGGGATCGCGAGCCAACCGGCCGTTCAGCTCGCACGCCGCCAGAAGGAGCACTTCTTGTCGACACGAATCATCGGCTCTTCGATACCGCGATCGCGTCGGAACTCGGCGACGGCCTGTCGACAGTAGGTCCACTGGTCTTCGCCCCAATCATCGATGATGACGTATCCGCCCACCGAGACCTTGTCGTAGAGCGCCGTCAGGACTTGCATGGTGGACTCGTAGTAGTCCGCGTCGAGCCGAAGAATGGCGAGTCGAGCGATCGGGGCCGTTGGCAACGTGGCGGAAAACCACCCCTTGAGAAAGTGGACCTGGCGATCGAGCAATCCAAAGCGACGGAAGTTTTCTTGGACTGCTTCGAGGCTCACGGCGAAGTGGGCAAACAGATCAACCATTGTCGCGCTCGCGTGCGCCTTCGCTTCTTTGGGAAATTTTTCTGCGTCTGGAGACGGCAATCCTTCGAATGAATCGGCCACGAACACATTTCGGTCGGTGATGCCGTGGGCCGCGAGCACGCCCCGCATGAAAATGCAGGCGCCTCCCCGCCATACGCCTGCTTCGAGCAGGTCACCCGGCACGCCCCGCGCCAATACGTCCTCGATGCACGTCTGGAGATTGTCGATACGCGCAGGCGGCAGCAGGGTATAGGCGCGTCCGCGTTTGAATTGTTGGACGAAGTCACGAAGATACAGGGCCTCACCCCGCTCGGGATCGGGCGCTTCGTGATCGATGGTATCCGTCAGGATTCGCTTGAGCAGATCGATGTAGAGTTCGGTGCGAACCATGGGTCAGGCCGTGATGCAGTTGAGACCAAAACCCCACCCTGGCTGGGGTGCTTGCCCGGTATCTTCGAGAAAGGACTCCGTATCGAAACGCTGATAGTCGACCGGCCAGGTCCAGCATCCATGATTTCGATACAGGGCCTCGATCGGTTCGACGAGCTTTGGGTTGGTCGCCAGTCGAAACGCCTGCCCGAGACGGGGCAACGTCTCGGCGGCGAGTGGCATGGTTCGCGAGGCGACGTAGCCAGAGTAGACGACGCGATACCCGAGCGCGTCCTTGAGGCTTTCGACGACACGCGCTACTTGCGAGTGATCGGGATGGCCGTATTCACCCCAAGGGTTGTGCGTCAAGACGAGCGACGTGTCTCCCAATCGTACGGCAAGCTTCTGCCGAAGTGATTGGTAGGAGTCGGCGTAGCGCTCGACGCGTTCGACCGAGGTACCGAGCGCGTTGAGGTCGAGCCCATGTGGGCCGAAGCTCGGTCGCGCCCAGTCCACCTGGTGAACCGAACAAGGTTCGGGTGCTTGCAGCCAGTCTACGTTTGGGAGTGGATAGGCTTCGCGCACGCGACGTCGACCTGGACCGAGCTCAGGGAGGTCCGCGCACTCCTCGAAACAGACGATGATTCGGCCGACGCGATCGAGGATCGAGCTGAACCAGAGCACTTCATCATCGGGATGCGCAACGACCAAGCAGGCGTTGCTTAAATCCTGGAAGGCGAGAGTCATGGAATACACGTTCTCAGTCGAGCCACGACTCTGCGACACCGTGGTGCAGATACGCCAAATCGCTGTCGATCAACTGGTGTCTGAATGTTGCCCCGGGGGGAATGATGTTCGGGTCGGCCAAGATCGAGAGCGGATCGGCACCGGCAGGGCGGAAGCCCGCGGCCCGAAGCGCTCGCTCTTGCTCGGGATCATTGGTTTGACACACGATCTCGACTGCTGACCGGGTTGACGCCTGCCGCATCACGTGTTCCGTGAGCACAGCAAAGCTGCCCGGGCGCTGCGGATCGGCCCAGGCATCCACCCAGCGCAACTGACCGGGGGTCTGACACAACAAGAAGGTTCCGAGCAACGCATCGTCGTGCCAGACTTCGCCATACTCCATCGCAGCCGCGGGGCAAGCCATGAACGCTTCGAGTTGAGCGAGGCTCCGCTGCGAAACGATCCGATCGGCGGTCGAGGCCACGGCTTGCAACGGATGAGGGGCAGCGTGATCGAGGCCCCGCTCGTACATCCGAACCGTGCACGCCATTGCCACTTGGGTGAGAACGGGTGCGCTCTCGCTGAGTAGGGCTGCATAGCGAGGAATTTCACCCATTGGGACAAAGCCGAGCGGTACGAGAATGCGGCGCGTCATCTGGCTGCCGCGAACACTGACCAAGCCATTCGCAAGCCGACCGAGGCGCAGCAGCAATAAGACACCGGCACCCACTTCACTCGAGTCGGCCGCCCAATCGAGAGGCTGGAGGAGCGTATAGCGACGCCCGTGACGCGAGATGTGCAGGGGCACGACCCCCGCGTGGGCGACCACGCGGTCACCTTTCGTGACGACGAAGCTGCGTGAGCCTGTCCAATCGGGCCAAGTTCTCCAGTATTTCCAGCGCATGTGTGCCGGAGACAACACCGGGCTCCCCTCAGGTACCGACAGGACGCGATCGCACAGGTCGCGAATGGCGTCGGCGTCGGCCGGGCTCGAAGGACGGAACACTGACTTCACTCGTTGCCAAGTTTATCAGTGCGACTCGCACGCAGTCATGGCACCCAAGCCGTGGCACCTTGCGCGGGCATTGCGCCACCCGTCATCATCGAGCCTGCCTCGACCCGTTCGAGTCATCGTGTTACCTCCACCAGGGCTTGCCGATGAAGCTCAACGATGCGCTCCAGGCCATCGCATCTGCCCGTGAACGACCTCCGGGCCCACCTTTGTGGCTCGTGTGTGGCTTCGAGCCGCTCCATCTCAAGACGTTCTTGCACGCGGCGTATGTGCAGCGCCAAACGGAGCGACGCCTCATCATCGAAACCGGACTGTTCGGTGATCTCGAAGGCAACCTAGACCGGGCGGCCGATGCCAAGGCCGAAGCCTGCGCCATCGTGATCGAATGGGGGGACTTGGACCCTCGTCTCGGCCTTCGCAGTTGTGGTCCGTGGAGCGGTCGGCGACAAGAGCAGATCCTCATCGACGTCGAGCATCGTCTCCAACGCTTGCGTATCGGCATCGAACGAGTCGTCGCGAAGGGTGCCGTAGCCATCAGCGCCCCAACCATTCCGTTTCCGTTGGGCGGATCCACCCCATTCGTTCAGCAAAGTGCCTTCGAACTGTCCTTGCAGCGAGGGCTCTCGCAGTTCTTCGCGGACATTGCAGCGCTTCCACGGACGCTCGTTTTGCATCCGAACAAACTCGATGAAATCAGCCTCGCGACCGAGCGTCACGACGCTCGCATGGAGTTGACGGTTGGGTTCCCCTATCGGCTCACGCACGCGAGCGTCCTGGCGGAGCTCCTGATCCAGTTGCTGTTTGCAACGGCGCCCAAGAAGGCCCTCATCACGGATCTCGACGATACCCTGTGGCGGGGTCTCATCGGTGAAGTGGGTGCCGATCAAGTCACCTGGACGCAGGAGCACCACGCCCAGGTCCACGGGCTCTACCAATCGATGTTGCAACAACTCGCGGATAGCGGGGTCCTGCTCGGCGTCGCCTCGAAGAACGATCCCGACGTCGCGCGAGCGGGACTCGCCCGGGCCGACTTATGGGTATCTGGCGAGACGTTCTTTCCGGTCCACGCCAACTGGGAGGCCAAATCACGCGCGGTCGGGGCCATCCTCGAAACGTGGAACATCGGTCCGCAGGCGGTGGTGTTCGTCGACGACAATCCCATGGAGCTCGACGAGGTCGGGCGAGTCCACCCGGAGGTCACGTGTTTGCTGTTTCCGGGCAAGGACCCGGCGAAGCTGCTGCGATTTCTCGTCACCTTGCGTGATCTGTTCGGAACGTCCGTCGCGACCGAGGAAGACGCCTTGCGCGGCCCGAGCATGCGGGCGGCGGCCGCCTTTACACGAGACCGAAGCCACGTCGACGACGACCGCGGCTTTCTCGAAGCGCTCGACGGAGAGCTCACGTTTCGCCGCGATCACAGCGTGGATGCGACTCGTGCATTACAACTCATCAACAAAACCAATCAGTTCAACCTGAATGGCGAGCGCATCAGCGAGGGTGAGCTTCGTCAGCACATCGAGGCACATGATCATTTCCTCGTGATGGCGGCGTATTCGGATCGCTATGGTCCGTTGGGCAATATCGGCGTGGTCGCCGGACGGATCGAAGCCAATCGAATCCACGTCTCTCACTGGGTACTGAGCTGTCGCGCCTTTTCGCGGAACATCGAGCACCACATGCTGCAGCAGATCCTCGTGCTCGCCGAGGGCCGACCCGTATATTTAGACTACAAAGCAACCCCAAGAAACGGGCCTCTCCAAACGTTTCTTCAGACGCTCGCTATCGATCTATCTACCGGCAGAGAAGTGCTGTTGGACATCGATGTGGGCGCTCGCCTCGAATCCTTCTTACTCCACACATTGGTTCCATCCCATCATGCGTGACATCGAACAAACGGTCCGGGAATGCTTTGCGAATGTCTTTCCGACGATCGAAATTGAAGATCTACCCACAGTAAGCCAGGAGACCCACTCCGAGTGGGACTCTTTGGTCCACGTCACCCTCGTCGCCTCGCTCACCGAAGCGTTCGGCACCGAGCTCGATTTCGAGGCGTTTGCCGACGCAGTGACCTATCCCGCGGTGCTCGAGGTGGTGAAGGCCGAGCTTCAGCGCTGATGGAGTCTGCTCGATGTCGCCCGAGATGACGATGCATCATGTGGGAATCGCGGTCGCGAATCTCGACCAGGCCATCGAAGTTCATCAGGCCATCTTTGACCAACGACTCTTGCGTGGCCCCTATCATGACCCGCTGCAGCACGTCTCGGTTTGCTTCATGCAACACCCTGCATGGGGCACCGGGCCGGAGATTGAACTCGTCGCTCCCGCCTCGAGCAAATCACCGATCTCGAGTTGGCTCCACAAGCAAATCGGCGCTTACCATATCTGTTACGAAACCGGCGACCTCGATGCGGCGCTCGCCCACGTTCGGAAGCACCACTGCGTGGTGCTCGGGACTCCCGTTCCGGCCGTCGCCTTCTCCGGCCGTCGCGTCGCTTGGTTTTTCACCCCTACCCGGCAGCTCACTGAGCTCGTCGAACGTTAGTCCTTCGCACGGAAACCCCGGATGAACTGAGGATAGAACGCTTCCATCCCCGGATACGGGGGAGATTGAGTGGGCGTGAAACCCTTTACATATCCGAGGTCGTCGAACGGTCGCAGAAGTTCCGGGTTGCGACTGAGGACGTGGATCGGGACCGCCCAGGATTCGTCACCACCGGAGACGTCGGCGTTGGGCTGGTGGTCACCGAGCACGATCAAGAGACCGTCTGTCGTGAGCAACCGACAGAAGCAGTCCTCGAGGACTTGGAAATCGTAGGTCAGCGATCGCGTGTAGGCCGTGCTCGCAGCACTTTGATCCGTCCAGCGCAGATCGAAGAGCACGGGATCGAGCGTGTGAAACAACGAACCATCGCCGAGTCGCTCCCAGTCCTCCACGTAGGGCGGCTGGCGATCGAACGGAGCGTGGCTCGAAATGAGGATCGTTTGGACGAAGCGGGGACGGCGATCGTCGGTCCCCGGTCGCGGGGCAAGGATCCTGCGGTGGAGTCGGTCGAGGACGAATTGATCGGGCATCGTGGCCCATGAGAACGGGGGTCCTCGGTAGTCGAAGTGCACCGCGTTGTACTCTTCCTCGAACGCAAAAAAGCCATCCGCCACCACCGGCTCACGCGTGGTCGCCGGACTGAGATTGATCGTTCGATAGCCCGCCTGGCGAAATCGCGTAACGAGAGGCTTTACCTTCGAACTCAACAGCAGGCTGAGATCGAACTCGTCTCCGATCCGCGCGCCCGAATTGAAGGTTGCATGAGCGAGCCAAGACCCTCCCCCATAGGTCGACGAGACGAGGAAGTGCGAGCGGACACCGTAGCCACAACCGGCGAGGGTTTGGTCGAGGCGATCCCAGATCGGACCCACGACCCGGCGTTGCTCAAGACGCTCGACGACCGCGTGCCCATAAGATTCCACGAAGAAGACGAACACGTCGGCGCCACCGAGCCGGGCAAAGTCGTCCGCCGTTTCACCGACTTCGTCGGAAGTTCGCTCGATCTCGTGGATCTTCTTCGCCCGGAGCCCCGATACGTTCGCGAGATAGTCGACTTCGGCGGCCAGGCGGACCGTGAAACTTTCGAGAAACACGCCGGTGCGACGCGGCTCGAGGCTCGACGACGGCACGACGAACGACGCCAAGCCCAAGATCCCGAGCGAACCGATGAGCGCTCGCCGGCCTTCAGGTGTCACGAGAAACCGCGCCTCGAAACGGAGCGCGAAATAGACCGCGGCGAACAAGAGCGCGAGGACGACCGCGAACGCGAGCAGCACCAACACGAAGATCCACGGACCCATGGTCGAGATGAGCAGGCGACCGAGCTCGGGGATCGACGAGAGGTTGAGATACACGTTGAAGTGCCGACGCATGAATTTCCACGAGATCGCGTCGGCGAGGCGAAACACTCGGGCGAACACGAAGAACGCCGCGAGGACGTAGAACACTGCGCCCGGAATGCGTCGGCCTGCCCAACCGGCGATCGCGAATGCGACGAACAGCACGGTCACATCGACCGACGGCAGCATCCACGAAAACGGGATCTCTTTGATCCCCGGGTAGTGCAAGTTGAGGCAGGCATTGAGGCCTGCCCAGAGCACGATGAATGCTGCGATCGCAAGGATGCGCCACCGCAGGGCGGTACGTGAAAGGTCGAGCTTGGTGACCGACCTACGTTCGGTTACCAAACTCGAAATGGGCGTGGATCGACTCGTCGCCACTCGATCACATTTGCTGACCTATGCAGGCTGGCTTTGCTGTGCGGCGGCGGCCCGTTGCTTGGCCTCTTGCTCCCGCATCGCCTTGCGCACCGCCTCCGGGCCGCCCATTTGCCGCAATAGGCTCGCGACCTGATGGCCGACGAGGACTGCGGCGAAGTCGAGCTTCTCGGGTTCCGGTAAGTTGCGGAGGTCCTTCGCCATATCGAACACGGCGCGCGCGATGGCACCTCGTCCTGCGAGCCAGTGCGAAATCGCAGCATCGTCGAGCAGATTCGCGACGGGTCCACGCAAGCCGGCACGAACCGCTTCGTCGCCCTCGATCGACTGCAGCAACAAGGCGAGCCGAGCCGATTCCTCGGTGGGCTGTGGCTTGTCTCCGTGGATCGCGGCAGCGCGCTCGAGCATCGACTCCAAATCGATGAACGCGGGCCAATCGGCCACCTTGAGCTCGGTCAAGATCGCATCCGTCTGCGCGGGGTCACGCGGAGCTTCGCCGTCGAGCTCATGGGTCAGAAACGTCGAGGGTCGCTCGCTCGGAAGGTCTCCCATCAATACGAGCGCTTCCTCGAGCCGACGTGACACCGAGTAGCCTGCAGCGATCGTGCGCTCGCGGGCCCAACGGACGCGAGCCTTGACCCACGCGAGGTTGGCCGAACGATCTTGGACTTGCCTCTGCCAGTCTCGGATCACGCGTTGACGCTGACCGTCGGTCTGGGCGTGCATCTCGAAGTTCAAGACACGCTCATCCGGGCTGATCGCGCATGCGAACAGGCGACCGCCGTCTTCATCGTTGGGTTCGCTCCAGGCAAATCGCGTCGCACCCGGGATCTCCGCGGTATCGACGATCGCCAACGCTTCGAGCGGACCTCGCAGGGTTTGCAAAATATCGCCGGGCGTCCAGGCATGGGAGTCACCACGCGGAACCTCGATACCGCGGCTTTGCAGCAGGTGAAGCCCCTTGCGTGCCGCCTTGCGGATCTCTTTGTTCTCGTGGTCACGCAGAGCCATCAATGCGGCCCCATTACGGCTTGCAATGAGCTCTGGGATCGACCCCAGCACCGCCGACACGTTCTCGGACATGAAGGCGGCTTCTACTACATCCCCTGATCCAGGGCAAACGCAGGTCTGAAGTTCGCCCCGGTACCCCATCGAGCTCGACGCCATCGCGTTTCGAATTCGAGCTGCCACGCGAGCGCACCACGCACCACGCGTAATCCGATCCCACCCTCCGCATGGCGAGAGGTGAGCTCGCGCGGATCTTCGTTGAGGTCGAAGTATTGTTCGGACGCGCCCGGTCCCAAAATGTACTTGTGTTGGCCGACGAGCGCGGAGCGGCTGCCATCGCCGAGATACCCCACGATCAGCCGGGGGGGCGGTTGCGGATCGTCGATCGTGGGCACGAGGGATTCCCCCTGCCATCCCGTAGGTGCGGCCACGCCCACGAGATCGACGAGCGTGGGCGCAAGGTCGAGGAGATCGACGGGAACCTCCACACGCCCTGGTGCCAAAAGCTCGGGCGCACGGATGAGCAGCGGGATCCGCAGGCTTTCTTCGTAGAGCGTGGTCCCGTGCCCTGCACCACCGTGTTCGAAAAACTCCTCGCCATGGATCCCGACGACGACGAGGATCGCATCGTCGAGTCGCCCAACCGAGCGTAGATCGTCGAGGAACCCTCCGAGGGCGCGGTCGACCACCTGCAGCTCACCTCGATAGAGACGCCGTACGTATTGGAGCTCGGGTTCGGTGGGAATGGTTTTGCCCATGCGAACGCGCCCCACCCAAACGTGGGTGAGATGAGCCAACGGGGCCCCCTCGCGCGGCATCGTCAAGTCGCGCAAGAGCTCGCGCGGCGGTTCGTAGGGTGCTTGGGGATCGTTGACGTTGCCGTAGAACAACCAATGTTCAGGCCGTTCGAGGCTGGACTCGAACAGGTTGTTCAACACCGCGGCCGCACTTCCGTCTTCCACCCCGGCCCCGAGCACCCGTCGTTCGTCGAAGCCTTGTAACAGCCCACGTTCCTCGCTCACGTCGCTGTTGGCGGTCGCGAGCACCCGAAAATAGCCGGCGCGGGCCATCGCTTCGGCCAAAGTAATCTGTCCATCCGCAACCACCGTTCCGCGCACCGTGAGGTGAGCGAACGGAGCCACCGAGGTCCACCACGAGGCATGGCTCGGAATTGCAGCGGGTGACAATGCATATGCGCGTTCGAACACGAGCGACTCCGCGACGAGGCCATCGAAGACCCCAAGCGGAGGCTTGCGCCCGAGATCGAAAGCGTCGGCCCGAGCCCCTTCGATCGCAACGACGATGAGGTCGCGAGGTTTGCGGGCACGTCCGTCGACCGGAACGCTGCGCCTCGCAACGATGGCCATGCCATCGATCTGGGCACCGGCGCCTTCTCCGTGGCCCCGCACGCTGAGCTCCAAACGTAGCGGGATTCCACCCCACGCGCTGAGATCGACCTCCGTCTGCTGACCCGTCGTCCGCAGCGGCTCCTCGTGCAACACCAACGGCGCTCGGCCTTGTTGATGATCTTCGTCGGCACTCGCCATCAACCGCACGGCTCCGCGCCCCCGAACATCGAGCACCAGCCGACTGCGACGCGGAGGAACCACGTAGAACGCAAGTCCGGTTCCATCCTCCAGCCGGAGGCTCTGGGTTCCACCGGCATGCAACACGGAATGAAACCCCGGACCCTCATCCCGGGGCGGCCGACGGATCCGGTCGATGGCTCCGAGTTCGACGCGAGCGACGATGGCCGAGACGTCGCGCGCCTCCTCCGCGGTGGAACGGCGAAAGTGGAATCGAACTCGGTTCTCACCGGTGTGGAGGATCTCTTGCGGCAACGAGAAGGTCCGACGCTCCCATTCGTCACCCATGGTCACGTTTGCGAGCGGACGCTCGTTCCAAAGGACGGTCATCACTTGATCCCGCACGAGCGATCGAACTTCGACCGCCATGGCGAGACCAGGTTGTCCGTCGATGTCCGGGTGCAGCGCGGGGACATAGGGTCCATCGAGCGGGATGTCGAGCGCGGCACCGCGACCATGGACGAGGCCTCCTGTTCGACCGGCGACCTGGTGACCCAACTCCCAATGTCCGCGCCCCGTCAACGCGAGATGCTTCCTCGCCGCCGGATGGCCGAGGTCGATGACGATCGCGTCGTGGCGGGTCAAGACCGCATTCGGACGTTGGGCGAGGAGTTCCATCCACGTGTCCGCCGCTTCCACTCGCGCCACCGGAGCCGTCGGCAGGCTCGGCAGCGGCGGGGCCGATTCCGCCACCCGAATGCTTTCGGCCGAGTCCTCGCACGCCGCCCCCATGAGACTGAGCGAGGTGGCCCAGCCGAGGACTCGATTCCATCGCCGCATGATCATCTCGCGAACGTGCCCTTGCGGCCGATCAGTGCCACCCATCCACCGAACAAACTCAAGCACGCCACGGTGCCCTCGGGGCTCGTCGCAAACCCGATCAGCCCTGACCGCAACGCACCCTCGAGCCAAGCGAGGGTTCCCAGCAACATGGCCAACCCTGCGCCGATCAGCGCTCCGCCGCGGCCGGGGGACCGTCGATGATCGAACGCTATGAGGATGGCGCAGAGCGTCACGAGGCCCGCCGCCAAGGCGACGGCTTGATCCGAAAGGCGAACGGCCCACTGCTGAACGGCCATGCCGAGAGGTCCTCGCCCCCAGGCATTCCAGCCGGGCCGTCCGGGCGGCTCGGGCCAAGCGGGAAGCCAGACGAACACCTGAGCGAGGATCCCCGCGGTCACACAGCCGAAGCTCATTCGCCCGACCGCCGCAGCAACGACGCCCCCGAGCGCCGCGGAGAGCAGACCGACCCACGCCGCCAGATGCAAGCGAAACGGTGTGGGCATCTGGAGGCTCCAGCCGTGGCGATAGAGCGAGGTCTTGACCGCGTACCGCGACGCTTCGCTCACGACCTCGAATCTCAGCAAACTGCCCCCCTTGCCCGGGGCCCACGCGGGGTCATCGGAGACCGTCTCCTCGATCACGGGGTTCAGCCAAAGCGGCCCGCCTTCTTGGATGATCTCGATCGGCAGCGGCTGCCCCAGTTCACCCTGTCGGTTTCGAACGCCGGCCAGGTAGGCGAGTTCGAAGAGTTCCAAACGAATCAGCCGTTGGGCAACGCGCGGACCATAACGCGACGGCGGCGTGCAGACGCCCACGAGCGTGGCGATCGAGAACGCCGCGATAGCGACGGCGATCCTGCGTCTCATCATCGCTTACCGTGCCACGAGGCTGGGCTCGAGATCGAGGTCGAATACGACCCGCAGGAGCAACTCGGGGTCTTCGACGAGAGCGGCGGCCCCGTTTTCGGACATCGCAACGACGCCCTCCAACAGCAGATCGTCGAGGCGCGTTCGCCCGGAAGGGTCCGCGATTTCGCCAAGTTCGCGAAATGCCAACACCCGAGCGATCTCGGAACCATAGGCCGCGAGCCCGGCGGCGATCCTCCGCCGTGTTCCCCAATCGCGGGCATGACTCGCCAAAGCCAGCCGCAACCCCTCGAACCGAGACGGATCGGCGAAAACCTCCGCCTCGATCGGGACCGTTTTTCGCCGACCTCTCTGGACCTCGCTCGCCAATCCTTGATCGTCCCATGGCGATGCCGGGGTCGATGGACGTTCGCCCGCGAGCTCACGGAGAAGGTGCAGATGAGCTGCTCGGACGGCGGGATCCGGGAGGATCACCTCGACCAAGCGTTGCCAGCCTTCCGGGTTCTCTGCCCATGAAGGAGCCCCCTCCGACGAGCTCGAAGCCTTCCCTGCCCCGAAGGGGCGTGAATACAACCCGCGCAGGAGCGCGTCTGTGAATCCCCAACGTTGCGGCGGATCGATGCGTGCAAGTTCGGCCATGACGTGCCGGGCCAGCGCCTCTCGACCCATCTCGGTATGGCCCTCAGCCCACGACGTACCGATCTGCCACAGGGCGTCTTGCAAGAGTTCGAGCCTGGCTCGGCGATGCACATCGTCGTCGCCGGTCGACACGAACGCCCGCAACGCAATACGCTCGAGCCCGGGATCACCGAGGGCTCGTGCCGTTCGCGCAAACGCAAGCCAAACGGGTCCCGGTTCATCCGTGAGCGCGGCCGCCCGAGTGACGAGCGATTCGGCACGTGGGCGGTTTCCGGCAACGGCAGCAAGTTGGGCCAACGCGAGCACCTCGGTCGCGGACAACCCCTCGGGCCCGAGCGCCATCCAATCCACGAACCGCGCCGCCCCGACGATGTAACCTCGGTCGATCACGAGCGGAATGATCGACCCCGCCGCGCACGCCCACCCCGCGTCCGACTCGAGCGCGACCCACAGCTCATGGGCCCGCTCGGGCTTCCCCGGATCGTCTCGCATGGCCCGAAGGACCCGTGGGACGGGGCCTACGGCATCGGACGCCAACCGTTCCTGGAGCGACGGGCACCCACCCTGTCGCGGGGCGGGTGGACGCGAAACCGCATGCCGCAGGCTGTGCGTCTCGCGTTCGATCCATGAGGCCCCCATGACGCGTTCGACCACGACGCGATCGTCCTCGTCCGGGCACGGTCCGCCGCACACGGCCTCTTGCAACCATATCGAAGCCACCGCGGCCGCCCGCGCGGCCCCGATCTCGTCCGCGGCGACCGCGTCGGCAATGGCGAGCGCGTGCCAAGGCCGGCCCCACGCGACGTGGCGAAGGACTTCGGCTTGAGCCACGTCGAGGGCGACCGCACCGGTCGCGAGCCGGTCGCGGGTCAGTTCGAGCGCGAGGTCAGGCGACCCCGCCGCCCGACGCAATCTCGCCACGACGAGCATGCTCGGGTCCGCGGCGTCTCCCGATGATGACGGCACCCGTAGCGACCAATGGCGCTCTGGATCCGCAGGTCCGGCCGCCGGTCGGTACACCGCACCGAGCTCCATCTCCGCAGAAACGAGATCTCCAACCTCCGCAAAAATGCGCCAAGCCTCCGCCTTGGGAGCGTCCACGGCGAGTCGAGTCCACTCCGCGATCGGTCCTCCTCCCAACCGCCCGCCGGTGCCAACGGGAAGGTCCGACAGAACTCGGGCGAGCCGTAATTGCAGGAGCGCCGCTTCGGATTCCGATCGACTCATGACGTCCGCAGCGAGATCGTCCCAGCCCTTGCCCGCGAGCCACTGGCGGAGCTCGTCGTCCGTCACGGGATCGAATCGCAACGTGCCGGCTGCGTCGGCGAGAAGCCGTTCGACAATCTGGGCCGCGGTCGCTTCGTCCTCCCACCGCGATGGGCTCCGTGGCGGTGCCGTGTCACCGTTGAGCGGCCCCTCGTTCGAAACAAAGCAGTTTGGCCCCTCACACAGCGAGGCGTGGATCCGCGCTCGAACTTGTCGTTCCGAGAGCCCGATCGCTTCGTCACGGAGCCATGCGTCCTCCACCCCCGCGCCGCACAGCGCTCGGGCGTCCACGAACACCCGCTCCGCCGCGATCCCTTCACCCAGGGCGATGAGCGCCTGGCCACGCTCGACCCAGAGATCACAGACGTCGGAATCGTGTTCGATCCGTGCGAGGTCGAGCTCCGCGACGCGGGCATAGTGCTGTGCTGCGGTCGCCCGCAAACCCATCGTGAACTCGGTCCATGCGAGCTGCTCGAGCGAATCGAGATCACCGCCGCGCTGGTAGTCGAGGGCGAGGATGTCCCGCGCGCGATCGCCTTTGCCTACGGCGACCAGCGCCTTCGCCAAAGCTCGGGCTTCGCCCCCTCGAATCGTTCGACGTCGCCGCGAAGCCTCCTCGATCACCCGTGCCGACTCACCGTTGGCCTCCAGCCGGGCCAACGGCCCGGTACACCCCGTGAGCAACCCAAGGACTGCACACCCACAAACCGTTGCGGCCAACCGAGCTCGTCTCACACACCTCTCCGGGGTTGCCGAGGCCTCGTGCCCCTTCTTCGGGGCAGCCGCGGCCTCATGACTCGGGCGTACACCCGAGCGCTTCGCGTCCACCGATGTCATCGATGAGCCGAGCGAGCAGGCGTTGCTCCCCAGCCAACAACCTCGCTTTCGCCGCTTCGGTTCGACAAAGTGGCTCGAGTGCCGGATCGACCTCTCCGAGCGAGACGTAGGCTTCGGCGAGGCGCAACGTGTTCCGCGGGTCGGCGGGGCGTTCCTTCGCCAGGGTTTCGAGCATCTCGAGGCCGTCTTCCGAATCGCCATGCTCGACCATGCGACCCGGCGCGAGGACGTACAGCGTGCCCAACATTCGCGTAGCTGCACGATCGTCGAATTCGGGGTCTCGCTTCACGCTTTCCCGAGCCCACCGTTCAGCTTGCGCAACGAGATCCCCCGCCCCTAGCCCCTCCGCTTCGGCCACTCGCCCGGCGAGCGCAGCCCGAACGAACGCGTACTCGGCCGATCCATCGTCCGGTTTGGCCGCGACGGCCTCATACGCCTGGCGACGGTCGTCGAGCTCGGCTCGATCCGCGTCGATGAGGCCTTCGAGACGTTCGCGGATCTGAGCCGGCGTCGTGTCCTGCGGACTGTCGGTCGGAGGAGAACTCGCGGCCGAGTTGGGCGTCCGAGCCCCGCAACCAACGGCTGTGACCAGGACGAGACCGAACAACCCCGTTCCCCATTTCTTGCGCACCGATGATCGCGGAAATCCGAGCACGTTCACCCTTCGTAGGCGCTCACGAGTTTGTCGAAGGCGGCAGGATCGACCCGGTCGAGCGAATCCATCCCTACCGCGTCGCATTCGGTCTTTCCTTCTACGCAAACCTTGGGAAGCGACTCCCGAAATGCCTCCGCCTCCTTGGCCGAAGCCGTGGGCAGGGCGGCGACGACCATCGGCGGAAGTTGGGCGGAAGCCCACAATGAGCGGACGCCGGCCGCCTCTGGGTTTTTCTCGAGCTCGGTCAACTGCGCGTCGTCGATGAGGGCGCACACCACTTCGTCGCGAGCGATCGCCTTGATGGGCTGAAGCGGTCGCTTCATCGGCACCACGGTGAAATCGGCAAGCTTGGCAGCTCCCGCCAGCACTACGCGATCGACGAAGGCCGGATCATCGGCAACGGTCGTCGCGAGGGTCTTACCTTCGCACCCTTCGAGGGCTGTCACCGATCGCGAGACCACGAAGTATTGGCCGCCGCCTCCACCTCGAGCGTTCGCGCGCCCGATCGCCTTCAAGCCGAGCTCACCACGGAGACCGAGATACGCCCCGAGGGTGAAAATGCCAAACTGCGGTTTTTCGGTGGCGACGTAAGCCTGGGCTCGGGCGCGATCCGTGTGAAACGCCCCCGTGACCGACGGCCAGCCATTCAAGCGGGCGGCCACCGACAACATGCGGTCGAGATAAGACTGGGCGTTGGCGGCGGATCCGATCCCGCCCTCGCGCAACACCACCACGTGGACACCTGGGGATGAGGAAAGGGCCTCGGACGGAGCGGAAACCGAGGCCATGGCCGCGAAGATCACGACGCTCGAGAGCAACCGCAGTCCGCGTGGCGCCCGAAACCGACGGGACGCCCGAAAAACCCTCGAGGCCTGGGCGGCGGGGAAACGGTTCAACCCCTGGGAGGGGTGAAAATCACTCGGCCCCTGGGGGGCGGAGAACCCATTCAGCCCCTGGGGGGCGTAAAACAGCTTTCGAAACATAGAAAACACGAGGATCCGATCAATGATCCGCGCTTGGACGACGCGCGGCCTCGGCTATTTCAGCGGGAGCACTCGGCACGCGAAAACACCGGTCCGCAGATTCCGCGCTCGCGGACTATAACGGATCATCGACATAGGTGAACTCGTCTCCATCGGCGTTGCGGAACACTTGCTCGGCCCCTTCTCGGCGCAGACGGCGCTCGGGAACGAGATTGACTTTCCCTCCACCTCCGGGAAGGTCGACCACGAGCTGAGGGATCGCAAGCCCGCTGAGTTTGCCCCGCAGTTGGTCGAGAATCGCAACCCCGGTGTCCAATGCCGTCCGAAAGTGAGCGGTGCCCGTCACCGGATCGCATTGCAGCATGTAGTACGGCCGGCAGCGTTGCCGCACGAGCCAGCGGTTGAGCGTTTGGACCGTCTCCGCATCGTCATTGATCCCCCGCAGCAGCACCATCTGATTACCCACATTGAAACCGGCATCGGCCAGGCGATTGAGCGCTCGGGCGGCTTCGACCGTGCACTCCTTGGGATGGTTGAAGTGTGTGCTGACGAAGATCGGGTGATGAGGCCGCAACGCCTGGAGGAGCTCGTCGGTCACCCGCATGGGCAATGTGACCGGGTTGCGGGTACACAAGCGGATGACCTCGACACTCGGAATGGCCCGCAAGCTTTGAGTGATCTCGACGAGCCGCTTGTCCGAAAGGCTCAAGGGATCGCCGCCCGAAACGAGCACATCGCGGATCTCGGGTGTCCGCCGCAAGTAGGCATACGCAGCTTCGAACATCGCGTGCGACGGCGCACTGCTGGCGTCGCCAACCTTGCGCTGTCGGGTGCAATGTCGGCAGTACACCGCACAGTGATGGGTCACGTAGAGAAGCGCCCGATCGGGATATCGATGGGTGAGGATCGGCACAGGGCTGTGCTCTTCTTCGGCCAGCGGATCTTCGAGATCCCACGGCGTCGTAATCGTCTCGAGCTCGCTTGGGACCGCTTGAGCTCGGATTGGACACCCGTCTTCGCCGAACAGCGAGAGGTAGTACGGCGTGATCGCGAACGGAAACACCGACGCGCGTGCCGCCACGCCCCGTCGTTCTCGCGGCGTCAAATCGACGAGCCCCTCCAGCTCCGCCAAGGTCGTCACGCGGTTCCGCTGCTGCCAATGCCAGTCGTTCCACTCCACGTCGGAGACATGGACCCATCTGGGATGGCGGACGGTGAGACTCATCGCTCGGCAGTATGGCCCGCGCCCCACCCCTGACGCCCGAAGAGCTCATCGATGCCGAGTCTGCATGGCGGTTCTGCCACTGCATCGTCGGCACCGCCAAATCGAAGCAAAGCTTCGACTCGTCGATAGGCTCGATCGAGCGTGCCCTCGAAGGTTTCGCGAAACTCCGCGAGGGCGGATGCCACACGCCCAAGGAACACGTCGAAGCGACCTTCCAAGCCATAAAAAACCGGTTGGATGTCGAGCTGCTCTGCAAACCAGTCGTCGACCTGGCGCTCGCACCCTGCTCGCGAAAGGTACGAGCAACTGACCACACAACAACAGAGTTCTTCCCACAGGATCGCTCGACCCTCCTTCGTATCGAGGTCGAATGGGATCGCCTGATAGTCGATCCCGTGATCGTTATCGAGCCGCGCCGAGAGGGCGATGTGCACGACCTCGTGGAGCAGGTTCGGGAGCCCTTGCGCATGCACCTCTACAGCGCCCACGGCGCCGCTCGCTTGCAGTGGATCCCAAGTAATTTCGCAACTTGGGCCCCGCGCCCGTACCAAGTTTTCTCCCCCAGCGTCGATGACGACCCGTGCCCCGAGTCGCTCCAATGCTCGAGACAACGCTTTCGTCAATGAACGTTCCGCATCGAGCTGGTGGGCTGGTATCCTTCGCACCAGTGGGTATCCGTGCTCTGACCTTACCTGCTCGGAGTGCGACCATGGAATCGTCCCACATGTTCGCTGACTGTTCGTGGTCATGACTATGTCGTCGCTCACTCCCGAAACCAACGCGGTCACGCGCTTAGGACGCTACGAAATCCTTGGTCGGATCGCGAGCGGAGGGATGGCGACGGTGTACCTCGCGAGGCTCGGAGCCGTCGGGGGTTTTACACGAGAGTTCGCACTCAAGGTCGTTCATCCCCACCTTTTGCAGGACGACACCTCACGGGTTCGCTTTTTTGCAGAGGCTCGCCTCGCGTCCCGTGTCCGACATCCGAACGCCGTTCGGACCATCGATTCGGGTGAAGATCAAGGCTATCCGTACCTCGTCCTCGAACTCATCGATGGGGTCAATCTACGGCAGTTGCTGCTGCGCCGCGGCCGACCGCTGTCTCACTTGCAAGCTGCCGCGATCGTAACCCAAGTCGCACGCGGGCTCGGAGCGGTCCACGATGCGACCGACGAGCACGGGCGCTCGCTCAGCATGGTTCATCGGGATATCTCCCCGCACAACGTCATGCTGGATCGCGAAGGCCGAGCGATCGTCATCGACCTGGGCCTCGCCAAGGCGGAAGCGGGCGAAATCACTCAAGCTGGGGTTCTGTGCGGAAAACTGCCGTACATGAGCCCTGAGCAGGCGCGCATCGAACCCGTCGATGCAGCGAGCGACATCTTCTCCCTGGGGACCGTGCTGTTCGAGCTGTGCACCGGTGAGCTCCCGTTTGGAGAGGACCACTCGACCGCCACGCTCGAAGCGCTGCAACGCTGCAACGCCACTGCCATTGCCGCAACGTTGGCGGAGCGGGAAGTCCCGTCGTGGTTGGCCGAAATCGTGCTCGTGTGTTTGCGTTCCGACAAAGCGGATCGGTTTGCATCCGCGGTCGACCTCGCCGACGCGCTTGCACAGGAGCTCCAACACGTGGGGGCCGACGAATCCAACATTCGTCAGAGCCTCGCGACGATCGTTGCAGAGTCGATTTCGACCCTGGGGGTCACAGCCTCACTCGATGCCACGGCATACCTACGGCCGCAGATCCACGCGATCGCCGACGAGCCGGAGATGGAGGCCGATCTTCCACCGCGTTCCAGTGCCCGCTGGATTGCATTTGGGCTCGCCACCGTCGCGGTCGCGGGGCTCGTCGTCGCGGGGACCCAAGCACTCCCCTTCGCGAACCTCGATGCCCCGCCCGGGACGCGTGCTCACACCGCGGCTGTGCTCACGAGCGACGACGTGGGTACATCCGGGACGACCACCCCTCGTCGTGCCGATCCCGTTCGCAAGGATACACGCGCGAGCTCTTCATCCTCCCGTTCGCCGCTCGACGCCCGGGGACACAACGACGCAGATGCGGACAACCCTCGCAATCGAGGGGTGAGAGCGCGTCGTCGCGCTCAAGATACGGGCCCTGACAGCCCACTCAAGCCGAACCCTTATACTCCCTCGCCGTGATGTTCCCTCTGCGGGTCGTGAGGTGGGCCCTCCTTCACCTCACCGCGATCACCCCTTTGACGTTGCACGGCTATCGGAGCGAACCAACGGAACCGGTCGAACCCACGAGTTCGGATCCGTCGTCGCAAGAAACCGAAGCGGCCAAAGCCTTCAGCGATGGCGAAGCGGCATTTCTCGCGAAGGATTTCAAACGCGCGGCCGAGGCTTTCGAACGCGCGCAAGAGCTCGCGCCTCATCCTCATACTTTGTTCAACCTCGGACTCGCCCAAGCGCACGCCGGCTTGTCGATGAAGGCTTGGAAAACCTTCACAGACCTGGCTCAACATGCCCCAACGCCAGAAGAACGCGCCGAGGCGGAAAAGCAGCTGGTCGAACTTCGGCAGCAACTCGTGTTCCTCACCGTGGACGCGCCCCCTGGCGAACGCGTCTGTCTCGACGGAACGCCGATCGCGGCCGGCAAGAACATGACCATGTCGCCGGGTCGCTACGACCTCACGGCACGCGGCCACGAGAGCACGTTGGATCTACAGCGAGGACAGTCGTATCGCGTGGACCTCCGCATGGTTCAGATCCCGGCCCCCGCCAGACCCACGCCGGCACCCGACTTGGGGCCGTGGCCCGCGATCGCTGCGGGTGGCTCGATCGCCACGTTGGGCTTGGCCGTCGTGCTGGCTACGGGAACGCAGCGGCAGCCGATCGCCCAGGGGCTCTCGGCTGGTGCAGCCGTGACCGGCAGCATCGCCGTCTTTGCGACGATCGCATCCATCGTGACCTACCGACGCGGCCGATCGGCCCGCCCGAAGGTCAACGCTCCATCCAGCCCTCCTTGTTAGCCTTCGCAGGACTTCGTGAAAGGCCCCTCGAAGACACATCAGCACCGATTGGCGCTCGTTTCGGCTGTGCGGAGGCAACCATCAGCCCCGCAGGGGCGTGAAGCTTCGCCGCAGCGAGGGGCCTTTGCGAAAGGCCCCTTCAAGACCAGTGCACTGCCGTCGACGCGGAATCAAGGATAACGCCGCCCCTGCGAGCTCAGGCGTCGTTGCTCGACGCTCCCCGTATTCCCGATACGACTCGGTCTCGCGCTTTGCCTGAGCCCGCACTGACGACGTTCTCCTTGATCCCACCTCGACGGCGGTGGCACTAGTACTCGGTGCCGGAAGTTCGTGGCCGGTTAGGCGCGGAGCTGCGCCGCGAGGGCAAGGCGCGAGACCGAGTCGTA
>Ga0315912_10000152_pt1 | contig 161557 bp, 144 predicted proteins | sample VfabasoilMG_FD_204469 | JGI IMG/M metagenome (GOLD analysis project Ga0315912, IMG submission 204469) | Garden soil microbial communities collected in Santa Monica, California, United States - V. faba soil | ecosystem: Environmental > Terrestrial > Soil > Garden | place: USA: California...
AGAGAACTTAAGGTTGACACCGGAGACGTACTTGTATCCAAGTTCGTTCGTGAAGTATTCCGAAATAGCTTTTGTTCCCTGGCTGTTGTGTCCGGTCAGATATCCGGTGTACGGACCAAAATTGGATAATGGTATCGTGGAAGGTGTGTAGCTGTCTTTAAAGTTTGAATTCGATCCGCACACGCCACTCTCTGAAACCGTGATGTAGTCATCAATTTCCAACGTGTCGGCGCCCAACGCATTCGACACGATGAGCGTCACCTTGTAAGTGCCAGGCACAGTGTAAGTAACCTTTGGATCGCGAACATTGGAAGTCCCAGGGTCACCGCCTTCAAAGGTCCACTTCCAGGTATTGGGGAAGTTTGTCGAGAGGTCGTTAAACGTTGCTTCGCCACCCAACAACACGAGTTGATTGTCGACTGTGAAATTTGGATTGGGTTTATCGGCGATGATCGGACTACAAAGGTTCGCCAGGATGAGCGTCTTCCTCCGTGGACTCAGTTCCATCACGGCCAGCATTCTGTCCTTCTGTCCTTGTGTGAAGATGTTCATACAAGCGTCGTTCGAATAGTCCATGTAATTGGCAATCATGTTCGTCACGCCGCAGCTTGTTCTGCCAACAGGACATCCTGAAGTAGGGCCATTGGCGGACGGCGTATCGTCGACATAGTCTGTGGCGTCACAACCTCCATCTCCCCAAATATGCCGGAGCCCTAGCCAGTGACCCGTTTCATGGCTCAGGGTTCGACCCTTGTTGTAGGGTGCAACCATCACCGGAAAAGTTCCCTTATCGACCGAGCCGAAAGATTGGTATCGGATGACCACACCATCCGTTCCGGCTGCTCCACCATCATTGGGCATACCCGGTAGACCTGAATCATCAGGGAACTGGGCGTATCCAATCAAGTTGGCTGCAGATGCATCAAACTTGACGGTCCAGATGTTGTAGAACATGTTGGGATTCCAAATGGTATTGGGCTTCATCTCCGCGATGGCGTCTTCACTCCAGTCAGGTCGGTTGCCGTCGACACGGTCGATGCCGGGTTCATCCAACAGATTTCCATTTTCATCGACGGGCGAAAGACAAAATTCAATTTCGATGTCAGCGCCGACAGGGTTGTTGTTGTATCCGGGAGTTCCTGGTTTTCTTCTGAAGTCTTCATTCAATACTTCTATTTGTGCCTGAACCTGCGCCTGGCTGATGTTGGTGCCCGTGCCGACCGGTTCGCCATTGTGCACGACGTGAACAACGATGGGGATGTTTATAACGCCGGCCAGGATTCGTCCCTGTGCCCTGCGTAATCGAATTTCTTTGACCTTCCTTTGGATAGCATTCTCCATATCCTCCAACGTTCCGCGTTCGGGGAAACGCAACCTGGAGATACTGTCTTGTATCATCGTACCGCAAGGTTCATTCTGGTGGAGATGCTGGGCCTGCGAAAAAGTGATCAGCCCGGTAAAAATCAATATCAGTAAAAATCTCATCCTCATAAGTTCCCTGTTAGTCTTCGTCAATAGCCTCCAAATGGATTCGGTAGCTTTCGGTATTTTCCTGGTCCAGGAAGAGCTCAATTTCCAAGTCATCGTCGTCGACATCGCGCACAATGAAAGGCAGGCCAAACTCATTGGTAAAGGCCGGCATGATCATGGTCAGTGTCGCGGTCGCATTGGTGAATGACCAGGTGTCAACGATCAAACCCAATTCTCCGTCATTGCACCGGTTGTTGCCGGTATCAACTTCGTAGCTGCGCTCTGGATTTGCATAGAAGGTATATTCATCGTCCGCGGAGCAGTCCACGTTGAAGCGTTCCTCCACATCACCATCGATGGTATATTCGTAATAACGGATCTTCCAGGTCTTGTTATTTTCACCGGTGAACAATTTCGTGTAGGTGTAGGGCGTAGGCTTAATCTCCTCTGAACAGGAGATCAGCAGCGCGAATGCAAAGAGCCCAAAAAATAGTTGGCGTAGTTTTCTCATGCGCTATTGTGGTTCATAGGTGATTTCGAATTCAATGGGCGTTGCGTCGAAATCGACGAGGGTGATCTCGAGCGTTATCCGCTTGGTGGTGGGATCAACCGTGCCTTTTCCTTTGATAGTATTCCGGTTCGCCGGCAGTTCGGATTCTTTTTGTTCCGGGATCGTAATGGTATTGTCGTAGTTGTCCACGAACGTGAGATCCATCGGAACGGAAGAATCGAAAACATTGATGTTCCAGTTCGCAACGGTGTAGTTCTTACAATCCTGGCTGGTAATCGGTACGCCCGGCACCTGCGTCGAACCGCGCTTTGCGTTGTACGTCCCGCCCAGGATGCAGTCGTCAATGATTGTAAAAGTATATTCCCTCCCGATCGCGCTCGGACCTTGCCCGATGTCGAGACTCGCGCCTGAGACGCCAATGAGCGTAAAGACGATGTCCTGCGAGCGAAGGATGTTGTTGGAATTGTTGATGAGTTGGATCACGATGTTGCCGAAGTACTCACCGTCGTCAATTGTTACTTTGCCGGGATCGGACAGAATAACATAGTCAACGCCTTCGCGCGCGGTTCCGCTGATCTTGTAGCTGATGCTTAGATTTTCATCGACTGCCGGACCAGCCAGGTGTACTTCAATGGGGATGACCGATGAATAACTTTCCTTTTGAAAGCCACTGGCTTCCGTGAATCTCACATGGTATGGTCCAGTAAAAACAATCTTCTCGGTTTCGCAACCGGTGATGGCGACCATCAGGATGAAAAATAGATATCGTTTAATACGCACTTTCATTTTAGTAGCCCGGGTTTTGGTTGCCCGCCAGGGCTGGATTGTTTAACATTTCGCGCTGCGGAATTGGCCAAAGTTCGTAAGCATCCTTCCAGTTCGCAGAGTAGGCAGACATCACCGCTTTGGCGCGGCCCGTGCGAACCAAATCGTACCAGCGGTGACCTTCAAAGGCCAGCTCATACACACGCTCGTCTTCAATCAAACTGAGCATTTGACTTTGCGTTACGGCCGGCACCAGCGGTGCTGCCGCACGCTGACGCAGCATGTTGATATCGGATTGTGCACTGTTCGGTCCGGTGACATCGTTCTGGTGAGCACGTGCTTCAGCGCGGATGAGGTACATTTCCCCCAACCTGAACACCACAATGTTGTTGTTGTCCGCATCGGCGGTTCCGTACTTGGCCACTGACCATCCATTGTCAGTACCACTAAGATTATTAACGTCAAAGTCCATGGATGAAAAACGATTTCCAGATTCAGAGGAAGCAAGCGCGACAACGACCTGGTTCGACGGAATAATTTCTCTTCTTCCGACAAACAAGTTGTTGAGGCCCGTGATGGCGGTTCCCGGATCGTCGGAAAGGGTATAGCCTGCTTCGAAGATGGATTCTTCGGGAAAGTCTTCCGTTACAATTTGTGAGTACGGCGAATCCAGCTCATAGAGGTTAGAGGCGATTACGTCGGTGGCGAACGCTTCGGCATCGGCCCAGTCTTCCTGATACAAGTTGAGTCTTGCCAGCGCGGCGCGCACGGCGAATTCACCGGCGTAACCTGCGTTGGGAGGCGTTGCAGGAAGGAGATCCAGTGCCTCTTCGTAGTCGGACGTGATCAACGCCATGATGTCTGCTTCGGAAGCGCGCGGTATGTTCCGGTTGGTTTCAATGTCAGTCGTCACCACTTCAGGAACGCCGCCAAAAGTGTATAGCCCGACGAAGTAAGCGTATCCGCGGAGGAAGTGTGCCGTACCCATCACGCGATTCCGGTCTGCGGTCGTCACACCGGGAACAGTGGGAAGGCGTTCCAAAATAAAGTTCGCGATATACACGGTGTTGTAGATGGCTCCCCATAGGCCCGCGGCAGATGCGTTGGCTGAACTGATCTGCTTCGTGCCCAGTTCGCGATACTGAGAGAACGTTCCATTGTGAATGAGCATATCCGCGGTAAAGTCGCCGGAGATCACCACGTTAGGCGTGATGTTTCTGAACGCGCTGTACAATCCTATTTCAACATTGGGAACATCGCGCGGTTCATTCAGAACAATGTCGTTCGTCAGGAGGTCGATAGGCTCCGGCTCGAGGATGTTATCGCAGGAATTAATTCCAAGCGTTCCCATCAGCACGATGATGATATATATTCTTTTCATGCGTTTCATCGTAGAGTTGCTGTTAATCCCACCGCGATGGTGCGCACCTGGGGTAAAGTGAAAAAGTCTATGCCTTGTGCCGAGGTAGAACCATCGAGGGTGCTGACCTCGGGATCAGAACCTGTATACTTCGTATACGTCCAAAGGTTGGTGGCGGTAAAGAACACGCGCACTTGCTCCAGCATGAGTTTGTTGGTGTAACGCGACGGTATGTTATAACCGATGTTAAGATTTTTCAGACGGAGATAGGAACCATCCTCAATCAGTCTGTTGCTGTGGAGGTTATTGAGCGTAGACTGATACTCATAACGCGGAATGTCAGTGACATCGCCAGGCTTTCTCCACCGGCGCAACGCATCTATCGACTGGTTGCTTTCCAGGTCTGCGCCCATGTTTACGGTAGTGGCCTTTGTGAAATTGAGGACTTTGTTGCCAACGGAGAATTGGAAGAACAGGGAGAAGTCAAATCCTTTATAAGAAAGCGTATTGGTGAAACCGCCGATCCAATCCGGCTGCGCATTTCCAATGACCATCGCATCGCTATTGGTGATGGCGCCATCCAGGTTACGGTCCTGATAGATGGCGTCGCCGGTCGCAGGGTCGACACCGAGGTAGTTCAGACCCCAAAACGTTCCGAGCGGTTCGCCTTCCTTGATAATGTTAGTGCCATCGACACCTTCACCGGTATAACCCCTGTACAGTGGAATAGAGTCGGCGAGGAACAGAACTTTGTTCAGGTTTTTGGAGATGTTAAAGGTCGTCGTCCATTTGATTTTTTTGTCAATGTTCACCGACGTGATGTTGAACTCGATTCCCTTGTTCTCCATATCTCCAATGTTGTCGATGATTCCGCCGAAACCGGTGGTCGTAGGATACGGACGCGTCAGCAGCAGATCAGAAGTCTTGTTGTGGTAAACATCGAGGGTCGATTGAACACGTCCGCCCCAGAGCGACACGTCAACGCCCAGGTTTATTTCGCGTGTAGTTTCCCATTTGATGTTGGGGTTGTCCACGTTATTCGGCGTCACACCCGACGAACCATTGTAGGTGGCCGCACCCCAGGTGGCGAGATATTGGAATGCGCCGATTCGTTCGTTACCGGTGAGGCCGAAGCTACCGCGAACTTTCAGGTCGCTTACCACCTGCGATTTGAAAAAGTCCTCCTGCGAAATTCTCCAACCAGCAGAGGCTGCGGGGAAGTATCCAAACTTGTTGTTGGGGCCAAAGTTTGACGAACCATCGGCACGGAAACTCAGCTTGAACAGGAGACGATCATCGTAGTCGTAATTGCCTTCACCGAAGAAGGAGAGAATGCTGGCTGGTGGCGCCTTGCTCGAACCGCCGGCATCTACAATACCTGCCGAGTTCACGTACGTGAAATCGTCGCTGGGGAACAATCGACCTTGAACGTTTCCACCGTTTCCATTCGTGCGATAAAGCTCTGTTCCGAGGAGTCCGGAAAAATTGTGTTTGTTGTCAATGGTTTTAGTGTAGGACAGCGTCAGGTAAGAATTGAAGTTCGACGATGTAAAGGCGCTGTAAATTCCATATCCCTGGCCACCGACCGCGGGAAGATAACCTCCAATGGCAGTTTGAGATGATTCGTAGTTATCCTCTGTTATGTTGTTGTAGTCGACGCTAACCTGACCTTTCAGCGACAAGTTTGGCGTGAAGCGATAGGTGGCATTAAGACCTGCGAGCACCTTTACCGTGAGCACATCAAAGCGCGGCAATAATGCTTGTGCTACAGGGTTAAAGTTCGGGAACCCGGCGTACATAGGCGATCCCGGTCCAATGAGGTATCCGTTTTCATCGTACGGCACGTCAAAGGGTAGACTCTTGATGGCGCCGGAATAGACACCGTCCAGGAAATTGTCGCCCTTCACTCTTTTGTTCAGTGCGCGCGACAGCGTGAGGTTGGTACTTACTGAGAGTTTTTCTGTAAGGCGCTGATCGATGTTGAGCACGCCGCTCATGCGCTCAAATTTGTTATTTAACTGAATTCCTTCTTCGCCGCGATAGCTTCCGCTGAGGTAGTAGGTTGTGTTGTCGTCACCGCCTTTTATGGAGAGTTGATATTGCTGCATGATGCCGGTGCGAAGTACTTCATCCTGCCAATCGGTGCTGACGCCGTCAGTCACGCCGGAGATTAATCCGAAGCCATCAGGATTTTGGCCTGCATTCGTGACCGCTTCACGCTGCAACTCCAGCAGCTGAGTAGAATTCAGCAAATCCAGTTTATGAACCGGATCAATGATCCCGCGCTGGACGTCGAATGTTATTCGCGTTTTGTCTTTACTTCCTCTTTTGGTTTTGATGATCACTACGCCATTGGAAGCGCGCGAGCCATAGGTTGCTTTCGTCGAAGCATCCTTCAGGATTTCTATGGATTCGATGTCGTTTGGATTGATGAGCGAAAGCGCATTATCTGTCTGCCCTCCGAAACTGCGGCCTGAAAGCGCGCCGATCTCAACCGGAATTCCATCCACTATAAATAAAGGTCTGTTGCCGGCGCTAATGGAAGTCACCCCGCGGATGCGAACAGAAATTCCGCCACCTGGCGTTCCGGAAGATTGAACCACTTGAACACCAGGAGCCTGACCCTGTAGTGCCTGGTCAACGCCACTCAATGATATTTCTCTGAATTTGTCGGCCTTAACGGAAACCGCCGAACCCGTAATATCCCGGCGTTCAATGGACGAATATCCCATCACGACGATTTCATTCAACTCCCTGGCTTCTTCGATCAGTACGACATCCAGCGTTGTTTGACTTTGGAACGGAATCTCCTGAGTGATGTAACCCACGAATGAAAAAACGAGGATCTCACCAGGCGCTGCCGCGACGGAAAATTTCCCTTCGACGTCGGTAATAGCGCCTTTTGATGTGCCTTGCACCACCACATTTACGCCCGGAAGGCCTTGAGGCTCAGACGCAGAAGTCACCCGACCACTGACCGTCTGGGCGTGTATCTGGGCGAAAGTAAATAATATGAATAGGGTTAGTAAAGGTCTCCTCATAGGCCCGCAGTATACGTCAAAACTACATTAGTTATTCAACAAATTGTTCCAAGATACGGTTTGTTTAGAGAACGATAATAGCCTCGCACTTAGATATTAGACACCCAAAAAAAATGTTTGGTTGAAAGGGGCTTAAGATGTGATTAAGGGGCGAGATGAAGCGATCAGGCGCCCATCCATTCCACCATTTTATTGCGAAGTTCCGAAGTAGGTAGTTTGCCCTTGCCAGCTTCCAGGTTATCCGCCATATGATGCGGTTTGGAGGTGCCCGGGATCACGCAATTTACGGCAGGGTGGGATAGTATAAATTTCAGAAAAAACTGTGCCCAGCTGGTGCAATCAAATTCGGAAGCCCACGCGGGAAGTTCCTTTCCTTTCACCCGCTGAAACAACTGGCCTTCTTCAAAAGGCTGGTTGATGATCACCGCCACTTTTTTCTCCTGCGCCAATGGAAACAAAACTTTCTCCGCTTCACGGCTGAGTAATGAATAATTAATCTGCAGGAAGTCGATGGGATGATTTTTCAGGATGGTCTCTATCGATGCGTATGCACTCTCGGTGTAGTGGGTGATCCCGATGTATCGGATTTTTCCCTGCTCTTTCCAGGATCGAAGTGTTGCCAGATGCGTTTGCCAATCTACCAGGTTGTGAATTTGCATGAGGTCGATCTTTGTTCGCTTCAACAAGCGGAAGGAATTGTTCATCTGCTGAATTCCCTGTTCTCGTCCTGATGTCCACACCTTGGTGGCAATAAAGAGTTTATCGTTGAGATTGATTTCTATTGAAAGGTCGCCGACCACTTCTTCTGAAAGTCCATACATAGGAGAGGAGTCAACAACGGTGCCGCCGCCTTCTACCAGTTTCCGCAGTACTTCTTTGAGCGGATTGCGTTGGCTTGCCTCAGTTCCGACGTTAAAAGTTTGCCATGTACCCAGCCCGATGCAGGGGAGCACTTCATTGGTGGCTGGAATTTTTCTTTTCATCATGGAAGGTTGAGAGAATTGCGGTGCCCACGCGGCCAAACCTATGGCCGGAATAACTTTGAAAAACTCCTTACGATTCATAAATTGAATTTCATCATTATTTGCGGTTGGCGCGTGGGGTATTTGTCAATATACCGTTTCCTTTCAACTGAGTATCCGGCTGTTTACATGGTCTAAATTCGCTTCATCGACGAAGGACCCTTAGGGCCTTATTTCTAAGGTTTCCTTTGCTGAAATCTGGTAATCAATATCTGTCTAAATCTGTCTTAGTGTGGCCTTAGTCTGTAACAAATGAAACCAGTTAAACAGGATGGGTCTGCGGAAAGCTTTATTGGTCTTTGTCTCTTGTATTGTATTATCCTATAACGCTCAGGCACAATGCGGCGCACTGGTCGATGGCGTTACGCTAGATTTTTTGACCGATAAAGCATGTGCTCCCGTTACCGTCACCCAGTTTGATATCACCTATTACTTTTACTTTCCTCAAGTTCCGGCCGACATTACAATTGTGTACGAATGGAATGACCCAGCCAATACGGTCACAGTTATTGGAGACGGTTCCGGCCTGATCGTTGGCAGTAGCGTGCAGGGCGCTAATACAACCTTCAGAGCCAACTCCACTTTTACCTACACCAGTAACTTTGGCAACTGCCGGTTAAATCCAACCGTCTCGCTTTTCATTGGTGGCGTGCAGTGCCCCACTACGGTGGTGAGTCGTCAGCCTGCTTTTTGGAGTACGGACAATCAGGCGAACGGTATAGTAAGTATGACGCCCGTAAACTGGGATGTCTGCTTTGACAATCCCATCGTCGGCGCAACTTTCACTGACAATTCCGATTTCAATTGCAACATCAACGTCGAGCCCACGGTACCAAACCGGTTAGAGCGGCACGTGCAATTTGTTTATGGCACCAACCACAATCCTGGCGCTACTATCCGCAACCTTACGCTCACCGACGGCGGTCCTCAGCCCTTGACGGACGCCACTGGAAATTTGGTGAGCCCCTCGACGCGCGGAACGGCGGGTCTGCAAGTGACCGCTGGATATTTCGGACCGATCGATAACGTTCCTTTTCCCGCGGACGGACCTACATCAGTTTCATTTCCCATGAATGCTCCTGCGGATGTGAACAACCTGGTGAACAACGTATTCGAAGTGACGATGTTTAACTGGAACGTCTGCAATCCCTGGAACGGCAGCACCGTTGCGCCGAACTACGATCAGGCGATCATCACGACTGGATACATCCGCATTGTTCCAGCGCCGAGCGCATCGTTTTTCACGCGCGACGGCAACAATGTAAACACAGATCAATTCTGTATCGGAGAGACTATCTTCTTTCGAAACAACACGGGCAACATCGCCAACTACACGTACACGTGGGAATTTTTTGACGATGCAGCCGGAACCATTCTGATCGGTACTGCCAATACACGGTTTACAACATTCGCGTATCCTACCGGGGGAACAAAACTTGTCCGGCTGACGGCGACAAGTCCCACGGCGCAAAGTCCATGCGTCAACTCCACCACGCACCCGGTTTTCATTACGCCCGCACTCGTCGCCAACATCGGTATTACGGATCTGGCCAACATACCGATCACGCCAGACTTCTGCCAGGAGGCATCACCGCCCTTGACAAACTTTAACGTTCGCTTTACGGACATCTCCACCGGAGTCGCAACGGCAACCACCGGCCGACGATGGGAATTCTACGATGAGAACAATACATTAGTTGCTCAATTCCCCGGAGGCGGCGCTTACTCAACGGGGCCACCCATCGGCCCCCTTGACAGGATATTCACCAACGTTGGTGTTTACCGTGTTCGTCTTTTCGTTCGCGACAACGTAACGCTTTGTGAATCGCAAGACGAAGTGCAGGTGAGAGTATTTCAAAAACCCGTTCCCGATTTCACCTTCGACAGGGTTTGCCTGGGAACGCCAACGACGTTCCTGGATAACTCCACGGTAAACCCCGTGGGCGGCGAACAAATTATTTCCTGGGAGTGGGACATGAGTTATGATGGTGTGACTTTCAACAGCGATCCGAGCTTGCTGGACGAAGTGTCTTTTTCCTATACTTTCCCCACCGCTGCCATTCACCACGTTGCCTTGCAAGTCACCACGCAAGGTGGATGCTCGGTGATCCTGGATCAATACGCAACCGTTGATCCGGTACCCACCTCCAGCATCAGCGCCAGTGTCAATAGTGGATGTAGCGTGCTTACGGTTAACTTCACCAACAATTCAATCGTCGGACAACCGGATGTGATTCTGCAATACTCGTGGGAAATCGACGCGGGATCTGGTTATCAAATCGACTCGGTTCAGCGACCCACGGATCCTGGCTTTGGTCCAACCTTCGTGAAAGACTTTGAGAATACCGGATTTACGAATCAAAATTTTTTGGTGCGGCTTCGCGTCATCACCATCAATGGTTGTGAGGCGCTGTCGGCGCCGGTGTTGATCACCGTGAACCCTGCGCCCAAACCTGGTTTTGTCGCCCTCAACTATTCTCCCTTTAACAGCAACTGCTCGCCCGTCACCGTAAACTTTGGTGTCGACGGTGTCACGCAATCATTGAATCCAACGAACTATCTGTGGACCGTAAGCGACGCGAATGGTCCACTCGAGCCTCCGATCAGTACCGGTACCAATCCGGCATTTAATTATACGTTCGTGAACAACACGCAGGCCAACAAGGATTTCTCGGTAAACCTCAGCGCCATGTTGCCCAGCGGATGTTCAGAGGATTCAACCAAAACAATACGCGTGGCACCTGTGCCGACTTCCGCCTTCACGATCGACACCGTGCTCTATGAATGCGAGCGGATGATCATCCATATGGACGCGACGCAAAAGGGATTGCAAGAGTATGCATGGTCAATATTTGTCAACGGGCTGCCGCTGTACAGCAGCACGACGGATGGAGACAACTTCGACTATGAGATCGCGCGCGTGGTGTCACTCAATCAGACGGTAGAAGTACGTCTTCAGACGACGAACTTTGCAAACTGTATGAGCAGTGTCGCCAGTCAATCGATTGTCGTGCCGCAAACCAATTCCCTCAATACATCGTTCACCGCGACGCCCGCGGTTCAAACCTTGCCGAACGCGACAGTGACCATCACCTATACGCCGACTGCCGGACCGTTCACCTATCTGTGGGATTTCGGCGACGGTACAACGTCAAACGTTCCAACGCCAGGGAGTCACACTTATACAACGTACGGTAATTATACGATCTCATTAACGGTGAGCGACATGGATTGTATCAAGAGCCAGGTCACCACCGTGACGATCAACCCGATTCCACCCATTTTAGATTTTGATTACGCACCGGCTTTCGGCTGCGCGCCTTTAACGGTTTTCTTCACAAACCTTTCGCAGTATGCTGATCCCAGCTCTTACTTCTGGCAGTTTGGTACGAATCAGGGATCGTCGCGCGCGGTAAACCCTACTTACACCTACTTCGAACCCGGGATTTATTCCGTAACACTCACGGCCACTAATGTACTCGGCGATACGGTCAGTATCACCAAGTCCATGATCATCGAAGTGTTTACGTCGCCAACAGCGGCGTTTGCCGTATACCCGCAAGTGCTGAACATCCCCGGAGATATTTTGTACACGAACAACCGCAGCTTTGGCGCATCGAGTTACATCTGGGATTTCGGCGACGGCACCACATCGACAGAGGTGGAGCCTACGCATAAGTACACGGAGGAGGGTGTATTCGATATCCAATTGATTGCTTCGAATGGTGATGGTTGCGCTGACACGACTAAAGTCACGTCGGCAGTTCAGACCATCAAGAGTGGACAACTTCTGATTCCAAACGCCTTCACACCAAATCTTTCAGGCCCAGGTAGTACGAACCTCTCTGAGAATGAAATGTTCCTGCCCTTGATGCGCAACGTCGTCAAGTTTCAGATGTATGTCTTTAATCGGTGGGGCCAGATGATGTTCGAAAGTTCAAATCCTGATTTGGGCTGGGATGGATACTTCCATGGTAAACTTTGTCAACAGGACGTCTACATCTACAAGATCGTTGTAGAGTATGATGATGGAAAAACGATTACGAAAACGGGGGACATTAATTTGATTCGATAACCGACGAAGAGATGAAAAGACTACTACTCATAGCATGCGCGACGTTAACGATGGTGCTCCAGGCTACGGCCCAGGATCCGGAGTTCTCGCAGTATTATGCGTGTCCGCTTTATCTCAACCCCGCCTTCGCAGGCACATCGGTGGATCATCGATTCATTGCGAACTATCGAAACCAATGGCCCAACATCCCCAATGCGTTCAACACCTATGCATTCTCCTACGACTATAATCTTGAGCAGGTCAAGAGCGGTCTTGGTTTTTTGATGCTGGCAGACGAAGCCGGATCCGCCGGCCTGAAGTCTACTCAGTTCAATATCCAATACTCTTACAAAGTTACGGTGGCAGAGAAGTGGATGATTTCATCGGGGCTGAACTTTGGCTTTGGATTCCGGGGGATGGACTATAATCGTCTGGTGTTTTATGAGCAACTTCAGTTTGACCAGGATGGCGTGAACCTTCCTCCGCCTTCAAACTTGAATCTTCAAAACTCCAACTACTTCGACTTTGGCGGGGGTATACTCGCTTACAACAGAAAATTCTGGTTTGGATTTTCGGCAGCACATTTGAATCGCCCGAACCGTTCGTTGATTGATGAGGACGCGGCGATACCCGTGAAAACTACATTGCACGCCGGTGTGAGAATTCCATTGTATCACGGAATGTTTAAACGCGACCGGGTTGCAGCATTGTCGCCATCATTTGTTTACAAACGTCAGGGCAGGTTCGATCAGCTCGACATTGGAACGTACTTCTTGTATGAACCCGTCGTGCTGGGACTCTGGTATCGCGGAATTCCAATCAGTCAGAACGTGAATGACAACATCAGCCAGGACGCTATTGTGGTGGTGCTCGGATTCCAGCTTCCGAATGTGGAACTCAGCTACAGTTACGATATGACGGTCTCTGAACTGGGACCGATCTCCGGTGGCGCTCATGAACTTGCGCTCAAGTTCAAGGTAGATCTCGCTACACAAACGAAGACCAGAAAGAAGGAACGGTTTATTCCTTGTCCGACGTTTGGTCACGATTAGAGAACCTTACCCCAAAGCGTTGGTCGTTACCCAGTAACGATACGCCACCAGCGCCTTGTCAAACTTTGAAAGCCTGGTGATATCCCGCCTGCTGTATCGCGGGAGAATAATCTTATTGAGTCGTGCCAGGAACTTGAAGACCAATTTCCGATTCATGGAGGCAAAGGTAGGCAAATCTCGATCGGATTTGATGAAACAAACCGCGCCCGATTTTTTCCGGTTGACTTTTTTCTCCTTTATTTGAGGGATGACCGCTCACATTGTCAGGTTGTTCATACTCCTGTTGCCTGGATTCTCAGCTGCAGCACAGGACTATCGGATCTTCATCGATCCGTCCAGCAACATCAAGGTCAACGGTTCGACGAACGCCAACAAATTTTCATTCCAATACACGGATCCGATAACGCTCAACAACGCCGTTCATGTGGTGCGCGATCACGGTAAGCTTGTTCTCTCCAATGGCGTGATTAAGCTAAAGGTCAAGGCCTTCGATTCGGGCAATGGCATGATGAATAGTGATTTTCGTAAAATGCTGAAAGAGCCGGAGAACCCAACGATCGAAGTTGAGCTCGCTACCATCATGCCCGCCTGGCGCGACGATGAACTTTGGTTCCAGGGAGATGTGGAGATTCACGTCACCATGAACAAAGTTCAAAAGAAATTCCTGGTGATGTGCCAGGTTGAGAATCCTGGAAGCATTCTGATCTTCGGCAAGAAGTCATTGCTGCTGTCTGACTTTGGCCTCATCGCACCAACCCGCATGCTGGGCATGGTGAAGGTTAACGACGCAGTTGATTTTGATTTCGCGTTGCGATTTGATACCGACAAGTGATTGTAGCCCTAAACCTACGGTTGAAACCTGGGCTTCAATGGAACTCGGTGGTAGTCTCGACACGGATTCCCTTTTCTTGTTACTCCTTGTTTCTTACTCCTGACTCCTGTCTCCTGTATTCTATCTCCCGACATTGTAGTTTCAAATTGTCGCCGGTCGCCAGTTGCCCGTCGCCGGTAACTGGTGACCGGCAACTTTGCATTCTGACTCCTGTCTCCTGTATTCTGTCTCCTGTATTCTATCTCCCGAATTCCCTACCTTTGACCCTTCGTACTGACGCATGAATCTTAAGAACGACCTCGATCACAAAGTTTTCAAAATTATTGGCGCTGCCGGCGATGAGCTGGGAGTGGATACCTATGTGGTTGGAGGATATGTTCGCGATATACTTTTACAGCGCCCATCCAAAGACATGGATTTTGTTTGTGTTGGAAGTGGGATTGCCCTGGCGCAAGCCGTTGCCCGACGGCTGGGGCCGGGCGTGCATGTCAATATTTTTAAAAGCTTCGGCACGGCCCAAATACGTTTTGAAGACCTTGACCTCGAATTTGTTGGGGCCCGAAAGGAATCATACCGGAACGACTCCCGCAAACCCATCGTGGAAGACGGCACCCTCGACGACGATCAGAAGCGAAGAGATTTTACCATGAACGCGTTGGCGATCAGCCTCAACGAAAAAAACTTCGGAGAACTGATCGATCCATTCAACGGCATTGTAGACATGGAGAAAAAAATGATCCGCACGCCGCTGGATCCGGTCATCACCTTTTCCGATGATCCGCTCCGCATGATGCGCGCCATTCGTTTCGCATCACAACTGAGTTATGATATCGAGCCGGATACCTTTGCGGCTATAATCAGCCAGGCGGAACGGCTGAAGATTGTGTCGCAGGAGAGAATAACGGATGAGTTGAACAAGATCATCCTCAGCCCTGTGCCGTCCTACGGTTTTAAGTTGCTGTTTCACTCGGGCTTGTTGCAAATTTTCTTTCCTGAATTGGTTGCCCTCCATGGCGTAGAGTACGTGGGCAATAAGGCGCACAAAGACAATTTCTTTCACACCTTACAAGTACTCGACAATGTATCGGTGATGTCTTACGATTTGTGGTTGCGCTGGGCTGCGATCTTGCACGATATTGCCAAACCCGCGACAAAGCGATTCGACAAAATTCATGGCTGGACGTTTCATGGTCACGAAGACCGCGGTGCGCGGATGGTTCCTGGAATTTTCCGGCGCATGAAGTTGCCCATGAACGACAAGATGGAGTTCGTGCAAAAACTGGTTCGCCTTCATTTACGCCCTATACCTTTGGTAAAAGAGGTTACCGACTCGGCCTTGAGAAGGTTACTCTTCGAAGCCGGCGACGAGATCGACGCGTTGATGAAACTTTGCCGCGCGGACGTTACTTCCAAAAATAACGAGAAGGTAAGCCGCATCCTGAAGAACTTTGACATCGTCGAACAAAAGATGGCGGAAGTAGAGGAGAAAGACCGCGTTCGTAATTTTCAACCGCCGGTAACAGGAGAGGAGATCATGAGCATGTTTGGTATTCCTCCCGGACGGGTCATCGGTGAAATCAAAGAACAGATCAAGGAAGCGATCCTCGATGGTGACATCAAAAACAACCGCGATGAAGCGTTGGGCCTGCTGATGAAAATTGCTGCGGAAAAAGGCTTAAAAGAAGCTGGCCGTTAGTGTTGTCAGGCGGCGGCTTTTTTGAGGAGCTCGATGAATTTCTCTTTCGTGACGGGCTTCATTACATACTCCCGTACGTTGGAATCGTTCTTCGCCCTGGTGATATCTCTTGGATCAATGGAGGAGCTCACCATGTAAATGGAAATCGGTTTCGTCAGTTTGGTTTTCAACTCGGAATAGTCCTCCAAAAACATCCATCCGTCCACGTACGGCATGTTGATATCCAGAAAAATATAGTCCGGGAGATTTTCCTGATCGTGTACATGGTTTTTAATGAAGGTCAGCGCGTCTTCTCCATTTTCGAACTGAAGGATCTTATGCTGAATGTTCGTGCTCTTCAACGTGCGGGAAGCCGTAAGTTGAAAGATTTGATCGTCATCCACCAAAGCAATTATGGGCGTCTTAGTTTCCATCGGATTGGTACTTATTAAAGTTAATAAAAAAAGTTGTCCCTTGTAGCTCCTGACTAGCGAGCGTGATCTCGCCGCCCATCGCTTCAATTTGGTTCTTTATCATGAACAGTCCGATCCCGCGGCTTTCGGGATGCCGGTGAAAGGTTTTTCGCAGTTTGAATACCTGGTGACCGTAACGTTCGAGGTTGATACCCAAGCCATTGTCGCTCGCTTCCAGGATCAGTTGATTGTTGCTCAGGTAACTCTTGAACTGAATCAAAGGTGCTCGTCCCGGTACAACATATTTAAGTGCGTTGCTCAGCAAATTCAGGAGTATGCTTTCCAAATAGATTTTTGGATAGTGAATAACCGGCGCTTCAACAAAATTCTCCTGAATAGAGGCACCCACCTCGTTGATGGTGGCGCTCAACATACCTTTAACGGTGGCGAGCACTTGTCTGAATTGCAATTCCTGCTTTTCGATCTTTCTGTTCTGCTTGATCTTCAACACTTCATTCAACTCATGCAAGGTGTTAAGCGCATTGGCGCCAGATTCCTTGAGCAGGCGCAGGTATTCTGTTTTTTCGTCCGGGTTGTGCGCTTCTTCAAAAAAGTTGAGGAGCGTGAGTATGTTGCCGACCGGTGAGCGCAGGTTGTGCGAAACAATTTGTGTGAATTCTTCGAGTTGCTCGTTTTTATTTTTGAGTTCTTCCGTGAGACCGGTGAGCCTTGCATTCTGCTCCAGAATTTTTGACTCCGTTTTCTTGCGCTCGGTAATGTCCCGGAATTCGCTTACGCGAATGGTCTTTCCTTTGTAAGGAAGATTTTTTCCCTGTACTTCAACAGAGATTCGTGTACCATCTTTGCGCACGGCTTCTGTATCGTAAGGCCTCTCGTCACCCGATCGTACTTTAGCGAGCACATCCGCCTGGCATTCCGGCGCGAACAGCAGCAAGCCGTTGGTGCCAATGAGTTCATCACGCGTGTATCCGGTTAAGTCGCATAAGCCCTGATTGCAATCCAGGATGTATCCCTGATCGTGTAAGCCGATACCGCCGAAGGAAGCCGTTTGAAGTGTCCTGAAGCGTTGTTCGCTTTCCTTTAATTCGGTCAGTGCGTGACGAAGATTTTCCTCCGCTTCTTTCTGTTGCGTTACGTCCAGCAAGATCCCAATGACCTGTGTCACGTTGCCTTGGTCATTCTTTTGAAACACGGTGTTGCTGGACATGAACCATCGCCATTCTCCCGACTTGGCACGGAGCCTGAAGGTGGACTCCTTGAGGCATCCAAAGGGCTCGTCCGTCCATTGTGGTAGCGTCTTCAAATCATCGGGATGGCAAAGGGCGGGTAACATGCTATAGCCCATCGCCTTTATTTCCGCATCGGAGTAACCAAGGTTAATCATCCGGTTCCGATAAATATTCCTTTTGTTCTCCAGGTCAAACACAAATAACACGCCAGGCATGGTGTTGGCAATGCTTTCCCGGAAGATGTTGTTTTCACGGATTAGCTCTTCTGATCTTTTTTGTTGTGAGATATCCTGCATCACGCCCAACATGCGGTAGGCTTTTCCCTGTTCGTTGGGAAGGAAGAAACCTTTGTCATGCATGTGAAGATATTCCCCGGACTTTTTCCTGAACCGATAAATTACTTCATAGGGTGTCAAACCCTGTTCAGCAATTTCCAGTTTTGTAAAGGCCTGCTGCCGATCGTCGGGGTGGATGAGTTCGCTCCAGGTGTTGATGTCACCCATCTCAGCGGAGGAATAACCTAAGACATCCCAAATACTACCACTCCAAATGATCGAACCCGTCGCGATCGCGTAGTCATAGACCACCAGGCCGGCGGAAGAGGAGAGCAGATCGTACCGGATCTTCCAGTCATCGCGTTCAAGCTCGCGGGCCTTGATTTCAGTAATGTCCATTACTGTTCCGGTCATCTTGGTCGGTGTGCCTTTGCGATCCAGGAAGACTTCGCCGTGCGCTTCAATCCAACGCACCGTACCGGCGGGCGTGAGCACGCGATGCTGAATGAAGTAGCTTTTGTTTTCCGTCAATGTTTGCTGGATGATTCCCAATACCCGCTCTTTGTCGTCGGGATGAATGAGCTGAACGTAGCCATTAAACGTGCCATCAAATTCCTTGCGCGTTACACCGAAGATCACGTGAACATCGTCTGTCCAGACAACGATATTTTTCTTGATATACCATTCCCAAATACCCATATGCGCGGACGTCAGCGCGAGTTGAAGCTTCGCGCGCTCATACCGGAGATCTCGCAGCGCTTCGATCGACTTGTCCTTTGACTTGCGGTGCGATCGCTTGATGACGGCCGAGGAATGTCGGGCCGGAGATTTTTTGCCAGCCATTGTCGAGAGGGTATTAATGCTATAATGTACAAATTTCTGACGCACAATCGGAATGTTTTGTGACGGGGAAGCTGGGCGTTTCAGTATAACAAGTTGAGCCCCACAACGGTTTGCAATAATTGGGGATTTATTGAAAAGTGTACTAAATTTTGAAAAAACCAAACCCGAATTGATATGCTAAAAGAATTCAAAGCCTTTGCGATGCGCGGTAATGTGATTGACCTGGCCATAGGTGTCATTATCGGCGCTGCTTTTGGTACCATCGTAAGCTCTCTGATCAATGATGTGATCACGCCGTTATTGCTGAAGCCCGCGTTGGATGCAACGCCTCTCGCCAAGTTGGAGGACTTAACGATTTTAGGAGCCGTAAAATATGGGAAGTTCCTTTCCGCAACGATCAATTTCATCATTGTTGCCTTTGTGTTGTTCCTGATTGTAAAAGGGATAAATGCCGCTAAAACGAAAGACGAAAAACCCGCAGCACCCGCTGAACCTCCAGCGGATATCAAGTTGTTGACGGAAATCAGGGATCTGCTAAAGAAGTAGTTAGAAACCAATCAGCACAAAGGGCGCCCAGAAGTACGGCGACGAATAAGAATCTTTCGCGATCAGGTTTCGCTTGGCCAGTCGCAAACTCTGGCTGAACGATTGGTTAGGGTGATCCAACATCTGCTGATAAAAATCTTTCATCAACACCGACGTTGATTCATCGGCCACGCTCCAAAAGGAAACAACGATGCTCTCTGCGCCGGCATAGACCAATGCGCGCGAGAGTCCGATAACGCCTTCACCCCTTGAAATTTTTCCAAGTCCCGTCTGACAGGCGGAGAGCGTCACGAGTTCGGCATTCAAGCTGAGATTGTAAATCTCGCCGGCGAAGAGGTTTCCATCTTCTGATCCCACATCGGACTGCAGAAAGATGCGTGACAGCTCTGGATTACTTTCATCCACCACACCGTGGGTCGCGAAATGCAAATAGCTGAAGTTTTTCAGATCGCCGGACTTCACCAGTTTCTCATCAGCCTTCTGCTTCACATACAAACCACAGGTTAGATTCTTGCTGCCGAAGAGCTGTGCTATTTCTTTCACCTCCGATTCTGTCCCGGGCAAATCATCCAGTCCGGTTGCATCGGCGAATGTTACCGGCGCGCACAACAGGATGGAGGGATTCGCCGTCTTCTTTTGATGTTCCGCTTTTTGCAGAATCAACCCCGCTGAAAACTCATAGCGCACAGCATACTGTTTTATCCAGTATGGCAGCGTCGAATACGTGTCAGTTTCTTTTACTTCGTCCGTGAAGAGTGCTTCAAAGGGAATGATACTCAGGCGACCGGTAGGCAAGAGGATCAGGTCGTCAACGGAGCGGGGGAGCGTTTTGGGAAGCAGGAGGTCGGAAAGGCTCGCCGCAGACTGACGGTATGCTTTCAATTCGCTGTAGAAGATTCCATTGCGCATACCCGTAATCCACCGGTCAAAATCTTTGGGCAGCGAATGGGTGACGACATTATACTTTGAATGCGTGATCTGAAATATGTACAGTCGGGAATTCTTTTCGTCGATAAAGTAGCTCAGCAATGCCGTCGACGCTCCCAGTTTTTTCTGGAGGTCGTCGATGGTGGGGGCATTGGTGTTGAATTTCAAATTGAAATACTCGGGGAATTGCCCTTCCAGTTTCTTGATGAATGCCTGATAGCTGCGGTTCAAACTGTAAGAAGTTTCGCGCAGGTATTTCTCTTCATCAGCGGAAGGTTTTTGCGCGAGTTTTTGTGAACACAGCGCGATGGCCGCCTTCAGGTTCTTTTCTTCTTCTAACAGGTCGGCAGGAATTCCGGCGAATGATTTAGCCTGTGAGTCAGAGATCGCTTCTAACAGCACAGCAGACTTACTCTTCTCAGCAAAATAAAAGGCCTGTTCGAAATAGGATTTCTTTTTCAGCGCCTCGATTCCCGTTTCGTAGGCCATGCGAACGCCATCCGCGTAGACTTCATTCTCGGCAGCGCCCAGGGCAATCTTGTCGCTTTCATTGGTAATCTGCTGACGAAGGAGATCAATGAGCGTATCGCATTTTTGAAGCGTTGTTAACGCCATCGTCAGATCCGAGAACTTCAACGTCTTGTTAAAGTGACGCGTCTCGAGGGCCTTTGCTTTATTGAGAAGGGAAGTGAGCAGGATTCCGCCGTCATAGAAATTTTTCAATCGTGGATTGACCTCAGTGTCCGATGCGTTGAAGTCTGATACGTTTGCCTGAAGCGCGCCTTGTAGTTGGTTTAAAGCGTCGGCATATTTTCCTTCAATCAAATACAACCTTCCATTAAAATTGCGAACGCGGGCGATGTCAGGATGTTTCTTGCCATAGCACTGCTCATACATCGCCAGGGCGCGTTCGTAGTAGCCGTGGGCCGCCTTGTAATTGTTCGTGTACTGGTAGTTTAATCCGAGATCGTAGAGCGTTAACGCTTTCGCGGGATGTGGTTGCGGATAAATTTTTTCCCACGTCGCCAACGCAGCTTCAAAATTATTGGTGGCGTCACCGTAGAGTTCTGCGCGTTGATAAGCAAAACCTATATTGGTTCGGGCGGTGGCAACTTTTGGATGATCTTTACCATGGATTTTTTCATAGATCACCAGCGCCTTTTCGTAGTAGTCGAGGGCTTTGTCATGGTCAAAGAGTACATAGACTAAGCCGAGATCGTTGTAAGTAGCGGCAATCCATTCGCTTGTGGGCGGCAATTGCTTTTGACGAACATCCAGCGCCATCATCAGTTGTTCTTCAGCTTGTTTGAACTGTCCGATGGTGCGGTAGGTGTTGCCAAGGTGCGTCATGGTTTGCGCAGCCTCAAGCGAATTCGACTTTCCCGCCTTTTCAAAATTCAGCAGTGCTTGTTGGAGTGACTCAATAGCCTGATCATTTCTTCCCTGGTTCAGATACAATAAACCGGATGTCGACTGCACGATAGCTTGTTGTTCGGCGGTTTTATTGGCGACTGCAGTCAATTCATTCAACAACGTCACCGCTTCCTGGAATTTTCCCTGGCGAATCAGTGTCTCCGCTTTTTTATTTTTTAGGGCGAGTTGTGTTCCTGGATTGGAAGTATTACCGAGCGCCGTGTTGATTTGGGTGATCGCCTGGTCGTAGTTGGCATCACGGATCAAATCATCGATGCTTTGCGAAAAGCCCTGGTAGAAGCCGAACAAGATCAGAAGGAGGAGGAGTCTTTTCATGAGATCAGAAGCGATAATAGTAACTGATCGTGGTTACGAGTTCCCGGGTAAGTCCGTCCGGATTTTCGTCCCGTTGGATGATCTTGTGACCCACTAATAATTTTACGCCGGACTGGACATTGAAATTATATCCAAACGTTCCAATCACCGACATGGCCAAACCTTTGGCGCCTTCAGGTTTTACACGTTCACCCGATCCCGGCGGACTTTCGATTTCATCATTCGTTACGCGAAGGATGGGGAGAAGCCCTAAGCTTGCATTGAATCGCGAGAACCTGAAATTTCTTTCCGCTCGGAACATCACATCGGTTCCGCGTTTGAGGTGGTAGGCCGGATCATACTTCATCACGTAAGCCTGGCTCGGATAGTCCGGCCAGGAGTTCCAGGTGAATTCATTTTCATTCTTATGTATGAAGGGTATTTGAATGCCAGTGGCGAACAACCACTTGCGGGAGATCAATGAAACACCGGTGATAAAATCATAGGTGCCCAGACTCGTTTGGTAATACATCGGCGCAGGATTTCCATCGATCTCTTTGTTCGCATGATTGGAAGGTATTTTTCCGCCAACCGATATGTTGATATCAAAACTTTCAGAGGTGTGAACATTCCGTGTAAAACACAGGGAGATGTCTCCCAGTCCGCCGGTCTTTCCAAAATTTCCGCTCGCTCCCTGATAGGGCAACTTAACCTGAAAAGAAGTTTTAGAATCGATGATATTGAAGTTCAAGTCGGCGGTTGCGACATAAATGATCGGTGACAGGGTAGTGGAAGCACGATAGAAACTGATTTCCATCGAGCGGAGCTTCACCGGCACTTTTTTGTTGAAAGGTTGGTCGGGCTTCATGGCGCCCATCGTACAAAATCCCGCATCGCTGCATCCTTGTGCGTTGATATCAAATGTGTAAGCCAGCAGGAGACAGGAAAGGACAATGAAGCGAACGACCATGCGAATAGTGTGTAGCTAAAGGTAATCAAAAAAACAAAGCCCGCGATTTCGGTCGCGGGCTGTTTTGTTGATGAGTATGTGTTACTTTTCTCAGTATAAAACACGGAATTTGATCGTATGATCGATCGCGCGAAGCTTGGCAATAACGTCCTTGTCATATTGCTTGTTGATGTCCGTAATCACGTAACCGATCAGCTCGTTGGTTTTCAGGTATTGTCCCACGATGTTGATACCGTGATCCGCCAGCGTCTGGTTGATCTTGGCCAGAATCCCCGGGACATTTTCGTGAATGTGGATCAGGCGATGCGCATCCTTTAAGGTAGGCAGCGTAAGGTTCGGGAAGTTCACACTGTTGGATGTACTTCCTGTGTTAATGTAGTCCATCACCTTGCCTGGAACAAAGTTGCCAATGTTCTCTTGGGCTTCGAGGGTACTTCCCCCAATGTGTGGCGTGAGTATCGTGTTGGGTAATCCACGCAACTCGTTGACAAATTCCTCATCGTTGCTGACGGGTTCATACGGGAACACGTCGATGGCGCATCCCGCCACCTTTCCACTGAGTACATTTTCGCGAAGGGCCTGGATGTCCACCACGTGACCGCGGCTGAGGTTGATGAAGATGACGCCTTTCTTCATCAGCGCAAACTCCTTCGTTCCAATCAGGTTGGTGTTCGATTTTCTTCCGTCCACGTGCATGGAGATGACATCAGCCTGTTCCAACACTTCCTTCATCGACTTACACTTGACGGCGTTACCCAAAGAGAGTTTCTCTTCGGTGTCGTAGTAGTATACTTTCATGCCCAACGATTCGGCGATCACCGACAACTGCGTGCCGATATTACCGTACCCGATGAGGCCCAGTTTCTTTCCGCGTACTTCGAAACTTCCTTTCGCGGATTTATCCCACTCGCCCTTGTGCATCTTCACCGACTTGTCGACGATGTTGCGCATGAGCATGATCATTTCGGCCACGGCTAGCTCAACGACAGAGCGCGTGTTGCTGAAAGGTGCATTGAATACTGCGATCCCTTTGCGCGTCGCTTCTTTCAAATCGATTTGATTGGTGCCGATACAAAATGCACCGATCGCCATCAGTCTGTTCGCATGTTCGAGAACTTTGGCTGTTACCTGTGTCTTGGAACGAATGCCCAACACGGAAACATTTTTAATCCGCTGGCAAAGTTCTTCCTCTGTTAAAGCGGCATGGTAGGTTTCTACATTGAAGCCTTCCGATTTCAACAGTTCAAGGGCAACCGGGTGAACGTTCTCCAGCAGCAATACATTGATTCTGTTCTTGGGATAGGAGATGGCTGTATTCAATTTATTGAGATAAAGAAACTCGTCAAGACTTGGCGTGATGTGGTCTGCCTTGCTTTTCACATTCTCCCGTGCCACGTTTTCAGTGAACGCAAAGAATTTGTTAGCCAGGCCCGCGTGTTTGATTTCGTAGTCTGTGTAGCCGTCGCCGATTACATAGATGTCTCCCGGGAGATTGAGCTTCTTCAATTGCTCAACCTTTCCGTTGTTGGCTGAAAGGGGGTTGTCGGTATCAAATCCAATGACCTTGCCTTCTTTATCAAAACGAAATTCGTTCGCCAGGATGTTGTCGGGTTTAATGCCGAATTCAGTCACAATGGGTTCAATGAACTCACGAAAGCCATTGGAGATAATGTAGATATTATCCGCATGTTGCTGAAAAAAATCCTTATTGCGCTTGAAGGATTCAGACACGCTGCCCTTCAGTTGTGTGATCAGGGCCGGTAAGTGCTGTTGGCTTGGCGCTAGCAGGTTAAGCCTTCGTTCGAGCGACTCGCGGAAGGAGATTGAGCCATCCATACCCTGGTTGGTGATGGCAACGATTTGCTTTTTCCGGTCTTCCCTGTCGGGATGGTCCTTCAAAGAGATGTCGGCGAGGACATCAAAGGCTTCCACTTTCGTAAAGGTGCTGTCGAAATCGATTACAAAGTACTTGTTCAGCTTCATGTATGATAAAAATGAAAGGGCAAATGTAACAGGATGAACGTCGATTTGCGATTGAGGATTTGTGATTTTTTGCCCTAACAGACGTTAAATTGTACTTTCAGAAATTCGTATCGAACGGGCTGCTGTTATGGTATGCTTTGTGCCATTGCGATCGATAAGCAGGATAGTTCATTATCCGGGGATTTGTATTTTTGTTTACTTTAAAATCTACATGCTATGATCAGAAAGGTTATGTTATTCGCAATGCTCGGACTGGCCATTTACGCCTGTTCCTCCGTTGCAGTCACCGGACGCAAGCAACTTAGTTTAGTGTCCAATGCAGAAATTATTCCCGTAGCAAACCAGCAATATCGGGAGGTAATCGCCAAGGGGCCGCTGTCCAATAACCAGGAACAGACACAGATGATCAAGCGTGTAGGCGTAAGGATTCAAAAGGCAGTGGAAGAATACATGGCCAGCAAAGGCCTGTCCAAGGAACTGAGTGGGTTTCAATGGGAGTTCAATCTGATTGATGATCCCAAAACCGCCAACGCCTGGTGTATGCCAGGAGGTAAAGTGGCATTCTATACGGGCATCCTGCCGATCTGTAAGGATGAATCAGGTGTCGCGGTTGTGATGGGGCATGAGGTAGCGCATGCTATCGCTAACCATGGACGCGAGCGCATGAGCCAGCAGATGTTGGCGCAATACGGTTTAGGAACCATGAGTGCCTTGATGGGTGCCAATCCAACCGCTGGCCAGGAATTGTTGATGCAGGCTGTCGGCGCGGGCACGGGCTTGGGAATGTTGAAGTTTAGTCGTGAGCACGAGTCGGAAGCTGACCATATCGGCTTGATCTTCATGGCCATGGCCGGATACGATCCGAACGAGGCACCAAAATTTTGGGAGCGCATGACAGAAGGTGGCGGTCAGGAGCCGCCTGAATTTATGTCTACGCACCCTTCGCATTCGACGCGCATTAAGGATTTGCAGGGATGGATCCCAGAGGCGATGACGTATAAGAAGAAATAATTTCGAGTTTCGTATTTCGAATGGAACCTGCGAAAGGGCATGGATTTCATGACCAGAAATCCGAAACACTAAATTCGAAATCAGGTTGTAACGGAGTGCTTTTCGTCCCCTGAAATATTATCTACCGTCCATTCAACCTTTCTTTCGAATGGGTGCTTCCGTACAGCGCACGTCGCCTTTGAGCAGATCTTGCAGGAGAAGTCCAGGCAGCCATCGGAGTGAACGAACATTTCCATCGACTCGCCAAATTCTTTTCGTACTTGCTGCGCGAGATAATCAATTTCGACGTGAGCTTCATGCACATTCAGATACCAGGGCACGGTGAGGTGACAGTCCATGTGCAGGCGACTTCCATATTTGATAATGCGCAAGTTGTGCAGGTCGATCCAGTTCTCGCGGCGATGTGCGTTAAGCATGGTGACCATTTTGGCGAGGAGTTCCGTGTCGGTCTCGTCCATCATCCCGGCAATGGACGTGCGAACGATTTTGTAGCCCGTGTAAAGGATGATGGCACTGAAGATCAACGCAGTGACGCTATCAATCCACGCAATGTTCGTAAAATAGAGGAGCACCAGGCCCACGAGGATTCCAATGGTCGAGTAGGTATCAGATTGTAGATGTTTTCCGCTGGCGATGAGGGAGAGAGAATTGTTTTTTGTTCCGGTTTTTACACAGATTGTCCCGACGACGTAGTTGATTATTCCGGCAGCGGCGATCAGGATCATACCGGTGTCCAGTTGATGAATTGTCCGGGGTGAGATCAAATTGACAATCGACTCGTACACGATCAGGGATCCGGCAAGGAAGATCATGCTTCCTTCGAGCGCTGCGGAAACGAATTCAACCTTGCCGTGACCGTAAGGGTGATCCGCGTCCCGAGGTTTCGCCGACAGGTATAAACTGTACAAACCGACGAAGCCTGCGACGACATTGACAATCCCTTCCAACGCATCGGTGAGAATAGCCACAGAATGGGTGAGGTAATACGCAATAAGTTTGGCCGCCAACAAAACAACAGAAAGGGCTGCTACCCATTGTTGAACCCGGATATTTCTTTGCGCAGTTTCCACAGCAGGAATCAATTTTACTTTTTCATCGCTTTAACCAAAGCCGGTATGGCAATGATGACCCACACGATGTTGATAAAAGTATTGGCATAAGCCGTTTTGTAGACGGAGTAAACGATCAACAGTATTCCGCCGGTAAGGTTGAGCAGGTAGAAGGTTTTTGAGTCCGATTTAATTTTCTGGTAGCTGTTCAATCCATAGGCGACGACCACTTCGATCGAGCCGATCCAGCCGAGAATATCAATGATCAATGCTACATTCATGTGGCCGTAAAGATAAGTTTCAAAATATATTTACCTATTCATTCAGATTGAAATTGTCGTCGTCAGAATTTCAATCGCATTTGAACTTTCAAATCATCCTGAACGGATCCTGCGATCTGATCGTCCCCATTTCCAATTTCATCGCGGTCGGTAAACCGGGTGTGCGCGTATCGAACCCATAGGCTCACCTGTCGATTTACTTTGTATTCAAGCAAAAGATAATTCCTGATTCCCGATCCGGAATATGCCGGCAGTGAGTAGGCTAGCCACACATCGTTTTCATAAACATAATGCCGGTTGTCGTAATCGTCGGTATCGAAGAGCGCATACCGAAATGTTACTTCGATTTTATTCAAAGACCAGCGGATGTCCTGCAATAACGTTGCGCCCGTTGTTCGACGGCCTATAAAACGGAAAGTACTTACCTGAGCCCTGGTGTTCATATGAATGTTGTCGCTGACGTCGTAGGAAGCTTGTGCCCACAAATTTCTTTTCAAGCCAGTGCCGGTGTGATACAAAGCAGCATCCGTGTCGCCCATGTTTCTGACTTTCACTTCTTCGCGCAGTTGTACCGTGACTGCTATCTTCCGTGTTGGCTGGTACACGAATCGTAACAAGCCTTCGTGACCATGCGAGGGTGTATAACTTCGGTATTTAATCCATGGGAATTGAAACAGGTCGAGATAACCGGAAACAGAATACCTCCGGTTGAATGTGTACTTCCATCCCCAATACATTCCCGCTTCGTTTTGCGTGGTACTACCTTCGGCGAAGGCGCTGGCGTAAAAGGAGTAGTAGTTCCGATCAAACTTTCGGAAATGAAGCGCCAGGTCAAACTTGCGGGTTGGATTGGTCAGCAGCCCAATGACGAACGCGTTACCAAAACTTAAACTATGCGCGACCTCGCCAAAGAAAGCAAAATTTCGAACAGCGTAGTTTGCATACAGGGCGATATTTTGATTTCGGTTTCCCTGAAAGGAATAGGTGTTGTATATCGTTTCGTTTTTTTGAACCGCCCGTTCAAAGCGAACCTGGTTGAAAAGTATTCCAACATCGAGATTGTCTTTTTTGTATTGAAGAATACTTCCAAAGTTTTGTTCACCAATGCGCTTTCGTTTGGTGACCTCTTTTTCGTTGCGATGAAGACCAGTACTTTGAAACGACGAGACAATGGATTCTTCCTGCTCGTCGTAGTCAAGCGTGGCGTCGCGTTTGATCGCGGAATAAAATGGGTGCCAGTATAAATTTTTCCTGAGCTCAAGCGTGGCGGCGATACCGCGCAGTTGACCAGTCTCATAAACTGAAGTGTATGGAAGGTGACCGATGTTGGTTCGTCGCGTGGTGGTGATCGTTTCGCCGCCTTTACCCATTCCAAATATTCCACCAAGGGCTAGGCCTTGTCCGAATTGATTTTGGAAATCGCCGACGATGAGGTTCTTCATTCGTCCCTTGTTCTGAAGTTGCGCGTGAAAAGAGAGGTAGTCAGCGCCGAACTGGTTATTTTTTGGCGCCCAGGTGAATGCTTCGCCAGCGTCTTTCTCGGCCGTGAACCCCACACTGAAGTCGCCGGGTTTGCTCGAACGAAAGCGCACGTAAAGTTTGTCGGGAGAGCCAAGGAATTTTTCTTCAGGCTCCGCATTTTCTGAATACCCTTCTTTTTGTTGAAGGATTCTTTCATATCGAACCACGAGATAGCGATCGGATTCATGCTTGATCCGGGCCCACAATGAGCGATCAATCGCTTCGTGTGGGTCACTCACAGTTACCATCGGAATGATGGTGTAAATAGTTGAAAGGTCAAATCCGGGAACGGACTGAAGTTCATAAACAGAAAGCAAGTTTCCATTTTCGTTTCTGTAAGCCATCAGATTGGTGATTTGTTCATCGTTCAGGATTTTAAGAAAACTCAAGTCTTCCGGTTGCGCCTTGTTTAGATCGATAGGATGAGCAAACAGCTGAGCAACATTCTCGAAGATCTCGCCATAGTTCATATCCAAATCCTGAAAACCATAAAGGTCGTCGGCGATGCGTTGAAGGTTGACATTCTCGCGCGGATAATCTTGCGGGTAAGCGTGCAGACAAAAAAGGAGTAGTGGTATCAGGATTTTCATTCCGCTTTGCGTTTGAATTTGTAGCTAACGGTTGCCTGATGACTGGAACTTACATTGAAATCGTAGGCGAAGGAGTAGTCGAACATGAATGCGCTTGCCTTAAACCCGACGCCGACAAATGCAGCATCGGGATTGATCGCAAAGCCCGTTCGCGCCGCTAACTTCTTGTGCAGTACATACTCCATTCCTGATTTCCACCGCAGTGGATAGGAGAGATCCTTTTCAATTTCTGTGGTGAGCAGAAGGTTCTCGCTGGGTTTGAACAGGAAGCCGGTAGAGACAAGTGTCGGAAGCTTTTCGCCTTCTGCTGAAATTTTGGGTTGCAGCAGGTTTACGATTTGCGCACCAACTGTCAGCACCGGTGTGAGGCGAGCAACGCCGCCGAAGGTCAAGCTAAAAACACCTTTCGTTCCGAAGCCTTCCGCGGCATATTGAATGTAATTTACCTGCAAGCCGAGGGATGCCAGTCCGAAAGTATTGCTGAATCCTGCGGTTAATAATTGTTCGTTGTACAGGTCATCACCGAATCGGAACACACCCAATCCACCCGTGCCGAAAGGTGTTGGAAGTGCAATCGCCAATGCGGTTCGCTTGAACGATTTCATCCCGGGAAATTGCAGGTGACTGAACGCGACGGTGACTTGATCCACTTTCGCTAATCCGCCGACGTTGTTGAAGACAGACCAGGTATCTTCCAGGCATAACGATGCATTAGCCATTCCCTGACTGCGCGCACCCATCCTGGTGGAAACACTTTGAGGGAAAGTCGTGCAATAGAAAAAAAGGAAAAGTAGGGCGAACCAATACTTTCGCACAACGAATTCAGTTAACGGTTATAATGACTACTAACGGTATTTAAATCTAGCGAATGGATCTTAGTGATCAAAGTAATTGATTGTTGAAATGCGGATTTGTCGCGACCCACGGTTTTTCCGCATCCCACGGTTGAAACCGTGGGCTAGAATGAAGATTTGTGATGGTGATGGAACAGGGTTATTCTATCGCGATTTCTTTGGCAAGGCCCATGGCATTAAACCGGATGGCAAGTTGCAAAGGTTTCTCTGTCGGGGTTGGGCAAGTTGGGCCAGGTTGAAGGTAGTAGTAATAGAATTTCTGATTGCGCTTGTAGAGCTCGTTCTGGTCGGGCTTGCCCAGGAATTCGATGATCTCCATTTCGCTAAGCGCCTCCAACGTGGTCAGTTGTTCTTTGATCGCTTCAAGGTTTGCTGCGCGATGTCCGAGACAACCATTCTTGTCTGCCTTCCAGGCTTCCAGGTCAATACCTTTCCATTCAGGAAGTGGCTTTCCGCAGGAAGCAAACACCACAAGCAGAAAAAGACTAAGCCACCTGGACACGCACATGTTTTTTCTGGATAGAATAAAACCAGGTTGACGAGATCACGAAGTAAACGATCGCGATTCCATACGTCCACGAAGGCCATTGATTAATGTAGGCGAACACGATGAGAAGAGCAGGATAGACTAAAATCCGAAGCCACTCTGCCCATTTTATCCACGACCGCTGTTCAAACAAAACGCCGCAGTGTACCACAACCAGGCACAACAGCGTAGCGATAAAAGCATTTTCACCCAGCGTGAAATGGTTGGAGCCATCCGGATTTTTTTGAGAAAAGAGGAACAGGGATGCGCCGGTCAGGCAAAGTACGAACTGAAAAAGCACATACAGGTTTACCAGCACGGGGGCAGGCGTTTCATATTTTTTGTAGGTGGCCTTGTCTACTTCCGGCGCCGGACGATAACCGCCAAGGTAATCGGGCAGCCAGCCTGGCTTCATGAAGAAGTATTTGATCTTATCGCTCCATTTTGGAATACGCTTCAGGTCTTTACCCATTTCAATGTAGTGGCTCACGTTAGCAAACACCGGGTTCCAACTGTTGATCGGTTTGGTGATACCATACGTGGGCTTCTCTTCTTCAGGCTGGAAAGTGCCGAACATTTTGTCCCAAATAATGAGCGACCCGGCATGGTTCTTATCGATGTATTTCGGATTACGACCGTGGTGGACGCGGTGATGGGAGGGTGTATTAAAGATGTATTCAAACCAGCCCATCTTGCCGATGGTTTCGGTGTGAATCCAGAATTGATACAGGGTATTGAACGCTGAGATCAGCGCAAAGTCAAGTGTGCTGAATCCAAGCAAGGCGATGGGCAGGTTGAACGCGAAGGTCCATACTACCTGCAGGGAGCTCTGGCGGAGGGCGACCGACAAGTTGTAGTCTTCGCTTTGGTGATGCACCACGTGACCACCCCAGAACAGGTTCACTTCATGGCTCATGCGATGACCCCAGTAGTAGGCCAGGTCCGTGAGCAGGAAGAGCGCCAGCCAGTAATACCACGTTCTTTCCAGGGTAAAAAAGGCATAGTGTTCGAACAGGAATTGATAGATACCGATCCCTAAAATGGCGAGGAAGAGTCCGGATAACTGCGAGGTAATGCCGCAGCTAATGTTGGCGATGGCGTCAGGAAACCGGTAAAGGTCCTTGTGCATTATGCGTTCGACCAATAATTCAATCCCGATGAGAATAAAAAATATCGGTATGGATAAAACGATTGGATTGATGTCCATAACAGTTGGTTGTAGGGCCGAAAGTTCGGCAAAAGAATGGTGGTAGCCAACCCGAAAAGACGACAACAAAAAAGCGACGGGCTGTGCCCATCGCTTCTTCATCCGCTTAGAAATTGCGAGATCTTTTAGCCGTTAAAGAGATCCTTTTGGATGTCCTCATTATTGCCAGCAGGGGGAACATCTACCTTAGGTTCAGCGGGAGCTATAGGAGCAACCGGTGCAGCCACTGGTGTGGGTTTTGGTTTCGGAGCAGCCTTCTTAACCGTCTTCTTCTTAGCGGCTTTCTTAGCTACTTTCTTAACGGCTTTAGCTTTGGGAGCGGCCTTCTTAGCCTTCTTCTTGGCTACCTTCTTGGCTGATTTTTTAGCTGACTTCACAGCTTTCTTGGCAGCCTTCTTGGCCGATTTCTTAGCGCTTTTTTTGGATGATTTCTTAGCTTTCTTTGCCATGCGGTTGAAATAATTTTTTAGTACCCAAAAGTTAAGTAATAATCTTTTTACTTGAGAAAGTTTAACGTGAAATTATTCAAAGTATTTTGGATCACCGTTCATCGCTCATGATGTTCATCGTCATTTTCATTGTCATGGCCGCCGGTCTGGCCGTTGCTGTTCTTCGAAATAGAAAGCAAAAAACGCAGTTCAACCCCGCCCTTTTTCCCGTCGGATGGCGAACGATACTGGAGCAGAAAGTAGCCTTCTACGCACAGCTTGACGCAGCTTCCCGCCGTCGCTTTGAGCAGGATGTACTCCGGTTCCTGGAGCGGGTGCGCATCGAAGGCGTCAAGGTAGAGGTCGATATCACCGATAAGTTGCTGGTGGCAAGCAGCGCCGTGATCCCCGTGTTTGGTTTTCCCGAATGGGACTACACCTTCTTAGACGAAGTCTTAATCTACCCTGACTTCTTCGACACCAACTACTCCATTGGCAACCGGTCGGGCGACATAGTCACCGGTATGGTCGGTTCTGGTGGCGCGATGGAAGGCAAGATGATCCTCTCCAAACCCGCCCTGCACCAGGGTTTTGCCAACGACGGCGACAAGAAGAATGTAGGTATCCACGAGTTCATCCATTTGCTGGACAGAGAAGATGGCGCCGTCGATGGTATTCCCACCATCCTTAACAAGAATGTATTCGCGCTGCCGTGGCTGGAGTTGATCCGCCAGAAGTCGGAGGAGATCATCAAAGGCAAAAATGAGATCGACGCCTATGGCGCAACCAGTCAGACCGAATTCCTGGCCGTGGTGGGGGAGTACTTTTTTGAAAGACCGCAGCTGCTGCGGAAGAATCATCCGGAGTTGTACGATCTGCTGACGAAGGCTTTCAACCAGGATACTTCCAGGGTGTTGAGCGCGCAGCGGCCAAAACCTGCCAAGCTCGGGCGTAACTCACCCTGCCCGTGTGGAAGCGGAAAGAAGTATAAGGATTGTTGTTTGAAGACGGTGGCCTGAACGGTTAATTCATGTTCTGGGGCTGAACCTTGTTGTTCTTCAGGACGCCGACCAGCACAATCTTCCAGGCATTCTTGTCTTTTTCGAGGATGCGGATTTCGGTTTGTTCGCCGCCCGTCACGCCGTTGGAGGTTATGGTCTGCTTAAAGCGGGCAAAGGCGCCCGTGCCATAAACCCGTACCTCGAGCCAGGTCCGGTCAACCTTGAAAGGCGTGGGTTTGGAGGTGATGAAGTAATCATTGAATCCGACCTCGATCGCTTTCCATCCTTCATACTGGACGATGCCTGCCGAGTCTACAAAAGACCAGTACGCGTGCGGGGCGTGAATCCAGCTGTTCATCCAGGTGTCGTAGTCGATGTTGAAGAACGCGTTTGTTTCCCTATCGATAACAGCTTTGATAGCGTCTACTTCGTTGACTTTCTGCGCTGATACCGACAAGACCAGGAGCAAGCAAAGAGCAAAAACTGCAATTGTTTTTTTCATGGCTACTGGGTTATGGGTGGGACTTAATCGTTAAGGGAATATACCCATTATTGAACGAATTCAATCGATTGAGGGACGGGTTTTTCTGAGGTAATGCGAGGCTTTTTTTAAAGGTATTTTTCGGGGATTTTTTGCCCCGTGAAGGGGATGATCTTTAGAAGTTCAGGATGCGTGGAGCCTCGTTACGTGCGGAAAAATTAACGGGGCAAACCTTCCTGGGGGGATAGCGCACAAAAGGAAGGTTTGAGCTCCCCGCTATGTTTTAGTGTATGGCTAACATGTAATGATCGCCTCGAAAGATTCTCTGATGCCCTTTGAAGTATGTCGATCAATTACGAACTAAACGTAACGAGCCGTGGCGGGGAAAAAAATAGCGCGAAGTAGTTTGTCAGGAAAACTGGACACCGCGCGCGTTCGGATTTGTGCTTTATTTAGGGGATGAAGAAGATCAACATTCTATTGGTTGAGGATGAGGTCCTCTTGCGGGAAGGGCTGAAGAGCCTGCTTGTTCAGGAGCTGTTTGTCAGCAAGGTGCTGGAAGCTGGGAATGTTTCAGAATTCAAAGCGGCCATCTTGCAGCCAATCGACCTCATCTTGTTGGATATTCGTCTCCCCGGAACCAATGGCCTGGAGCTACTGACACTGTTAAAGGAACAGCAAACGGATGTCAAGGTAATCGCTGTTACCGGCTTGGAAGGCGTGGAGTTGATGATCAACTTATTGAAGGCTGGAGTTCAAAGTATCGTGTTCAAGTTGGATGGCTATGTTGAGATCCTTAAAGCGATCAAGGGAGTATTGGAATCGGACGCGTACTTTCCTGAAAAAATCATTCGGATTATTCAGGCAAACGCAGGTCGTTGGGATAAGGTCCCGCCCGTCACGCTTACGCCGCAGGAGAGAGAATTGCTTCGGGCAATATCAACGGGATTAACCACGAAGGAGATTGCCGCATCAATGAAGATGGGAGAGGCCACGACTGAAACCTATCGTGTGAGGCTGATCAAGAAGCTTGGCGTGACCAACACTGCGGCGCTGTTGGCGTATGCTTATCGAAACGGAATTTTATGACTAGAAGCGGTATTGGATTCTGGCCATCAGTCCTTTGGAACCGACTAAGTATTCGATTGAGGCACCGATCACCTGGGTTCGCATTCGTAGCGAGTTATGTTTCTTCCGGAGTAAATCAATGAACTCATTGAGTTTGTGAAATCCCGTGCCGTCGTCCTCTACTTCCAGGGTCAAATGGTCGGCGAACCACGCTAGTCGCACCCAGATGTGCCAGGCTGCCGAGTGTTTGAATGCATTGTGAATAAGTTCCTGGATGATTCGGTAAAGGTAAATTTCACTCTGTGCTGGAATCTTTTGTTCGCTTCCTTTGAATTCAAAGTGAATATGTTCAATTCCCCGTTCCATATTTTGACACAGAATCTCAATGCCGCGTTGAAAGGATTCGTTATCCATTCGCACCGGCATCAGCTGACGGGAAATTTTGCGAACGGACTGTGCCACCTCCTGAAAATCCACGCGCATTTTGAATATAAGACTTTCGATTTCCTGCGGATTGTGAAGAGATTTCTCGAGCCGGTCGATGTACAATCCGAAGATGGAGAGCTTCTGGATGAGATCATCGTGAAGTTCAGCACCCATTTCGGTGATGATGTGTTCGCAGGCTTCGGTGGCTCGTCGGGAGATTTCGGCCTGCGTTTTTTTTGTGGAGAAGAAAACAGGTAACGGGTTCATGCGAATGTTGATTTAGGATAGTAAAGTAGGTATATTCATATAACAGTTGTGTATGAATCTTCGCATTTTCAAAATTGTACTTCTTGCGCTTTTTCTGTCGGTATTTGATTTGACCGTTTCGGCTCAAACCAACGAGATTGACTCGCTGATGAGTGTTGTGGAGAGTATTTCTAAGGATGATGGGGCGAAGTTATTTGATCCCAATTTAGCGCTTGCCTTTGCCCATTTAGCAATTGGCGATGACTCTATAGCTTTAAGGTTTTCGAAGAACGCTCATAATATTTCGTTACAAATCGGCGACAGCGCAAAAATTGTAAAATCAGGAAGACTAACGGCGCAAATTTATAACGTATTGAATCAGCTCGATTCATCTTTTGCAATGCATCAAAGCATGCTTCCTATTGCTAAAAGACATGCCTATTGGGATGATTGTGCGAAAATTTTGAACGGAATAGGTATTTACTACACAGTTATGGGTACGTATGACAAAGCGTTGATCCATTTTTTCGAAAGCTTGGAATTAAAGGAAAAATTCGGATCTCAAAATTCGCTTGGATCCAGTTTTAGTAACATTGGGTGGGTGTATTACAAACTTAATGATCGCGCGGTCGCGCAAGATTACTTTCAAAAGGCGTTGAAATTACAAGAACCTGTAAACGACACGGTAGCTCTGGAGATCTTATTTGAGAACATTGCCTTGTGCTATTCAAAGGAAGGGAAGTTTTCCGAGTCAAGGCGGTACCTTTCTAAGTTGAAAAAGATATGTGAAACCGGTTGTGATCAATTACACTATGAAGTTACACTTGCCTTTCATTATTTCTATGGTGACAGTCTACGAGAGGCCGAACCACACTTTGTTAACGGTTACAGATTGGCTAAGCAGCAGCGCAATTTAAGATTGCTCCTTGATTGTGGGATACAACTATCCAAAATTTGTCTTCGGAGTGGTAGGATTGATGAGGCACTCTTTTATATAAACGAGGTTGAGAAATATAGGAGTGCTCCCCACAAAAAAGAACTGGTTGATCTATACCAGCAACTAGCAAAAGTGTACGAGGCCAAGAAAGATTACAAACACGTTGCGCTCTATCAGGAGAAATACATCCAGCTTAAGGATAGCGTTTATGGCGATGAAAAGAGAAACAACGTTATGCGGGTTAACGCCGAATTTTTGGAACGTGATAACAAGGCCAAGATTGAGTCTCAGGCTACCGCCCTGGACATTCAGAGCCAGCTTATCGAACGGCAAAAAGAGGTGAGATTATTGATTGTTATTATCTCCGCGCTATTGTTCGCCTTAGTTTTGATTTTGTTGGTGACCAACAGACGAAGAAAAAATAGTAACAAGTTGCTCGACCTTCAGGTTGAAGAATTCACTCTCGAACTTGAGACAAGCTACCGACGCCTCAAGGCTTCTTGTGAGCAACAGGACGCCGAAAGGCAAAAGTTACTGTTGGAAATACGATCTTCAATGGCCTCGGTTAAAGGGTTATGCGCAGTAGCTTCTATGGAGATCAGCGAGGTAAACGTGAGAAATAAACTCTCACTTATAGAAGATGCTTCTGAGCATTGTTTCGACAATGTCCGTGAAAAAAGAAAGCCGTTATGAGATTTGCCTTCATTTTCGGTGTCGTGTGTTGCAGTTCAGCCTGCTATCATTCCTATTCCCAAGGTAAAATTGATTCGTTACATGAAACGTTGAAGGGCGCAAACCAAGACCGGAGGTATTCTGCTTTAGTTGGAATAGCCCGGTATTACGGAAACGAGATGGGGAAGTACGACTCTGCAGTGAAGTACCTGAGGGCCGCATACCAAATTGCAAAGCGCAAAGGGGATACGTTGAAAATTGCAGAGACAGGGCGGATGTTTAGCGCCGCATTTGATGGAGCCAATGAGGGTGACTCGGTGATTAAGATAGCCAACGAAGTCTTGCCATTGGCAAAAAAAAGTCACGCGTGGGAGATCTTGGCTAAATTGTACAACCAAATGGGCGTTATCTACACCTATTATGGACAATTCGATCGAGCCCTGGAATATCATTTAATGTCTTTGGAACTAAGAGAGAAGCTTGAGATGTCAGATGTAAATCTGATGCTTTCATTGAGCAATACTGGACTGGTGTACTACAAGCTTGGGGATAACAATAAAGCGATTGAATACTTCTTAAGAGCTTTGTCTAAAGGAAATATCAATGATCCGGATAACGTAGAAATGACCAATTACATCGTTCGCCTTAATCTTGCCACTGTTTATGCCGAGACTAAGAATTTTAAGGAAGCGAAGAAATACCTAGACCAAGTAACCAAGGATTACGAACGTGGCCACCGTGTCGATTGGCACACATTGCTCCTGCAGGTGGCTCAAGGGATTTATTATTACGATATCGATAGTTTGGCAACTGCAGCATCACATTTTCGTACGGGAATTGGAATAGCGTTGAGGACTAATAATGTTCGGTGCGCATACGATTGCTACGATTACCTTGCCAAAATCTATTTTAAGCAAGGCGCTGTTAAAAACGCCCTGGACGAATTAAGGAAGGCGGAGAATCTTACAAGAAAGGTCATGATCAAACAGGATATGCTTGATATTTATGAGCAATACATAAAGATATTCAAACATCAACACGAGATAACAAAACTAATTGAATACCAGCAAAAGTATATCAGCCTGAAAGACAGCATTTACAATGAGCAACTAACTGCGAATTTAATCCAACTCCATGCCGAGGCTACCGACCGTGAAATAAGCGCAAGGATTGAAGATCAGAAACAGTTGCTTGCCGCGGGAAAGTCAGTGGTTGATAAGCGAAGGATTGTTAACCTATTGATCGGATTGGCGGCGTCCATACTTCTGATCATTATATACCTACTCTTTAGAATGTATATATCAAGGCAACGTGTGGGGTATTTATTAAATAAGAAAATTATTGAGAGAACGAAGGAATTGACCAGCATGAACGAATCCTTCCAAACAATGCTCATTGAACAAACCGAGTCATTCACGGCCATGAGGAAAGACGTACGGTCTGCCACAGCGGAAATACGAGAAATTTGCGCAGGCGTATTGCAAGGAAGTGTTGATGCCACCTCAGCGATGTATTTCAAAAAAATTGACATCACAACATCCAAACTCTCCGAAGTTGTTAGCGGCAATTAAACCGTCCACCCGATCACGGTCACCGGGCCGGGAACAAAAATATTTGAGTGAGCTTTTTTGCCACAAAGGCACCAAGACACTAAGAAGCCACAATGGATTCTTTGCGAACTCATTGCGCCTTAGCGCCTTTGCGGTGAATAAGAATTTGAATAAGCTATCTAAGGAACACTAAGAGGTAATGCTTTCGCTATTCGCTTCCACGAACAAGATAATACGTCAACCCAAAATTAATCGTCGCGGGGCTGACGGAAATGCCGAAGGTCTTTTGAATGTTACTGTTGTACCAGGTGTCATCCTCGAGTTCGTATTTTCTTCGCTGGTAGCTCAGCGCGCCAATGGTGGATTCCAGGGCAAATCGTTTTCCTACAAAGTAAACGATCCCCGGCCGGATGGTGGCAGCAAAGGATTTGGTGGCCGAGTGCCCAGATTCCGTGAGGCCGGTATTTTCATTATGGTTTGAGTAATCGTTGTCACCGTCGCCAAAGAGCGCGGAGGCTTCCAGGAAGAACCCGGCTTTGCCTCCGAACATCTTATAGTATCGGGCATAAGGGCCGTAGTAAAGCGTCTTGCTTAGGCCGGCGTAGGTATATGCGTCCGCATTATTTTCCAATTTGGTTTTACTCCAACCTAATTTAGCACCCACGAGGAATTTTTCGCTGACAAACCATCCGGCCATCGGGACAACGGTGAAAGTCTTGTTCGATGCTTCACGCCTGTATAATCCATCGTACTCGATGTATTCGGTCTTCGGACTACTAAAGTTCAGGTCAAATCCAAATTGGGCAACGCCTTTTTGCAGCTGGCTGTAACCACTGGTCGCCGCACAAAGGGAAACCGTCAGGATAGAAACAACTGTTTTGAAATGTTTTGTGCACATGGTAGTGATTCAAATAGTTTAGACAACAGTTTTATTCAGCACTCTTTTTAATGAGGTAGTACTTCAACCCTAAATTGATGGTGGAGGGACTGATGGAAAATCCAAAGTTGGTGTATTCCGTGTCAGTCACGCTGTAGTAGTCATCGTCGAAGTTGTTCTCGACGTTTTCATATCCCAGGAAACCAATGGTGGATTCCAGCGCGATTCGCTTGCCCAGAAAGAAGACGATACCAGGTCTTATCCCCGCCTGGAAACTGGAGACGTCTGTTGTCACCGGGCGGTATTCGCCCAACCATGGATCATACGACAGCGTCGTCGATTCACCTTTGCCGAACATCACGCCGGCTTCAGCAAAAAAACCGAATTGTTCACCCAACATTTTATAATACCGGCAGAAGGGTCCGGCGGAAAGGTCCTTACGGTCGGTGTCGGACTCGAACACGCTGTTTGAACTGTAGTCTTTTCTTTTAGACCAGTCCATTTTCAAACCGATCATGAAATGCTCATTCAAAAAAATACCCGCTGTCGGGTAAAGTGAAAAGTCATAACCGTCGACGGCTCCGGGTGCAGCACTTCCGTCGGCATAGTAGTAGTCGGTGGAGGTGCGGGAGTAGTTAAAGTCGAAGCCAAAATAGCCAACGCCTCTTTGCAACTGACCATAACTCACGAAGGAAACAAAGCAAACAATGAAACTAAGGATCAATTTCTTACAACGCATAATGGTAGGTAATTAGATTATCGTGGTAAGATAATCGCGTGATTAATTCCCTACAACCTTTTGAAAGGATTTATGCGTGCAACAAAAGGAGATGAAGTTTAAATGCGAGCCTGGTAAGTATACAACTCAAAGTATCTTCCTTTCCTTTCGATCAGTTCTTCATGCTTGCCGCGCTCGGCGATCTCACCCTGTTCGATCACGAGAATTTGATCCGCCTGCCGGATGGTACTGAGACGGTGCGCGATAACGAACGTTGTCCGACCTTTCATCAGGCTCTTCAAACTTTCCTGGATGTACGATTCGCTCTCGGTGTCGAGGTTGGACGTTGCTTCATCAAGAATCAGGATGCGCGGATTGGCAAGAATCGCACGGGCTATGGCAACACGCTGGCGCTGTCCGCCGGAGAGTTTTACACCGCGTTCGCCGATCACAGTGTCCAATCCCAGTTCAAAGCGGTCAGTGAACTCGCTCACGTGCGCCGCCTTCACTGCCTTCAACAATTCCTCTTCGGATGAATTCGGACGCGGGAAGAGTATGTTCTCCCGAATGCTTCCTTCAAACAGGAAGTCATCCTGCAGGACCACGCCCAATTGCGAACGATAACTATTCAACGACACCGCCGACAAGTCAGTGCCGTCTACGGTGATAGTACCTTGTTTGGGATTGAGGAACGAAGCCGCCAATCCGGCGATCGTGGTTTTTCCAGAACCGGATGTACCCACCAACGCTGTCAATGTTCCGGCAGGAGAGGTGAAGCTGATGTTTTTCAACACAGGCTTTCCTTCTTCATATTCAAATGAAACATTTTTGAAGTCGATATGGCCATTGATCTCAGGAATCTTCACGGTGCGAACCGTTCCATCATCCTCTGGTTGAATGTTCAACAATTCTTCGGTGCGGTCAAGTCCGGCGAAGGCTTCGGTGAGCTGACTTCCGATGTTGCTCATCTGAACGATGGGCGCAATCATAAACACCATGAACATAGTGAATTTCAAAAAGTCGCCGGCGCTGAGGTTGAAGTATCCACTCAATCCCATGATGCCGACGCTCGCCAGGCCCACGAGGAAAGTTCCTGAGCTCGTCACAAACGCAGTCGATGTCAAGCTTTTCTTTACGTTTAGAAAAAGCTTTTCGACACCTTGTTCGAAGATCCTGATCTCTTGTGCTTCGGCATTGAATCCTTTGATCACGCGCACACCATTTAATGTTTCGGTCAAGCGTCCTGTGACGTCGGCCGTGATCTTTCCGCGCTCTCTGAAAATCGGGCGGATGATGCCAAACGCTTTCATGGTGATCGCCCCGAAAATGGACATCGGCAAAATAATGAACAACGTCATCAACGGATTGATGCTGATCAGGAATCCAACAGAGATAATGGCGGTAAGTATTCCACCCACCAATTGTACCAGTCCGGTTCCGACAAGATTTCGAACACCTTCCACATCGGTCATCACACGCGACACCAGTGCTCCCGACTTTTGATTGTCGAAGAAGCTGGTGGGCAGTCGAAGCAGATGTTTCTGAACTTTTGCTCTCAATACCGAAATCAGGTGCTGGGCTTCTACACTCAGCAGCTTGGTTAAAGTAAATGAGGTGACGGCTTGAATGAGGATTGCAAGGGTTACAATTCCCAACAAGGTGGGAAGTTCGTGAAGATCACCTTTTACCAGGATGTCATCCACGAAAGGTTTTGTGGCCCAGGGTGGCACGATCCCGGCGGCCCGGCTAATAATAATCAGAACAAGACCTATGGCTACCGATTTCCGGCGCGGCCAGATAATGGTCTTGAAAACATAGCCGATGGTTACTTTCGATTTGGACTTTGACTTGGACATGGTTAGGCTTTAAAAAAGTGCACGATATTAACACTGTCGCGTGCACGAAGATTTTAGTCTGTCCGACTTTATTTTTTTTCTGCTTCTACTCTTTCAAACCGTCATTCTGAGCGGCGAATGCGGGTGGGGGCGCGCGAGCGAAGAATCCCACCATAGGGAAAGGGGAAGCGAGGTGGACCGGAGATCCGTCAAGGAGATTCTTCGCTACCCACATCTTCCGCGCGTGCCTCGCTCAGAATGACGTTCTTTGAAAGGAGTAATCGGTTAGAAAGGAACCGATTACTGACCACCGATTACCGATTACGATTACTTCGCCTCGGAGAACTTCTCCACACTATTCTTAATCGCTGGCACCGTCTTCAGGTACTCGTAGATCGCGCCAAGGTCCTCGTCGGTCATCTGCGCGTACTGGGTCCAGGGCATGATCGTGTTGAACTGTCCGGCTTCGATGGCCGGAGGGACATAGGCCGAGTCTGCGTATGCTTTGAACCGCGCAAGGAAAGCTTCCTTCGTCCAGCTTCCAATTCCGGTTTCCGGATCGGGTGTGATGTTCGAAGAACGAAGCACGGATCCTTTCAGGAACTTGAATTCGCGTCCACCGCTGAAAGCAAGCTTGGGAATGATCTGTCCGCGTTCGACTTGCGTGTGACATTCAATACATCCGGAGGCGTTCACCATGTAGGCCCCATAAGCCAGCGTATCTGAAGGGTCGGGACGTTTTGTTGGTGTCCCTTTCGTGGGAATGGTATTCAGAATGAAGTTCATCGGGAAATCAGATACGGATGCCGTCACCTCGTTTTCGATTGGCTCCAGTGTGCGGAGGTATGCTATTATAGAGTAGATGTCTTCATCATCCATTTTGCCATAATAAGGGTAGGGCATCACCGGAAACATGGCGCGTCCTTCTTTGTTCACGCCTGAAGTGATCACGCGGTAAAGTTCTCCATCGGTGTACCGGCTGATACCGGCGGGAGTGATGTTTTTTGAGTAGTAGATTCCTGGAAAGCCGACGCCTTGATCAAATCGTTCGCCACCTTTCCCCAATGTTCCCGGTACAATGGGGCCGGAGAATTTGCCATAGTCGCGCGTAGAGTGGCAATCGACACAAACAGTCACCGAAGTGGCCAGGTACTTGCCGCGCGCGATTCTTTCCGGCGTTCTCTCGACGGTAAGATCGGGAGCGCCACCAACATTCGGTAGGGCCATCGATACATACGTGAGCAACAAGCCGACGCCGGCTACCACAACGAGTACAATGATGCCAACGACTTTGAAGAGTTTTTTCATGGGTCTTTGGTTTAGTTTAGGTTAAGGAATCCGTACAGGTAACATTATTTCATTACTACAAATTATCATTTTATATTGTAAACTTAATATTATCGTAACGCTGAATTAATCTTGTATTTCATGTTCCTGAAGGATGGTAAGAAGTTGTTGACGCTCATATGCCTGGCAGCCGTTGTTTTGTTTTTCCCTACCTGTTCCAAAGATGATGACCCCCAGGTCACGGCCGACGAAGGGGTATATATTAATGAGATCTATGCTTCCTCCGGCGAAGACTGGATGGAACTCTACAACACCACCGACGCCGCCATCGACCTGAGTGGGTACAAAGTTTACGATGATGAAACCAACAAATACGTTTTGCCGAATGGCACGTCCATAGGCGCCAAGGGGTTCCTGGTGTTGTTGTGTAATGACCTCGGCACTGGACTGAATACAAATTTCAAACTGAGCTCAGACGGCGAAACACTTTTTCTCGAAAACAAGAACGGTGAACTCCTCGATATGGTCGAGTATCCGGCGTTACAGGATGGTCAATCTTACGGAAGATTTGCTGATGGCACAGACAACTGGTTGATTTCCGGAAGTACTACACAAGGTGCCGCCAATGGAGACACCGGAGCACCAGCAATTTTGGACGTCACCCGCACGCCGTTGGTTCCGGACCTGGACGATAACGTCGTGGTGAAAGCGGAATTGGTGAGCGACATCGGCGTAGCGTCCGTGAAACTTTTTTACAGCGTTAACGGTGGCGCTTTTAATCAGGTAACTATGACTGCGGGTGGCGGCGGTTACAACGGAACCATTCCGGCGCTTAACGCGACTGGTAAAATTGATTACTATGTGCAAGTGACTAACACCACGTCACAATCTTCGACGGCTCCATTCGATGCGCCGGATGATACGTATTCCTATTTGCTGAACACCGATCCCCTTCCGCAGTTGGTGATCAACGAATTCCTTGCCTTTAATTCTTCCTGCTGCCCTGACAACTCCAGCGGTGCCGATGAGTTTGATGATTGGATCGAAATATACAATGCAGGTGCTACCGCCGTCGACATTGGAGGAATGTACGTCTCGGATAACAAAGCCAATCCGTTCAACAGCAAAATTCCCAAGACGAATGCTACGGCCACCACCATTCAACCCGGAGGTTTCCTGGTGGTTTGGGCCGACAACAGTAAGAGTCAGGGAGAACTCCACGTTGACTTCGCCCTGAGCAATGATGGGGAAGACGTTGGACTCTATTATATTGACGGACGAAAAATAGATGAGTATACGTTTGGTGCGCAAAGCGAGAATGTTTCGTGGGGAAGATCAACCAATGGGGGAGGAACCTGGAAATCTTTTGCCGCGCCAACGAAGGGAACATCCAATCAATAGATTCAAAAATTAGCAATACTTCATGTTCGAATTGTTTCCCGATGGCCCGGTGTATGAGTACCCCCAGCTCATCAACATCACATACTCTTTTCTCTGGGCTTTCCTGCTCTCCGCGATTGTGGCGATTACGCATAAGCTTACTTATACAGGCGATTACTATCCCAGGAATTTCTTTCAGTCATTAATATTGGGCGCCGTCGTTACCACGATGGTCATGATGGCGATCGGCGATAGCCTCGCCCGGGGCCTCGGTGTATTTGGCGCGATGGCGATCATCCGCTTCCGTACGCGCATCGACGATCCGCGCGATGTATTGTTCCTCTTTGCAGCGCTGAGCACAGGTCTTGCTATCGGTGTTTACGGATTTACCATTTCGTTTGTCGGCACAGTACTTTTCTGCGCCGTGGCTTTTTTACTTCACTACTCGCCGTTCAGAAGTTTTACGCCGCAACAGCATCTCTTCTTTACCTTGAAAGACTCGAAAGACCTGGATCAGGTGTTGAAAATTCTGGACGAGCATTGCAATGAACATCGACAGATGAGTGTGCTATTAAATAAAGAGAATGCCTATCGCTATGAATACGGCGTGTCGCTAAAGCAAGGCGTGGCAAAAAATAATTTAGTCGAGGCGCTGAGGGTAATTGAAGGCATTCATCAGATACGGCTTACCATCAATGAACTAGTCAACTTATAAACAAACGGCATGCGGTTTAACTGGTTTTACGTTTTCGTCTTTGCGCTGTTTGTCGCCATGATGGTGATTAGCTTCCGCTACTTTCGCGGATCGGGCCATTCTTCGGTTGGCGTGACGTATGCGAAGGAATACAAGATCAATGCCGAGAAGTCGGCGATCATCAGCACCATTCCTGTCGTTCCGGGACAGCAAGTAAAAGTAGGAGACCTGCTGGTTGAGCTCACGAGCCCGGAGTTGGAGATCGAGATTGAAAAAATGCAGAGCAAGATCAGTGCGGCGAGAGCAGAGCAGTTGGAGAAAGCCAAGCTTGCCCACTCTGAGGTCGCGCTTATCCGCGCGGAGCAGGGAATTGAAATCGAAGAAATCAACACCGACATCACGCAGGCGGAAGCTGAGCTGCAACTCAATCGTAAACTAACGAAGGAAGTAACGTCCGGTGCAGCAGAAACTGGCGATCACCCGCTGGAGAAGAAGATTCAGTCGCTGAAGCAGCAGCGCGCTAAACGCGAGGAAGCAGCGTCGATTCGAATCCAGGATATTCGACAGGAAAGCGAGACGGAACAACGCTTGCTGGAGAACCAGACAAAATTATTGGAGCGCGAGCTCGCCCTGATGCAGGATGAAAAGAGAAAGCTCAGCAAAGTAGCTACCAGCGATGGTGTGATTGAAAACGTCTACGTGAAGCAAAGTGAGCAGGTCGATGCTTACACGGCATTGCTGTCGGTCAATCCGGTTCATCCTACCTCTGTCGTGGGATACCTGGTAGGGAAGAAGCAAGAACTTCCCGTCGGTGCTGAGGTGTCCATTAAATCTTATGAGCATCCGCAGTTTGTTGTGGCGGGTAAGGTGATCGGCTACGGTTCAGTGGTTGAACTCCCGCAAATTCTTCAGAAGTCAACAGCGGTGAAGGCATTTGGTCGCGAGGTGTTTATCGAGATCGCGCCGCAGAATGGTTTTGCCGCCGGCGAAAAAGTACTCATCCGATGATCGCCAGGAGAATTGCGATTCTTTTCATCGCTGTGTTCATCAGCATTTCGGCATGGGCACAAATCAGTATCGGTGATTTTATTGGTTCCGCAGTCAACGACCCGGAAGTAAAAACCTTTGATCAGCAAGTAGTTTACCTGAAAGGCAAACCTTATCGACTGTCACCGCTCCAGAAAATGGAGTTCCGCTATCAGAACCGGGAGATCTCGCCCGACATGCAGCGCTTCGGACTGCGTTTCAATCCTGCCAACCCGTGGGAGGTAAGAAATAACAATCGCTATTTTCAGGAATATCAATCATCGCTATCACTCGAGAAAGAGATGGCGTTGAAGGAAGCGCTCACAGAACGCTACTATTTGATTATCGACTACCTCTACTATGCCGGATTAAAATCATTGGCAACGGAAAGCCATAAGTTGATCAGCGACCAGGTAAGCATCCTCGAGAAACAAACCGCCAGCAGCTTCTTCGACGCCGATGAATATGTAGAACTCAAAGTGGAGCAAACGGACAAAGCCGTGGCGTTGGAGGAAATCGAATTCGAGCTCCTCGACCTTCAACAGAAAATCGAACGTGTCGACGCGCAAGCTTTTCAAAAGACGATCGATTGGAAATGGGATGGTGTAATGTCTGTGGATCGGATCCGGTCCGTGGTGGATAGCCTGATGCTTGAAGCCGTGCGCTCATCCTACCTGGCGTATCAGCAACAAAAGATAAAATTGGCCAAAAGCGAATACGACCTGGAGAAGTCGAACATCAGCATCGGTTATTTGCAAACGCAGTTTGATAAGGAAGATGCGGATGAGAACCGAACCCCGATCAACATAGCGTTAGGTGTTACTATTCCGATCGTCAATCCCAACAAGGGAGATATGACCAAGAAAAAACTAGACGCCATCGAAGCTGAATTCGATTTGGAAGAGGCGCAGGTGGAAACGCAGGCGGATCAGACTGTCGGAAAAATGAAGCTCGACCAACTCATCGAGCGCCACCGCGCGTTAGAGGTTAAGGTAGCTGATTTCCAGAAAAGTGATTTGGGTCGTACGCTCAGTACGTTGAAGGGGGGAGATCCATTAATCCTCGTGCGGTTTGATCAAAGCCTCGTCAAGGTAAAAGTGTTGTTATTAAAGATGAAGCGCAACATCCTGTTGAGCTACATTGATTATCTCGCTTCCACAGACCGCCTGCAGCAGGAACCGCTTATCAATTTCTTTTCCCCTTCGCTGGAACAACTTTCGCATCCCTGAAAACTAAGGATCATTTAGTTGGCGGATAAGGGCATCTCTTTTATCTTGAGCCCTTCAACTCATTAATACTGACTATGAAATATTCTCTGACACTCGTCGCGGCCTTGGCGATGGGGTTGGCCGCCGAGGCACAAACCCAACTGAAGGTTGCGTATGAACAATTTACATTGCCGAATGGATTAACCGTTCTGCTCCACCAGGACAACACCATTCCCCGGGCCAGCGTGAACATCTGGTACCACGTGGGGTCCGGAAGTGAAAAACCCGGACGCACGGGCTTTGCGCATTTATTCGAACATATCCTGTTTGAAGGATCGCAGCACGTGCCCGAAGGAAAGTTCGATCAGTGGCTTGAAGCAGCTGGCGCAAACAACAACGGTTCCACCACCGAAGACCGCACGAATTATTATGAAGACATCCCGAGCAATGCGCTTGACCTGGCGCTGTTCCTGGAATCAGACCGGATGGGATATCTGATGGGCGCCATGTCCGAAGGTAAAGTAGATGGTCAGCGTGACGTCGTGAAGAACGAGCGCCGCCAGTCTTATGAAAATCGTCCTTATGGAAAAGCCAATCTGGAGTTTCCCGCATTGTTGTATCCGAAGGATCATCCTTATTCATGGACCGTTATTGGTTCGATGGAGGATCTGTCGGCGGCCAGCTATCAGGATGTAGTGGATTTCTTTACTACTTATTATTCACCCGGTAACGCCGCCCTTTCCATTGCTGGCGATATCGACTTGAAAGAAACCAGAAAGGCTGTTGAGAAATGGTTCAGCGATGTGCCTGCGGGCAAGCCGGTTCCGCCGGTCAATCCCCCAGCAGCGAAGTTGACGGAAGAGAAGCGTGTGGTACTCGAAGACAAAGTGCAATTGCCACGGTTGATGATGGCGTGGCTTACGCCGGCCAATTTCCACCCGGGGAATGCGGAAGTCGATATTCTCGCCAGCGTGTTAACCAATGGAAAGAATTCGCGACTGTATAAGCGGCTCGTATATGAGTTGGAAATTGCGCAGAATGTATTTGCTTATCAGGATTCAAAAAAGTTTGCGTCGGAAATATACATCGTCGCCACGGCGCGGCAGGGCGTGACCCTCACGCAGTTGGAGACCGCCATACAGGAGGAAATCAACAAGCTTAAGAACGAAGCGCCGACAGATCGCGAGCTTCAGCGCGTCGTAAATCAAATCGAGTCTTCGTTCCTCGGTCAGATTGAAAGCGCCGGCGGTTTTAGTGGCAAGGCGAATGCGTTGAATCAATATCTGTACTACACGGGGAACCCGGATTACTTTAACGAAGACCTGCAGCGGTTTAAGGCGGTAAGCCCATCGGATATTTCTACAGCGGCACGCCAATATCTTCCCGACAATGCACGCATTGTGATGAGTATCGTACCCGAAGGGAAAACTGAACTGGCTGCAAAAAAGTAAACTGAACCGAACATGAAACGCATTATAATCTTATCACTCGTTATACTGAGCGCTGGAAACTTGTTTGCACAGAAGCCGGATCGCTCAACACCGCCCGCCCTTACAGCGGCAAAAAATCTTCAGCTTCCCGTCATTCAGCGATTCGCATTGTCGAATGGGCTTTCGGTCGTGCTGATGGAAAAACACAACCTGCCATTAGTGCAGGTGAACCTTGTCATCGAAACGGGTGGTTACGACGATCCGGCCGGTAAGGAAGGTCTGAGTAATTTCGCGATGGATCTTCTTGATGAAGGAACACAGAGTTACTCTTCACTCCAACTGGCAGATGAAATTGAATACCTCGGTGCCAACATCACCACTTATGCCGGTAGCTTTTCATCGGGCATCAATTGTTCTGCCCCCGTTGCCCGTCTCGACGGCGCTCTGAATTTGATGACGGAGATTGCGCTGCGTCCGACATTTCCTGAAAATGAAATCGAGCGTATCCGTAAGCTCCGCCTGAACGGTTTGCTGTCGAACTACGATGAGCCCAACGTTATTGCACGTCGTGCATTTGATAAACTGATGTTTGGACCATCGCTGCCCTACGGACGTTTCGTCAATGAGAGCAGCATAAAATCATATACCAAGAGTGATCTTGCTGCCTATCACAAGGCCACCTTCGTAACGGGCGGAAGTACTTTGATCATTGTAGGCGACGTTGCCGCCGCCACACTGAAGCCTATGTTGGAAAAGCATTTCAGCGCCTACCCACAAGGACAAAATGTTAAGCCAGCGAAACCGACTGCTTCACAAGTAAAGGGCAGAGCGATCTACATTGTTGACAAGCCGGGATCAGCTCAATCGGTGATTCGCATTGGAAAGCTTGGCGTAGCCCGCTCAACACCCGACTACGATAACATCGTGGTGATGAACACCATCCTGGGTGGGTCTTTTGCTTCGCGTTTGAATACAAATTTACGCGAGACGCATGGCTATACTTATGGCGCAGGTTCAGGGTTTAGTTTCTGGAACGTGCCCGGTCCATTTGCCGCAAACTCGTCGGTTCAGACGGACGTCACCGGACCGGCCCTCGGCGAATTCTTCAATGAGTTCAAAGCTATACGAAACCCAATTCCAGATGGCGACATCACCCGCGGGAAGAACTACGAAGCGCTGGGCTATGCCGGGAACTTTGAAACCAACGCCGACATCGCGGCTGCCCTTGCTGAGATGGTGTTGTACCGGTTGCCAGATACTTATTTCAATACCTATGTCGGAAAGGTGCTGGCCGTTAATAAAAAAGGAGTGGAGGCCGCTGCAAAGAAATACGTTACGCCCGATAACATGCTCATCGTTATTGTCGGCGATCGTGAAAAGATCGAAGCCGGCGTAAAGAAACTGAACCTGGGCAAGATCACGGTCATGTCGATCGAGGATGTGCTGGGGAAGAAGCCGCAGCTTTAAATGTTACCAGTTGCCAGTCGCCGGTTGCCGGCGGCTGGCGATTCTGATGAAATGAAGGCGAGAAAAATACGGACACTGCTTTGCTTGCTAGGTGCGACTGTTTTGGGTGTGCTCACCGTTTACTTTGAGATCATACCCGGAGTTTTAGTGCCATTAATGTTTGGACTCGCTGTGAATTTCAGCAATGATGACCTCATGAAATTCAAATTCAGCGAAATAATAATCCCCGTGGCCTTCATAGCAATTTTTCTTTTCGGAACTGTTCCATTTTACATGCTGGGCGGATTCTTGTTCGGGAACGATTTTCTCGCAGCTGTTTTGGGGGCGATGGGGAGTTTTCTTTTAGTTTGTCTAACATTACGAATCTCATTAAACGACGTTCAGTTTAAATTCCGACAAATCATTCTCCTCGTTCTCTTGTCGTTTGCCGCCATTTATTTGCACGCGCAGTTTACTGGGCAATCAATTACGAACTATGGAGAGGGCATTTCGACAGGCATGGCGACTAGGGTGATTATTTATCAGTCGTTTATGATATTGATAATATTATCCATGATCACCGATAAAAATGGCAACAGGAAAGTGTCATGATAGAAGGCAGAGTCTCAAGGGATGCCAGTCGCCGGTTGCCGGCATCGTTGGTTCACGGCAAGCATTTTGCGGGATTCTTATGTAAAAAAGAGTTATGGAACAGTCTCATCAGAATATCATCAACAAATACTTTGACTATTACGCCAAAAAAGATCTGGAAGGAATTAAAAAAGTAATGGCCGAAAATGTTACCTGGTACTTTTTGGGTCAACATCCGTTGGCCGGGGTAAAAAATGGTATCAAGGAAGTCGTGGAATTTTTTGATCAGGTGGGCAAAATAATGCAAGACTCAAACCCCACTATTGAAAAGTTGATTGTTTCGGAAAATGATAAGTATCTCGTCGAGTGTATTCATTCCAGGACAAACCGAACGGACAATAACAACCTGGAGCATTATGCTTGCGTGCTTTGGACGATCGAAGGTGGAAAAATCATTGAAGGAAGACACTTCTTTTCCGACCAACAGGCGATAAACAAATATTTCGGGGCACTGGCGGCTTAAGGTGCAGCAATGTCGCAATGACATTGGCTCATCTAGAATTAGTGACTACCGATGTTGCGCATATTGAAAAGCCTTCACGGAAGCGTGGAGGCTTTTCTGTTCTTGCATCGAAAGGGGACCAGCCGTCGACGCATGAATCGCTTCTTGCAATTGACCGGAAGTACGAATACCTACTACTGCGCTTGTGATGGCAGGATGACTGAGTGCGTACCGGATAGCAATGTCAGAACTTGTTCGGTTGGAGGACGTCAAGGATTCAACTGCAATTCTCGCATTCGTCACTTCGTTTGTCGAATGATTCAGGTAGGTATCGGCAGACTTGTTGATCAGCAATCCACCGGCGAGAGACCCTCGCGCCAACATCCCGATATTATTTTGTTGAAGAAGTTCCAGGCATTCTTCTTCGGGTCGGCGGTCGAGCAAACTGTACTGCATCATCACGCTGACCATCTTTGAACGCTTTACATATTCACGGATAACATTCGGACGAATGGAGGAGATGCCGTAGTAACGGATCTTCCCTTGATGTTTTAGTAACTCAAATGCTTCAATCGTCTCGTCAATCGGATCGTCGATGGTGCCGCCGTGAAGTTGATACAGATCGATGTGATCGCGTTGTAAGCGCTTTAGACTTTTTTCAACTGCCTGAAGAATGTATGCCTTTGTAGGATTCCAATCCCAGCCACTGCCATCACTTCGCATTTGGTTGCCTACTTTTGTGGCGATGATTACGTCCTTTCCAATTTCCTTAAAGGCGCGTCCAACGGTTTCTTCGTTGAAGCCATTTTGATAGAGATCAGCTGTATCGAAATAGTTTATGCCCTGATCGAATGCTGAATGTAACAGTCGCGCGTTCTGCTGATGGTCATTACCCAACGACATGCAGCCGAAACTGATTTCGCTCACGGAGAGCGACGACGAACCTGGAATTTTGTACTGCATGCTGAATGGTTACCAGTTGCCAGTTTCCGGTTACCGGTCCGCACCGTTTCGGACTGGTGACCGGAAACTGGCAACCGGCAACAAACTTTACTTCTCCAACTTTTTTAATTCTGTCGAAATGTAATCTTTCGACAACCACTTTCCATTAAGCATAACACCTTCAATCTTTGTTGTGTTCTTGATGTCCGCTAAGGGATTTCCGTTGAGTAGAACGAGGTCCGCAATACCACCGACTTTAATGGTGCCAGCATCAGCCTGCTGGAGGTATTTGGCGACATTGACTGTGCCCGCTTGCAACGCCTGGTAGGGTGTTAGTCCACTGGCGACAAGGTATTGTAGTTCATTGTGTGTCGAGAATCCTGGAACATTGAATACTTGTGGTGCATCGCATCCCAGGAGGAGGCCAACGCCATTTTGCTGACAAGCCAATATTAATCTTCGTCTGAGCTTAACAAAGTTTTCGGCCTTTGCAGCATCGTACTTTTCATTTGCCTTCAGATTGTTTTTGCTTTGGATCCACTGATTCACCGTTTCCGGTTTCATATATTTTGCATGGGGATCCGCGCGAAAACTTTCCGCTTCAAATCCCGGCGCGAACCAGCGCTCCGCCAGCGACTGTGTAGGAACTACCCAAATGCCTTTGGCTTTCAATTCGCTCATCAGTTTTGGAATTTGTGATACATCGGCCTGATCTGCGATGAACAAAGCGAAGGGTCCGGTCATCTGATCGTTCATGGCTTCGATACCCGGCACCAGGCCTTCAACAAATCCGTCGAGGTGATCGATCGAGGAATAGCCCGATTCAATGGCGTGCCATACCCCCACGTTAAACGACACGTGACCGACAAATGGAATTCCCACTTCATGCGCTGTCCTGGCAATCGCATCAAATTTCTCGCGGGTCAAACCGGGGTGGAGTTTGAGGTAATCGTATCCAGCTTCTTTTTGTTTCCGAACCATTTCTGCTCCGGCTTCCGCGGAGGTTACGCTGATACCATTGAAGGAAGGACCAGTAGTATAAAAGTGCGGCCCGAGAATTTCTCCTGATTGAATCTTGCTTCGAAGTTCCAGGTGCTTTGGATGTCCCAACATTCCACGGATCGTGGTAATCCCATTAGCCGCAAACAAAGTAAGAACCTCTTGCATGGGAGCGAGGTCATCAATCGGCGGAACGTGCGCGTGCATTTCGGCGAGACCTGGGATCAGGTACTTTCCCTTGCCGTCGATGATCGTTGCTTTCACGCTATACTTGCCCTTTCCAACGACGGTGATCTTTCCATCCTTGACGACAACGGTTTGATCCTCCAGTATTCGCTCGGAGTCCATGGGAACGACATTCACATGTTGAATGACAATTTCCTTTTGACGCGAGTCGGGAATAGTTTGACCAAGCGAAACAAATACCACGAAAGACGTTACAATGGACAACAGCAGTTTCACAGCGGTGAGGGTTAATGCCTGAAGATAATTCAAACCACTTTAACTGGTGGCGAAATAAATTTCATGCTGTTATTTCCTGCGCTGAGTGGATGCAAGAAAGGAAGACCGGCTACAACACCGCCAAAACATCGGGTCCGATCCGTGCTGGTCGCATCGATGCCGCATCGAGCATGCACCAGATGGTTTTAGTTTCCGCCACAACCTTTTGATCGGCCGCACGAACAAGTTTCACAAAACGCTCGAAGCGTGCACCGTTAGCCTCACCGACCCAAGTGGTGCCGATCAACTCATCGTTGTGGAAAGCCGGACTTCGATAATCGATTTCATGACGAAGCACGACCCAGGCATACTTACTTTTTAATTCCGGCGATGCTACTGTATCCCAATGCGCCGCAGCAACTTCCTGGATGTACCGTACATACACGACGTTGTTGACGTGACCAAGCTCGTCGATGTCGTCGGCTTGAACCATTAATCTATGTTCGAAAGTAGCGGCCATGGGGTCAAATTACGAATTCCGAATGGGGAATACAGAATACAGGAGTCAGAAGTCAGAACGTTCACAGTTCATAGTTCACGGTTCACTGTTTACGGTCGTGTACCTTACTGTGAACTGTGATCTGTGAACAGATTGAAACAAAAAGGGCCACCTTTTCAGGCAGCCTCATTTGATTAATAATGTCGGTAGTTATTTCAACGACTTGAGCAGCGTTTCATTCATTACTTGATAGTCGCGGTTTTCGGCTTCTTTTGATTTCGCCAAGGATGCGTTGGCAGTTGCTTCCGCGCCCTTCTTATCACCGAGTGCTTTTTGGATTTTGGCTTTCTGGTGAAGTACCCAGTACGGGCTGTTCATTCCTTCTGCCGCGAGGTTGATCCAAGTCAAAGCCTGGTTGAGGTCTTTGCCATTTTCGAGGTAGTACACGGCAGCCTGGAAGTAATCATAAGGTGCAACTTTGGTGTTGTCTTCGATTGACTTCATCACCTTCGCGTCATAATCGGTTGTCACGGTGAACTTCACCGAAGTGTTTTCCCAGGCAAGTTGAACTTTCGCGTTCTTGCTGTCGTCAGAGATATCGCCGACGTTTATGGTGAACGTCTCTACTTTTTCAGTGAGTTTTTCCGGCTTCACTTTGAAGAGCGCGGCGTCTTTGGTTTTGTCGTACTTCTGGGTATTGCCGCCGAGGCTCACATCTTTGTTTAGTGCTACAGTCCATTCCGTTGCACCTGGCCAGGAGAGCATCAGGTACTCACCCTTGGGAACATCGATACCTTCCACTTTCACGTTGTCGGAAAAAGAGATGATCGTTCCGCTATTGGCACCCGTTCTCCAGATCGCTCCGTAAGGGAGGAGTACGGTGGATTCTGTTCCAAAAATTTTGCGTCCCTTGGCGCGGGGGCGGGAATAGTTAACTTTTATTTCGGTTAGTCCAACAGTCGCGGAGACTGAACCTGCAGGACTCGCTGCCGGGATCTGAACTTGCGCCTCCAGGACCAGGCAGGTGAAAACGGAAAGAAGCAGGGCTACTGATTTTTTCATGGTGGATTATTTTTTGTTTGATTTGAATTTCAGCGTGGCGAATATAGCCATTAGGTTCATACCAAAAATTATCGGTTGATGAAGTTGCCGGAATCCTTTTACCAGCGGAAAAATGTCGTGAAGATTGCCAGTGACTTACTGGGCAAAGTACTTTTTACTTGCGTTGACGGTCAGATTACTTCCGGTAAGATTGTAGAAACGGAAGCCTATTCCTGGACCGAGCGCGGCTGTCATGCTTTCGGCGGTCGGAAGACGAACCGCAACGCCGTGATGTTTGAAAAAGGCGGGTACACTTATGTGTACTTGTGCTATGGCATCCACCACCTCTTTAATATAGTGACGAACCGGACGGGTACAGCCGATGCGGTGCTGATTCGGGGCATTGAGCCCATGGAAGGCCTCCAGATTATGGAAGAAAGACGCGGTTTAACAGGCCGTTCCATACACTTGACGTCTGGTCCCGGCAAATTGACCCAAGCCTTGGGCATTGACAGAAAGTTGAATGGAAAGTTTTTGACAGATAGCGAAGTTTGGGTAGAGGATCTTGGGGTTAAAATACCCGCCCGGCAAATTGTCGCTTCCGAAAGGATTGGAATCGATTATGCCGGTGAAGATGCCCGATTACCCTGGCGGTTTCACATTCGTGATAATCCTTGGGTAAGCAATGGTTGAAAGGTGACTTTGATGGTTTAAGTGTATTTTACTGAATTACTGTTGACCCTATCATGAGAATTTTTAGTTCTGTCCTGTTCATTTTTTTGTGTTGGCTGGCACCAGCTCAACCCCTGAACAGTCTTTCCTTTTCAATCGTCAATACGGCGTATGATGAATTGAATCCAGTGCTTAGCCCGGATGGGCAAACGCTGTACATGACCATCGCCAACCACCCATTGAACGTGGGCGGAAAGCGTGATCCGGGCGACATCTGGGTCTCACAACTGAGCGCCAACCTTCAATGGTCGGAGCCCGTGCACGGCGGCCCGACGTTAAACCATCCCGGTTTTAATGGCGTCGCAGGATTTTCCGCCGATGGTCAGGACATGTTCTTGCTCAGTCACTACAACGGACAAGAAACTCCCCGCACACAAGGCATTGCCGTTACGCATCGCAATGGCGCTGGCTGGTCAAAGCCTGAGAACATTTCGATACCATACTTTCAAAACAAGTCGGGCATACTCTCGGGATATGTTGAGCCTAATCAGAAATTCTTTGTCTTTTCTGCGGAAACGTATGGAACGAGAGGCGTGGACGATATCTATGTTTCGATCCGCAAGGAAGACGGCAAGTGGAGCGAGCCGAAAAATCTGGGATCAACGATCAACACACAGTTTCAGGAATTGTCTCCATCCATCAGCGTCGATGGAAAGACGTTGTACTTTTCAAGCAATGGCAAAAAAGGTTTTGGAAGCTTCGATGTTTACTCCGCCACACGCTTAGACGACAGTTGGACAAACTGGTCTGATCCTGTTAATCTTGGTCAGGCCGTGAACTCCGATGGACGCGAACTGTTTTATAAAGACTATAACGGAAAAGGGTTCTCACTTTTTACCAGCACAAAAAACAGCGACGGTTATGGCGACATCAAACTGTACCAGACGGGAACACCTTCGCTGCCGCCGGATTCGGTTGTGCAGGAAGTTACGTCCATCGTTCAGGCGACGCCTGATGATGGTAAGATAAGAGTGTATGGAAAGGTGTCGAACGCGAAGACCGGCGAAGCGATTATCGCAAAAATTACGTTTAGCAACGCGGAAGTGAACCTTCCGGCCAACGCGAACAACGGCGCCGGGTTCGATGTGCGTATGCCGGTGGAGAAACATTACGCTGTGAAAATTGAGGCGCCTGGATATGTGAGCGCGTTCGAGAAGCTGGAAACCAGCGCGCCCGATATGAAAGCGTTGGAGGTCAATTTCAAACTTCAACCCGTCGAAATAGGTACGACGGTTAATCTGAAGAATGTACTGTTCGAACAAGGCAAGACCATTCTCCTGACAGAATCCTTCGAAGAGTTGGATGTGGTAGTATCTTTTCTGAAAACCAATCCAAGCGTTAAGATTGACTTGGCTGGCCACACCGACAATCGCGGAATTCCTTCCCAGAATTTAAAATTATCGCAGGCGCGTGTCGATAAGGTAAAAGGATACCTTGTCGATAAAGGTATCGATCGGAAACGCATTAACGGAAAAGGATACGGAAGCGCTATGCCGATTGCCAGCAACGAATCGGAAGAGACTCGTCAGCTCAATAGAAGGGTAGAGTTCACGATCAAGAAGCTTTAATAATTTCGAGTTACGGGTTTCGCATTTCGAATTCAATCCGGAATTCGAAACCCGAAATTCGAAATTAATTAATACCCATCTGCTTTGTCGTCGCCCCGGGGATCTGCACCACCTTCCAATCTTCCATCGGGAAGAACCAGGATCGCATCGACTTGTCCGATAGGGCCGCGCGGCTCGACGGTGTGGCCTAGTTTCAGCAATGCTTTTTTGGTGTGCTCGTCGATCGCATCTTCTTCAGCAAAAATTTTATCCGGCAGCCACTGGCTGTGAACGCGTCCGGCGCGAACAGCTTCCTGCATCGACATGGAATGTTCCGTGACATTCAGAATGGTTTGAAAGACTGACGTAATGATCGTCGTTCCGCCCGGCGTGCCCACAACCATAAAAAGTTTTCCATCTCGTTCGAGTATCGCGGGCGTCATCGAGCTGAGCATTCGCTTACCGGGTTCGATCTTGTTGGCTTCTCCGCCAATGGCGCCGTACATATTTGGAGATCCGGGTTTGGTGCTGAAGTCATCCATCTCATCATTGAGCAAGAAGCCTGATCCCGCTACGATTACATGGGATCCATAGCTGTCGTTTAAAGTTGTCGTAACAGAAACGGCGTTTCCTTTGGAGTCCACTACGGATAGGTGTGTAGTCTGTTCCGATTCCACTTTTTCAAATTTTCCTTCCTGAACGGTAATGCTGGGTGTCGCCTGCTCCGGATCGTAGCTGCTCATGCGGCCTTTTATGTAGAGATCGTCGGTGAGTTCTGCTACCGGAACGGTGACAAAATCCGGATCGCCCAGATAAAATGATCGATCAGCGTAAACGCGTCGTTCAGCTTCGGTCATCAAATGAATAGTCGCAGTGGTGTTGTGACCCCACTGCGCGAGTGGGTACGGCTCAACAGACTTCAGCAACTGAATCAATGCAATGCCGCCACTGGAAGGAGGGGCCATGGAGATAATCTTATACTCTTTGTACTTGCCCACGATGGGTTCGCGCCAGAGGGCCTGGTATGCTTTCAGATCTTCGTGCGTGATGAGTCCATGACCACGTTCCATCTCCGCGACGATATCATCGGCAGTCTTGCCTTGATAAAATCCGTCGGCACCATGATCCCGGATTCGTTCGAGCGTATGACCGAGGTCTGTGAATTTTATTGAATCGCCTGGTTTCCATTCTTCGCGAATCAGAAATTCAGGTTGGATTGAGTTGTACTTTTTTAAATCTTCCTGGATGCCGTTCAAGCCTTCTGCTTCGCGCTTGGTAAGCGTAAATCCATGCAAGGCCAGATCGACAGCAGGTTGTACGAGGTCTTTCCAGGGAAGTCTGCCCAGCTTGCGATGAGCTTCGACCAACCCGGCCACTGTGCCAGGAACACCGGATGATAAAGTACCGCGTTCACTCAATCCTGGAATCAACTCGCCGGTCTCGCCGATGTACATGTTCGTGCTTCCGGCAGCTGGCGCTTTTTCGCGATAGTCCAGGGAATGGACCTGTCCATCCTTCATCCGGACAACCATAAATCCGCCTCCTCCGATGTTTCCGGCCGAAGGGTAAACCACGGCCAGGGCAAACTGTGTGGCGATGGCTGCGTCGATGGCGTTGCCGCCTTTTTCCAGAATATCGCGGCCGGCCCGCGAGGCCAGGGCATGGGCCGAAACCACCATGGCCGAATCAGTGACCAACCCAATAATCCGTTCTTGTTTTTCATGGCGCTGACAGGCAACTACGGTTATGACAAGTAAAAGCAGAATTAGTCGGTTCGTCATGAAGGATATTGGTTTAGTCGGGTTAAAAGTATTAATTCCCGTGTTGTTTAGAAAGGTATTTTAGGTTTTGGGAGAACACAGCCTCAACGTTAAAGTCAACATTCATGAGCCTTAGAAAAGAGAAAGCTGCACGCCTGAAGGTGCACATTCTGGACTCGACATTAAAGCTGATCGGCAAGAAATCTTTTGAGGATTTATACGTAGAAGGAATCTGCGAAAAAGTTAAGATCTCAAAGGTAACGCTGTTCAAATATTTCCCCCAAAAGGAAGACATCTTATTATACTACTTCCGGGTGTGGTGCCTGAACCGCTCTGTGGAGTTGACGCAAAAACCCCGTGAAGGCCTGCATGGTATCTACTACCTGGCCGACAAGTTGGCCGATGACTTTGACGAAAGACCTGGAATCATACTCAGCCTGGTCGCTTACTTGTCGGACTTTAAGCGATCGCCAAAACCATTTCCGCTGAAACCGGAAGAGAAGAAACTTTTGTATCCTACAACGGAAAACATCAGCAGCATTGAGATACTGTCGTTGGACCAGATGCTGGAGAAGTTTGTGCTGGAAGCCATCTTCAAGAAGGAGATCACCAAGACGATAGCCACACGCGACGTAACGAATTTGTTTACCGCTATTTTGCTGGGTCAAATCATCACCGCGCACATCAATCACATTCCACAACAGAGCCCACTAAGAATATTCTTCAGACGAAACATCGACATGGTTGTCAAAGGACTTCAGTAATTGGTCCATGCAAATGAGATTCCGGCTGACCACCGATTACCGAATACTGATTACCGACAAATCGTACTTCGTAAATCGTACATCTACTTCTATCTCATCTTCACCAACTTCACCCGCTTGGTTCTCTTGTCTTTCTTCCGGTCATACCACCGGTGATGATACTTCGGTTTTACAACGGTTGCTCCGCCAGATTTTTTACTGCAGGCGGGCAGGAGAAGGCATATCAAAAGGAGGTACGTGACTATTCTTCTCATGTCTTATGAAACGCTAAAAAAAGCAATTTTAAGATACCCCCATAATCATGGCGTTAAGAAAACGCGGTTAGCTGTCTCTAAAGCGGTGGATTTCAAGTAAATTAGAGGTATTCTACCTTCTTAAGATTACCTCTCTATGAAAAAGACTCACTGCTTTGGTTTGGCTTTGGTGATGCTTTCATTCCACCTGTTGGCGCAAGATGAAGGCTCGATTGTCAAAAAGGAACGCGTTACACTCAGTAAGAGTATTTACTTTGGTGGCGGCCCCTCGTTTACGCTGGGCAAAAATATCGGCGATTATAGCACGGGTTTGAATTTTGAAGCGGGCTTCATGACACGTCCCAATCGCGTGTTCTCCATTGGCCCATCCTTCTCCTATATCAGTTTCAAGTATGATCCGGAGGAAACTGGATTTAACAACATTTTCATCGGCGGGCCTTACCAGGACATGTATGGTTACTATTTCTACGAGGGCCTTTATTTTAATCTCAGTGGCGGCGATTTGAGTTTGATCTCAGCAGCCTGTAACCTGAAGCTAAACCTGATACCGATTAGCGATAACACAAAGGTGTCAATCTATGCATTCGCAAAGCCGTTCGTTACCTATGCCATGCGGACGGAAGTGAAGGGCACTGGCGTTTACATGGTCAACTATGGCGACGTATATGATGTGCAGGACTGGGAAAATTATGACGAGTTCGTCTGGGAAGCCGGCGAAGAAAACTATGGGTATACCACCTCGGATAATTTGAAGGAACAAAGCAAAGTAACCGGCGGAATTTTCATTGGCCCCGGCATCGAATTTATGCCTGCCAACAAACTTTCCTTTTATTTTCAGGTAGCGATCGGTTACACTTTCCCTGTATCCTATATTAGTACACAGGCCTACAAAAACGATGAAGGCGAACTGGGAAACGACCTGGATGTCTTCCTCGAGGACATAGAAGAATATCCCATGCACGAGGAAGGATTCCCTTCGGTAAACCTGCAGTTTGGATTATCGTTTAACTTCTAAAACCTCTCTAACCCGTGATCGGAAAGACCTTTTTATTTGCGGTTTTATTGTTGCTGAGTTCTATTTTTTGTTCAGCGCAGTTCAAGCTTTATGAGAAAGGTCACGACTACTACTCCGCGGGCAAGTACAACGACGCCATAACTTCCTTCACAGAATTTCTTTCGAAACCCACGCGCGATAAGTCACTCGATGCTGAAGTGCACTATCTGGTGGCCTTGTCTTATTTCAAAACGAATGTATTCGACCATGCGGTGAGCGAATTTGAAGAGGCGCTCTTATCAAATCATCCGAATGCCGGCAACATTAATTGGTTCAAAGCCAAATGCCACGAAAAGCTTTTACAAAACAACGAAGCCATTCAATCGTATACCAACGCCATACGGCTTCTTGACAGCGACAAGACTGCGAAGTCTAAACTCTATTATGAACGCGGAATGCTGTATTCAAAAACCGGAGATGCATCGAAAGCGCGCGCTGACTTTCAAGCCGGCCTCGCTGCCGTTCCGAATCAGGCCGATTTAACGCGCGAACTCGCAAAAATTGAAAAGCAACCTGGCGCTAATACACAGGGAAAGACGACGGAACCCGTACAAACTGCCGATACCAAGAAAACGGATCTCGCCTCAACGACACCCAACAATGCGCAGAATAATAATCCGACGGGTTCTAATTCCACTGGTACGGAGAAGAAAAGCATTTTTAAAAAGAAAGGAACCGATGGCAATGCTGCCGTTCCCACAGCAGTAGTTCTCGGGAAGGATAATAATTCCTCCAAGACGGATCAAGCGGTAACGCAACCGGTCGACACGAAACCGGCTCAGCCTACGCTGGCCGATATGTACGCGGATGAGAAGCGATATGCGCTCGTCATCGGTAATTCAAGTTATCCAAAGGCCATTGGTGTTCTGAAGAATCCAGTGAACGACGCAACAGACTTCGCCAAAGAATTGCAGAACTCAAACTTTGATGTTCAACTATTGACGAACGCCACCTATGGACAGATGCGCGCCGCCATGCTGAAGTTCAAAGAAAAAATCGATGCGGGCGACCGCGATAAAACCGTTTCGCTCTTTTACTTCGCCGGCCATGGACTACAACACGATGATGAAAATTACCTCGTGCCCGTCGATGCCATGATCGAGTATGAAGACGACATTGCGCGTTACTGCTTCGGTACCCAAAAGATGGTGCTCGCCAACATGGAGCGATCCAACTCAAGGATGAACATTGTGATACTCGACGCGTGTCGTAACAATCCCTTCCCGGCGCTAACGCGATCAACCGGACAGCAAGGGTTAGGGGAGATGCGAAGAGCACGCGGTTCTTTCATCGCCTATGCAACGGCCCCCGGGTCCGTAGCGTCCGATGGCAGTGGTCGAAATGGACTGTATACGCAGGAATTATTAAAGGCGATGAAAAAGCCAGGCCTCACCATTGAGCAAGTATTCAAAGAAGTGAGAGCCAACGTCCTGAGGCTTTCCGGAGATAAGCAAAATACATGGGATAGCTCCAACATTGTCGGGGAGTTTTATTTCAAATTCCAATAGTTGAGCGGAACGCGCATCCAATTCTTATTGTTGATTTTTTGAAGAGTGAGTTTTCATTCATCACTAAACGATTGCTCCATGAAAAATTATGACACGCTCGTCAACGCCATTCAGGATTTGAAATTCAAAGGGTACAACCAGGACTTTAACCTTCACCCGGAATGGATCGAATGCCCGCCGTTGAATCTGAAGTTCAACCACGATGAGTTTCATGTCGATCAGATCCACCGATTCGAAGGAATGACCAACCCTGACGACAGCGCAGTACTGTACGCGATATCGTCAACTTCGGGTGTGAAGGGTTTGCTAGTCGATGCCTATGGGGTTTATGCTGAGTCGATTAGTCCGGCGATCATCAAGAAGCTGCGGATCGACCGGAACAGCTACCACTAACTTTTTTTCGGGCAAACTTTGGAGAAATTACAGTCAACACTATCTTTGCACTCCATTTTAGCGTACGGAAGGGGGAATTCCCCTGATTTGGTCGCTAAGGTGGTGTAGAGGTCCGGTAGTTCAGCTGGTTAGAATGTCCCGACTCCGTCGGGAAGGTCGCGAAGAGGGGGCTGAATTGAGGTTGTTGAAATGATTAAGTTAAAATATTAGGTCCGGTAGTTCAGCTGGTTAGAATGCCTGCCTGTCACGCAGGAGGTCGCGGGTTCGAGTCCCGTCCGGACCGCAGATAAAGCCTTGATTCGCTAAGAATTGAGGCTTTTTTGTTTGGTGGTCAAGGTATAGGTCAAGATTTAGCAGTTGCTCGCGAACCAATTATTAATAACTTTGTTTGTGATGTTAGTTAAGTCACCGTTATCCTAAATGCCTGGAGAACTGCAAATTAAGTGGCCTAAGAGCCAGGCAGCAGCTGCCACGCTAAGAGATCGTGGATTGCATGTTTCGGTGGTTCATTGCGCATACTATGCCTGCGTGCAGTTGATGAAACACATAGTTATTTATAATATCGGGATATCTTCAGAGGACATTGAAAGTGAAGTAACGCAAACCAGACAATCAACACACGCGTTTCTCATAAATCAGATTACAACTTTACTAAGGCATGAGGATGGAGATTGGTCACTATTCTCAAAAAAAATTAACGATCTCAAGAGACTGCGCAATGACGTTGATTATTCAGATGAAGTTCCAGCTGATTCAGCTAAGAGCGAAACTTCAATACAACTTTCAGATGATGTAATTAACATGCTAAGGCAATATCAATGACAAGTCAATCATTTATTACCACCAAACTTCGAGATTTTGTATTGGAGCGCCCGATGATTAGGGTTGCCTATCAAAACGATGTAAACACGAGCACTCATATAGTCGATGTTCAGCCTTTTTGGGTTCAAGAATTGCCTTGGTTTAAAAAGTTCGAAGAGTCCCTTGTGTTTGAATTTATCGAGGCGTTTCCGTACGAGAATATCCATTTTATCTCTGATCAGTCTTACACCAAAATCACCCGACTGGATTCCGAATTTGTCGGCAAGCAATATGAGGTCGATTCGAGAATTAACGAGAGCGTTATTTCGGTCGCTCAAGATAGCTTAATAAGTCGAACGAGTGTCGTTATTTTAGACACCAATGTGCTGATTGAAACATTTACTGAAGAGTTTAGGACGTGGATTGCCGCGCACCAACAGGAGGATTTAAAAATCCAGACTGAATTTTTAGCATCTTTGAGCCTAACGAAATTTGCGAGTAAAATACCTGACGTCAATGGCCACGATCAGGGGTCGAAGTTAAAAGACGCCGGTGAGTCCAATTATGCAATGGCTGCCTGATGGAAAATAAGAATGAACTAGATTCGGGTTTTCGAGTCCTAAATATTATCACACTCAATCTCGCGTTCACGCGTCAACAAAAGGTCACATTTAATGACAGCAGGATTCGACCTAAGGTAAATGTTGAGGTTGGTTACCAACTTGAGGGCAACAAGGTGGTGGTAACAGAAAACGTGGAGTTTTCTCAAGAAGTTGATGGGGTAGAGGAATATAGCATTTCTACAAAGGTGGTTGGTCTTTTTGAAGTTGTCGGCCAGCCCAAGCTAGGCGTGGACGAATTTGGTCGAGTAAATGGCCCGGCAATTATCTTCCCGTACGTTAGAGAGACCATTACTTCAATATGCTTTAAAGCTGGACTCGGTGCTGTTTATATTCCACCGTTTGATTTTACCAAGAATAGAAAACCTGTTGAAGGGAAACAGCATTAATTTGTCAGGAAAACCAGACACTCAATTTTTTGAGATTACGTCTTTGGTTTACGACCTTGAATTATTCCTGGGCGGGATAGCACAAATCAGGAAAAAGGGCCCCGGAGTCGCGGGGCCCTTTTTTTTTAGCTTGTTTAACACTTCTTCAACCAAATTATCACCTTGCGAATAACCAGAAAGATTGAAAGACTAATCGCTGTATAGACCAAGGACTCTTGTGCTGGCTTTATTCTTGACAACGTTCCATCCAAATGCCCCCAAAATAAAATGACTGTAGACCATGCGTATACGGAAACAAAAAATATCAAGACGACCGCATTGATCGCGGATAGAATACTTACGATGATTCTTGTGGTTTTTTTATGATCTTTCGTGTTCAGCCATTGGAAATAATAGCCAAGAAATCCAGCGATGGTGAACGGTAGGGCGGCGTCAAAGCTTATGGAATTTTCAAATACTTCGTTCATATTTTGAACATGTCTTTTTTTGATCAAATTCCTTCAGTTTATTCCCCAGACGTTTGTTGAGGGCATGGAGGGCTTCTTGAAACGTCTCGAAGGATTGCTCTTTCACTTTTCGGCCGCGGAGGTCATACTCCAAGAGTTTGAAATATTTTGGTCCTGGCATGACACAAAGTTATCTGTTTCCGCTGACTCCAAAACCATTTTTTGGGAGTACGAAATCGCGTTCAAGTTGATCCGAAGGTCTGTGATGTGTTCTTCCATTGTCCAGAAGGATGCCCGTTTCGCGAGGATCTCAAGCGACTCGATCATCTGCAGAATAGCCAGGTAATCGGAATCATCTTTGAGCGGGCAATCGCCAATTAATGAGTCTGCTAACTTTTCATGAATCTCTTGAATCTTCGCAGCATCCCGCCATTCAGTGACATGCAATTGATCGAGGATGTAAACGATTTTTTGAACACCTCGTTTGAAATTTAGGTCGGCCCGGTACTCGTCCAATTCGTCGGCAAGTACAAGAGCATCGAGAAAGGGTCGCCAGACATGAAGAAAGCTCACGCTAGTGTCTCCGCCGCCAAGGGTCGTTATGATAATTTCTTTTGCCTTTGAAATAGTTCTGCCGCATACCGCGGTTGTTTCTGTGGTAGTTTTCATAGTAGGTCAGATTTGATTGATGGTTTAAATATATAACCAATTTGGATATATCCGAAACGGTTACAGCCACTTATTTTTGTACCGTGAAGCCTCAAAAGGTCAAAAAATATAACAGAATTAAGGATGAATTAGCCAACCAGGGCAAAACGCAGGTTTGGCTAGCCGGAGAGTTGGACAAGGAATTTCTGACAGTCACGAGATATGTAAACAATCTACGCCAACCGTCAATCGAGGTTTTGTTTGAAATCGCCAAGGCGTTGAAGGTGAATCCGAAAGAATTGATAAATTCATAATACAAGTTCTTCCTGAAATTAAAAATCTGATTCCAATGGTTCGAGCGTGGCTTGGAGAAATCGAGTTTAGCGATAACTCCGTAATTCAGTTTGATAAAGATGACATTGTGGTGTTTGTTGGGCCGAATAACGCGGGTAAGAGTGCGTCTTTAAGAGAGTCCTATCGTTTTGTTACTGAGAACGACAGGGGATCGGTAGTCAACCGCGTTAAGCTGGAACGGCAAGGCGACGCAAACGACTTAATTTCGTTTTTGGAGTCCATTTCTAAAAAACAAAATAAGGAGGCTTTAACATTCTATGTTGGCTACAGGTTTGATCTTCCTGAATCCTCGGCTAAGAGACATTGGGCACATCCTAAGGGGCTCCACGACCTTGCGCCGATTTTTGCAAATCTGGTCACGACAGAAGCGCGACTAGGTGCCGCCAATCCGCCGGAGAGTGTAAATTTTGTCAAAGTGGCTATGCAGCATCCGGTTCACCATCTATACCGGGACGATCGTATTGAAAGTAAATTTAGCGAGTATTTTAAGCAGGCTTTTGGAAAAGATTTGATGGTTCATAGAGGTGCTGGAAGCCAGGTTCCGCTATATGTTGGAGACAAACCTGCTCTAGCAGCCGGGCAGGACCGGGTTTCCGCGGACTATATTCTGGAGATGGAAAAAAGAGACCTCTTGCATCAGCAGGGTGATGGGATGAGAGCTTTTCTTGGCGTTCTGCTGAATGCATTTATAGCAAACCACTCTATGTTGTTTATCGATGAACCTGAAGCCTTCCTCCATCCACCACAAGCAAGGCTTCTTGGTACGATGTTAGCGAAGGATTTACCAGCTGGCCGACAACTTTTTTTGGCAACGCACAGTGAAGCTTTTTTAAAGGGGTTACTAGATGCAAATGCTAAAAATTTAAAGATTATTCGGATTCAACGCGAAGGCACAGTCAATAAAACAAGCGTCTTAGACAGTTCTCAAATAGAACTTCTTTGGAAGGACTCACTCCTTCGGCACTCAAACATATTGGACGGCTTATTCCATTCGAAGGTAATAATTTGTGAGAGTGATGCTGATTGTCGATTTTTCTCCGCTGTTCTCGACTCATTATATGAAAACACAACTGAGATTAATCCGGATGTTTTATTCGTTCAGTGCGGCGGAAAGTATCGCGTGCCTACTGTCGTAAAGGCATTGAGGAATTTGAATGTACCCTTAAAGGCAGTTTGCGACATCGATGTCCTCAATGATGAAAATCCGCTTAAAGAAATTTTTCAGGATCTAGGGGGGCAATGGCTTGAAATTGAGAAAGACTGGAAACTTGTGAAAGACTCGATAGACAAAAAGCGACCTGAACTCGAGGCTGAGGAATTAAAGAAAGAAATTGATGGAATCTTCAATTCCACTTCAGATAAAATTTTCCCGAAGAACAAAATTTCTGAAATTCAAAAAGCACTAAGGAAAGCCTCAGCCTGGTCGCATGCAAAGGACGTTGGAAAACAATTCATTCCCAGTGGGGATGCGACGAAGGCTTTCGAACGACTTCAGGCAAAGTTAAAGGAGAAAGGGCTGATGATACCGGAGGTGGGCGAGCTTGAAAGTTTCGTGAAGAGTGTCGGCAATCACGGACCAAAGTGGGTCAATGAGGTTTTATCAAAGAACCTAAAAACCGATCCAGAGTTGGGGGCGGCTAGAGCATTTGTCAAAGAATTAATCCAGTAGAGTTACTGACGGAACAAATGATTTCTATTTATTTAGACTGGAACGTCATCGTCCAACTGAAGAATGGATCTCATCCTGGATTGAAAGCCATTCTTGACCCGAACCGATTTCTGATTCCTTATTCCACTTCCCATATCGGCGACATCCTTCCAAGCTACGCGAATGATCTCGATCGTCGTACTCAAATAAATGAGGACTTGGAATTTATCACCTCTCTAACAAGGGACTATTGTCTCTTCAACGATTCAAAGCAGATTAGCCTCGATGTTCGCAACCCTAAAGAACTATTTCAAGAGCGCCTCGATGGCAAAGATTGGATGAAGACTTTTAGTCTTGACACATTGATTGATATTGTCAATGGTGATGAGCGAACGAAAGGAGCGGGTCATTTGATAGAAAAGTTAAAAAGGTTGCCGCTTGACGACAATTTCATCGCTGCCTTTGACGATCCTGGCTCAAGCGTGCAAATGAATGCGTTGTTCCCTGGGTTAAAGGATGACCCTACGATTGAAGGTTTCTTTAAGTGGTTTGCCCAAATGATCGAGAAGCTGGATGAAACGGAGCAGTATAAGATACTTAGGGGGAGTATTCAAGAGGGACTTTCAATCAACCGTGATCAGATATTCAACACGGAAGATCCCTTTAGATTGCTCAAAAACGCCTACGAAAAATTTCCCGGCGATCACAAATCATTCTTCCTTGACGCTGGTAACTACGCACCTGCCTGGTTTGATAATATCTCCAATGAATACATGAGCCTCGATCTTCATGGGTACCAGGAAGACAAGGTTACTACTGCAAAAGGAAGAAAGCAGACGTTTCGCAATACAACGGAGGATGCGTTTCATGCTGCGTTTGCTTCCACATGCAACTTTTACATCACTAACGATCAAAGGTCATACGAAAAAACCAAGAGAGTTTATGAGCAACTGAAACTCAATACATTGGTATTCAAGCCGGCTGAATTTATTGAACACTACAATTCGTATCTATCACCACGTAGTCTTGACGGCGATTTAGAAATTCCTTTTGGAGTGATCGAGAACAATCAGTACTTCGAAGAGGAGCAGGACGGTGGATACATAAGGACATACCATTTGTCCCACTTTGTATTGGACTTTTTTAACAAAATGTTTCTACTTGTTAATAAATCAGGAAAAATCACGACGATGGTCTTGAGTAAGTTCTCCACGAATAGAGGCTTAACCTATTTTTTTGAAATCGAAAAACTTTCCCCTAAACTCTACTCTCTTTTAGGGATGGACTCAGAAAATCTAGGGCCGATCACCCTGGATGAGTTAATGCAAAAAGAATGGTCTGGTCGCAATTGGAAGCTCACAGATAAATTGTCGCTTAGGTTTGTTAGACTCAATGGACATTATCAACTTTATTACGAATTTGACACAGTGGCCGGAGTATCACAAACGTTGTGAGAGTGATCCGATTTTTTATGTCGCTTTATGCTGAAGTTCCCGGGCTATTAATGGAGTGTTATCTAAAAAACTCCCAAGCTGCGTTGCTGTTTCAAACTTAAAGAGTTCGTCTCGCCAGGCAATCGAAATTTTTGTATTTTGAGTTCTCGAATTTCTTACCCGCTCTTCATTGACGGGGCCGTAGCCGATTAGCATTGCTTTTTCCGGTTCCCATCGGAGATAGTTAACAAAGTCAGGAATGGACATGAAATGAACAGCGTGATCCGTCGTCTCGTCCAGGTGATTTCGGTAGCTGAATGAGAGGGTTATTCTTGACTTATCTACGGGTTGGCTTGTTGTTTTCATTTACTCCAAAGGGAGCAAATATTTTTATTTGGTCAAATAGCGCAACGTGTTGAAATGGCCGAATAAGCCCCTTTTTGTTAACTTTATCCACTATGAAAGAAAAAGACGAAAAACTTGAACAGCTAACCGTCACAATGCTTGAGAAGCTTTCGGCATGGAGAGATGTTGCAAATAAATTTAACAAAGAGAACGTTGCCAATCCTGATGATGTACAGGCATATCTTGCTACCGACAAAGCCTTCACAGAAGCTAAAATGGAATGGGAGAAATACCTCATGCCCCCTAAGTGATCTTGTCCCAAGTCCGCGATAGCTGTACCTTTTCTTCGTTAGCCACCGACTGAGTTGTTTGGTGTTCTTCCCCTTCTTCCTGATTCGTAGTTCTGACCCGATAGCCAGATATCCTGACCTCTCAGCATGCCGGAAACCACAACCTGAACAGGTTGGTTTTGCGCTGCTGAGCTCACATAACTTCCACTAGACCCTGAACTTGATCCCCCGCCACTCAAACCAGGACCGGATGCAATATTTTTTTGTTTTGAAAGAGCCGCTCGTGTAGCCGAACCGATTACAAACAGTGCGGTACCTGCTGCGATCATTGCCGCTGGGCTTCCAGATATGAGGATTTGTTTCGCTACACCCGTGGCGATCATGAGCGCACCTAGCTGCTGCGCGAAACTTGCGAACGCAGTAAGAAGCCCTTTGCCCAGGTCTTTGAAATTCCCCGAACCAACAGCGTGACCAATGGCATCTCCGATGTCAGTAAGTCCGCTCGCGATTAATCCGGAGATGTCAACAAAGACTTCTTTTACTTCTTCGCCTACCCCCTTCAATGAATCAATGAAAGCTCTAAGCGCTGGAGGGATTTCAATTTTTGCCGGTAGCTTGGTACTTACAGGGTTTAGAACTTCCAAAAATTTCCCAATTTCAGCGGAGGCTTTAGATACTTCATCTTTTACCTTATTGAAGTGCTCAGCTATCGCAAGAATACTTGTAGCTGCACTTATTCGATCCTCATGTTCTTTTACTTCTTTGAGGTGCTTCTTTGTTTCCTTCAGTCGTTCATTGTAGGCGTTAATTGCCGACGCCTTTGCATCGAGAACTTCTTTGAGTCTGCTCTGTTTCTCTGCATCCTTGTCGGCCTGGGCAGCCTCAAGTCTTCGCTCAACATACCTTTTCCAAAGCGCGGAAACCTGTTCAACAGTTGCTCCTTCGTCAGTGAGTACTTTGTTGAATACCTCCTGATTTTTGGTCAGGTTTTTTAGAAAATCAATATTGCTTTGATTGTTCAGCGGTGCGAATAGTTCCGACAGTTTCTTACCTGACTTTGCAGCGCTCTCGAAATTGATTATGTAGTCAAGGGTTTCTTTGCTTAGATCTCGGAATTTTTTTAATCCGATCACTGCTTTGTCAATTTCAAACTCATTCCTGAAGTGTGATAGTTGGTTATTGAGCTTGGTGAAGTTTTCAACCGCCCAAACCAACGGACCGCTTGTGCCGCTTCCAATCGACATCATTAACCCATCATAAGAATCCTTCAAGTTTGATATCCGGCCACCAAGCGTTTTTGAAACGGCATCTGATGTACCCAGTACGCCATTGAGCTGAGAATAAACGTTCAGTGCTTGCTCGACGCCGGCAGCATTCTTTTCTATCTCAAGCGTTACGCCCTTGAATGCGAGTCTGAGTTGATTGGTGCCCCTGATGGCTTCGGCTGAAATACCGATTTCCTCCAAACGTTTTGTTTGTCCGACTGCCAGGTCCTTGAATGCTTCAGCCGTTTGTTCGAATCCAGCGCCGAGGCTGGACGCAACGTCGCCGAGCTTGCGCATCTTGTCGATGGTGGGGGTCAATCCCTGGTTAGCCCATCTTACATAAGCCGCCGTGATCTCTGAAACCTCGAAAGGTGTGGAGATGGCAAAATCTTTGATATCCTGGAGTGCCTTCTGTGCGCGTGAATTGCTGCCCAGTGTGTTGGTGAGTACTGCTTCGAATTTCTGGAACTCGGAAGTGACACGAATTACATCCTGCCCGATCTGAGCAAGACCAAAGCCAGCGATAAGACTTTTACCGAGAGTCTTTACCGAGTTGCTAAAATTGCTGAGATCCTTCCGTGATTGATTGAGAGCCGCTCCAAACTTTGCATTGTCGGCTGTGATCTGGACGGCCAGCTTCGCAAGGATGCTATTCGCTGCCATTGGTCATTATTGCTGTAACGCTTTGAAGTGTTCCAATTCGGCGGTGTTGCGCCGTATCATTAAGTCAGTATTCTTCCCTGAGCCGCTGAGCTCCTTACCTGGGATTATTCTTCTGACTCCATTCTCGATCACGACGATATCCTTCGCTCGTGATCTTCCGCGGAGTTTATCGATCTTCTTTTGGAGTTCTGCTCTGTTTGCTCCGGGATCCTTCATTTGAAGTTCAAGCAATTGAATTTTTCTTTCGTTCTTAGTCATAATAGCCGTCAATTTTTACTTATCCACTCTTACAAGCTTCCCCTTGTCGTCGATGGTATACTCACCGTCGTAAAAGGTGACGTTAGCTTCCTTCCACATTCCCCAGTATGCGTATTCGATTTTGTCCTTAGGAACTAGGCATTGTTCTAAAGATCCGTCGAGGTTGGTCCGTTGATAGCGCTTGTATATTACCTTTGGTGCTTCTGGCATTGGCTCTCTTTTGTCCAAGAATGAAAAGTCATAGTTGCCAGTCGACAAGAATCCACCCACAACAAAATCGGGATTGACTTCGAGTTTGTTCGCGGATATATCCGGATAATTTGGATCATTTAGCGATTGATCAAATCTCAAACGAACCGGATACGGGAGGCCCCCAATATGTAGCTTTTGAAGAAGAACTTTTTTGAATGCACCGCCTTGCTTTGCTCCCCGCTCTTTGCATTCGAGGGTTAGCAACTCATCGAACTCATCATTGAGTAGTCCAGCAAGCTTTTCCGCATATGCCAGGCGTTTCTTCCTCAGGGGGGTGTCAGCGTAGTAATAAACCCGGTTGTAGAGTTTATTCATTACCCTTTCGCTAAATTCTATCTTGCCATTTCGAAGAATTAGGTTGGCGGCGTTCACATTGCCAACCTTGGCGCACGCCGATACGAGTTCATCAAAGTCGTTTGGCAACTTAATTTCTTTCTCCAGGGAAGACCGTTCGAAAACTTTGAGATAGTCTCGGACAAACTCCTTCAACTCGGAGTTCTTTGGCTGGTTTTCCACTTCTTTGACTTTCCACTTAGAATACCGAGCAACAGGATCCTTTACCATATCCGCCAGTTCTTCAATCGAATTGATCTCATCACCCGGAGCAAATTTCTTATAGAGATGGATAGCTGATTCGAGGTGTAGGATCTGATATTTCAACCCTTTCTCCTCGATCTTTTTGCGTTGCTCGTCCACATAGAACGGCTCAAAAATTTCCTGTGTCCGTTTTAATCCTAAAGCTTCCTTGATCATTGGTTTTGCATTGTTTGTCTATACAAATGAACGGGATCAATGACTAATCCTCGATACTACCTCGTTCGTTCTTCCGTTCGTCATGTTCGTTTCTTAGAAATGAAAACTCAGTGTAGATACTGTCAACCAGCCTTCCACCGCGTCGACCCTGAAGTGATCGCGCATCCGTGAAATTAAGCTTGAATGTCTTGCTTAGGATTTTATGTAATTCAGTTCTTTCCAGTATCCGGATCATCTTCTGCTGTTCAAGGATCTCTATCAATGAAACGGTCTTAGGTCCAGATAAAAGAAGGTGTCCATCGTCTGTGAGTTTCCCGTGTCTTTTCATTTCCGATTCGAAATATTCGTAAGACATTGATTTGCTTTGCCAAATCTGCTGGAGCGGTCTGACTGAAAATTCTTTAGACATCGGCGTGAAGACCAAGTTTAACTCGATCCTTCCATCCTCATGGATCGTTGCAACGCCTCCCGGCTGAATATGGTATTTGCCTGGACTCACTTTTTTTCCTGTCCTCCGGAGAACCCGATTGGGGTCAGAATCGCGTCGAAATCCTCTTCTTCAAGTTTGAGAAGAGTAATGCCAATCAACATACTTTCGGAAAAAAAACTATACCCGGCGCCGGGCTCGACGTTGTTTAAAGCTTCTGCTGTCGCCATACCAACTGAGAATGTTTCTACATGCTGAAGATCGACTGATTGCAACATATTTTTGTCGATCAGATAGTTGATCGTTGCCTCGTAAATTTGTTCCTGTCGTGTCATCTTAAAAGACTATGTTCTTCGGGATCTTCGATACCTTCCACCTTCGAAACCTTGTTACGGTCTTGAGGCGAGAGGCCGAGCTTTGCTCCGAACTTCAATAATGCATCGTTGGATTTTTGGAGTATCGTCATCCAGGGAGAAGGGATAGTGTTCTGTGCACCGCTCTTGTTTACATGCAAGACCACGTATTCTCCTGTTTTTTCCAGCGTCTTTTTCGCGCGCCGAAACAGCGCCAATTGAACGGAGTAAATTTCAAGGGAATAGACGTCGAGAGCGGAAACACTATGGTTCTTCAGCATCAAGGAGGCGATCTCTTTGAATATTTTTTTTTCTACCTGGTTGAGATGAACGGGTGGCTTTGGGGTTCTCCTTAGCGCTATCCCTTCAATCCTTGAGCCGTGTCGTGACTCTCGGTAAGTCCCTGACGCGTGTAATTCTCGAGTGTTCTTCATTGTTTCATTCAGTTTCCATTCAATTCCTGATCAAAAAGCACTGATTTTGATGAATTAATTCGATCGATTTCGGCGCATTCCGTCGTGATTAACCATCTTTTCGCCGTGGTTACCCCCTCTTGCAAAAATGCCAGCGGACCAAACACAGTGCTCTGCGGTTTTGGAGTTAAGGGATCGCCGTGATCGGAAGACCCGTGGGGTATCAGTAACTTTTTTTTCATTACGATTGTTTCCCAAACCCAGTCTCCTTTGCTGTCTTAAAATTGTGACACATCAAGCAAAGTGCCTGGTGATTCTCCGTTCTGTCATGGGTACAATGTGATCGACACACTCGCTGATCACTGTCTTTCCCAAGGCTAAGCATTCAACACACAATGGGTGTTTCTTTCGATAGAGTACTGAGTACCTATGCCAGCGCGCAGACTGGTACACCTTCCTAAACGGATCTCTCCGAACAGGCTGACTCTCGGGTCTCCTGCGATTGAGTGTTGCCATCAATTCGGATTATTGGAACCTGATATCAATCCCATATTCGTCGCTGTCTTACACGCGAGCATGATCTTCTTTTTCAATTCCGGATCATCGGTCTGGTAGTTCACCGCGATATATGTGGCCTTCTCCACCCAGTTGTCAAAGTCAACTTCATTCGACTTAAACTTTGGGTCAGCTCTGGAAAGCTCTTGCATCCGTTTCAAGACGTATTCTGGAGTAAGTGATTGACCATTATGATAGTCAAGTAGGAGGGTCACCATTAATTTTTCTGTGCTGTAGTTGATCTGCATGGCTATTTAGTTTTAGGCGTTCGTCTTTTTCATTTGTGTGTTTGATCCTGGTCCGGTTAGGCTATGATATTGCTCGAGGAAATCATCGAAAGATCTCGCGACTATGTAAACTCCCCCAGCGCGTTGCACATCGTTTTTGGTGCGCTCCTGGGCTTGACTCATCCGATCGCGGCCGATCTTGATTTCAATTGAAACGTGCTTACCATTTATCGATGCATGGATATCCGCAGTGCCTTTCCTTGTCGTGCCCGGTATCCATTTCTTTTCGTGGACAAGATAACGGCCGGTGGTGGTTACTCTCACGGCGTAATGACCGTGGAGGGTTAGCCATTGCAGTATGCATCTGGTTAAGTCGTTTGCTGTCCGATCGCTGAACCTGGTCCGCTTGACTGCGTGCTCTGGAACGTTGGCGAACAGCGCCCGCTTGTGCTGGAAATCTATTTCGGAAAGTATCTGCAAAGCGTTCATCAGGCCATTATCAAACTGGTGACAGTTCCCAACACGTCGTCGAACCAATCGATTTCTTCTTCCTTGAATTTTGGGTCTACTGCCGCAAACTCCTTTATCCGTGTCCGGCAGTGCTCTTCGGTGAGCTCATGACCTGCATTGAAGTCAGCGCGAAGGATTTCCTTGAGTTTCTCGACTGAATAGTTTGTCTTGATTGCCATTGGATTTTGTGTTTTCGGGTTGCTCCCAATTTTTCATCGTTTCATCATTTCATCGCCCCTATATATTAGGGGGCGTGAATGATCTTTGTAAAACCTCATTTCATCGTTTCATTTCGTTTCATTCTGGAATCCGTGAAATGAAATAAATCTTCGTTTTTCCCTGCTTCCGCTCACAAATCACCCCTGGGCATGCCTTCCGGATTTGAGTCAGTGCATTCTTGGCCGATGAAACGTTTATGCTGAAAATTTCCGCCAACGTTTCATTGAGTTCTTCGCGGGTGTATTCCGTGCCTTCAAGTTTCTTGAAAAGCTCGTCCTGGAGCATTGATTTTCCGCCGATCTTCACCAGGCCATCGCTGCTGAGTACTCCGTCCTTTGAGATGAATGCCCGCTTGAACGGTTCGTCCCGGGAATGCACACACTCGACAAAGGAACCTTTGCCGGGATCCTCTGCGTCGACAAGCTGAACCCTGATGGTTGTTTGAGCGATCTTCGCGGCGCCGTGCCCAAGGTGGCCCTGGCCTTTGGTGCTGTTCTTGTTTTCATGAAGGATCGCGATGACAGGTAGCTGCTCGGATATTCTCTTAAGGAAAAGTTCTAATTCGCCGGACTGCTCAACGTTGTTGAAGTCGAGCAGTAAATCCCGGACGTTGTCAAGGACCATCAATTCGTATTCCTTGCTATCAACACAACAATCAATTACTCTCCGGATCTCGCCTTGATCCTGACCGCGTAGGTGGAAGACTTCAGCTTTAGGCGTGAATTGCCCGGTTCGCCAGGAATGCTTACGTCCTTGCTCAGTATCGATGTAGGCCGCCTTGAGACCGGATTGGTTTGTGAGGATTGATGCAAGCATGGTTTTTCGTCCTTTCATTGGTCCAGTGAGCAGGAGAACATTCCCGACGCTGAGAACCACAACTCCATTGATCGAAATGATTCCTTTCTCATCTGTTGGCTCTTCGCGTATTATGTAGTCCTTAAAATCCTTGGGTATTGGTTTCTTGGTATTTGGTTTAAGGCCGGCGCTGAGAGCTGCCTCCCGTTCAATTTCAGAATCTGTCATGGTTTGAAAAATTGAAGGTGGGCCTTGAACTGATCCAACGTCGATCGCCCGTGATAGAAGTCATCAATCTTTTTCCGCCAAGTGATCAGCCCGCCCGAAACCGCCGTCTCGTTGAGCATGTTATAATTTCGCTTCTGCAAATCAACGTACCGTTTAACGCCATCAAAAGCAGCATTGGTTTTTACAACGGTTCGACCGAGTTGGCTACTGTGGGCCTCGGCGTCTGCGTATGGAATATAAACAGCCTTCCAACCTTTCTCTTTCGATTTTGCTCGAGCGCTATCCAAAAATTCCTTGGTGTCGAGCAAGCTCATAGAAATTTCTGAACGCTCCTTGTCAATTTGATATTCAAAAAGACTATCTTCGTGTACCATTTGTTTGTTTGATTTGTGAAAGATTTTGAAGGGATGCTCCGGCCAAGGGCATCCTTTCGTTTTCTAGCGCGACATTGATTTCAGAAGTCGCAGTTTCAGTTCACGCTTCTTTTTGTTGTTCGCTGGCGGTCGCTTCACCTTCATGCCGCGACCGCTTTTTGAGTACACCACAAACTCGCTTTCGATTGCGGGCTTATCCACAAACGAAATCGTTTTGACCCCCATTTCCTCATCGTTTTCGTCGATATCAAACTTCACTCTCCTCATAAACCTTTTATTTTAGAATGGTAAATCGTCTGAGTTTGTTTCTTCTGTATGTCCGGAACTCTCAACCACCGGGGAATCGCTCGGAGTGGGGGACGTGCCGAGCATGATCAGTGAGGACGCAATGATTTCCGTGCTATATCTTTTGGTCCCTGTCGTGTCCTCATAACTTCGTGTTCGAAGTTTTCCCTCGACGTACACTTTCGATCCTTTATTGAGATATTTTCCGCAGACATCAGCGAGACTATTCCAACACACAACGCGGTGCCACTCGGTTATTTCTTTTTTCTCACCGGTGATGCGGTCTTTATAGCTTTCGCTCGTCGCGATACTAAAGTTGGCGACGTGTCTTCCTTGAATGTTTCTGACTTCAGGTTTGACTCCGACATTGCCGATGAGATGAACTTTGTTCAAAGACATGGTTTTATTGTTTTGGTGTAGCCAGGTGCTCAAACTCAGTCATCGATACGTACACAGCGCTATTGATTTTAAATCTCTTCAACTTGCCCTCGCGCAAAAGCTGTTTTAGAAAACTTGGCGAAGCTCCGGTAAGCGTTGACGCTTTTTTGATCGTGACTAAATTTTTAGTTGTTTCCATAGACTTGCGATCTAAATCTGGTTTAAAGGTCTTTAATGTGTTCTTAATGGTTGTGTAACTGAGTTGCATTTTCTACAACTTGGGGCTTTTCATCTTTCAATAAACGAGATCGGAACCATGGTTCGACCTCCAATTTTTTTGCATGGGATTTGTCCACTCTTTGTGTGGCGGTAGATTGTAATGGGCGAGACGTCAAAGGCTTTTGCGGTTTCCTCAATCGAGTAATACCTCTTTTCGAGTCGATTGTGCAATTGTTCTTTGGAAGCTATTTCGGACATGAATGCTTCAATTGACTTCAGCCTTGAGTCGATTTGAAGAAACTGATTTTCGACAGTGTTGCTCATTATGCTGCTTTTTTTTACAAAGCTTAGCATTCAGTAACAGACAGCAACGATCGTTCTAGTGATTGTCATACAATCACCTGAAGATGTCAGTCTTTAGTTATCAAAGGTTACAATTAATTGCCCAGGCATAGGGTTGGTGGCGACGCCTTTTTTGGACGGAGCACCCGGGCCGGTTTAAAGTAGATGCCGGCTATTTTTCACGACACCTTCATCTGACGACTGTTCTCAACCGTCAGAATTTTTTTGCGGGCCTCGTCTGCTTGTGTATTAAAGTAAGAACCCAATAACGTTTTTGTATCCTTGCCGACAATAGCAGCTATCTCAGCAGGGGAGAGACCCCATCGCTGCGGTGCGAGGGTGATAAACGTTTTCCCGGAAACGTGCGAGGTAATTACCTGGTGCTTAGGCACGGTAGTGCTCATACGTTGACCTCCGCGAGTTGTATCGATTGTAATCCGCTCGGTAATGCCAGCTTTTTCGCAAACCAGTTTTATTGATTGATTGAGGCCTTGCTCACTCAACTTCGGAGCCCGACTATCGTACTTGTCCAAAATAGTTTTCGCTTCTGGAATGATCGGGATCCTAACCTCTTTGCTGTTCTTTAGAAGTTTCAGACTGATTTCATTTTCCTGAGTATTGGTTTTGCTCAGTCGTTTTAAATCAGACACCCTGAGGCCGGTGTAGCATCCAAGCAGGAACAGATCTTTTGCTCTCTGCCATTCGTTGTTAAAGGAAACATCAACAGTCTCGAGTTTGCCCAGCTCGGTCATTGACAGTGAGATGATCGTCTTCTTTGCACTCCTGAGCTTGATTGAACTAACGTCATAGTTGAGAGACTTGAGAAACCATCGAAGGTGCTTCATTCTCTTTCCATGTGTGTTGTCGGATAATTTTTTCTTTACCAGTAGATACTTTTCGTATTCGCGTACGACATCTTGTGTTAGTCCCTTCCGTTCCAATGTGGCGAGTCCTGCAGCTTTAAGGAACTCGGTGAACGCATTAATACTTTCTCTGACTGCCTTTTGAGTTGATGTCCTGAACCGGAACAATTCAGCCTCAAGCCATTGGCCGGCAAGTTTTGAAATGGTTACAAGTTCTTTCTTCGCCTTACGATCACTTTCCTTCAGGGTCGATTCTTTCATCTCCTGGCGTTCCAGGTATTCGCGTTTTACAGTGAAAGGAGTAACTGGCTTTTCATCGGCTTCGAGGCGCTTGATCGCTTTTTGCACATCGGCCTTGATCACCTCAATTGCTTTGAATGCTTCACCGGTGTGGTCTTTCGGGGCTCGTTCTTTTTGACTCCACTCCTTGACAGTTATTCGCTGACCGGTGAAAATGATCTCCGTTAAATCGTTTTTATATATGGCCAAATAGACAGGATGATTTCCGCCTTTTGGTCCGCGTCTTTTTAATAGATACCTGATTTTCATAAATCCAGCGCCGTTGATTGGACCGCAATATACAAGTGGTCAAGGTAGTGGTCAAGGTTTAGTGGGTTTTAATTATCCTTAAAGAAGACTATAAAAGCATGTTATTTGAAATTTGACGGTTGTTAAAGCTTACTTGCGGTCCCGTCCGGACCGCATAAAGAAGCCCACTTGTGGGCTTTTTTTGTTTTAGGGCGGTGCATCATGGTGGTTTCAGTCAAACAGGTATTTTTTGCCGCTGGCTGCCGATTAACTTGAAAATTGCTTTTATTGAAACCCTGAATTGATTCGATCACTTATGAGGTTGGGGTTTCTCGCTGTCTTTCTACTTTCTCTTGCATCCGCTTTTGGCCAGTCCGATCTCGGCAGTTCGCTGAACGAATTGGATGAGCTCCTCAAGACACGCGACGAGTATGTGCAACGCAAGATTTACCGCCTCGACGGCCTCAAGTCTGAATTAAGACGCTCACCGGCCAACAAGTTTTACCTCTACTTTACAATTTACGATGAGTACAAAACATTCATCTACGATTCAGCATTTACCTATGCCCGGAAAATGCAGGACGAAGCTTATCGCTCGCATGATCCTTCGAAAATTGCATTTGCCAAGACCAAGCTGAGCTTTATTCTGCTATCGTCCGGGATGTTCAAAGAGGCACTCGATTCACTTCTTACGGTAAACACGCAAGTACACGATACCATACGATTCAATTTGTACTCGATCCTTGCCCGTACCTACTTTGATCTTGTCGACTTCAACCGCGATAACTATTATACGCAGCGATACACACAGCTTGGAAATGTGTATGTCGACTCCGCGTTGTTGCTGTGCAAGGAAAACTCCGTCGATTACTATCACTTGCGCGCTATGAAATTTCTGCGCGCACGAAACCTGGAAGCGGCGCAAAGCGACCTCGAGAATCTGCTGGCGAACTTTAAACTCACCGATCCTCAAATAGGAATCGCAGCCAGCACCCTGGGATACATTTACCAGGTGCAGGGAAAAACGAACGATGCTATCCAACAATTGATCAACGCTTCCATGGCCGACAACCGCGGTTCCATTAAGGAGACGCTCGCTATTTTGAACCTGGCCGAACTGCTTTACAAACGCGGCGACGTCACGCGCGCCTACGAGTACGTGAAGGTGGCGATGGATGACGCGAACTACTATGGCGCGCGACATCGGAAGATTCAAGTCGCGGCGATCTTTCCCATCATTGAGGGGAATCGGTTGGATACCGTACAACAGCAGCGACAACTCTTGTTCGCCTACGCCCTGGCCGTCACGGTTTTGTCGGTGATGACCGTGGCTTTTGCCATCATTATCTTCCGGCAGTATCGAAAACTCAAAGAGGCGGACGATAAAATCAAACTGGCGAACACCAACCTGAGCGCGGCCAACCAGCAACTTCAGGAAGTGAACAAGCACCTGATGGAAGCCAACAAAATCAAAGAGGAGTACATTGGCTACTACTTCAATATCAATTCCGAGTACCTGGTGAAGATCGAAGCCTTCAAGCAGGCCATCGAGAACAAGTTGATGGCGAAGAAGTTCGATGACATCCGGTATGTGGTGAGCAACATAAATCTAAAGCGGGAGCGCGAGGAATTGTACTACAGCTTTGACAAGGTATTCCTGAAGCTCTTCCCGGATTTTGTCTCCACGTTCAATTCATTCTTTAAGGAGGAGGACAGGATCATCCTGAAGGAAGGACAACTCCTTAATATGGAGCTTCGAATTTTTGCCCTGATCCGCATGGGCATCCACGACACCGAGAAGATTGCCAAGATACTCGACTACTCTATTAATACGATTTACAACTATAAGGCCCGCATCAAAAGCAAATCGCTTATTCCGAACGAGGAATTTGAGCGCAAGATCATGGAGATCAAAGCGCTTTAGGGCATTCTTCGCAGAGTCTCCCGCCTCGGGGACTCTGCGTTCTTAAACAAAACACAGATTTCAATTTAGCCGACGGTTTCAACCGTGGGTATTTATGGGTGAAGGCGTTGACAATTCGAGTAGCGAAACGCAGAGTCCCCGAAACGGGAGACTCTGCGACGACGCGAAGATACTCGACTACTCTATTAATACGATTTACAACTAGAAGGCCCGCATCAAAAGCAAATCGCTTATTCCGAACGAGGAATTTGAGCGCAAGATCATGGAGATCAAAGCGCTCTAACACACTTCGCCGCAGAGTACCCCTGGTCCTCGCTCTCCAACTCCCAACTATTCTTCCTCAAACTCAACTTTTATCCCCAACCCTTCATAATATTCAAATAGCCTTTTCAAGATATTGATCTTAAGTTCATTAGAAACAAAAACCTGTTCCTTGACAGCTGCTTCCTTGTTATTGACTTCGATAATGTTCCCCATGCCGTTAGAAACCATTATGCCCCCTTCAGGGACGAGCCCCTCGATTCCTTTCAGCTTAAAAGAAATGCTCACCATCTCAGTCGTTAAGAAAGTTTGGTTCTTGCCCGACGTTTCAATGTCAACGCTGTCGGGATATAGCACCACGCGGCCGACGTTGTCAAATTGTTTCATCTTCAGACCAGCGATGGAAAAGACGATCATCGAAATGGCGATCAGACCTTCCAGAAAGTAGTCCTCAAACCCGATGGCAAGCCCCAGTCCATATGACCCTATAAAGACGATGATGGCCAACACTATGTAAGTTCCCCTGCGCCGGTTGGCTTTGATAATCGGAAATTGGACATACTGGTTATCGATAGCCATGAACGTTGTAGGTTAAGGGCGATCTTAAGATAGGAAAACTTGTCCTCACGTCGTCGCAGAGTCTCCCGTTTCGGGGACTCTGCGGCGAATGAAAGCGATTTAAGATTCATTTTCCATTTCAATTCATTTATATTTTTCTCCTCCGCAATTTTTATAAAGAGTTGACGATTAATTCGTTGCTCATTCAACACCGAAAACTCTTACCACTTTTTAATTGAGATAATTCACGTTGGGATGGCAGCCCCCGAGTTTTGGGAATCTGCAAACGATAGAACCGAGGCGTTCGATCGGTTGCGGTCGCTAACCCAAAACCACCGGCATGAAGTCGTATGTACTAACCCCCCTTGTACTATTAACCTGTATTCTGTTCGTCGCGGCAAAGCCGAAACCTTTGCAGGTCAGCTCACCTGACCAGCGTGTAAAGGTTTCAGTTGTCATTAAAAATGGTGAACCATTCTACAACATCTCACACAAGGATCAACCTGTCGTCCTGGATTCCAGATTAGGCTTCACCTTCAAGGAACAGCCTGCGTTAACCAAAAATTTCAAGGTCGTCTCTTCTTCCCAGGCCTCCAAGGATGAAACCTGGACGCAGCCCTGGGGTGAAGTAAAAACCATCCGTAACAATTACAACAGTCTCAAAGTAGTTCTCGAAGAGCAATCAACAGCCAAGCGTAAGCTGGTCGTTGAGTTTCGGGTCTACAATGATGGCGTAGGGTTCCGTTATGAGATTCCCGAGCAGCCATCCCTGAAAGATTTTGTGATCATGGACGAACTCACCGAGTTCTCTCTCGCCGACGATCTGGACGCGTGGTGGATCGAAGCCTACGCCGCCGACATCGACTCGGAATGTCTTTTCAAAAAGAATAAAGTAAGCACACTCAGTGCCGCAGTACATACACCTTTAACCCTCGAGGGAAAAGGGAAATACTTGAGCATTCACGAGGCAGCCCTGATCGATTACCCTGCCATGACCTTGGTAAACAAGGGGAACAAAGTCTTGAAGTGTGACTTGGTTCCATGGTCGAACGGTGATCGTGTGGTTGCTTCGTCCCCCATGAAAACACCCTGGCGTACGCTGCAGATTGCAGACAAGCCTGGTGATCTGATCACCTCGTACCTGGTGCTCAACCTCAACGAGCCAAACGCCATCGGCGATGTGTCGTGGATCAAGCCCGGAAAATACAACGGCATCTGGTGGAGCATGCACATTAAGAAACACACGTGGGAGGGTGGACCCAATCACGGTGCCACCACTGCCAACATGAAGGAATTGATCGACTTCGCGGCAGGCCACGGCTTGTCAGCGGTACTCGCGGAAGGATGGAACGAAGGCTGGGAGGGACCGTGGACAAAAGAAGGTAATTTCAATTTCACCAAACCTTATCCCGATTACGACATCGAAGAAGTTAGCCGTTATGCCAAAGAAAAAGGCATCGGCTTGATTGCTCACCATGAAACGGGGGGCAACGTCGCGAACTATGAGCGTCAACTCGAAGATGCGTTTGTGTATTGCGCGAAGTATGACATTCATCGCCTGAAAACCGGTTACGTCAATCATCGTCCTGGTGGAGAGCATCATCAGAGTCAATACATGGTGCGTCACTATCAGCGGGTGATGGAAATGGCCGCGAAGTATCACGTGATGCTCGACGTACACGAGCCCGTGAAAGATACAGGTCTTCGGAGAACATGGCCGAACATGATGACACGCGAAGGCGCGCGCGGCAATGAGTACGAAGCATGGAGCGCGGGTAATCCTCCCGAGCACACGGTTATCCTTCCTTATACAAGATTGTTAGGCGGGCCAATGGATTTTACCCCGGGCATCTTCAACATTCAGTTCGATGCGAGCGGAACATTTCGTGCACATACTACGCTGGCGAAACAGTTAGCACTCTACGTGGTCATCTATAGTCCATTCCAAATGGCGCCTGACCTGCCAGAGAATTATGAAGGCAATCCGGCCTTCAAGTTCATCGAAGATGTTCCTACCGACTGGGAGACCACCAAAGTAGTCGATGGACAAATCGGGAAGTTCATTGCTACGGCGCGTAAAGATCGCAACAGCAGCGATTGGTATGTAGGCGCGATCACGAATGAAGAAGGAAGAACCCTCGCGCTTAAGCTCGATTTCCTGTCGCCACAAAAAAAGTATGAGGCGCAAATCTACCAGGATGGAAAAGATGCTGATGTACTCGCTAATCCACTCCCGGTAGAGATACTGCAAAAGGATGTCGATGCGAATACCACGCTCACCATAAAGCTTGCCGCGGGTGGCGGAGCGGCTATTCGTTTTCATGAAGTTCAACCTTAACATCCAATGACTATGGCGAAGAAACTACTACTTGGATGGTCAATGCTGGCGGTGGTGCTGTTGTGCAGCACGATGAGCCTTGCTCAGGGATCATCGACACAGCTAAAAGGAAAAGTAACGAATGCAAAGAAAGAGGCCATACCTGGCGTAAGCATTTTTCAAAAAGGTACGAACCTCGGCACGGTTACAGATGCAGAAGGAAACTTCTCGATCACTACATCGCTTCCGGCAACAATTGTTTTTAGTTCGATTGGATACACTTCACAGGAGATATTGGTGGAGGCTGAGAAGTTTCTCACCATTGAGTTGAAGGATGATGTCACTGGCCTCGATGAGTTTGTCGTCGTGGGATATGGGGAACAGAAACGCTCGAATGTTACAGGCGCCCTGTCGACGGTGAAGATCGAATCGATGGAAAACAAGTCTCAGCTCCGGTTGGATCAAGCCCTGCAAGGGATGGCCGCCGGCGTGACCGTATCGCGTAATGGCGGCGCGCCCGGAGACAAGCCTACCATTCACATTCGCGGTGTCGGATCAATTTCGAGCACGGAACCCTTGTGGATCGTCGACGGTATGCGCATGGATCCCGGCAACCAATTCGATGTCGACGACGTGGAGTCGATTGAAATTTTGAAAGATGGTGCAGCGTCGGCGGTGTACGGATCGAAGGCGGCCCATGGTGTTATCCTGGTGACGACCAAACGCGGAAGAGGAAATCTCACCGTGAACTTTAAGTCATCGATCAGCAAGCGCCAGGCGATTCAGCTGCCAACGTTATTGAACAGCGAAGATTTTGTTCAATTCAAGAAGGAGTCTCGCCTCAACGCCGGACAAAATCCTGAACCCTCATGGGACAACTATCAATACGACACCGATTGGATCGATGCCTTTTATGACGGCAGCGGTGTGCTGCAGACCTATGACGTGTCGGTTTCCAAGGGTGATGACAATTCGAATTACTACATCTCTTTCGGTCATGACAACGAGAAGGGAATATTGATCGACAACTCCTTCAAACGCTACAGCGCGCGCGTCAACTCGGATTTGAAGTTGACAAAGTGGCTGAAGATGGGCGAGAGCCTGCTGTTGTCGCGCGTCGACGAAAACCCGATCGGCAACAACAATGAAAACTACAGCGGCGGAATACCTTATCGCTCGATTCCCATTATGCCGATTTACGATCCTTCCAACAAGTATGGTGGATGGGGCCGCGCACCGGTTTATTTCCAGGGACCAAATCCAGTCGCTACACAATATCAGCAACACGATGACCGAATGTACAACCGTATCGACGGGAACGTCTACCTCGAAGCGACCTTCTTCAGGGACCTCAAATTACGCGGTGGTGTTGGATACAATTTCATGTCGTTCATGGGTCAAAAATTCGACGAAGCATTTGACTATGGCGCGTTTGCCAATCCCATCAACGCGCTGACCTACAGTGCAGCAAACGATCAGAACATGATCGGAAACATTGTCGCTACCTACTCGAAGAGTTATCGTGAGCACAATTTCAAAGCGATGCTTGGCTACGAAGCTTCGCGTTTTGATTCCAAGCACTTCAATGTTGCGCGAAATGATTTTCCGGTTGATGTCGCGTGGAGTTTTAACCTGGGAACGGGAGCGATTACGAACACCGACCGCTTCAACGTGTATCAAACGCGGATGCTCTCATACTTTGGACGTTTCAACTACAGCTTCAAAGAAAAATATCTTTTTGAAGCGAACATTCGACGCGATGCCTCAGCACCGAAGTTTGGTCCCTCCAACATCTGGGGCACTTTCCCTTCGTTCTCTTTTGGCTGGAGAATATCGGATGAGGAGTTCTTTCAAAATGTGCCCTACATCACCAACCTGAAATTGCGCGCGAGCACCGGTAAGCTGGGATCCGACAACATCGGTGATTACATCTACCTGAAAACATACACCTCGCAATTTTCCACTTATGCCTTTGACGAGGCCGGTGCGAATAAAGTATCCGGTTTCTTTATCAGCAAGTTCCCCAACGGTGATGTAAAGTGGGAGGAAGTGAACATGAACAACATCGCGTTCGACCTGAAGGCATTTGAAAGCAAGTTCTCCCTGTCGTTCGATTACTGGGTGAAAGACACGAAAGACCTTTTATACGCGGTTCCCATTCCTGCATCCGTCGGTATTGCAGTTCACAACTTCGATCCTGTTAATCCTGAAATCAATATTGGTACGATGCGCAACAGAGGCATCGACATTGAGTTGGGCTACAACACAAACTTCAAAAAGCTCACAGCGAACTTCTCCGCTAACGTTTCATTCATGCATAACGAAATGTTGAGCTTGAACGGCGACGAGTACATCACTGGAGGCAATGGTGGCGGGCAGATCGGAGGTATGACACGAACTCAACCCGGTCATCCTGTCTCCAGTTTTTATGGTTATGTCGTTCAGCAGATGCTGAACTCTGAATCAGATATCTACGCCATCAACACCTATCCTGATGATGGCATTTATCAGGAAGCCGGTACCGCGCCTGGTGATTTCATGTACAAAGACATCAGTGGGCCCAATGGTGTTCCCGACGGAGACGTCACGGCTCAGTATGATCGGGTATACATCGGCAACCCCTGGCCCAAGCTTACCTATGCCCTGAACGTAAATCTGGCGTATGACAACATGTTCGATTTGTCGATTCAGTTGCAAGGCATTCAAGGTGTCGATGTGTTCAACGCCAACAAGGCCTACGCGCGAAACTTCTTCGGCGACAACAATACTACTACCGCCATCTACGAAGCCTGGACTCCGACCAACCACACGGGCAATCCGCGCAACATCGCGAGCGATCCCAACGGAAACTGGAGCAAGCCTTCGACCTACTTTGTTGAGGATGGCTCTTATCTCAAGATCAGAAATCTGCAGATCGGATTTAATGTGCCGCGGCAAACACTCGACAAGCTGGGTCTGAAGAAACTTCGGCTATACATGAACGCCAATAATCTTCTCACGATCACAAGTTACTCAGGCCTCGATCCGGAAGTGGCGGGAACGAATACATCCCGCGGTGTTGACTATGGATACTATCCCCAGGTTCGAACATTTGGTGGTGGCGTGGAGGTACAATTCTAAAAAGGGACGCGTATGAAAATCAGCAAATACATTCTTTTCATTTTTCTCGTAACCGGCTTGTGGAGCTGCGGGGAAGAATTTTTAGAGATCACCAATCAGAACGAGTTAAGCTCTGATAATTTCTACACGAAGATTGAGAATTTCGATCTGGCACTGAACGGTACATATGATGCCGTGAAGAACCTCGACCTGTTTGGTCAGACCTTTTATGTGCAAACGCTGGTGGCGCTGCCGCATGAGTCTGACTACTGGAATGCGCAGTGCCGGAACGAAGTGATCTCATCGGATGGAAACGTCTATATCGCGTGGCGCGGATTTTATCGGATCGTTGCGCGCGCCAATGATATCCTGGAGAATGCGCCGGAATTTGCCGCGTCAGATATTACACAGGCAGAAGAAGACCAACTCAACTTGATCGTTGCGCAGGCGCGCTTTCTCAGAGGCCTCGCATACTTCCACCTGGTGCGCTTGTGGGGCGAGGAGTCTTACGCTGTCGACAGTTCCAGGCTTGCCGTGCCCGTGATTCTTAAAGTTGCCTCAACCCGCGACGACATGATGATCCCGCGTTCATCCGTGGGTCAGGTGTACAAACAGATCATTCGCGATTTCGAAGCCGCAGAAGCTGCCCTCCCGAGCACATGGGATGGTAACAATATTGCACGCGTCAACAAGTATGCCGTCAAAGGATTTCTCGGCCAGGTTTATCTCTACATGGAAGAGTATGATAAGAGCCGTGCGTATTTCGAAGAAGTGTTGGCGAATCCCGCTTATCAACTTTTGCCGGGCAATCAATTGGAAGATCTGTTTCAAGGCAAGCACGAGTTCAGCAAAGAGTCATTGTGGGAGTTGAACTACACCGTAGACATGCAGCAGAACATTTGGGAGAATGGATTGGGTTCCGGCATCGCGTTGGTGCTGGCGCCTCCCGGCCGCGGATGGAGTAACTGCACACCGCATGGCGTGAACATCGAACGATTCGGAACGGACCCTCGACTCAAAGTCTCCACGTTCGATCCTGCTGAAATGTGCGCCACAACAGAAGGTCCGATGGCACCTGCCGGAGAGAGTGAATTCAACTACACCGGTCACAGTTTCAAAAAGTATGTTCCCAAGGACTACTCCGTCTATTCGACAAACCGGAACAGTGGTATCAATTACCTCATGATGCGATTGGCCGATGTGTACCTGATGTACGCGGAGGACATGAATAACCTCGGCAGCGACGCCGTTGCTGCCGAATACATGAACAAGGTAAGACGGAGAGCATACGGCTTCGACTATAACTCGCCAGAAGCCAGCGTTGACTACACCGTCACGGGCGCACAGCTTCGCGATTCCATTCGCGAGGAACGTTTCCGCGAGCTGTTTGCCGAAGGACATAGGTGGTATGATATCGTCCGCTGGAAAATAGTAGAGCAAGAAGTTCTGAAGTACAACGAGAAGCGGGTTACGCAGGGCGAGATCATCTTCAATCCGAAGGACTACTACTATCCCATTCCGCTTCAGGAAGTGGACAACAATGTAAACATGAAACCGAGCACGGGATACTGAGGGGAAGGTTATGAACGGACGATACTTTACACGATGTACTATGCTGTGTGCCGCGCTTTGCACGATTCTTTTCTTCGCGGGCTGCGATGACGATTCAACAGGGTCGCACGGACCGAAGGCCGTGACCAAAACAAACCCCATGAAGATCTACATGCACTACATGCCCTGGTTTCAATCCAAGGAAGTTTCAGGCTATTGGGGATCGCACTGGAGGATGACGAATCAAAATCCGGACATCATCGAGGCTGATGGAAAACGTCAGATCGCTTCGCACTACTATCCAATGATTGGTCCTTACGACACAAAGGATCCGGATGTCATTGAATATCACTTGCTGTTGATGAAGTACGCCGGCGTCGATGGAATTCTGATCGACTGGTATGGTTCCCACACCGTCAACGACTTTAGGGTAAATCTCACGGGCGCAAACGCGGTGATCGACAAACTGGACGACACCGGACTATCCTTCGGCGTGGTTTACGAAGATTTCACCGCGGAAGTAGTGGAAGATAAAACCACGAAGACTGCCATGGAGGCCGCGAAGGCAGACATGGAATACCTCGAGCAGTATTATTTTTCCAACGCGCAATACATCGAGATTGATCAGGCGCCACTGCTGCTGACTTTTGGTCCGCGATATTTTAAGCAACCCGCGCAGTGGACAGAAATGTTCACCGTACTTCCCACGAAACCAAAATTTCTCCCCCTCTGGAATCATGGCGCCTATGTCGGAGACAATGACAGCGGCGAGTTCTCGTGGATTGATTTCACCGAATCTCAAACCGACCTGGACAATTTTTACAACAAAGTATTTCATCTCGACGTGATGATTGGTTCCGCGTTCCCGCGCTTTCATGACTTCTATGCCGAAGGTGGTGCAGGTAGCAGCTACGGCTACGTGGATTTCAACAACGGCGAAGTGCTGGAGAACACCTTGGCAAAAGCTACACAACGTCAACTCCAATACCTCCAGATCGCGACGTGGAATGATTTCGGTGAAGGTACCGTCATGGAGCCAACCCTCGAAGATGAGTTTAAATGTCTTCAGATACTCCAGGAATACGCCGGTGTTCCTTACGGGCTCGAGGAGCTGGAGCTCATTCACAGCTACTACCTGAAGCGAAAGGAATTTCACGACGACCCGGAAACCCTTCAAACCCTTGATGAAGTATTTAAGCACTTGTCCGCGCTTGAGGTTGATGAAGCGAAGGATCTGATGGAACAACTCCCTTAACCATTTACCAATGAACTAAACAAACTCTAAAACCAATAACTCTATTTCATATGAAAAATCTACGACTATTGTTTTACGGCTGCCTGATCATGGCATTGCCGCTATTCTTCATCGCTTGTGATGGCGAAGACGACGAACCTGAAATACTCCTGCCCAAGTTGGAAGGGTTTTATGTTTTCGGTTCCAATACGGTTGCCGCGACTCCGTCTGAACCCAACGCGCGGATGAAGCGGGCGATACTCGACCCCAGCAAAGTACCCAACGTTGAAAACCAGGAAGGTGTCTATGGAAAATTCATGTACATCGGCGCTAACAGCACCATCCAATTCGCTGAAGTGATTGGCGAAGAAGGTACGGTGTATGGCGATGACGGCGGCGGAGAAGTGGACAACGGTCTGGATGTAGGCAATGTACCGATTGATGACGATGTAATTCACGGTACGCTCGAAGCCGACGGCGATCCGATCGAGATCGCAGACGAAGGTCTGTACTACGTGTTCGCGAATGCCAATACAGGTTTCTTCGTGATCGCAAGGGTTAGAGCCAACATCATTGGCGACGCAACACCTGGCATGTGGGCCACGGCGACTGACCTTCCGCAGGTAAAATTGTCGAAGGATTCGGCAGTATTTGAAATAACAGGTCTTACCTTGAAAGGTGCTACCGGATACCGTTATCGCTTAAACAACGGATGGCATTTTTATCAGGAGGAAAATGTAACGACTACCTTGTCCAGCCTTGGCGTACTGAGCTACGGCGATTCATGGCCGCTTCCTGCCAACGACATCGGCTTCTTCCTTGACAACGCGCCGCATCAAACGACGGGAATCTTCACCGTGCGCCTGAAGTACATCGCTGCTACAGACGAGTGGGAAGAGAAGAAGAAGAAGACAGGCAACGTCGTTGTTGACTACTCTACTTACAGCATGGCCATTATCGGCGACGCTACTGCCGGCGGGTCATTCAATGGCGACGGAACCGGTGGTTACGGAGCGCATACGCCTGCGAAAGCTGGCAATGTGTATACATGGACATACAATGATGTCCCGATGGTTCAGGACAAGGAATTCATCTTCCTGCAAAATGCTACCTGGGGTGGTCTTCAAATCGACTACGCAGGAGCGGCAGTCAGTGGAGATGCTATCACCGGAGGCAAGATCATCGACGCGACAGCGCCTCCTGTGAGCGGTCCGTATCACAACTACCACATTATTACTGGCGGCACCTACGATGTTAAGCTGGTGATCAACGCCGAGACAGAAGGTCGCACCGTGACGATCACGAATAATTAAAACACACTGTCAACCGAAGTATTGAACTTGTAAAAAGCATCATAGTTTGGTTTCTGTTTGTATCGGGTGTTCGCGCATGAATATGTTGCGGGCATCCGATTTTTTTGCTTGAAGGAGAGGAATGAAATGCGCGTTAAATACCCTTTAAGTGATTGTAAGTAAAGTAGTTAACAGTAATATTAGGAGAGGTGTTTTTTCGATTCTATTCATTAATTACCGATATTTCGCAATCCTTCTAACTTTGTGCCCACAAAATCGACATTATGCTTTTGGATTTTGAGAAACCTATCGCAGAGTTGGAAGCGAAACTGGAAGATATGAAAGGCCTGGCCACCGATAGCGAGAAGGAAGTACAAGCTGCTGTGAAAGCCCTTGAAAAGAAAATACTGGACTTGAAAAAGGAAACTTTCGAGAACCTCACGGGTTGGCAACGCGTTCAGTTGTCCCGGCATCCGGATCGTCCGTATACGCTTGACTACATCTACGAGATAACAACTGACTTCATTGAACTTCACGGCGACCGCACTGTTTCTGATGACAAGGCGATGATCGGCGGATTCGGTACCATCGAAGGAAGAACGTTCATGATGATCGGTCAGCAAAAGGGACGCAACACCAAGCAACGCCAAATGCGGAACTTCGGTATGGCGAACCCCGAAGGCTATAGAAAGGCTCTTCGCTTGATGAAGATCGCGGAGAAGTTCAATAAGCCCATCATTACTTTCATCGATACACCTGGAGCATTCCCTGGGTTGGAAGCGGAAGAACGCGGACAAGGTGAAGCGATCGCGCGCAACCTCAAGGAGATGTTCATGCTGAAGGTTCCCGTGATATGCGTAGTGATTGGAGAAGGTGCCTCTGGCGGCGCATTGGGTATTGCGATCGGCGATCGCGTACTGATGCTGGAAAATACCTGGTACTCTGTAATCTCTCCAGAATCATGCTCTTCCATTTTGTGGAGAAGCTGGGATTTCAAAGAACAAGCAGCCGAAGTACTGAAGCTTACCGCCAAGGACATGCTCGCGCAAAAGCTCATCGATGGTATCCTGAAGGAACCGCTCGGTGGAGCTCACGTTGACGTGAAATGGATGTCGCAGGAAATCAAAAAAGCAATCCTGGCACAGACCGATGAATTGCTGAAGATTTCTACAACGGAACGAATCCAGCAGCGAATTGACAAGTTTTGTAAGATGGGCGTAGTGAAAGAATAACGCGCCTAATAAGGATCTAAGAATAAGGCTGATGGATGTCAGCCTTATTTTTTTGTCAAGCTTGAATCTTGACATGGTAATCGTGAATTTTACCCGCATGAAATTACAGGTGATCAACACAGGATTTTTTAAACTCGATGGGGGAGCAATGTTTGGCGTCGTGCCGAAATCCATCTGGCAAAAATCAAACCCGCCCGATGAACAGAACCTCTGCTCCTGGGCGATGCGGTGCCTGCTCATTGAGGATGGCAATCGGCTGATCCTGATTGACAACGGCATCGGCGAAAAGCAGGATGCAAAATTCTTCAGCTACTACTACTTGCATGGTAACGACTCATTGACGAAGTCCATTCATTCCTCGGGTTTTTCAGAGAACGACATCACCGACATGTTCTTATCGCACCTGCACTTTGATCACTGCGGCGGCGGCGTTCGGTATGAAAACAATGTGCCCGCTTTGACTTTCAAGAACGCTACTTATTGGTCGAATGAAGATCACTGGAAGTGGGCCACGCAACCTAACCCGCGCGAGAAGGCGAGCTTCCTCAAAGAAAATATTCTTCCCATGCAGGAGAGTGGCCATTTAAAAATGGTTGACCCTTCAAAGTCCTCGCCCTTTGCACAGTTCGACATTACTTTTGTTTCGGGGCACACCGACAAGATGATGATCCCCAAAATAAAGTATAACGGAAAGGTGATCTGCTTCATGGCTGACTTGCTTCCCTCTGTCGGTCACATTCCACTGCCGTATGTAATGGGCTACGATACAAGGCCGTTGTTGACCTTGGAGGAAAAGGAAAAGTTTTTAAATGAAGCTGCCGACAACGGTTACATTCTTTTTCTCGAACATGATCCCATTCACGAGTGCTGTACGTTAAAGCGTACGGAGCGGGGTGTAAGGTTGGATCAAGCTTTTTCATTGTCTGAAATTTTATGAGTATGAAAGTTGGAATTGTTCTTTCAGGCGGAGGTGCCCGGGGGATAACTCACATTGGCGTGTTGAAAGCGCTGGAAGAATTCGGTGTCGAAATTTCCTGTGTCGCGGGGACAAGTGCCGGGTCGATCGTGGGATCGCTCTATGCATATGGTTATTCCCCCGATAAGATGATGGAAATTATTTCGTCCACCAGCGTACTGAAATCGCTGCGGCCTGCGTGGACCATGACCGGCTTGTTGACCCTGGATGGTCTGCGCGACGTATTGCTAAAGTATATGCCTGAAAATAATTTCGGCGCACTGAAGATACCGATGAAGGTGGCAGCCACGGATTTGCGCAAAGGAAAAGTGAAATACTTTTCAGAGGGTGAGTTGATACCAACAGTTCTTTCGTCGTGTTGCGTGCCGGCGGTATTCAATCCAATTTCATTTAACGGCAGCATGTATGTCGACGGCGGAATTACGGACAACCTTCCGGCTGTCGCCATCCGGGGAGAATGTGATTTGCTCATTGGGTCGCACTGTAACTTCATTTCCGACGAATTCGATGCAAAGAATTTCAGAACCCTCATCGAGCGGAGCTTATTAATGGCGATCAACAGCAACACCATTCTCAGCAAGAATCTTTGCAATGTATTGATCGAGCCTCCAGGCGTTGGCGGCGTGAGTGGATTTGAGCTGGGCAAAGCCAAACAACTCTTCGACATCGGATATGCGTATACCAGAGAGAATTTTACAGCCAGCGATTTTAAATTTCATTCAGCATGAACCTGAAGAGTTTTCAAGAACAGATACTGGAAGGAATACCAGATGAATTACCATCGCCAAGAACCTACGATCCGTCGATCAACCACGCGCCGAAACGAAAGGCGATCCTGAATGCTGATGAAAAGAAGTTGGCCGTTCGAAATGCCTTGAGATATTTTGATTCAAAGCACCACGATGTTCTGGCTCCGGAATTTTACGACGAGCTTAATCGTTACGGCAGGATTTACATGTATCGTTTTCGCCCTGAGTATCCGATGCACGCTAGGCCGATTCATGAATATCCGGCGAAATCGTTGCAGGCCGCGGCGATCATGCTCATGATTCAGAATAATCTTGACCCCGCTATCGCACAACATCCGCACGAGTTGATCACCTACGGTGGTAACGGCGCAGTCTTTCAGAACTGGGCCCAATACCTACTGACCATGAAGTACCTCGCCACGATGACGGATGAACAGACGCTTCACATGTATTCCGGTCATCCGCTCGGATTATTTCCTTCCGGCAAAGACGCGCCGCGTTGTGTCGTTACGAACGGCATGATGATTCCCAACTATTCCAAACAGGACGATTGGGAGAAGTACAACGCACTGGGCGTTACACAATACGGTCAGATGACGGCCGGTTCGTACATGTACATTGGCCCGCAAGGGATAGTGCATGGAACGACCATCACCATCCTGAATGCGGGAAGAATGATCAGCAAAGCGGGAGAGGGGCTCGCGGGTAAAGTGTTTATTACTTCTGGTTTAGGTGGAATGAGTGGAGCACAACCTAAGGCGGGAAATATTGCGGGCTGTGTAACGGTGGTGGCGGAAGTAAATGATAAAGCGACCTACAAACGACATGAGCAAGGTTGGGTGGATGAAGTCATCGCAGATCTCACCAGGCTCGTTGACCGAGTAAGAAAAGCACAGCAAGATAAAGAAGTGGTTTCCATCGCGTATGCCGGCAATATCGTCGACGTGTGGGAGAAGTTCGACGAGGCGGGCATTCATGTTGATTTGGGATCGGATCAAACATCATTGCACAATCCATGGGCAGGAGGATACTATCCTGTTGGGTTGACATTCGAGCAGTCAAACGCGATGATGGCGAGTGACCCTGAGGAATTCAAAAAGCATGTTCAGCAGTCGTTGCGTCGGCAGGCTGCGGCGATTAATCGTCACGCTGCCAAGGGTACTTACTTTTTTGATTATGGCAACGCCTTTCTGTTAGAAGCATCACGAGCAGGTGCTGATATTATGGCACCGAATGGAACTGATTTCCGTTATCCATCCTATGTACAGGATATCATGGGGCCGATGTGCTTTGACTTTGGATTTGGGCCTTTTCGCTGGGTATGTACTTCAGGAACAGATCACGATCTCGATTATACCGACAAGCTCGCAGGCGAAGTGTTGGAAGCGCTGTATGGAAGTTCGCCGGCTGAGATCAAGAACCAGTTGAAAGACAATCTTCAGTGGATTCAACAAGCCAAGCAAAACAAACTGGTGGTCGGTTCGAAAGCGCGAATCTTGTATGCGGATGCCGAGGGAAGAATAAAAATTGCAAGCGCGTTTAACGAAGCGATACGAAATGGAAAGATTGGTCCGGTAGTGTTAGGTCGTGATCACCACGATGTGTCGGGTACCGATAGTCCATATCGCGAGACATCGAACATTTATGATGGTTCACGGTTCACAGCCGACATGGCGATGCACAATGTTATCGGCGATTCGTTTCGTGGTGCAACATGGATATCGATTCACAACGGCGGTGGCGTTGGTTGGGGCGAAGTGATCAACGGTGGATTCGGTATGTTGCTGGACGGAAGTGATGATGCAGATCGACGGCTGCAGAACATGTTGTTCTTCGATGTAAACAACGGCATCGCTCGGCGTGCATGGGCCAGAAATGATCACGCAATCTTCGCGATGAAGCGAACAAACTTGCCCGTTACACTTCCAAACACCGTTGATGACAACTTGCTGAATGGGTTAATCGCATAGCGAGAATTGTTTATTAGCTGATTTTAGACGAAATTAGATTAAACAAAAACCCATTTTTTATGAAGAAAACTATTTTGATCATCTGCTCTTTGCTCGCATCTACTGGTGTGTTTGCTCAGTTTGAACAAGGTACTATGTTGGTAGGAGGTAACGTTGGCTATTCAGGGGTTACCTACAAATACAAGTCTGGTTCTACCTCAACCACGGTTTCAAAAACGTCCACCATTTCTGTTATGCCACAGTTTGGTTATTTCATTATGGACAATCTGGCGGTAGGAGCAGGGTTGAACATTTCATCTTCGACGGAGAAGTCAGAGTCTTCTGACGAGAAATACACGTCGTCATCGATGCAGCTCACACCGTTCGCCCGTTACTATTTCGGAAACATTTTCGCGATTGGTCAATTCGGCTTTGGATCGTCGAAGGACAAGCAGTCGGGCGACGGCTCAACCACGGAACAGAAGTACGGTGTTACCAGTTGGGCCATTGGCGCGGGCTATGCGGCAATGTTAAACGACAACGTGGCGATCGAACCTTCCCTATTGTATGGATCGCAGACGGAAAAGCTGAAAGACGCTGACCCAGTGCAAAAGGACATTTACAGTGGTTTTATAATCAACATCGCTTTCCAAATATACCTGCGGTAATATAAACCACGCCATTTCGCTAAAAAGACCTCAATCCGAGCAGATTGAGGTCTTTTTTTTAGGTATTATATTTGTAAAGGAGATAATGAACAAACAATTCCATTATGAAAAACAGAAAGATTCAACTCTTTATACTGGTTGCGGCCTTCCTTCTACCCGGCGCCGGTGCTTTTGCGCAAGCGCAGGTTTCTTTGGGACTGAAGGGCGGTTTGAATTTCGCGAACCTGGATGTAACCAATTTGGAAGGAACCTACCATAACCGTACAGGGTATCACCTGGGAGCCTTTGCCCTTTTTAAGTTTGCTAAGATCGGTATCCAGCCCGAGTTAGTTTATTCACAGCAAGGATCTAAAGTTCATGACCCCAACCTGGGTGATTTCGAATCGAACTTCAGTTATGTGAACGTTCCTGTCTTACTGAAACTCTATACCGTCGGTGGATTGAACCTGCAGGTAGGCCCGCAGTTCGGTTTCTTAACATCGGCGAAAAAGGACGGCGAAAATATCGAGGACCAATTAAGGAATTCAGATACAAGTCTGGCACTCGGCGTGGGTTGGGACTTACCCCTCAGACTTAGCGTCGACGTGCGCTATAACCTTGGCCTCAAGAACATCAGCGATGAAGCAGTCTATGATATCAAAAACCAGGTGTGGCAAGTGTCCCTTGGATTTAAGTTGATCAAGATCGGTAACTAGCCATACCGTTTAGTCAGATAAAAAAAATGTCGCCCTGATCGGGCGACATTTTTATTTTGTTCATGCTGAGTTTCTTCGAACTAGTTCAGCACAATCAGGAAGTAATTCTTCTTTCCTTTTTGCACCAGCAGGTATTTGTTGTACAGAAAATCAGCCGAACCGATTTTCTGTTCCATCGTTACCTTGGCTTTGTTGATGCTCACGCCATTTCCCTGAATAGCTTTGCGCGCTTCGCCTTTCGATGTATAGATCGCCGTCTTCTCACCCAACAAAGCAACGGGATCAATGGCTGCATCTACTTCGCTCCTCTGGAGACGGAAGGTCAACGATTCGTCAAACGCATCTTCTATTTCTTCGCCACTGAGTTTTTTGAAATCGTCGAAGGAAGCTCCAAACAAGATATCAGTAGTCTCTTGTGCTTTGCGCAGCGCTTCAGCACTGTGCACGCGCGTGGTGATATCTTCCGCGAGCGCTTTCTGAAGCTTGCGAAGTTGAGGTGCCTGACTGTGCTCAGCTTCCAGCGATTCAATTTCTGCTTTCGACTTCAGGGTGAAGATGCGAATGAAGTTAGGCGCATCGGCATCTGAAACATTGAGCCAGTATTGATAGAATTTGTAAGGTGAAGTTTTCTTCGGATCAAGCCACACGTTACCGCCTTCGGTTTTTCCGAACTTGGTTCCATCCGCCTTCGTGATGAGTTTCGTGGTGAGCGCATAGGCTTCACCATTCGCTTTTCTTCTGATCAACTCCGTTCCGGTGACGATATTCCCCCACTGATCGGATCCGCCCATTTGCAGCTTACATCCTTTATTGGCGTACAGCCAGTAAAAATCATATCCCTGCACCAACTGATAGCTGAATTCCGTAAAAGATATTCCGGTTTCCAGTCTTTTCTGCACGGAGTCCTTCGACATCATGTAATTGACCGTAATGTGCTTACCCACGTCACGGATGAAATCAAGAAAATAGAGGCCCTTAAACCAATCGTAGTTGTTTACGAGTTCCGCACCGCCGCTGCTGAAATCAAGAAATTTTGTAAGCTGGTTCTTCACGCACGATTCGTTGTGACGCAACACTTCTTCCGACAGCAAGTTCCGCTCAGCCGATTTTCCCGAAGGGTCGCCCACCATACCGGTGGCGCCACCCACGAGAGCGACAGGCTTGTGCCCGCATTGCTGAAAGTGCACGAGCGTCATGATTTGAACCAGGTGGCCAATGTGCAGCGAATCTGCGGTAGGGTCAAATCCAATGTATCCCGCGGTCTTCTCCTTGTTTAGCAACTCTTCGGTCCCAGGCGTCACATCGTGGATCATCCCTCGCCAGCGGAGTTCTTCAATAAAATTCTTCATTCGTAAAAAACTTGCCGCAAATATAGAAAAGTTGGCAAAAAGGTCTCCGCCTAATGCCCAACGGATTCCACTTGCTTAATTCCACGGGTTTCCACCTCTATATTGCGGTCTGGCGCCTTCGTCTCCTTGAAGTCCTGGATGATTTCCAACACATCGTAGTCGATGGCAACGGAATTGGTTCCGTCGATTACCACCTTTGAGTTCGGAGGCACATCCTCCAGGCTTAATTGAATGCTGGCCTTGTTGAGAAATGTAACTTCCTCAGAAAGCTTCAGCGTCGTAACCTCTTTGGCGCCTTCGTGTTCCTTCTTATAATGGTACGCGTGCTTGTAGTTTTTCCGGAGTATGAAGAAGATGGCTACCAACATACCTACGCCGATACCTTTTAACAGATCGGTGGCCAGAATGGCAACGACGGTAACCACGAACGGAACAAATTGTTCGGGGCCCAATCGGTACATCGCCCGAAAAAGAGAAACGCGGGCAAGTTTATATCCCACCATCAATAGAATTGCCGCGAGACTGGCCAGCGGGATCAAATTCAACCAGTGTGGAATTGTGATGGCGGCGAGCAAAAGCGTAAGCCCGTGAACGATGGTCGATACCTTTGTTTCGCCACCGGCATTGATATTCGCTGAACTACGCACGATCACTTGCGTTATCGGCAAGCCACCAATAAGACCCGACACAATATTTCCAATTCCCTGCGCCTTTAACTCCTGATTCGTAGGTGTATCTCGCCTGTGCGGATCGAGTTTGTCAGTGGCTTCCACGCACAACAACGTCTCGAGACTGGCGACCACGGCGAGCGTGAAAGCAACGACGTAGACTTGCGGATTGGAAAATGCCGTGAAGTCAGGCAAACGGAAATATCCTACAAATTCTCCCAGCGATGACGACACCGGGAGTTGAACCAGGTGTTCGCCACTCAGTTGCCACTCAGGTTTACTGACACCAAACAGGTAATTCGCGATGATGCCGGTCAGCACCACAAACAGCGCTCCGGGTAAGAACTTAAACAGACCCACTTTTTTAATGAATGGCCTCTCGAATACGATGAGCAGGAGGAGAGAGAAGATACTGATGAGTATCGCACCCGGACTATTGTAAATAAAGGCATAGTACAATTCGCTGAACGTGTTGTGACCATCCGTTTGACTTAATGCGAAATCGCCAATGAAATCTTTGTCGTATCCAAGCGCGTGAGGTATTTCCTTCAAGATCAAAGTTAGACCGATAGCGGCCAGCATTCCTTTGATTACTGACGACGGAAAGTAGTAGGCTACGATACCCGTATTCAGATAGCCTGCGATCACCTGGATTACCCCGGCGAGCACGATGGCCAGCAATAACACTTCAAAACTTCCCAGCGTCTTAAACGCGCCGAGCACGATAACAACCAATCCTGCGGCCGGCCCTGAAACACCCAGGGCCGAACCGCTAAAAATGCCAACGACAATGCCACCGACAATTCCCGCGATGATGCCCGAGAATATCAGGTCGGGTCTGCCGGTTGATGCCAACCCCAGACCCAGACACAGGGGCAAGGCCACTAAAAAGACAACAAGGCTTGCTGATAGGTCACTTTTGATGACCCTTATAATTCTTCCTCTCATGTAAATGCTGACTAGATGATGTTAATGGTTAGACTGATGCTCCTTCTTCCATTTTGGTCAATCGATAGATTGGTGGAAGCGACTCCTGGCGGTCAAAGCTGACGCCAAGATCATTAATCAGTCCGGTTTTTAAGCTGTAGATCCATCCATGAATGATAGGCGACTGACGATCTTTCCAGGCATTCTGAATAATTGAAGTTTTCGATAAGCCGAAGACTTGTTCGATCACATTCAATTCCGCAAAACGATCGAATCGTGCTGTTGGATTTTCGATGGCGTCGAGCTCCTTCTGGTGCATTCTGTAAACATCCTTGATATACCGAAGCCAGTTGTCGACAAGGCCGTATTGTTCATTTTGCATCGCAGCCTGAACGCCACCACATCCGTAGTGACCGCAAACAATAACATGCCTTACCTTCAGAATATTGACGGCGTAGTCGAGTACGCTAAGCATGTTGAGATCGGAGTGAACCACCATGTTGGCGATGTTCCGGTGAACGAAGATATCGCCTGGCTGTGTTCCGGTGATCTCGTTGGCGGGCACCCTACTGTCGGAGCATCCAATCCACAAAACTTGTGGACTCTGTCCCTTCGATAGTCGTTCGAAAAACTGTGGATCTTCTTGTAATTTTTTGGCTACCCAAGTCTTATTGCCTTCCAATAGGGCTCTATAAATGTTCATTGAATTTTCTTTTGTTGAATTAAGGAAACTGAGATGGACTTGCGCGCTGATAGTCTTCAGCCATGCATAGTCGCCCGGCGCGTTCATAATGAGAGCAAGCCGGGAAATACGAAGTTAAGCTTCGGGAGGGGGATTTACTGTTTCCTTGAAGTGGTTGATGGGCTTTGCGCCATCACAAGTTTGATAAGCCAACGAAATGCTTAAGCCACTGAGTTCGGGCCGCTCGATCGTAGTAAAAAGAAGGATGTCAATTTCGCCGCCGGTTTTAAATCCGCTTTCCTGACTACCAGCGACATCCTTTTCTTCTTCATTGGCAGCGCCCGCAAAAAGTTTGGCGATGTTCTCGACCATGGTTTGATTTTTATGCAAATCCAGGGCGACAACCTCGGTCAGAAAAAAACTCATGTTGAGAAAGAGCAATCCGACCAACACGGTCATGCTCCTTTCAATGAATTTTGATCTGAAAACTTTAATCATGCTGCAATCTACGTCATTTTTTAAAAATTGTTTATGTTTTGAATTATCGGAAGGTTAAATCGCAGGTGCAAAACGCAGAATTGCCTGTTAAACGGCGGAGAAATTGTAAAAAAAAAATATTTTGAAATATGACACAGCCTGATGCCTTAAACCTTGTTGCTGAATTTCACCGGACATTTAAACATCCTATCTTAAAAAGCCCCGCGATCCCTGGCGAAGATCGTTGCAAACTGCGTGTTGCCTTGATTGCTGAAGAACTGAAAGAACTGGAAGTAGCAATCCTCGAAAAAGATATCGTCAGTGTCGCCGATGCACTCTGCGATATTCAATATGTACTTTCCGGCGCGATCCTCGAGTTCGGCTTGGGTGGGAAATTCAAAGAGCTATTTGAAGAGGTTCAGCGCTCCAACATGAGCAAGGCATGCAAAACGGAAGAAGAGGCAAAAGCCACCGTCGAGTTCTTCAAGAAGAAAGACGGAACGGAATGTTTTTACAAAATGGAAGATGGCAAATGGCTGGTGTATCGGACCGCCGACAATAAAACCATGAAGTCCGTTCAATATAGCCCCGCCGATCTGGATAGGATCGTGAACGACGTCGCTCAAGTATAAAACTCAAATTGGAAAACGGCTTCCTGTCCGTTCAGTTGAAGTGGATTGATCGCCAGTATCTGAGATTCGTTGTAGGCTTTGATAAACTCGGTCCGGCTAATTCTGACTTTACTGATCCCGGGCTTGATGCGATGATACTGCATGCGCCCCGAGCCGTTAGCGGTGGCGCTGAACACATAGTTGAATTGAAGCGGTATGGGCGATGGTATGTATCGCATGAATTCCTGCCTTGTTGTTGATCAATGATAAATCTTGATGAAGTCCGTCAGAAGAATGCTGTTCTGGCGTGCATTATAACGCGCTAGCAAAGAGGACATCCACGGCGGGACAGGTTCTGCGTTGGCTTCCAGTTCTTCAATTTTCACGCACAGTACCAGAATGCATGCTCTGATCTGCTCAAGGTTTTCACATGCCGATGGCGAGAGGACATTCGCAGAGACGAAATTCCTTAGTTCCAGTTCTGTCTTCCTTCGGCGGAGGTCAAACATGATGTGCATTATTGCACAATACTACGACAAATTGGCCATTTCAGGAAATTTTGCGGTGTATTTTTACACAGGATCGATTCAGGTCCAAAGGCTGCAAACGAGGCGGGCCCTGCTGGGACAATGTCCCAATTGCAAGCGGAGAATTTCAATCCGTATATTGTTAAATCCTTATATTTAAACGAATTATCTCTTTGCATGCAACATCAACCTAGTCCCTTTCTCGAATATTGGAATCATGCCATGGTCGCCGGTGCAGGCGTCATGTTAGCTTCAGGAATTATTGTTTACCTCGTGCACAAGCTTCGCGTAGCCACCATTGCTACCTATAAAGGCAAGTATGATTACATCAACACGCATGAGATCAGGAATTTCAAGAAGGTCTATTTCTTCTTTGCCATAGCCGCCATGTTGGCGATTAACCTTTACGGGATGCACGAACTTCACACGATCGAAGTGTGGTTCTACGTTCGCCTGTTCATGTCTGTCGCGGGTGGTACCTTGGTCGGCTACGTGGCCTTCCTCGTGTTGGATTATTACTATCCCACGGTGTTAAACCGTAAGCTCCGGAAGTGGCGCTACATGCCGCGAAACAGCAAGTCTGGTACTAAAATGCGTCTGCTCAGCGAAGACGAAGAAGATGTTCACCTCGAAGAGGGGATGCAGGCGGAAGAAAATGTCTTTTCCATCGACTATGACGTTTGGGCTGACGAACAAACAGGAGAAATTAAAATTGACAAGTATCCTGGCCACCTGCAAGCCCTGAAATGCAACAGTTGCGGCTTTTACACCATGAAGGTGACAAAGGAAGAAATTACCCGTCGCCCTACGAAGGATACACCTGGAGAACTGATTAAAAGCTTTCAATGTTCGTACTGCAAGTCAGTTCGTGCAACCGCCTACAACATATCGACTAAAGAAGCCGATGACTACCGGAATGAGTCCGTTCACAGTTATCGGAAAAACAAGAATATTGACATGGTTAGGGTTGAGATCCAATCCAGCATCACTGGGAAGCGCTTTTTCGAGTTCCAGACCATCGATCAAGCCCAGAAGTTCCTGGAGGAGTATGACGCCGAGAAAACCGGCGGATGAGACTTTTTACCTATTTTTTTCGTTAAAGTGGGGCACAGGATTTGCGAAGTATAAATTCAAAAATTTGAGATGATGAAGAAATGGATTCTGACAGGTGCTGTTTTACTGTTTGCAGCAGGATTTTCGTGGGCAGGGATAACGGCGGATACTACCCAGCTAAAGCCCAAGACAGTGTATGGAAAAGAAGCTAAAACAGTAGCCTACATTCTCGACAACAATCACTACAGAAAAATTACCTTAAACGATTCGCTATCCTCTGTCATACTGGATAACTACGTTGCCAACCTCGACAATAACAAGACTTACTTCACGGCCTCTGACCTGGCGTCGTTTGAAAAGTATCGCACAAAACTCGATGACCTCACACGCGAAGAGAGTGTGGAGCCAGCTTATGTTATTTACGAAGTCTTCAGAAAGCGATTCATTAAACAGATGGATTATGTTCTTAACGACCTGGTGAAAAAAGAATTCGACTATTCCGTTGATGAATACTACGAAACAGATCGTGATAAAGAACCCTGGTGCAAGAATGAACAGGAACTGAACGAAGTCTGGCGAAAAATGATCAAGGGTCAGGCCCTTAGCCTGCGCCTGGCCGGAAAACAACAACCGGAAATTGAAAAGACGCTCCGCGAACGCTATGAGCGTTTTGTGAAAAATGTTACGCAGTTCAATACGGAGGATGTCTTTAGTCTGTATATGAACAGCATTACGGAGTCTTACGACCCGCACACTAATTACTTTTCTCCGAAAGCAGCAGATCTGTTCAAACAAAGCATGAGCTTGTCGCTGGAGGGAATTGGCGCACGACTGCAAACAGAAAACGACTACACCAAAGTAGCAGAGATCATCACTGGAGGTCCGGCCGATAAAAGCAATTTGATCCATGTCAACGATCGCATTACCGGCGTGGCACAAGGCAGCGCTGAAATGGTAGATGTAATCGGCTGGAGAATTGATGAAGTTGTAAAACTCATCAAAGGCCCCAAGGGTACGAAGGTCCGCCTGCAAATCTTGCCGGCAGAAACTGGCGTGAATGGTCAGGCCACCATCATTGAATTGGTCCGTGATAAAATCAAGTTGGAGGATCAGCAAGCCAAGCGCAGCCTTATTCACTACAACAAAGATGGACGTGACTTAAAACTTGGTGTGATTACACTACCCAGTTTCTACATGGACTTCGCGGCCTATCAAAAAGGTGATCCGAACTATACGAGCACTACCCGCGATGTACAACGCCTGATTAAAGAACTGCAGGCTGAACAAATTGATGGCCTTGTTCTCGACTTGCGCAACAATGGCGGCGGATCGTTGTCCGAAGCCATCGACCTCACCGGATTGTTCATTAAAGATGGTCCTGTGGTGCAGGTGAAAAATTCAGCCAACCGCATCGAGATCGGTAAAGATGACAATCCAGCGATCACCTACAATGGTCCCCTGGTGGTGCTTACCAATCGTTTCAGTGCGTCGGCCTCAGAGATCTTTGCCGGAGCCATCCAGGATTACCACCGTGGCGTGGTAGTGGGTGAATCAACTTACGGTAAGGGTACGGTGCAAACCGTCATCGACCTCAGCCGTTTTATCACCACCCCCGGCGAAGACGTCGGAGAGTTGAAGCTGACCTTCCAGAAATTTTATCGCGTCACGGGCAGCAGCACACAGAACAAAGGTGTTATACCTGATGTCAAGCTGCCGACCGCGCTTGATTCTCAACAGTTTGGCGAAAGTGCAAGTCCCAGCGCATTGCCTTGGGATGAAATCCGCGGTACGCTGTACCAGAAAACTCCGGTCATCAACGATCGTATCATCTCGGCGCTGAACAAGTCGTACGAGCAAAGACTAAAAACTGACGAGTCGTTGAGCCGACTGGTAAGTGAGACAGAAGAAATTCGCAAGAGCTATCAGGATACAAAGATCTCCCTGAATGAAGCGGTCCGCAAGAAAGAGATTGCTGAGGCAGATCAACGAAAGGGTTCTTCAACCAAGCTGAATACGAAGATGACAGACAAGGAGGGTAAACCGGCGTCCGACCTCAAGGAGTTGGACGACGAGTACCTTCGGGAAGGACTGTTCGTGTTAGGCGATCTGATCACGACCCGGATAGGATAAATAAATTCCATGCACCAGATAATAAAGAGCGGATGAAAGTCCGCTCTTTTATTTTATCTTTCAGAAGAAGTGTAATCCTGTCTTTTTTATTGTGGTAGTTAAATTATGAGTGAAGAACTGCTCAAAGCCATCATTCAACTTTTTGCGATCGTAGCACGCGAGCGGATCACTGAGGATGAGCGTTCCAAAATAAAAGAGTTCCTGAGCCTTCACTTGAACCGGGAGGCAACCCAATACTACCTTAAGTTGTTCGATGAGTTTTGTCTCGCGCACAAGATTGACACGCGACAAGATCTCAGCACACTCGACGCCGACACCCAGCAGTTTGTAGACGATTGGTCCAACATCATGAAGATCATCAAGCAGGTGAACCAGGCGCTTACCATGCAGCAGAAGATGGTGTTGATCGTCAAAATCATTGAGCTGGTGTTTGTCGACAATGAAATTTCAGATCGTCAGGGTAACCTGATTTTTTATATTGGCCAGTCGCTGAGGATACCACAGTCTGATGTACATGCGCTTCAAGCATTTGTTACGGGGCAGGATATTGATGAGCTGGTTTCCAAGAATGTTCTCATCATCGATGAAGGCTCCGGCGAATACTCCGGACCGCGAATAATTGAAAAGGACCTTACGGGTCTTATTGCCATCCTCAGGTTGCAGGATGCCGAAACGTACTTTATCAAATATCTCGGCATCACGACCCTGTACCTCAATAGCATACTGCTCAAGAGCCGGAAGATTGACGTCTTCCCGACCGGTAGTACCATCCGGGGCGATAAAGTGGGGCCGATCTATTACAGCGATGTGATCGGAAAGTTTCTTATCGACGAGCATTATTCGATGATTACTTTTTCCGCCGACCACGTGTTCTACCATTTCAAAAGTGGCCGCGCCGGAATTCAGAATGTGAACATCGCTGAACAAGGAGGTAAGCTAATCGGATTGATGGGTGCCAGCGGATCGGGTAAGTCTACGTTGCTCAACGTGCTGAATGGAACGGAAAAACCGTCGAGTGGCCGGGTGCTCGTTAACCAGATCGACATTCATGAACATCCCGAAAAGGTGAGGGGTATCATCGGTTATGTGCCGCAGGATGATTTGCTCATGGAAGACCTCACCGTTTTCCAAAACCTGTACTACGCAGCGAAGTTGTGTTTTGGCCACTATACACAAAAGCAACTGATCGACCTGGTCATGCGCACACTGGTTAACCTCGGCCTGTCGGAGATCCGAGAATTAAAAGTGGGATCAGCATTGAACAAGACCATCAGCGGCGGACAGCGAAAGCGCCTGAACATCGCGTTGGAGTTACTGCGCGAACCGTCGGTGCTCTTTATTGATGAGCCTACTTCAGGATTGTCGTCGCGGGATTCGGAAAACATCATGGACCTTTTGAAGGAACTTGCACTGCGCGGCAAGATGGTCTACGTCGTGATTCACCAACCCTCGTCCGACATTTTCAAGATGTTCGACTCGCTGATCATCATGGATGTCGGCGGCTTCCAGATTTACTACGGAAATCCAATCGAAGCTGTACTCTACTTCCGTGAGATCATGAACGCCGCGAACAAAACGCAGGGCGCCTGTCCGGAGTGTGGAAATATAAATCCGGAGCAGATCTTCAGCATCATTGAAACCAAAGTTGTCAACGAATACGGCCGCCTCACCAATACGCGAAAGGTCTCACCGGGACAATGGTATCAGTACTTCAAACAAAAGATACGCATACCACGGGTTGAGCATGTTCAGGAAGAAATTCCGGTGAGTCAGGAAATACCAAATTGGCTCGGGCAGTTGAAGGTATTCATAACCCGCGATTTGTTGTCGAAGCTCGCCAACCGGCAGTACATTTTGTTGAATGCGCTCGAAGCGCCAGTGCTGGCTTTCTTCGTCGCGTTTATGGTGAAGTACTACAATGTGCTGGAGGGAGGGGCCTATAGTTTTTACAACAACAACAACATCCCCGTTTACTTTTTCATGAGCGTGGTGGTGGCGTTGTTTTTTGGATTAACCCTAAGCGCGGAGGAAATTTTCAGGGATCGTAAGATCAGGAAGCGTGAACGGTTTCTGAACCTGAGCAAGAGCAGCTACCTCACTTCCAAAGTAATGGTGATGTTTTTGATCTCCGCTTTGCAGACGGCGTTGTTCACCATCATTGGTAATCTTATTCTGGAGATACCGCTCACGGAAGTACGGTATTGGTTCATCCTGTTTACCTGTGCCTGTTTCGCCAATATGCTTGGGTTGAATATTTCGGCGTCGTTCAATTCAGCAGTAACGATTTACATTTTGATTCCACTTCTGATCATTCCACAGCTCTTGTTGAGCGGTGTCGTCATCAGCTTTGATAAGTTCAATCCGCATGTGGGTAAACCGGTCGGCGTTCCGATCATGGGGGAGATGATGGCGTCGCGCTGGGCATTTGAGGCGTACATGGTGACACAGTTCAAGGATAATCCATTCGAAAAGCCATTTTACGAGTTGGACAAAACGATCGCCGTCTCTGACTATAAGCGGGTGTACTATATCCCCGCGCTGGAATCCAAGCTCGCGTTTTGTCTCAACAGCCGAATGGATTGGAGGAACCCGAGAAATGAGGCGCTGAGTTCGGCCCTTTCGTTGTTGCAAACCGAAATCGGAAGCGAGCTGTCCCATTTCGAAGACAATAAGTTTCCAGATGCCGATAAACTGGCGATAGGAAAATTTGATTCGACCGTTTATCAAAAGGCTGTTTCCTTCCTGTCGGTATTGAAACGTTACTATGCGAACAGAATGAATAATGCCGTTCAGGAACGGGAGGCCCTCATGGACTCGCTGACGGCAAATCCAGTCGATGGCGAGGCGTTTGATTTAAGACGCGACCGGTATACCAACAAGGCTGTGAGCGATGCGGTAAAAAACATTACCACGCCCGAAAGGATCGTGGAGTACAATGGCACCCTGATTCAGAAGATCTATCCCATTTATCAGGACGAGCACAGGCCCGTGTCATCGGTGGATTTTTCAGCCAACCTTTTTCAGCCGACGAAACATTTCATGGGGAGGTATGTCGATACACTACTCTTCAATATTAGTGTGATCTGGAGCATGACCGTCTTTCTGTTTATCACCCTTTACTTTGATGTATTCAAAAAAGTGATACGGTTTCTGGAAGGAAGAAGAAAATATAGAAGGCGTGATAAAGCCTAAATTTCGGCTTGGTTTTTTACTTTTGTGCTATTGACTTACGCTATCCAAATAGAATTATGAAAATGAAATCTCTGGTAACGATCACATTTTTGTCAGCAGGTCTGCTGATGGGTTGGAGCTGTTCAAACAAGAAGGCCGAAGAGCATGTACACGATGAGCATGCCGAAGACACTGCCTCTGACGACTGGAAGGAGATGGATGAATTTCACATGATCATGGCCGAGGCCTTTCACCCCTATAAAGATGATTCAACCAACCTCGCGCCGGCCAAGGCCAACGCCGAAGCGCTCGCTAAATCCGCCGCCACCTGGCAAGCAGCACCGTTGCCCCACAAGGTTGACAATGAAGAAGTAAAAGCAAAATTGGAAGCACTCAAGACAGGAACCGCGGCCTTCGTCGAAACCGTGAAGGGCGGAGACGATAAAGCCATCGGCGCAGCTCTCACCAAGTTGCATGACCAGTTCCACGAAATCCAGGAAGCCTGGTATGGAGGTCACGAGCACCATCATTAATCGACCGTTTGTTATGACATTGAAAAGAGTTTTACTCGCCGTTGGCGTTGTTGTTTCTGCATGCTGCATAAGTTCGTGTGGGTCAAAAAACGAGAGACCACCTGCCGAAGAAGGTGATCGCGAGAACGGGATACATCGCACGCGATACCCCAGCGACACGGTGGCTCGCGAGGTACCCTATAAGAATGGAAAGGTGGATGGCGTCGTGAAAGACTTTTTTCCCAACGGTAAACTTTTTGAAAGCTCGACTTACGTTCAGGGTGTTAAACACGGACCTTCGACAAAGTTCTACGAGTCGGGAGTGCTATCGCAGGAAACTGTGTACGACAGTGGCAAGATCGACGGCGTTCAAAAGAAATACAGGAAGGACGGAAAGCTGGCGTATGAAATGTACTACGACCACGACTGCCCTTGTACAGGACTGAAGGAATACGGCATCAACGGTGATTTGAAAATGATTTACCCGGCCATTCGCGTCGATCCCGCCGACGAAATTCAGAAACGTGGCAAGTACACCTTGTTCATTTCCATGTCGGATGATTCCAAGAACGTGAGTTTTTTCATCGGCAAGTTGGAGAATGGAACTTGCCTGGTGGAGGAAGACATGGAGGTGATCTCCAGCGAGAAAGGATCGGGCGTGGGAATCCTGGAGTACGACGTTGAGGCTGGGATATCCATAGTGAAAGAATTGAACATCATCGCAAAGGTGAAGACAGTACAAGGCAATTACTACCTCACGCAAAAAACATACAAGCTCGCCATCGCGAACAGGTAGTTCAATTTGATCATCTGCCGGCGAATCTGCAGTCCTTGGTTCCCGTGCGCCAACTCGGGACCTTTTTTGTGGCCTTTTCTGTAATCCGATTGTGTTTTTAGCTACATATTGCGTACTAAAAACCTGTATGGCTGAGAAAAGTAGTGTTTTTGATATGATCGGACCGGTCATGATAGGGCCTTCCAGTTCTCATACCGCCGGGGTTGTCCGTATCGCCAGAACCGCTTACAAGATTCTGGGGGGCATTCCGGAAGACGCCGAAATCACCTTCTATAATTCATTTGCCCGAACCTATGAAGGTCACGGGAGCGACCGCGCCATCATTGCCGGGCTGCTGGATTTCAAAGCCGATGATACCCGTATTAAAGAAGCGCTTGCGCTGGCCAAGGAATTTGGATTGACCTACAAATTCCGCTCCGTGGGGAATGCCTCGACCCTTCACCCCAACACCATTAAACTTGTTATCCGGAAAGGTGATAAGAAGGTGGAAGTGATCGGGGAGAGCCGCGGCGGCGGGCTGATCAACATTGCCGAGGTAAATGGTTTCAAGGCCGACTTCAGTGCCAGTTTACATACTTTAATTATCACCGCCGAAGATGTGAGGGGAAGCGTCGCCTTCATTGCCAACGTGTTAGCACACGACGATTGTAATATTGCGACCATGTCTGTTTCACGAAGGGGAAAGAATGACCTGGCCGGACTGGTGATTGAAATGGATTCGGGCGTCAAGACTGTAACATTAAACTATTTACAGAGTCTTAGCTGGGTTAAGGACATTATTTACATACCGGATATAGATCGATAAAGATGAAAGGAAAACTACTGGCGATTGCAGGACTAATTTTGATTGGGCTGCAAGCTGCGGCACAACAAACGGATACAGTATCGGCTCCTCAAGGAGGAGTGTGGACGTTAAAGCAATGTGTGGATTATGCGCTGGCGAACAACCTGGATGTCCAGCGGGGAGTTTATGGCGTGGAGTCTAGCGAGATTGATCTTCGCCAGGCACGTGCGGCCATGATTCCGACGTTGAACCTGGGTGTTTCTTACGGATATAACTGGGGCCGCTCTGTCGATCCGGTGACCTACCAGTTTACGACGGATGCGCAGAACACCATGAATCCCAATGCGACAAGTTCCGCGACGATTTTCAATGGCTTCAGACTTCAGAACCAGGTTAAGCAGTATTCGCGTTCCAATGAGGCCTCCAAACTGGACCTACAAAAGACCAAGAACGACATCAGTTTAAATATTGCGTCGTTGTATATATCCGTGGTCTTTAATAAGGAGCAGTTGGAAAATGCCAAGTTTCAATTGGGTTCAAGCCAGCAACAGCTCGACCGCACCAAGAAGCAAGTGGCCGCGGGTGGCCTTCCCAGATCTGAAGAACTAAACCTGGATGCGCAGGTTGCCACTAACGAAGTGAACGTGATTCAACGGGAAAACGCCCTCAACCTTTCGCTTCTTCAATTGAAGCAGGCCCTTCAACTGCCGGCAAGTACCGCCATGGACGTTGAAGTTCCGCAGCTTGAAGTGGAAGATCTTGTGCTCGATCAGTCGCGTGATCAAATCTACGACATCGCTAAAGAAACCATGCCCGAGGTGAAGAGTTCGCAAGCCAAGATCGAAAGTTCCGAATTTGCTGTTCGGGCGGCGCGCGGCAATATCTATCCCCGGCTTACGGCGAACGCGATGATCACGTCGAACTACTCCAGTGCGTCCGATCAGCGACGTTTCATAAGAGATGGCGGTCAAACCACGGTGGTGGACACGATCGGTGTGGCCGTTACAGGACCAAATCCCGGTGATCCAACTTACCCCGTTCTCGGTTCGGCCAACGTTCCGACTGGCAAGTTTGAAGACAGTTACGGATACCGCGCACAGATGAAGGACAACATTTATCGACAGATTGGTGTTACGCTATCAATCCCCATCTTCAACGGCCTTCAGGCTAAATCCACCTATCAACGCGCCATCATCAGTCGACGACTTGCCGAGATTTCTGCTAAAGAAACCAATAACACATTACGGCAGAATGTTGAGACTGCATTTAACGACGCAGTGGCCGCAGCGAAGACTTACCAATCGTCCGTTCGACAAGTTGGCGCGCGAGAAGAGGCTTTCCGAATGACCAAACAACGATATGAAATTGGCGCCGCGAACTATGTTGAGTACCAGGTTGCAGAAAACGATCTGTTCCGGGCAAAGTCTGACCTCGTTCGCGCTAAGTATGATTTCATATTCAGAAAGAAAGTACTCGACTTCTATCAAGGCAAACCCTTAGACTATTAATATCCTACCCAATGGCAAAACAAAAGAAGAAATCGAATAAATTAATTTTCTGGCTTATCGGAGGACTCGTTGTACTGTTGGTTGCTGTCATCGGTGCAAAATCAGCGGGCCTGATTGGCAAGCCCAAGGAACTTGAGGTAGAATTAGCCAAGGCCAAGCGCGTTTCCATTGTCGAAAAGGTAAGTGCGTCAGGCACCGTTCAACCTGTAACAGAAGTGAAGCTGGCGCCGGAAGTGTCCGGTGAAATTCGCGAGCTTCTCATCGAGGAAGGAGATTCCGTGAAGCGCTCGCAATTGCTGGTAAAAATTCGGCCTGACACCTGGATATCTCAACTGGAGAGAGCAGAGGCGGTGTTAAATCAGCAACGCGCAAATCAGGTTTCCTCCGAAGCCGCATTGGCGCGCGCAGAAGCGACGTACACCCGCGCCGAGCAGGAATACAAGCGCCAGGAAAAACTGTGGAACGAAAAAGTTATCTCAGAAGCCGACTGGCAAATGGCGCAACAAAATTTTAAAGTGGCGGAAAATGATCTGAAGTCTGCCAAGCAGTCGGTAGAGGCATCACGCTACATTGTGAAGAGTAGTGAAGCGTCTGTTCGCGAGGCGAGTGAAAACGTACGCCTCACCAGCGTGCTGGCGCCCATGGATGGGATCGTGTCGAAGCTTAGCGTAAAGAAAGGCGAGCGCGTAGTAGGCGCGCAGACCATGACAGGAACGGAGTTGATGCGTATCGCTGATCTCAATGTCATGGAGGTGCGTGTGGATGTGAATGAAAATGATATCGTGCGCGTTCACCTGGGTGATACCGCCATCATCGACGTAGACGCATACTCCAACCAGGAAAAGGAATTCAAAGGAATTGTGTCTTTGATTGCCAACACGGCCAAAGACAAAACTTCAACGGATGCGATCACGGAGTTTGAAGTGCGCATCTTGATTCTTCGTAGCTCTTATGAAGATCTTGTAGCTTCCGGAAAACGTTATCCGTTCCTTCCAGGTATGACGGCCAGCGTCGACATTCTCACGACGCGCAAGAACAATGTGCTGTCCGTTCCGTTGGCGGCCGTTACAACACGAAATCCGAAAGACATGGGTGGAGACCAATCCGGTAAGGGTGGACCTCCTGCGGAAAACACTTCTCAGAACAACCAGCAGAAGCCAGCTAAAAAAGAAGAGGATAAAACCGTGATCTTTATTAATGACAAAGGCGTAGCCAAGATGGTCGAGGTAAAAACGGGCATCAGCGACTTTGACAATATTGAAATTCTGTCCGGTGTTTCCGACAGCACCGAGGTCATCAGCGGACCATTCCTGGCCGTCAGCAAGCGCTTAAAAGACGGCGACAAAGTTAGGAAGCTCGAGAAAAAGGAAGACAAAAAAGAGGACGATAAGTAATCCTCAAAGTTGAAAGCCCCCGGGTAGCAATCCGGGGGCTTTTTGTTTAATATTGGGATTAAATCTATTCACGATGGTTCAGCACCCCTGGCATGAAGTATCAACTGGTACTCACCTCCCGTATCAGGTAAACGCGATCATTGAGATTCCAAAGGGATCGAGAGCGAAATACGAAATTGATAAAGAAAGCGGATTGATCAAGCTCGATCGTGTGATCTACGCTTCGATGTACTATCCCCTCAACTATGGCTTCATTCCACAAACGCTGGGTGAAGATCATGATCCACTCGATATCGTTGTGTTGACACAAGTAGCTGTAGTACCACGGTGCCTGATACCTTCCAAAGTTATTGGTGTGATGCGAATGGTCGACCGTGGAGAAGCGGACGACAAGATTATCGCGGTGGCGGAGCAAGACCCCAGCGTAAGTCACATTACTGATGTGAACGATCTCCCGGATTACCTCATGGCCGAACTGAAGCACTTCTTCGAGAACTATAAGACGCTCGAGAACAAGAAGGTAGTCGTGGATGAATTTTTGTCGAAAGAGAAAGCGGCAGAAATCATCGGGGTCAGCATTGACCTGTACAAGAAAACCTTCCCGAAATAAATCCACTTTCGATGAAGGTTGGTTTCGATGCTAAGCGGTTCTTCAACAACTTTACCGGACTTGGGAATTACTCCCGGTTTGTGGTCAGCGCCTTGAGCGAATTCGACCCGTCGAGTGGGTATTTCCTGTTTAGCCCATCCGTCCGAAATCACCCTGACATTGACAGCATCGTAGCGCGCCCCAACATTCACGTGGTGCAGCCGGGTAAAATATATAAGACCACCAGGACTGCCAGTCTCTGGAGAACATGGCTCGAAAGTTTTGATCCGGCCATGAATGAGATCAATGTCTTCCATGGTCTCAGTCATGAATTACCGCTTGGCCTGCCCAATCGCATCAAGAAGGTGGTGACCGTGCACGACCTTATCTTCCTGCGCTATCCGCGCTTTTACAATCGCATCGATGTGATGATCTATGAGACGAAGGTAAAAAGGGCTTGCCAGCATGCCGACCGGATTGTGGCGGTGAGCAAGCAAACGAAAGACGATCTCGTGGACTTTCTGAAAATTGATTCCGATAAGATCGAAGTAGTGTATCAGGGTGTTCATCCTAATTTCAGACGCGTTCATACACCACAAGAAATTGATAGTGTTCGCAAGAAATACAACATTCCGGAGCGCTACTTATTGAATGTCGGAACAATCGAAGAAAGAAAGAACATCGGTATTGTTATCGAAGCCCTGGCCAGGATTCCAGCCGGTGAACGTGTTCCGTTGGTGGTCATTGGCAAACCCACCGCATACAAGAACAAGCTTTTGACTCTAATCCAAAGTCTAAACCTCGGACCTTGGGTTATATTCCTGCAGAATGTTTCGTTTTCAGATTTCCCCGCGCTGTACCAGGGAGCATCGCTCTTTGTTTATCCATCACTCTTCGAGGGTTTTGGAATTCCACTGGTAGAAGCGGCGATGTCCCAAGTTCCAGTTATTACTTCCGAGGGATCTTGTTTCAGTGAAGCGGCAGGTCCGGGTGCGATCTATGTTAACCCGCTTGATGCTTCCGCTTTCGCTTCGTCGATGAGCAGGGTACTAGGCGACAACGCGCGACGGAAAACGATGGTCACCGAAACACGGCAATTCATCGAGCGCTTTACGCCCGATCGAATCGCCGGGGACCTCCACAAGATTTATTCATTACTTTGTAAGCACTGACGATACACCAACAAAATGATTTTCTGAATGGGCACGCCGCGATTTTCGATCATCATTCCAACCTGGAATAACCTGCCACACCTGGAGCTGTGCATTAACAGCATTCGAAAGAACTCGCATTTCAGTCATCAGATCATTGTTTATGTTAATGAAGGAAAGGATGGAACGGCCGACTGGTTGGCCAAGCAGCGCGATATTGATTTCATCGCATCACCGGTGAACGTAGGCGTCTGCGTGGCGATGAATTCGTGCCGCGCACTGGTGAAAACTTCCTACATCCTTTACCTGAACGACGATATGTACGTGTGTCCGAAATGGGATCTGCCGCTGAGCGAAGAGATCGACAGGATCGGCCACGATCAGTTCATGATCTCGGGCACATTGATAGAACCCTATCCAACGCGGAATCCTAACCTGGTTTCCATCGTCAAAGATTATGGTGATAGTTTATCCACTTTCAAGGAAGCGGATTTGTTGCAGCAATACGATTCACTTACGAAAGAAGACTGGTCAGGTGCTTCGTGGCCGCCGAGTGTGGTGAGTGTGAAGACCTGGGACATAGTGGGTGGGTACAGCGTGGAGTTTTCACCGGGCATGTATTCTGATCCGGATTTCTCCATGAAGTTGTGGCGTTATGGTATTCGGATCTTCAAGGGAATCGGGCGAAGCAAGGTCTACCATTTTCAATCTAAATCAACGGGACGCTTGCGCAAGAATAAAGGCAGTCGAACGTTTTTGATGAAGTGGGGGATGTCGGCCAAGGTGTTCTACGCTGAAATCCTGAGCATGGGTAAGCCCTACAGCGAGGAGAAGCTGAAGAACCCTGCTACGCTTTCGGGATGGGCTAGCCTGAGGGTGCGGATCAAGCGCGCGTACTTTGCTTTATCGGGGGAATGATGGGATGGCTGTGAAGAAGTTCGGAGTCATATTACCACACACGCGCCTCTACGGGGGCGTGAAACGTTTCTTCGAGATGGGCGAAGTATTTATAAAACGGGGACATGCCTTCTATGTATTTACACCCGATGGACAAAGTCCGACCTGGTACTCAGGTTCCGTCAAGACTTATCCGATGGAAGAAATTGAACCGTTAGCCATGGATGTTGTTTTTATTACGGAGACGCAATTCATTCCGGCACTGGTGAGATCAGGAGCAAAACGAAAAGTGTTTTATTATGTCCGCCCGTCGGATGACCTGTCAGTACTCCGGCAATATCCCGAAGTGGAGTTGTTCTCGAATTCAACGGATGGACATGAAGTCGCCAGGAAGAAATATAAAATCCAATCGTTCAAGGCTTTTGGTGGCGTGAATACATCAACTTACAGCCCGAAAGTATTTGTCGACAAAGCTCCTGGAGAGCCCATTCAGATATTGACTTACGGACGACTGGTTGAAAAGAAGAAAGGAACGAGGATTGTTGTTCGCGCGTGTGAACGATTACAGCGCAAGGGATATAATGTCAAACTTATTCTCTTCGATACGCCGGTGAATGAAAAAGCGTCTAAGGCCATCGCGGACTTTCGTTGCAAGGTGCCCTTTGAATTCGTGGTCAATCATCCGGTGGCGCAAAACGCAGAATTATTTCATCGCGCCGACATTTATGTGATGGCCGAGAAAAAAGCTGGACACTCCAATACCACAGCGGAAGCGATGGCGTCGGGAATACCGGTTGTCGGCACGTCGTCGGGCACAAAGGATTTTCTGATCGACAACGTTACAGGCATCGTGTCATCGCGCTGGTCGTGGAGGATCGCAGCGGCAATGGCCAGGTTGATTGATAACCCGGCGTTACAAAGGCAACTGGCAGAGAATGGCAGAAAGAAGATCGAGGAATTCAACTGGGATAATCTGGTTGATCGTATTCTGGAACATGTTGATACCACAGACAAAACTCATCCGGCATGAAGATCAGTGGATTCACCATGGTGCGGAATGCTACGAAGCTATACTATCCCGTGAAAGCGGCGATCGAATCGATACTTCCCGTCTGCGACGAGTTTGTTGTTGCGCTGGGAAATTGTGATCCCGATGATGGAACAGAGAAAGAGATAGTAAGCATTCAGTCGGATAAGATCAAAATCATCCGCACGGTTTGGGATAGGGAAAAATATCCGGATGGAATGGTCTATGCACAGCAAACAGACATCGCCATGCGGGCCTGCACAGGTGACTGGCTATTCTACATTCAAAGCGATGAGGTTGTTCATGAAAAATATCTTCCGGTGATCAAGGAGAAATGCAGCGAGCACCTTTCCAATGAAAAGGTGGAAGGCATTCTTTTTGAGTACAAACACTTTTGGGGAGACTATCGGCATTACATTGTTTCGCATGCCTGGTATCCGCGCGAGATACGCATCGTGAGAAATAAACCGGACATTCATTCCTGGCGGGACGCCCAGTCTTTCCGCAGGATTCCCAACTTTAACGGATTAAATTATCAGCAAAAGGAGGGCACATACAAGTTGAATGTCGTGCCCATCGAAGCGTACATTTACCATTATGGATGGGTGCGTCCGCCGAAGTACATGCAGACGAAAAGGAAAACCTTTACGGCGATCAATTTGGGCGAAGAGAAGGCCAGCAGGCAGTTTCAGGAATTGCCCGAAGCGTTTAACTACGGAGATTTGAGTAAGCTTCGTGTTTACACGGACACGGATCCGAAGGTGATGAAGGAATGGATTTCAAAGTTCGATTGGGCTGACCAGCTCGAGGTATCCGCGAAGACCAATCACAAGCACGAGCGCTTCCGGTATCGGTTGCTGACCTCCATTGAGCAGAATCTCATGGGTGGACAGGCCCTTTTCGGGTTTAAGAATTATAAGCTGATTAATTGATATGAAGCTTCCAACTTTTAAAGTAACAAAGGGTGTCTATAGTTGAATAAATCAGGATGACGAGTGCTATTAAATTGTCAGTGACCATCATCACATTCAATGAGGAAAAGAAGTTGGAGCGGTGTTTGCAATCTGTGCTGGAGGTAGCGGATGAAATATTGGTGGTGGATTCGTTCTCCACTGATTCGACAGAGAGCATTTGTAGTCGGTATCCGGTAAAATTTGTTAAGAATAAGTTCGGAGGATATGTGTCGCAAAAGAATTTCGCCATGAACACTGCATCGCACGACTTTATTCTTTCGTTAGATGCAGATGAAGCCCTGTCCGAAGAGATGAAGCGCTCGGTGCTTGAAATCAAATCGGACTGGGGAACTTACCATGGATATTCTTTTAACCGCTTTAATTGTTATTGCGGAAAATGGATCAAGCATAGTGGATGGTATCCCGACCGAAAGATCCGGCTTTGGGACCGTCGAAAGGGCGGTTGGTCAGGGACGGATCCCCACGACAAGGTAGTGTTGAACAAGAAAGACGTGGCACACCTTCCGGGCGATATCCTTCACCTTGCCTATCTCACCGTTGACGAACACCTGCGTCAAATGAACAAGTTCGCGGATGTAGCGGCGCGGGCTAAATACCAGAAAGGAGAGAAGCCTGTGTTTCTGATCCACGTCATCCTAAATCCCTGCTTTAAATTTCTGCGGAAATATATTCTGCAGCTGGGATTTTTGGATGGATATTATGGGTTTGTGTTTTGTGCCGTTGCCTCGTCGTTGAATTTCTTTAAGTATTTGAAGTTGTACGAGTATCATAAGAAAGGTATCCCGGTTGAAAGCTGAAAAGTAAGTATGAAGATTTCTGTCATTATTAGTACTTATAACTCACCGGCATGGCTGGAGAAAGTGCTGTGGGGATACACGCGTCAAACACACACTGACTTTGAGATCATCATCGCCGATGATGGGTCAGACGAAACTACAGCAAAGCTCATTAAGAAATTTGAAACGGAGTCGGGGTTGGAGATTCACCATGTATGGCACGAGGACAAAGGATACAGACGCCAAACCATTCTCAACAAAGCTATCCTTCAATCATCAACCGAATACATTCTTTTCACGGACGGCGATTGCATTCCCCGCCAGGATTTCATTTCAGTGCACGTGCGGATGGCGGAGAAGGGTAAGTTTTTGTCCGGTGGGTATTGCAAGATTTCAAACCCGTTAAGTCTTGCGATCGAACCGGAAGCTATCCTCAACCAATCCTGCTTCTCGGTCTTTTGGTTGCTGAGGCGCGGCATGATTGGATTTTCACAAATGCGAAAGCTATGGGTGAAAGGCGTGTGGGCCGAGTGGCTCGACGCAGTGACTACAGCCAAGCCAACGTTTAACAATTGCAATTCATCCGCGTGGAAGAGTGACCTGCTGAAAGTAAATGGATATGATGAACGCATGCAGTATGGGGGAGCCGATCGCGAAATTGGAGAACGATTGGTGAATGCCGGCGTGCTCGGTAAGCAGATCAGGCATCGCGCAATTTGCATTCACTTGTTTCACAAGCGCGGCTACGCTACCGCAGATTCAATTCAAAAGAACCAACTCATTCGCGCACACACGCGCAAGGAGAAAATCACGTGGTCAGATTATGGCATTCAATCGAAGCACAACGTCGATGTCATAGGGCTTTCCCAATGAAAGCCACCAGTTCCATCATCCAGGCGATGCCGACGTGTACGATTATTCCACCCCAAATACTTTTTGTTTCATAAGCGATGACGCCGAGGATGTAGCCGCCGAAGATGGAACTGATGGCTTCGCCGGGCGGCTTGCCAAAATGCAGAAAGCAATACGTCGCGGCCATGGCGAGCACGCCTTTCCTTCCGAGCACGTGCATCATGCCAATCACCATGAATCCCCTGAACAAGAGTTCCACTGTTATAAAATCAAACCCGTAGGCGGCCTCATAAGCGGCCGCTAACCACCATTCCGGCACACCCAGGAATTCGTGTGCCGTGGTTGATTTGTACATGGGATATTGTTGCTGAAAGCTGGCGTGAAACGAGGCGCCGACAATCAGGGGAAGCATGATCAGCAGCATGAAGAAGTAGGGACTGTAATCAAAATGCTTTGGTTTCAATCCGTACACGTGCTGTTCCGCCCGATCGTTGCGAAAGTAGAAAATCATCAACGGTAAAAAGATCAGGAACACACTGATCAGGTTGACGGCGACTTTGTATAACCAGTACTGGATCTGCGGTCTCGCCAGCTCGTTTATCCAGGGACGCAGAAACGGCACACTGCTGTCCAGGCTGAGCAGCGATAGCACGAAGATGCTGCGAATCCAAAAACTCCGTTGTTTCCAAAAATCCTTGTCACCGCGGAAAAGTGTGTACGTGATGAGAACTGAATAGTACGCCGAAGAGAAGAAGAGAAAGTAATATAGAAATTTGGTGACGCCTCTCTGAAAGTCGAGAAAGCTATCTTCAAAGTCAATCCTGTAGTTTGTATAAAGACTGATGGCCAGCAGTGCGCCGACGGTCACATAATGTAAGAGATTGAAATCTTCTTTAAGATGTCCGGTAAGGTACTTCCAGATTTGTTTCATATCCAGCTAACGAGGTGCTGATACACTTTGTGGATGGGCAGACCCATCACATTAAAGTAGGAGCCATTGATTTCCTTGATCGCTACCATGCCGATCCAATCTTGCGCGCCGTAGGCTCCTGCTTTGTCATAGGGTTTATAGTGATCTACATAAAACTCAATTTCTTTTCGCGTGAGCGTGTTGAACGTGACGCGCGTGGTGTCGTCAAAGCTTTCCTCTTTTTCCTTGGAGAGTATACACACACCGGTCATCACAAGATGCGTGTCGCCCGACAATCTCGACAACATGGAGATCGCCTCAGCGCGGTCTTCCGGTTTGTTCAAAATTTGATTTTTATGGATCACCACGGTGTCGGCGGTGACTATGATTTCGTCATGAATTTTTGGTCTGAAGTATTCCGCCTTCTTCAATGCCAGGTAACGGGCTACCTCGTTGACCGGGAGCGATGCAGGAAAGTCTTCGGGCACGTCAGGCTTCTCTACGGTGAAGGTGAAGCCAGCTTCCTTCATCAGGTATTGTCGACGGGGTGAACTCGATGCAAGAATTAAAGACCTGCTGATCATGGTTTGAAAGGTGAATAAACCGGACTGACAAACTCACTTTCCTTGATGGAGCTGAACAGAAATCCACCGATCACTTTCGGATAAAAGTATGTCGACTTTTGCGGCATCGTGTAGCCACTGTGACAAACATTTTTCACATCCTCAATCGACACTTCGTTGGTGATGATGGCCAGCTGCGCTTCGCCCTGGATCACTTTCTTCAGGCAATCGCCAAAGCTCCGATCGAAGTAAATGTATTCGCTCTGCCGCTGTATTTTTCCGGGGATACCCAATGCCTTTTCAATAATGAAGTAATGCATGATGGTGAGATCGAGTTTCTTGATGACCTCCGGAAAAGGCCACGGGTTTTTGGACCAATGATCTTCCTTGAGTCTCACTTTGTAGGCATTCTCTCTGAACATGAGTCCGAAGGCCCACGGCTTGCCCATGATAATTTCATTCAATGTATCCGAGTCTTCAATGGGCTTTACGATGAAATCTTCGGCCAGTAGCTTCATGATCTTTTCTTCATCGAAATCAGGCAACCCTTGAATCAAGCGATGCGTCGGTAGAATGCGCAAGTCATCCGATTCGGTGTTGGTCAGGTACATCATGTGGAAGTTATACCCTTCGTTGCCCGTATGTTTGGGATTGGCTTGCTTGCTTCGATGCATAAACACCAACGAGCTCTCGTAGCGGTGATGACCATCGGCCAGGATCACCTTCTTCTTGTGAAGGTTGTTCATGAACGCCTTAATGACTTTAGCATCATGAATGACAGCAAGCACGTCGCGGACACCTTGATAATCTTCCGTTTCATACAACGGATCGCGGATGGCTTCGTCCATGAATTTTTCCAGCTCGAAAGAAGGATCGGTATAAAGACCATGCGTCGGGCTGACGTGCAGTTCAGTATTCTCCAATAATCCAATTCTGTCGTTCACAGCTTTCGGGATAGTATTCTCGTGACGCAGAATAACGTTTTCATCCCATTCGTATACACGAATGTTGCAAATGAAACCTTTGCGGCAATACTCCTTTCCGGAACCGGCAACTTTGAAGTACTGGTAGTAGACGTAGATGGCGGGGAGTTTGTCCTGGAGAATTACGTTTTTCTTTTTCCATTCATCCAACAACAACCCGGCTCGTTCAGGTCCAAACGGCGACTGCGGAACGGATAGGTGAATGCTGTTGTAAGGGTTTTGATACAATGCCCGCCGTTGTTTTTCGGAAACTACGTCGAACAGGGGAGAAGTGAGTGATTCAATGTTCTCCGTGATGTCGGGATTATAACGCCAAGCACGGAAGGGTAAAATATCTGCCATTCTTCAAAATCTCGATAGTCGTTCTAGGTTCTGTTTTTCTTCCAGGCACTTGCTTTCGGTTGCACGGACTCTGAGGACTTGGGGGACTGCCCATTTCCATTTCCTAGGGTGGTAGCAAGAACGGCGGCGATTATTTCTTCGACTTCCGTTGTTGACGGTTGTAACTTGGAAGGGTGAAAGTAATTCTCAACAAACCGGGTGTCAAAATTTCCAGTTCGGAAAGCTTCGTGATTCAAGGCGAATCCGCAGAATCCAAGCGTCGTTTCCAATCCTGTGATTTCATATTCTTGAATGGCCCGCAACATCCTTTCGATGGCTGCCTCGCGCGTTTCAGCGTGGCAGATGAGCTTGGAGATCATGGGGTCATAGTAGAAAGGTATGCTCATACCTTGTTCGAATCCATCATCGACACGAATGCCCGGACCTTGAGGCCGCTTGTACGTTGTCAATGTTCCGATGTCGGGGAGGAAGTTGTTCGCGGGGTCTTCCGCATACACACGAACTTCAATGGCGTGGCCACGTATTGAAAGTTCTTCCTGCTTAACAGGAAGCTTTTCTCCCTGGGCCACTTTGATCTGCCACTTCACCAGGTCAACTCCCGTGATTGCTTCGGTTACGGGATGTTCAACCTGCAAACGAGTATTCATTTCGAGGAAGTAGAAATTCAGCTTGTCATCCAGAATAAACTCGACAGTACCGGCATTGTTGTATTGACAGGACTTGGCCACATTGATGGCGGCTTCTCCCATGGCTTTTCTGATTGCCGGTGTCAGCACCGCAGACGGCGCTTCTTCAATTACTTTCTGGTGTCTGCGCTGAATAGAACATTCGCGTTCGAACAAGTGAATGACGTTGCCATGGTTATCGCCAAAAATTTGGAATTCAATGTGCCGCGGCTTGGTGATGTATTTTTCAATGAAGACTGAGCCATCGCCGAAGGCAGAGGTAGCTTCGCTCACCGCGCGTTCCATCTGTTCTTCAAAGCTCTTTTCATCTTCCACAATGCGCATGCCTTTTCCACCACCACCAGCGCTCGCTTTGATGAGGATCGGATAGCCAATTTCCCTGGCGATCTTTTTTGCTTTGGCGAGATCTTGAATAGGCTCGCTTGTTCCAGGAACGAGCGGCACGTTGAACTTTGCAACCGCTTCTTTCGCTGCCAGCTTACTGCCCATGAGCGCGATGGCTTTGGCGGAGGGGCCAATAAAAATCAACCCTGCTTTTTCTACAGCATTGGCAAAGTCTTCGTTCTCTGACAAGAAACCATAGCCGGGATGAATGGCATCGGCTTGCGTATCTTTCGCAGCCTGAAGTATTTTTTCAATTCTAAGATAAGATTCAGAAGAGGGGGGAGGGCCAATGCAGACGGCTTCATCTGCCTGGCGGACGTGGGGCGAGTTCCGATCTGCTTCGCTGTAAACAGCGACCGTTTTGATCCCCATTTCTTTCGCCGAACGCATAATGCGCAGGGCAATTTCTCCACGATTCGCGACGAGAATTTTCTTGATTTTACTCATGAAGCCAAAACACAATGCTAACCATTATTTGAATGTTGGACAAGGTTCACGGTTCACCGTTCACGGTTGACAGTTCACAGTCGTGTGGGCATGGGGTGCGTGCATAGGTTTACCGCAGAGGCGCCAAGAAGCAATGGGTAAGGAGGGTGGCGAGCGATCACAAAGCCATTTTCAAATGAACCAATTTGTACGTCGATTCACCATGGCGCCGCGCGCAAGGCAACTCGTGCCCAAATCCCTCGCCCACACGACTGTGAACCGTGAACAGTTAACCGTGAACCCACCCCCTTTTCCAGTTACCTGTTTTTCCTTATTTTTGCGGCAATTTTAAAGAATGCTGAAATGGTAGATTTATTTGAAAAGCTAAGAATGGAGGCCGGTCCGCTGGCCAAATACTCCCATCTCCCGGATGATTACTTCTTTTTTCCCAAATTGGAAGGGGATATCGGCCCAAGAATGAAATTTAATGGGCGCGATGTGCTGAACTGGAGCTTGAATAATTACCTGGGTTTGGCTAACCACCCGGAAGTTCGTAAAACGGACGCCGAGGCTGCCGCCCAATACGGTATGGGACTACCCATGGGTGCCCGCATGATGTCGGGTAACTCACTAAACCACCTGGAGTTGGAGCGTCAACTGGCAGCCTTCGAAGGGAAGGAAGATGTGATGCTGCTGAACTTCGGTTATCAGGGCGTAGTCTCTATCATCGATGCTCTGGTAGATCGTAAAGACGTGATCGTATACGATGCGGAATCTCATGCTTGTATCATCGATGGCGTGCGTTTGCATATGGGTAAGCGTTTTGTCTATGCTCACAACGACATGGACAGCCTGGAGAAACAACTTCAGCGCGCTACTAAACTCGCCGATGAAACTGGTGGTGGTATTTTGGTGATCACCGAAGGTGTATTCGGAATGTCCGGTAAGCAAGGTGACTTGAAAGGCGTTGTAGCCCTCAAGCAGAAATATAACTTCCGCCTTTTCGTAGACGATGCTCACGGTTTCGGAACCATGGGTAAGACGGGTGCGGGAACCGGCGAAGAGCAGGGCGTTCAGGATCAGATCGACCTTTACTTCTCTACATTTGCCAAGTCGATGGCTTCGATCGGTGCTTTCGTCGCCGGTGATAAGCGCATCATCAAATACTTGCGCTACAGCGTTCGCTCACAGATCTACGCGAAGAGCTTGCCGATGCCTTTAGTGGTTGGCGCGTTGAAGCGTTTGGAACTCCTCAAGACAAAACCTGAATTGAAAGATAACCTGTGGAAGATCGTTCACGCGATGCAGGCCGGTCTGCGCGAAAGGGGTTTCAACATTGGAACAACTTCGTCGCCCGTTACGCCGGTGCTCTTCAAAGGTGGAGTCGGTGAAGCGGCAAACATGTCAATGGACCTCCGCGAGAACTTCAATATTTTCTGCTCAGTGGTAATTTATCCAGTTGTTCCTAAGGACGTTATTATGTTCAGAATTATTCCGACAGCGGTTCATACGTTGGCTGACGTGGAAGAGACTTTGACGGCATTCTCGAAGCTCAAAACGAAGCTGGACAGTGGGTTCTACAAGGAGGAAGCATTGGTGTCGGTAACGCGGGGAGCCTAAAAAAAACCGCTTTTCTGGTGTATTTTTGAAGGTTTTATTTAAATTGGCATTACGAAACTAATTTTTAATCCTAAAACTCAATACAATGCAAAAGTTTCAAGAGCTCAAAGACCTCATCACTTCACTGGAAGGAGATATTGACAAGTTTTATAACAAGGGGAACAGCGCCGCGGGAACTCGGGTAAGGAAAGGTATGCAAGACTTGAAGAACATTGCCCAGGCTATACGCGCCGAAGTTCAGGAAATCAAGAATAAGGCTTAGTCAACCGAAGCTCTAACTCATACAAAAGGACTGTTACTCACATCGTGAGGGGCAGTCCTTTTCTTTTATCGACGCTTTTTCGCCGCAGGCTTCCGGGCCTTGGATTTTTTAGCGGCTGGTTTTTTAGGCGCGACTTTCTTAACCACTTTCTTCAGTTTCTTCGTTTCCTTTTCGGCTGCGGGAGCCACGGCGGAACCGTCTTTTAAGATCTGCTGCGTGTGATTTTTCGTGTCGACTTTTCCGATGATATCCTCAATAATTCCCGCTTCGTTGATGATGAAGGTAACGCGCGCGGTGCCCATGTACTTCCGCCCATACATCGACTTCTCCACCCACGTGCCATAGGCGTCGTGAATTTTTTTCTCTGTGTCGGCGAGGAGTTGGAAGGGCAATTTCTCCTTGGCGATAAATTTCTGGTGCAACTTTTCGTTGTCGGTGCTGACGCCAAGAACTTCATAACCCTTTCGCTGCAATACATTGTAGTTGTCGCGAAGGTCGCAAGCTTCGGCCGTACACCCGGGCGTGAGGTCTTTGGGATAGAAGTACAGCACTACTTTTCTTCCTTTGAAATCTGATAAGCTCACAGGCTTTCCATCCTGATCGTTGACTTTGAAATCAGGTGCTTTTTGTCCGATGCTCAGGGCCATAAAGAAGTGTTAGAGGATTTTCTGCCTGAAGTTACTCCTGTTTCCGGCATTATCAATTACGATGAGTTCAAAGTCGCCTTTGAGCGGTGTTTTCTTATCGAGCCGTTCAGACCAAATGGCGGCAATTTTGTAATCATAATGCATCAACAGCCATTCGCCATTGATATAGGCTTCGAAGGAAGCGATACCGGAAAGTTCATCCTTTATTTTGAATCGAACCGTTTGATTGTTGACATAAACCGGGCGAATGGAAGGAGCGATGGTGTCTTTCAGGATGACAAAATCTCCGAGCTCACGGGTGCTGAAGTGCAGGCGCCCATTGAGCCATTCCCCTCCGAGGTAGGTCAGGCTTCTGCCAGACATTCTGTAGACGGCAAACTTTCCTTCTTTTGGATAACTTCTGGCGGTTCTCATGGAGATACCGATGCTTTTGTTCAAGGGTACATTGCGCGATCCAACGGTAAAGACCTCAAGCCCTGACGGCATCTTTTCATAATTGGTGTTCAGATACAAAGTGTCATACAATGAACCATGGGGGAATTGAATGTCCAGGTGGTCGCTGTAGTATTTGTACTCCGTTGTTGGCGGAATAGTGGCATGAATCTTCGGCGCGATCGTCTTGCCGGAGATCACGACAGAGTCGGGGATATTTTTCCGCAAGTCGAACAAGTACACTCTTCTGTTGTTGTTGTAATAATCGGGTTCGATTCGTTTGCCCACGCCCTGCATATAAACGGTCGATATACTGTCGCCCATGGCGGCTGCCGGGCGAGCGGTGATCATCAAGGTGTTCTCAAAAATGTCGGAGACGATATCTTCACTCATCGGTTCCAGCGACATCACTTCTTTTTCGACCGGGGCCGGCATGAGTTTGAAAGAGACGGAGCTGACGTTGTTATAGCTGTCCTTCATTTTGATTTGAACCGACGAAATCTTGTTTGGATTGACCTTTACCTTTCCGGTCGTTGGTGATCCCCCGTAGAATTTCAGTTCATTGCCATCATCGATGTACAGTTTGTAGAAGCGCGTACCCTTGCTGCGCATGGTCTTGAAATCCATCAAGGTGTAAATGGCACGGGTCTCGGCCAGGTCAAGCTTTTCAATAGACTGGCGAAACACCAACGCGCTATCGATCCACAACTCTATATAGTTAACGCCGCCATAGAACGGGCTTTTGTACGCCAACTTATCTTTGGCGAGGAGTTCAATCCCGATCAGACCAGAGGCCAGGATCGGGCTGGCGATCACATAGGTGTTCGTGCTGATCTTTCGGCCGTGAAATTCGAACCGTCCAAAACGTTCGTTGATACGGGCGGATGGATCAAGGGTTCGCAGCGCGATTTTTTCAGGTGCTGGTGGAAGATTGTCTGTGATTTCCGGAAAGGCAGCTTCAATGAGTGGATTCAAAGCGTTGTTGTCGCGATCGCGAATGTCGAAGTGCAAGTGAGGACCTCCGGATGAACCTGAGTTGCCTGACAGACCAATGGTGTCGCCCTGGTTTACCAGGAACTGGTTGCCGTGAAAGAATAAGTCAATCTCGCTGGTCTTCCGCCGGTATTGTTCTTCGAGTACATACTGGGCCAGTGGTCCCGAGAATTTGTCAAGGTGAGCGTAGAGTGTCGTTTTGCCGTCCGGGTGTGTAATGTAGAGCACATTGCCATAACTCGAGGTGCTCATCGTCGCGCGCGAAATGTAGCCGCTCTTCGATGCACGCACGGAATACCCGATCATGTTGTTTGTTCGGATGTCTATGCCGGAGTGGAAATGCGTTGTGCGAAGTTCACCCATGGTTCCGGCAAGCGAGCCGGGAGTTCCAGGATTAATAGGGTAAAGGTACTTTTCTTCCTTTGTGAATTTGACTTCGGGTTCGCTGAACTGCGCCCATGCCAGTGCCGGCATCAACAGGAACCAGGCTGATACGGTCTTACTTAACTTCGAACTCCAATAATTTTTCATTTTCAATATATGCCGATAGCACATTCCCCACTTTCACCGGGCCAACACCTTTGGGGGTGCCCGTAAAAATTAAATCCCCTGTACGCAGTGTAAAAAATCGAGACAGATACGAAATTATGAAATCAAAATTAAAAAGCATAAGGTTTGTGTTCCCCTCTTGCTTTAATTCTCCATCAACCGTCAGTTTGAACTGTATGTTGTTGAGGTCTGGAAACGATTGAAGTGGGAGGAACTTATCAGAAATGGGGGCGGAGCCATTAAAGCCTTTGGCGATGTCCCACGGAAGGCCTTTCTCCTTTGCTTTTTGCTGAAGGTCGCGCGCGGTAAAATCAATACCGATGCCAATGGCGTCATAGTACTTGGACGCGAACTTCTCCTGGATGTTCTTACCCTCTTTGCTGATTCGGAGCACCAGTTCTACTTCGTGGTGAATGTCTTTGGAAAAGTCGGGGTAGTAAAACGGTGCGTTGTTTCTGAGGACGGCGGTGTCAGGCTTGGTGAAAATGACGGGCTCGTCTGGCCGTTCGTTGTTGAGTTCTTTAATGTGTTCAGCGTAGTTCCGGCCAATGGCAAATATTCTCATGAAAAATATAAAGGTTAAGGTGGTCCATCGTTTCGAGGATGGATCTTTTTAGCGGCTGTTAATATAGTTCAGAAATTCGCGCTTGACGTTCTCGTCCCTGAATTTCCCGGAAAAATAAGCCGTTCCGGTTTTACTGTTCGTATCGCCGACACCGCGGGAAGCAACACACATGTGGTTGGCGTCGATCACCACGCCCACATCTCCGGTGTGGAGCACGCGTTCGATTTCCTTTCCAATCTGAACGGTAAGCCTTTCCTGAACTTGTGGCCTTTTGGAAAAATATTGCACGATCCGATTGATCTTCGACAAGCCAATAACTTTGCCAGTAGAAAAATACGCAACGTGCGCCTTTCCATAGATCGGAACAAAGTGGTGTTCGCAATGCGAATAAAAGGTGATGTCTTTCTCGACCAGCATCTGATCGTACTGGTACTTGTTTTCGAACAACCGGGCATGTGGCCGGTTCTTGGGATTCAAACCACTGAACACTTCCTTCACGTACATTTTGGCCACCCGGCGGGGTGTTCCATTGAGACTGTCGTCGGTGAGGTCGAGGCCAAGGATGGTCATGATCTCGCGAAAGTGCTTTTCAATCCGTTCGATCTTTTCTTCGTCCTCCAATTCAAAGGCATCCGTGCGCAAAGGCGTCTCGGCGGATGACGAAACGTGATCATCCGAAACATCATCATCTTCAGGTCTAATGGGCCGGATATTCAACGACATTCCTTTCTGTCTCATACAAAGTAATTTTCAGTTCGTAGTTATTATCAATCCGTTGCCTCAAGATACGCCAGATAATGATGGCAATGTTTTCGGCAGTGGGGTTAAGGTCTTTAAAGTATTCCGTGTCGAGATTCAGGTTCTTATGATCAAACCGGTTCGTAACATGTTCTTTAATCAAGTCGCTCAAAACCTTCATGTCGTACACGTAGCCTGTTTCAGGGTCGGGTTCCCCAATCAAACTCACCACTACTTCGTAGTTATGACCATGGTAGTTTGGATTGTTACACTTCCCAAAAACCTGTTGATTTTTTTCATCAGTCCATTGGGGATTAAACAGTCGGTGCGCGGCATTGAAGTGTTCCTTACGCGAGATCTTGACCTTCATTCACTTATTGTTCACCCTTTGACCAACAAGGCTGCAAAGGAACATAAAGGTAAACAGGATTACCCTCAAAAGGTTCAATAACGAGCCCTTTAAAGGCGATTATTGTAGAAGTTTAGAAGTTTGAAACGGTGGTTTGGTGGGAACCAAAGATGGCCATATTGAATCCGAAGGTGAATTCATGGGTGATAAATCGTGTGCCAACAGAGTTGTCGGTGGGAACCTCAAAGCAGTATCCGAGTTTGTACGGTCCGCCAAAACGAATCAATGTTTGAATGCCCCACGAATTCAGATTTCGGGTATAGAGTCCAAGTGAGTATTTTTCATCGAGGTTAACCGATGCATTGTAATCAAAAGAGAGCGGAGCTCCCGGAACGGTCTTCACCAGCACGGAAGGTTTGAGTCGAACGCGCTCAGACAAATAGAAGACGTAAGCCAACATTCCATAGAAGTGTTGCTCGTAGAGGAGCGCTTCGGCTGCCTCGGGCGATATGTCGTAAGGGGCTGTCGCTTTAAGCATCCGCGGAACCGAGAGGCCCAGGAAGAAGCGTTCGCTGTGCAGAATCAAACCAGCGCCGACGCTGGCTTCGGTAATATTCTGATCACCAACAAAAGCTGGATCCGAAGGATCAAAGGGATTGAGTTCTCCATTCCTGATTTTGAAATTGATAAAGCCTGCCTGCAAGCCGAATGAAAGGAATGATTTATCGCCTAGGCCAAGGTGATAAGCGTAGGTAGCGTAGGCTTCTGTGTTCTTGTTGATTCCAATCTTGTCCTGCACGAACAAAAGTCCGAGCCCCATTTTGTTATTGAGGAACGACGAGTGCGTACTGACATTTACGGTCGTTGGATTTCCTTCGAATCCTGCCCATTGCTTGCGATACGAAATCGATCCGTTGAAATTTTTATTGAGTCCCGTGTAAGCGGGATTAATCACCAGCGGGTTGTTCAGGTACTGCGCATAGAGGGGATCCTCCTGTGCATGCGTAGCGATGAAACACATGAGGAGCAATACTGCGTAGATATATTTCATGTGTTACTGCTTAAGAGACAAATATCCCGTGAGCGCATTTGGGCTATCACTGGTTTCGATTTTATAGAAGTACGTGCCGGTTGGCAATACTTTGCCCACGGAAGAAAATCCTTCGAAGCGTTTTCCCGGAACTCCATTCTCATAGCCATCAACTTCAAATACTTTATCTCCCCAGCGATTAAAGATGCTGACCCGGTTTACTTCCGGCAGATGTTCAATGCGCATAAACTTGTTGTCACCCGGGCTGTTCGGAGCAACTGCGTTGTACACAACAACGCCTCCTTCGACATCCACGGCAATGGTTAATGTATTTTCGGTACAAGCATTCATGAAGTCGCAGGCCCGGATCCGCATTTGATCAGTACCCTGAAAGTTCGCGTTGTATTGAAGGGTGAGAACCAGGTCTGTTGACAAGGTGGCGATGGCACCACTTTCCGGCATTTGTGTGATGGCGACGGAAGCTGGATTCAGGTTGTCGTTCGGATCAGAAATTATTTCCAGCAGGTCGAGTTCGACTGCTGAGCTTCTGGCGGCGTTCAAATTTGGATCCTCAATCACCGGGGCTTTATTACAAGCGACAGAGACCGTAAGAATATAAACACCGGAATCGAGGCCTGTTAAGTCTTCCAGGTTTGACGTGAAACCATTTGGCCCGGTCCAACTCGTAGCATAAGGTAACGCCGACTGAATTGAAGTTTGTATCGATCCATCCAGTACGTTGCATCGCGTCCGCGCTTTTGCTGCATCGATCGAAACCTGGACAGTCTCGGCGGAGAGATCATTGATCTGAATAGCTTGTGGGCTCGTAGCATCCACCTTCGTTTTACATCCGGTCTGGGTGTTAATGATTGTCAGCCCATAAGGTCCGGAGGCTATCGCGCTCAAATCCTCGTTGGTACTTACTACGGAACTGAGGTTCCGCCATTCAAACGAATAGTTGCCAGGCGTCGAAACTTTTAGGTCGACTGCGCCGGTGTAAGGTGCGGAACATGATGTATTGTCCGTCTTCGTCACGGTATAAGTTGGAGCCACAGATTGATCAGGTATCGTTATCAGTTTCGACGCCACGCATCCGGATTGATTGTCGGAAACATACACGCTGTAGGGTGCAGCCGGAAAAGCACTAAGGTCTTCAATGGAGCTGGCCACTAAACCAGTAGTTTGATTGTACCATGTGTAGGCGTAGTTGCCGGTTCCATTGCTCACCGTAATATTGGCGGCTCCGTTCGCTGGAACGCAGGAGGTGCTGGCCGTTATTGATTCGGATATAGAAAGGGGAGTTGCCGGACTCGTATTAACAAAGATGGACTGATCAACCTCACATCCAGTTACGTTGTCCTTTACCACCACCGAGTAGTTTCCGCCCCGGATGGCTGTCAACGAAGCACCGCCGATGATTTTGCTTCCGTCCGGGCGTGTCCATTGGTAGCTGTAGTTTCCCGACCCGCCCGTAACATTGGCTGTTGCCGATCCGGTAAAGGGAGTCGCGCATCGCGTGTTTCCGGTGGAGGTGGTAGTAACCTTATAAGGAGACTGCACATAGAAATAGTAAAAAGCTTGACAGGCGGCACTGCCGTTGTCCGTTACTTCCAGGTAGTAGGTCCCGGGTGCGGCGCCTGTCAGGTTCTTCGTTGAAGCGATGAGGGTGAAATTCTTATTATACCATTTATAAGTATAAGAGCCGGATCCCCCCGTAATGGTCACGTTGATAGATCCGTCGGACAAGTTACAAGCCGAGGCATTGTTAATATTGACACTGTTGAACAGGTTGCAACCGGTACAGGTGGAGCCAACGGTAAGGGTGTTGCTGGCAGAGCATCCACCGAGGTCGGTAATAGTATAAGTATAGTTGCCGGCTTCCAGGTTAGAAATGTCTTCCACAGCTGCCGTGTAGCCGGATGGGCCTTTCCATAAAAAGGTATAGGGACCGTTGCCGCCCGAGGTGGTAACGGCAATCGAACCAGGACCGGTAGAACAATCTTTGGGTTGTACTTTGTCGATCTTGACCGTCAGCGATTGAGCTGAGAGATGAACTATTTTCTGGACTTTTTTGGTTTGACCAAAAACGACCTGGCTACAAATCGCCAGCAGCGTAAGCAATACTGCCAGAAGAAGACGATATTTAGGACTCAAGTAGGTTTAAGGTTTAAGGTGAACGAATATATGGTTTCAAGTTATAATTGAGCATTGTTTTAATGTTAAATTGATTATTAAGCAGTTAGATTGTTTTACTTAACCGATGAATTGTAGTGAAATTCGAGGAGATACAGACAAAGATTGAGGATTATAAGGCTAACGGTAAGAAGCTTTTTACCTCTTCTTCCTTTCAATCGCATAGCCTGGTGCTGGTTCACATGCTGAGCCGGATCGACAAATCCATCCCCGTTTACTTCATTAATACTGGCTACCATTTTCCGGAGACCGTCAGGTTTCGGGATCAGGTAACGGATCTTTTCGGGATCAACACCATCGACCTGAAGTCGGACGTCCCCAAGTTCATGCAAAAGGATTATGACGGCAGGCTGCTATTCACGTCGGATCCTGACCATTGCTGCTACCTCAACAAGACACAACCGATGGACGCCATCCTGTTGTCACACGATGTGTGGATCAATGGTGTCCGGGCCGACCAGAGTGCTGTTCGGGCCGCGATGAAGGTCGAGCAACCGGCCAAGCACGGGGCGGTTCGTTTTCATCCTATGCTGGATTGGACCGCGAAAATGATTTGGCAATACCAGAAAGAGTTTAATCTTCCCAAGCATCCCCTGGAAGAAAAAGGGTATGTGAGCATAGGCTGTGAGCCTTGTACCCGTAAATTGGATCCCGAAATGCAGGAGCGTGAAGCACGCTGGTTCGGTATGAACAAGGTGGAGTGCGGACTGCATACCGATTTAATCAACAAGTAAACCCTTCAACATTTAAGATGAAAGTTCTCGTTACCGGAGGTGCCGGATATATCGGCACTGAACTGATTAGTGCATTGATCGCGAAGCCTGAAGTCGAGCAGGTGATTATTTACGACAACCTTAGCCGTCCTAACTATAACATGTTTCTGGGGTTGCGCCTCCAGAAGCACATGAAGATCATGTTCGTGAAAGGAGAGCTGCTCGACTCTCGCAGCCTTCGGAAAGTGTTGAAAGGGGTGGATGTCGTCTATCACCTGGCGGCCAAAGTAACGACGCCGTTCGCCAATGTTGACGCCCACGTCTACGAGCAGGTCAATCACTGGGGTACGGCTGAACTGATTTATGCCGTTGAGGATAGCAACGTCAAGCGATTCATCTACACCAGCAGTACAGGGGTGTATGGTTCATCCAAAGAGGCTGTTGATGAAACGGCCGTTCCCGATCCTCAAACCCTTTATGCTGTTTCCAAACTTCGTGGTGAAGAGCACGTTCGAAGACTGACCGACAAGATCGATACGTTCATCATGCGCTGCGGCAATGTGTACGGCTACAGCAAGAGCATGCGCTTTGATGCCGTCATCAACAAATTTGTGTTTGAGGCCAACTTCGACAAGCGGGTGACCATCCAAGGAGACGGCAAGCAGTCGCGGACGTTCATTCACATCGAGTTGCTGGCCAAGTCACTGGCAAACTTGTTAACCGCGGAGATTGCCAGCGGAACGTATAACCTGGTAGAACGCAACCTGAAAGTCTTTGACATTGTCGATATCCTCAAAGAACTGGTGCCGCCACTGGAATTCATTTTTATCAATCAGCATCTTCGATTGCATGAATTGAATGTCAAGCCAAACGAAATGGTTAATCAGACCTTAGGCATTACCAGCAAGAAGACTTTAAAAGAAGAAATGGAAGAATTCCTCGAGAAGTTCAGTTTCTAAAACTTCTGGTCTTATTAACCCTCAGTAAGACATGGAGATCATTGCTACGGTAATCATACTCTTGGCGGTTGTTACGGCTTTAGCGGAAGTCACCGACCGAATTCGGGTACCCTATCCGATATTGCTGGTACTGGCTGGTATCGGCATCGGTATGATCCCGGGTCTACCTTCGATCCAGATCAATCCGGAGATCGTATTCCTGGTGTTTCTTCCCCCGGTGCTCTACGCGGCAGCCTGGTACACTTCATGGCCTGATTTCAAAAAAGCGAAACGTCCCATCACGCTGCTCGCCATCGGGTGTGTGATCTTTACCACCTGTGCTGTCGCGTGGGTGGCGCATACGTTCATTCCGAATTTTGGATGGGCAGAAGCCTTTGTGTTGGGCGCCATTATTTCTCCACCCGATGCCGTCGCGGCTACGGCGGCAACGAAGGGTCTTAGTATTCCTAAACGCGTGATCACCATCCTCGAGGGCGAGAGCCTGGTTAACGATGCCACCGGCCTTATCGCCTATCGCTATGCCGTGGTCGCTGTGATGACGGGAACATTTGATCTCTGGCAGGCGGGTTTACAGTTCTTCCTGGTAGCGGGAGGAGGGGTGGCGCTGGGTTTGGCGCTTGGATTCATCATCATCTGGGTTCATAAGATTACGCCCGACAATCCGACAACCGATACCACGCTAACATTTCTCGCGCCGTTCATTGCTTATCTCTCGGCTGAAGCGCTTCATCTTTCTGGTGTACTGGCAGTCGTGACCGCCGGTTTATACGTCAGTCAAAAATCAAGTGAGGTGTTCTCGCAGCAAACACGACTGCAAGCCTACGGCTCGTGGGATACGGCATTGTTTATACTTAATGGCGTCATCTTTATTATGATCGGCCTTCAATTGCCAGAGATTGTCATCTCCCTGGGTTCGACTTCCTTCTGGGCGTTGAAGTATGCCGTCATTGTAAGTGTAGCGGTAATTGTGGGCCGGATTATCTGGGTCTATCCCGGTGCCTACATTCCGCGTTGGTTCAGTAAACGGATCCGGCAGGCAGAACCTGGAACGAACATCAGACTCGTGACGATCATAGCCTGGTCGGGCATGCGCGGCATAGTTTCGCTGGCGGCCGCGCTGGCATTACCCTTGACGATCGGGGGTGCATCGCCTTTCCCTCATCGTAACCTGATCATCTTCATTACCTTTTGTGTGATCTTTTCAACGCTGGTATTGCAAGGATTGACGCTGCGTCCGCTGATCAATTGGTTTAACATTAAGGCTGACGACAGTGCGGATAAAGAGGAGCATCGCACAAGGATGCAGCTCGCTTCGTCGATCATTGAACACATCGAAGAAAACTACTCCTATGGCTTGGCCGCCGATGTTTTGAACCAGCTCAAAACGAAGTACGAGATTCGGATCGAACGCCTGCGCACCGACCCCACGCAGCGAAAGCTGAATGAAGATCAAATCATGGAGTTCCACCGGATTCAACACGAGCTCGTAACGATGGAGCGGAAGATATTGATCAACCTCAAGCACAACGACAAGATAAGCGACGAGGTGATGCGCAAGCTGGAGTACGAGCTTGATCTTGAGGAAACGAGGCTGCTGTTGGAAAAGCGGCAGTAACTTCAGAATCGGAAAATCAAAGATACTCCCGTTTGCCTTCCGAGTAGCGCGTCTTGTTGAAAAGTGGGTTCAATGCTCACTTGCAGTTTGGGATTGAGATCGAACTCTTTCAGGTGAGCGTCCACGTGGGCGTCAATGATTTGTAGCAGGTACATCCCACCCATCATGACGATCCAAAAATCGCGCGATCGTAAAGCGTTGTCGGCGGCTACGCGGTAATTCTTGGTGCTATGGGTATCTCCGGGCCTGATGTCGTTGTCCTGTTCATAGCCGTTTTCAAGATTATAGTAAAGTTCCTCTTTGTAGGTCTTGTAGAGACCGTTGTACCAGTTGATGGCATAACCGATGGATATAAATCCACCATACACCAAAGGAAGCTTCCAGTATTTCTTATTGTAGACCTGGCCTAGCCCGGGCACCACGGCAGCGTAGAGTAGGGCTTTGGTGGGATTGTAACGGGTTGCATAGGATTTAAGCAGCACGGTATCCTGGCTCTCCATGATAAGGCTATCGGTCTCTGCTTCTTCGACAGATTTCGTCTGCGCATGGACATAACCTGCCATCAACAGAAGGGGTAACACAATGCAACGGATCAAAACATTCATGGGCTTAGTGGCCTGGAATTATCCGGCAAGGTATTCAAGATTATCCTAAAGATCACATTTTGAGGATGTCGAGGAGGCGGTTCAGGTCCTCAATCGACAGGAATGGAATCTTGATCTCGCCTTTCTTGCCGTCGGTCTTAACAACAACTCGAGTGCCAAAGTGTGCTGAAAGCTTGGATTGTAGCTGTGATATTTCGCGCGAAACCGGCTGAGGGGCAGCGGTATTACTTTCCTTTTCAGTTGTCTTTTCGGTCGAAAGCTGGCGCACCAGTTCTTCTACCTTTCTAACAGAGAGCTCCTCGGCGAGGGTCTGTTTGAAAATATACAGTTGATGATCGGCGTTTTCCACGCTGATGATGGCGCGGGCATGGCCCATGGAAAGCTTATTGTCGCGCACCGCGATTTGAATGTCGGGTGGCAGTTTCAGTAGACGCAAATAGTTGGTGACGGTCGTCCGGTTCTTGCCGACACGTTCGCCGAGTTCTTCCTGCTTCAGGTTACATTCTGAAATCAAACGCTGGTAGCTCAGGGCAATTTCAATCGCGTTCAGGTTTTCGCGTTGAATGTTTTCAATCAACGCCATCTCCAGCATCTGCTGGTCGTCTGCCGCGCGCAGGTAGGCAGGAATGGCTTTGAGTCCGGCCAGCTTCGAAGCCTGGAAGCGTCGCTCTCCGGATATCAGCTGATACTGGTGTGGAGCAAGACGGCGAACCGTAATGGGCTGGATGATGCCATGAACCTTGATGGATTCGGCCAGTTCTTGTAAAGCTTCCTGGTCGAAATGAGTTCTTGGCTGAAAAGGATTGACTTCAATCTCGTCGATGGAGATCTCGGTCATTCCACTCGCGGTCGATGTTGTTGAGGTCGAAGAAAGTCCGACCGGAATTTCTACTTCAAGTTTTTCGTCGTTCGGGCTGTCGCTTAACAAAGCGCTCAGGCCACGCCCTAATGCTTTCTTCTTACTCATTTCGACATACCGTTTTTAGTCAATATTTCACGCGCCAGGTTCAGGTAGCTGATCGCCCCTTTGCTTTCCGCGTCGTGCACGATAACCGGCAGACCGAAGCTGGGTGACTCGCTTAACTTAACATTCCTGGGGATGATGGTGTTGAACGTCATCTTTTGAAAATGCGTTCGCACTTCTTCCACCACCTGGTTGCCCAGGCTGGTACGTGAATCATATAACGTGAGAAGGATACCTTCTATTTCAAGTTTCTGATTTAACCGGGTCTGAATAATCTTGATCGTATTCAACAGTTTGCCCAGTCCTTCCAGCGCGAAGTATTCGCACTGTACAGGGATGATCACTGAATCCGCCGCCGTCAACGCGTTGATGGTAATTAATCCAAGGGACGGAGAGCAATCGATGATGATGTAGTCGTAGTCATTCTTCACTTTCGCCAACGCATCGCGCATCTTTTCTTCGCGATGTTCGATGCTTACCATTTCGACCTCGGCACCAACCAGGTCGATGTGGGAAGGAAGGATGTCCAGATACTTGAGATCGTTCTTGACGACGGCGTCTTTTGGATTAACGCCATCCACCATACTCTCGTAGATTCCCATCGAGATGTCTTTCGGGTTCAACCCAAGACCTGATGTGGAGTTCGCCTGTGGATCCGCATCCACCAGCAACGTTCGCTTCTCTAATACAGCAAGACTCGCAGCCAGGTTAATGGCCGAAGTTGTTTTACCGACACCACCTTTTTGATTGGCAATTGCAATGATTTTTCCCATCCGAGACCTTAATGAAAGTTTAAAAAATATAAAACCCCTCCGAATTTCAATTAAACAATTGTCAATTCCGGAGGGGCAAATATAAAGTAAAAGCGGTGGGAGCGTGGAACATCGTGGAACGGTTTATCCACAATCGGTTCACAAACGGTTCACAGTAATCAGCTGACGGCTGACAGTTCACCTTTCACCGTGAACCGTGAACTGTTAACCGTGAACATATTAACGTTTCTTCTTCTTGGCGTCGTCAGCCTTTCTGCGCGCTTCTTCGCTGGCCTTCATGGCGTCTTCCAATTTGCTCATGAACTTGGATTTCTTTCCGCCACCAGCAGCGTTCTTCTTCCGGTTCTCTTCCATGATGGCCTTGATCTTATTCTCATCCACGAACCTGCGAATGACGGCCTGCTGTGCAAACGTCACCATCGTGGAAATGGAATAGTAAAAGGTAAGGCCGGTAGAGAATGAGTTCAGGAAGAAGAAGAACATGATCGGCATGATGTACGACATCGACTTCATCGGACCTTGCACGGATGAAATCTGATTGTTCTGCCAGATGGAGATCAACGTTGTCGCGGTCATGAAAACAGTGAACAAGCTGATGTGGCTTCCAACGCCGAACGGAAGGGCAAACGGAAGTTGAATCAATGAGTCATAAGTCGAAAGGTCTTCCGCCCACAATAGCGGCTGTTGTCTCAACTCGATGCTGGCCGGGAAAAGATAAAACATCGCCAGCAAGATTGGCATCTGCAACAGCACCGGTATACAACCGCTCAACGGACTCACGCCAACCTGGCCGTACAATTTCATTTGTTCCTGCTGCACCTTGGCCATGTCGTCGCCGACGCGTTCTTTAATCTCATCTAATTCCGGCTTCAGCACTTTCATCTTCGCCATGCTGAGATATGATTTGTACGAGAGCGGGAACAACACCAACTTCAAGAGGAAGACCAGGATGATGATAATGATACCATAGTTGCCGATGTGCTGTGTGAGGAAGTGGAACACCGGGAAGATCACAAACTTGTTGATATAGAAGACCGGAGGCCAGCCTAGGTAAACGTTTTTAGAAAACCCTTCCGTTACTTTGCCGATCACCTGGTAGTCATTCGGTCCGATGTAGTAGGTGAATTTTGCCGAACCGTCAGCCAGGCTCTTTTTCGGAATCAAAAGCTTGACATTGGTTTTCTTAACAATAGAAGAGTCAGCGATGTTCGATGATTTTTGAATTTCACCGCCCGCAAAATTACCCTTGGCAATAATAGAAGTAAGGAAGAATTTCTCCTTCACTGCCACCCACTTCACCGGCGTTGCAAAAACCTCCGCCTCAAGGTCATTCGAACCTTGCTTGAGTTCGTCGAACCCTTCGGCCTCGGTGTAGTACGTAATGGTTGTGTTCTTTCGCGTTTCAGCCAGGTCTTTTTCGAGTGGCTTCAGATTGCTGTTCCACTCGAACGCGAGGTTGTCGCCGGTAAGTTGGGATTCGAAGCCAGTGGTTCTGATCGCGTACTCAATAGTATAGCCTTTGTCGGGAATGGTGTACTCCTGCGTGATCGAAGCGTTGCCCGCTGCAACCGAATAGGTAACTACCGTAGAATCCCCACGTCTCGTTTGACTAACGTTGTAATACAACGTGTACAGGTCAATCTCCTTACCCTGATACAAACCAACCAGTCTAAACTGGCTGACATCCGGCGTCACGAGCTTTAAGGGCTCCTGGCTGTAGGTCTTAAATTTCTTCAGCTCAAGTTCGCCGATGACACCACCTTTGTTATTGAAGGTCGCCTTTACGTCTTCGGTCTCAATCACGGTAGCGGATGCGCTGCCTGTCATCGCCGCGCCAAAGTCTCCATAGTTAGCGGCTAGTACGCTATCGCTTGGTGCGACGGGGGTGATCGTTGATTCCTGTTTTGCAGACTCCTGCGTTACAGGGGCAACCGTTTCCGGCTGCGTTTCGGGTTTTGGTGAGAACCAATAAAAATACGCCAGTAATAAAGCTCCAATCAGTGTAAGGCCTATGGCCGAATTCCTATCCATCGTTTTCGATTATATAAACTACTTATCTATTTGTCATTTTATTTTCCAGCGCCGCTTCCACGAACTTCACAAATAACGGATGTGGATTCAGAACGGTGCTTTTTAATTCAGGATGGTATTGAACGCCCACGAACCAGGGATGATCTTTTAGTTCTACGATTTCCACCAGGCCAGAATCAGGATTGATACCTACGGCTTTTAACCCCGCTTCTTCAATTTGCTCCATGTACTTGTTGTTGAACTCGTACCGGTGGCGGTGGCGTTCTTCAATCATCGTTTCGCCATAAGCGTTGAAAGCTTTGGTACCCTTCTTGAGCTTGCAGTCGTAAGACCCCAATCTCATCGTGCCGCCTTTCATCGTAATCTTCTTCTGTTCCTCCATCATATCAATGACAGGATTCTTGGTCTTGGGATTCAGTTCGGTTGAACTTGCTTCCAGTCCCAGCACATGTCTGGAGAATTCCACGACTGCGCATTGCATGCCCAAACAGATGCCGAAGAATGGAATCTTGTTTTCACGCACGTAACGTATCGCTTCAATTTTCCCTTCCAGTCCGCGTTCACCAAATCCAGGTGCGACGAGTACGCCATCAAAACCTTTCAGAACACTGTCTACCGCATCGCGGCTGATGTCTTCTGATGAAATCCATTTGACATTCACCTTGCAATCGTTGGCCGCTCCGGCATGAACAAAGGCTTCGGCAATCGACTTATAAGCGTCCGGCAACTGAACATACTTTCCAACGAGACCAATGGTGACTTCATTGACCGGGTTCTTGAGTTTGCCGAGGAAGCTTTTCCATTGTTCCAGGTTCGGTTCTTCTTTCGATTGAACTTTCAACTTGGCGAGTACCCGTTCATCCAGCTTTTCTTTGCGCATCAGAATCGGTACATCGTAAATGGTGTCCGCATCGATGGCTTCTATAACAGAGTTAATGTGCACGTTACAAAACAGGGCCAGCTTTTTCCGGATCTCCGTAGGCAGCGGCATTTCCGTGCGGCAGGCCAGGATGTCGGGTTGAATACCAGCTTCCAATAATTCTTTGACGGAATGCTGGGTAGGTTTAGTCTTTAATTCTTTTGCAGCCTGTAAATAAGGGATGAGCGTAAGGTGGATAACGATCGCATTATTCGGCCCGAGATCCCATTTCACCTGACGCACGGCTTCAATGAAGGGGAGGGACTCGATGTCACCCACGCAGCCGCCAATTTCCGTAATGATAAAGTCGTATTCGCCGCTTTCACCAAGCTTGTAAATATTGCGCTTGATTTCGTCGGTTATATGTGGGATCACCTGGACGGTTTTTCCGAGGTATTCGCCTTTGCGTTCCTTGGTGATAACGTTGTTGTAGATCCTACCGGTCGTAATGTTGTTCGCCTGCGACGTACGCACGTTAAGGAAACGTTCATAGTGGCCCAGGTCAAGGTCGGTTTCGGCGCCGTCATCCGTTACATAACACTCTCCGTGCTCGTATGGGTTGAGGGTTCCGGGGTCTATATTAATGTAGGGATCAAACTTCTGGATAGTCACCTTAAACCCTCTGGCCTGCAGTAATTTAGCCAGCGATGCTGCAATGATTCCTTTTCCTAGTGATGAGGTTACACCTCCGGTTACGAATATGTATTTGGCAGTAGACGACATGATGATTGGAGCAAGCCTTAGTAAACCGGGTGCAAAGGTAGATTTTTCGAGTAAATCTCTTAGTCTTTTTTTCGGCAGGCCAGGGTAATTCTGCGAAACCGTAGCTGATTACGAAATGGTAGTGTTCGTGAGAAAAAAGGGCACAAAATATTAACATAATGATCCCAACCTGCCCCTTGCGGCGAACTCATTTATTTCTACTTTCGAGGTTCGAACCTACTGATGATGAATTTTTTCTACCCTGTTGGGAGAAATTATGCTTTAACTCTTTTGCTCGTTGGCCTGGCCGGGGTAGCCTATAGCCAATGCGCGCTGCTTCCACCTATTTCCAGCCTGGGAAGCCAGAAATTTCCGGACCGTCTCTGCGCTCCGGTAACGGCGAATGTAAACTACCACATTACCTTCTCGGCCCTCACCAGTGCTGGCCCCACGTATGAATTGATCTTCATCTGGGGTGACGGCACCGCACCAACCACCGTGCCCCTGGCCAGTGGAACAAATGACTACAACATCACCGTGCCTCATCCTTTTCCCGCGAACAGCGATTGTGAATATCAAGTGATCACCATCATGCGCGTCGGGTCAGAATTGTGTACCAACACCCGCCAGACCCAGGTGATCTCTACCTGGCGAACCGACGAGTTCAATGGCGGCGATGTGAAACTGATTTCACCGACTACCGGCACAGCGGTACACGAAGTTTGTGAAGGCGACGCCATCAATGTCACTTTTGAAGATCTGACGGATTGGAATTGTAACGGCAGTTTTCCAGCCAACTATCCACCCAATGATCCAGTTCAGTTTCCGAATGAACAGTACCGCTGGCAGCAGATCGTGTATAACACGCCCATCGCCGGCACAAAGATTCCCAACCTCTCCGTAGGTGGAGTGCCCGTGACGGGCGCTGGCGGTGCTGACTTGATTTCTAATTATCAGGACATTCGCGGTGTTCACTACTTGCCTCCGCTCGTCGTGGTCGGAGATGGCGACCGCCGAAACGCTTTGACCATTACTGCACCGGGTGGTGTCGGTCCGGGCCTTCCACAAATCGGTGATGAGTTTGAAGTCACCATCCGATACTGGAACATCTGTAATCCTTATGACAACAATGTAGTCGATGGGTTTCTTAATCCGGTGAGCGGTGACTTGATTAACGGCGACAATCCGCCGGTTGAACGAACAGCCCTCATTCGTATCGTCGACGCTCCGGACATGCCACAGGTGAATAATCAGGAGATATGTTTCAACGGCATAGGTGTCATGCCGCCGCTATCAGTGACCAACGTAGTTGGAGGAATGACGTACCGTTGGTATGCAACGCTTGTTGATGCTCAGAACAATACCAATATCATTCACACCGGAGCGAACTTCACACCTACGGTGGCGCAGTTGCCGGTGGGAGCAAATGATTTCTTTGTCACGGCTACCACGGCTTCGAATTGTGTCAGCGCCGCCGAAACAGCAGTGGTCACACGAAGGGAAGATTTACTTACGGCACCTCCGACCTTGGTGTCACCGCAGGTAGATATTTGCCCCAACACCGCTTATGTTTATCGATTGCCCAACGATCCGGTAGCAGAGACGATCGGGGGCGCGACGGAATTCATTTGGAGTATCGTGCCAGCAGCAAGCGCATCCATCACGGCGGGCCAGGGCACAAGAGAGGTGACGGTCATGTCGAACGGTACTACCGGGGCTTTCACGTTAAGAGTAGTACGCCGATATGTTAATCCTCCATTTTGCGCATCGAATCCGAGAAACGCCGTAATCACAGTCCGCGCAAATCCAAACCCGAACATCGTGGCATCAACCCTCAACGCATGTGAAGGTGACTCGCCGACCGTGGAGGTAAATCCCAACAATCCATTCGGTACAGCCACGCATGCCTGGACCGGCACGGACGTGGCCCTTGTGTTGAGCAGTACCAGCGTGGAAGACCCGACGATTCTGGCCACGGCTCCCGTCGGCACCTATAACTTCACTTACACATTAACCAATTCTATTGGCTGTTCGGGCAGTGATAATGTAACGATCGTTGTCAATCCTGAGCCAACGCCGGTGAACGCGGGTTCGGATCAAACGCTTTGTTTCACCACGCTTCCTTTGTCCACAGCCATGACGGCGCAACCTCCAACACTCGGAACCGGATCGTGGTCTTACGTGAGCGGCCCGGACAACACACCGACATTTTTCGATGCTGCTTCCCCGACGTCAACAGTGTCCGTGGATATTCCTGGACTTCACACCTTTCAATGGTCTGTTACCAATGGCGGTTGCACGCGAACAGCGACGGTTAACATCGACTTCGGAAGCGACCCGGCACAACCCGTAGCAACGGGAGGCAACTTCTGCGGACTATCGGGAACGGTATCCGGAAATGCGCCCACCTTTGAAACAGCAACCTGGATTCAGTCATCCGGTCCGGGTACACTTAGTTTTGGAAGCGCGTCATCACCCAACACGACCGTGTCAGCTACGCTACCAGGAACCTACCAGGTGACCTGGCGGTTCAGAAGTGGAGGATGTGAAAAGACTGGTACAACTTCTGTCACTTTCAATCCAGCGCCCGACGCCCTTGATCCCGCGCCGTCAGATCTCTGCGAGCTTTTCGAAGGAACGCTGGCCACAACGAATGTAAATCTGACATCCTACAATGCGGGCGTGATCGGTCCTGTCGCCCCAGCCAGTCGACTCGTGCGTTGGTACGCATCCATCGCGGATCGCATTGCCGATAACCGGATCACCACGCCCGTGACCGTTACGACTGGACAAATTTTCTACACGCGTGTTATTGATGTCACGTCGCCCAGCAATTGCCCGGCGGACGGAGTAGTAACCTTTACGGTCAACCCAAAGCCTGCAGCGATTGATCAAAACGTGATGCTTTGTGAAGATGGACCTGGATCAAATGCCGTAACCGATGTTGATCTTACCGACGCAGCGTTGAAAGATGACATCACGCTTGCGGCGGCAAACAGAACGGTGAGTTGGTTCACTGATCCAAACGATGCTGAGGCAAACCTCAATCCCATTTCAAACGCGTCGGCTTACGACATCACCGGTAATGCGACGGTGTATGCTCGTGTCGTGAACGATTTAACCGGATGTTACAATGTAGCGGAGGTCAACCTTGTGGTTAATCCGTTGCCGCTGGATCAACCGATCCTTGGAACAGATGCGCCCTGTGTGGGAACTCAGGTGCTCTATCGGGTGAACCCGGTTTCCGGCGCGCAGTATCAATGGACCGTGCCTCCGCAGTTTGGATCTTTTGGCGGGACCGTCAATGACTTTTATGTGTTACTTGATTTTACCAGTCCCGCTTCCGGAGACCTTCGTCTTAGAATAGTTCTCAATGGATGCGAAGGAAATGAAATCGTTAAAACGATCACACCGGCGGAAGCGCCACATGGGTATACCATCGGTGGACCGCCAGTGGCTTGTGAAGGAACGTCCGTCGAGTACGAAGTTATCTCTCCGAATTCTGTTTCATCAACATACAACTGGCAAGTAATTTCTCAAGCGACCGGCCTCCCCGGCGGTGGCGTTGTGCAAAGCGGTCAATCCACCAACAAAGCGACGATTCAGTTCGAAGATGAAAATGTAGCGCTCTATGTAACCGAGATCAGTCCATCGAATTGTCCGGATAATAATCCGCCGCACATGGACATTGCGATCAATCAACAGCCATCCATCAATATGCTGACTGTGGACATTTGCAGCGGCTTTCCTTCCGGGATTAACATCACACGGAACATGTCGAGTCCCGTAGATGTAGACCGAATCATTTTGCCTGCAGATCCATTCGTTTCCCCCGGGCTCACGGCGACCACGGTGACATCAGCAGGAGAGTATCCTCCAAATGGACTGGCGAATGATGCGTTTAAGAATATTACGGGGAGTACATTTCTACCAGTCGTCTACCGGGTAATTCCCAAGAGCGCGGATGGTTGTGAAGGTGACGAACGTCTGATCACCCTGAATGTAAAAGCGGAACCGGCCGTTGAGACAACCATAACACCACGTGTCTGCAGTGGTCAACCTATCGGACTGACTCTTTCATCGCCGTCTGGATTTTTGCAAGCTGAACAGTTTGTCATTGAAGCTGTTTCCTATAACAGTGCAGTATTAACGCCGGCGCCAACCAATTCTGCAAACCTTGGAATGCTCGTTAGCCCAACGGAGCTCGCCAATGATCGCTGGACCAATCTTACAACGGTTCAACAGACCGTGGTGTACCAGGTTCGGCCTTACAGTTTGATCACACAGTGCTTTGGCGATCCGGCGGCAAATGTTTCCGTGATCATCTTGCCCAATCCATCGGCGTCCCTTGCGGCCCCAGCCGAGGTTTGTGATGGTCAGTTCTTCACGCTGGACTTTGCCTTTTACCATGGCCGCGAGCCTTACGTGTTCGACTACACCGATGGGACCAATACCTTTAGTTTAACCGGCGGTTCTGTCCGTCCGGTGGGAGTGGCTGGAATTTCAACCTCGACACAGTATACCCTCTTGAGCGTGAAGGATTACAATGGATGTGAGGCGACTACGCTACCTCCGCCAGTACCTGTCGACTTGATCGACCTCAGCACAGACTTCACAATCAGCCCTGCCGTTGGCCAATGTAGCGGAGGGACGTTCACCTTCAACTGGACGGTTCAACCACAAGTTGAGTACACCTGGATATGGAATGACGGAACGCCGGATCAAATCATTCAGAATCCGACCGGTACTGTAACGCATAGTTTTGTAAGCGCGAACGTCAATAGTAATACAGCCTATCCGGTGATGCTGGTTGCCCGCAGTACTTCCATCAATTCGTGTTTCAGGCAATCCGCTTCTCAGAATGTCATCATCTTTCCATCCATTTTTATGACGGCGAGCGCCAACAAGGATGAAATCTGCAGCGGCGACAAAGTGACGATCGCCAATTCAACTGCAGGTGGAACACAGCATGTCTGGTTCGTGAGGAGGTCTGGTGTAAACGAGGAACTTCAAAAGCGCACGCTGACCACGGCAACCACCGAGACTTTCAAGATTGAAAATACATCTGCAGCCAATCGCGCTGACTACGAAATTGTTTATCGCGTGAGCAATGGCAACTGTGCCGATGAAATAATTTTTCCGGTCGCTGTCTACAAAAAACCGAAGGCCAACTTCGAGGTCGCTGCCATGTCTGAGTTCTTAGGCGGAAATGCCCGGGTGAACTTCCGGAACTTGTCGAACCCTGTCAACAATCCCGAGTTTACTTACTCCTGGAATTTTGGTGCGGATGCTGTGCCGGGCGCACTCAATGACAACGCGGCGCCGCCACAAATACGATACACTTCCTTCGGACCCAAGAACGTTCGGCTTTCAGTTGCAAATGATATTTCTGCTGCTTCAGGATTAGCTTGTACGCACGACACGACCCACGTGATCCAGATCATCTTGCCGCCACTGGTGGCAGACTTCCGCTATACACCGCATACGACTTGCTTCCCTGCAGACATCTCCATCACGGAGAACCTGGCCACCGGCGATTTGTATGAATGGACGTTAAAGGATGACGACGGAAACACGATGTTGATATCAAATGATTCGCTGCCGACCTTCCGCATTTCCAGTCCAGGCAACTATTCTATTTTCCTGAAGACAACGAATTCCATTACGGGTCAGTCGGCCACGAAAGACAACAGTGTTACGCCCGTAGTTATTTTCGACAATCCCTTCGCGGCCTTCGAGGTAGTACCGGATACAGTGGTGTTTACGCCGGACGATACAGGCGTCGAAATGCGTAACTATTCTATGCGCGCCAGTGAGTACTTATGGGACTTCGGCGATGGAGAAACGGCAATCGATATTCAGCCCAGACATTTTTACCAGAGCGATGGAACCTTCACCATCACATTGACCGCGTCGCAGAATTACGGTCGTGTTGATCAGGACGGCGATGGCAACCCCGAGCCGACTGATCTTGTTTGTCGCGATATGGCAACGCAACGCATCGTAGCCAAACCCGGCGGACGCGTAAAGGTTCCCAATGCTTTCACACCTGACGAGAGTGGCCCTAATGGTGGATACGATGATGGTCAGTTCAACGACGTCTTTCGCCCGGTGATGGATGGCGTGGAGGAGTTTCAAATGGAAATCTTTGATCGCTGGGGAAATCTGATTTTCCAAAGCATTGATAAAAACCAGGGATGGGATGGTTATGACAAGCACGGCAAGCTGATGCCCGCTGGCGTTTACGTGTATAAGCTTACCATGAGACTTTCAGACAGTCAGCGAACAACACAAATTGGAGACGTAACCTTAATACGGTAGGAGCGCATGAGAATAATTACGAAGGCATATAGCGTTTTACTTTTCGTTTTAGGAACGGTGGTTGCTGTGCAGGCGCAGGATCCACAATTCTCTCAATACTATCAGGCGCCCCTTTATCTCAATCCAGGTTTTACGGGAATCACACCGCAGCAGCGGATCGTGTTGAACAACCGGATTCAGTGGCCGAGTCTTCCAAAAGCATTTACCACCTACGCAGCGTCGTATGATATTTTTGTGGACGAGTTGAGAAGTGGATTTGGTTTCCTGTTCACAACAGACCGCATGGGTTCCGCAGGATGGAGAACAACAACGATCGGAGCATTGTATTCTTACAAGGTGAAGCTGACGGACAAGATCGTGTTTTCGCCCGGCCTTTATTTTGGTTATGGACAAAATGGAATCGACCGGACCAAGATAAGATTAGGTCAGGATCTCAATCTGGATTATGAAGTGCCGGGGTCTTCGCAGGATCCAGCGGTACAGATGTTGGGTAATCAATCGTATTTTGATTTTTCTTCCGGATTCCTGTTCTACAGCAAATCGCTTTGGTTGGGTGGCGCTTTTTCGCACATGAACCGTCCGAACATTTCGGTGCTGAATAATGAGAGCAGGCTGCCCATGAAAACTGCCATTCATGCCGGCGCGAAGCTCAGCCTGAACGGCGGCGTGCGTAAACCGGCTCACGCATCGTACTTAACACCATCCTTTATTTTCAGAATGCAAGGGTCATCATTTTCTCAGCTTGACCTGGGATTGAACTACCATATCGACCCGGTGTCTGTTGGATTATGGTACCGTGGAAAACCATTTGAAAAAACCGTTGTAAACTCGGTCGCTCAGGATGCGCTGATCCTGACCTTCGGATTGTACCTGCCCAATTTTACTATAGGCTACAGTTACGACTTTACCATCTCCGAAATGGAAACAGCATCAGGCGGCGCCCACGAGATTTCCATCGTGTATGAATTCAAGTCGAGGCTAAGACAAAGCAGCAAGAAGAAGTACAAGTTGATTCCTTGTCCGACGTTTAACAGCAAGGAAGGATTTTGGAATTAGCAAAGAAGCTTAAAGCTTAAGGCCTTGTGCTCTCCATTTTTGCTTTCTACTTTTCGCTTTCGGCCTTCAGCTTCCTAAAAAAATCCTTTACTCTGTTCTGCGGCCTCAGCCGAAATCGAGTCAGCATTGTCTTTGCCCAGGTACTTGTCGATGAGGGAGTGGCCGAAGTAAATCACCGGCGTCATGAGAATGGCGACAAGGAATTTGTACATGTAGTTTGTAATACCGGTGGCGACAAGTTGTTCAGTAGGATACTTTCCGTAGAATGCGATGAAGAGCACGACGTAACTATCAATCAACTGTGATACTAACGTTGATCCCGTAGCCCGCAACCACAGCATCTTGCTTCCCGTAATTTTCCGAAGCTTTTGAAAGATGAACACATCCGTAAGCTGACCGATCAAAAAAGCGGTGATGGAACCGAGAATGATCCGCTGACTTTGACCGAAGATGGCTCCATAGGCATTGTGCATGTTGATCGGATTGCCCTCCTGATCGGTCCCGTCAATCCACCAGCCTGCCGGCGGGAGTTTAATCGTCAAAAACACGACGATGAAGGAATATGAAATGAGGATTGCCGTGAGGTAGGAGATTCTTTTTACGCCTGGTTTCCCGAAGTATTCATTGATGAGGTCGGTGGTAATGAAAACGACTGGCCATATCAGCACGCCTGCGGTGAGGTTGAAATCCATCGTGAACCCGAGAATGTTGAGATGAGCCGGGTCCATCCCCAGCGTACTTTCCGCGGAGAAAATTTTCACCCCAATCATTTCAGCCATCAGGGCATTGGTGATAAACACAGCGGAGAGGAGAACAAATAAACGGTTTCGCTTTTGATCGAGGGTGCTCATGCGATTCAGGTTTTCTTATTCGTCGATTGTAAACTCCTGACCTTCCAATGCCAGGTGCGAATTACCAAATATAGCTTTTGCTTCTTCAAGCAGGGGCGTGAGGTCTTTATTTCTCGCGGAAAAATGACCCAACAGGAGTTTATGCACGCCTGCTTTTTCGGCGATGGTCGCTGCTTCCTTGGCGGTGCTGTGAAGGGTTTCCTTTGCTTTGTGATGATCGTCGTCCAGGAAGGTTGCCTCGTGATACAGCAAGTCTATTCCAGCGAGTTGCTGGGTCAACGTCAGATCAAAGGCAGTGTCAGAGCAATAGGCATAACTCCGCGAATGTCGCGGGTCGAAGGTCAGGTCTTTGTTTTTGTATTGCACCTTTCCATCTTCGTCGAGGATATCATCGCCGCGTTTCAGGGCTACCATGTCTTGTATCAACAGTCCGTCTGGTACTTTTTCCTTATCGATTCTTCGAGGCTTGGGTTTCTCCCGAAACAGAAAACCTGAGCAGCGAAGTTTGTGTTTTAGCGGAATGGTCTCGACGGTCAGCGCGTCATCCTCGAAGATGATTTTTTTTTCATCTTTTTCGAGCCGGTGAAAAATGAGTTTAAAGGAAGGCGCGGAATGAGAATACTTGAACTGTGTGGTGATGATCTCGTCCAGTCCGCGGTGGCTGTAAAGGTGGAGGTCTGCCGTTCTTTTTTGTAAATGAAGGGTGAAGATCAAGCCCATGAGTCCGAGGTAATGATCCCCATGCAAGTGGCTAATGAAAATATGGTTGATGCGATGAAAGCTCGCATCGAACTTCATCAGCTGAATTTGGGTGGCTTCACCGCAGTCGACCAGGAAATACCGGTTTTGAATTTCAACCAACTGAGCGGAGGGATGGCGCCCATAGGCAGGCAGCGCTCCGCTAGATCCAAGAATGGTAACACGAAATGACAATCCCCGTTAGTTTAAACCACAAAATACAGAGCATTTTTTAAATCATCATGCCCCGGGGAATTTTGCGTAAAATTTTAAATGATTAGAGAAATGTCAAGATTAAGCCAACGATCAACAATCCGACAAACAAAATGACCAAACCCGATTTGGATTTGGTCATCGCCTTAATGTTTATCGAACCGCGGCTAATTGCTATCGCCGCTTTTCAAATCCTTTTCGATTTCGTGCATGTACACCGTGTCGGTTGCTTCTTCGACGGTGGGTAAAATATTCAGCACGCTATCCAATTGTGAAATCTTGATCAGCTTCATGGTGTGTTCAGACAGACACGCCAACACAAAAATTCCACCTTCTTCCTGAACAATCCGGTTGCCCACCAGCAAGGCGCTGAGGCCGGATGAATCGGTGTACTTAACATCCGACAAATCAAGAATGATGTTTCTTACGCCCTCAGCATGGAGTGTAATCAATTCCGATTTCAGGCCGGGCGCCACGTTGGAGTCCAGCTTATCCTCATGCAATTTTAGCAGGCAGAATTTCTCTTGTTTGTCGATGGTATACTTCATAAAAGCTCGTTACGCGTTCAAATCTTCTGACTTTCCAAGTTAAAGGAATTTATTGAATTGAGGATGCTTTGCTGTATTCTTTGGGTGATTTTGGAGTAGTCAACAGCCGCTAATCCTTCGCCTCGCACTTTCTCATACAACTCCTTATAGCGCGCCGAAATGGATGTTACGACGGCATCGGTCATTTCCGGCACGTGTTGGCCATCCTTGCCCTGGAATCCATTTTCAATCAGCCATTGTCGCACGAATTCTTTGGATAGTTGCTTCTGCGGTTCGCCGGCAGCTTGTCGCGCCTCGTAACCATCAGCATAAAAGTATCGCGACGAATCGGGGGTATGCACTTCATCAATCAGGTAGATCTTGCCGTTGTGTTTTCCAAATTCATATTTGGTGTCCACGAGAATTAATCCTCGTTCGGCAGCCAGCTCGCTTCCTTTCTGAAAGAGTTTATAGGTATAATCCTCAAGCGTTTTGTAATCGCTTTCGCTGACGATGCCACGTTTCAAAATGTCTTCGCGTGATATGTCTTCATCATGACCGACGTGTGCCTTGGTAGTAGGCGTGATGATCGGCTGAGGAAGTTTATCGTTTTCTTTCAATCCCTCCGGAAGCGCTACACCACAAAGGATACGTTTTCCGGATTTATACTCGCGCGCGGCGTGTCCGGCCAAATATCCACGGATCACCATCTCGACCCTGAAGGGTTCGCATTTGAATCCGATGGTAACATTAGGATCGGGCGTGGAAACAACCCAGTTGGGAACAATGCTTTTGGTGGCCTGCAGATTGAAAGCAGCAATCTGGTTGAGCACCCTGCCTTTATCAGGAATGGCGCGCGGAAGGACCACATCAAAAGCCGAAATACGGTCTGAGGCTACCATGGCCATGTAATCGCCGAAGTAGTAAACATCACGGACTTTGCCTTTGTAAAATCCGGTCTGTCCGGGAAAGGAGAAGTTGGTCTCTTTGATCGCGTCCATTATTTCTTTTCGTCCCGGATTTCCACCAGGTTTCCGGCCTTAAAAATAACGGTTCTTACCAAATTTCCCTGCTCGTCAAATTCTTTCCAGGCGTTATGCTTTTTATCGGCCTGGTATTCGCCTTCCTCATGAATTTTGCCGTCCGGAAAATAGGAGGTGAATGGCCCATGCCTTCGGTTGGAGCGGTAATTCGCGATAGACTCCACCGCGCCGGTCTCATAGTAGGTTTTCACGGGGCCGGCGAGCAGATCGAATTTTAACGTTTCCTCCTTCTTGACGACCCCGGAAGGGTAGTAGGTAAAGCGGATGCCCATCAGCTTGCCAGTCTCATATGATTCGAGAACCTTAATCTTTCCATCGGGATGGTAGTAGGTCCAAACGCCGTGTGCTTTGCCTTCCTTGAATTTCTTGGTGGCCACGGGCGCCTCCTGATCGGTGAATTCATCAACAGTAGCCTCCAGGCCGTTGGTCGCGACCACTTCTTTGCTTTTCACTTTTCCGTTGGGATAGTAATCGAAGTTCGTCTCAGTTTTATTTCCGTCTTTGTAATGATACCGGTGTTGAACCGTGCCATCGGGATAGTACCCGATATTTTCGCCGTGAAGTTTTCCTTTGTGAAAGTTGCCTTCCAGGATCACATGACCATCGCGATCATAGCTTTTGAACTTTCCATTTTTTGATCCGGATTCCATGGTGGAAGCGGTTTCAAGCTGGCCGTTGGGAAAGTAGTTTTTATAATATCCTGCCAGGATTCCATTCAGGTAGTTGGCCTCTGTCTCTACTTTTCCATCCTCATAAAATGTTCGCGTGATGCCGTTGGGTTTTCCCTTCAGGTAAGTGATTTCCTTCTTTATTTTTCCGGATGGATAATACTCTTTGATCGTGCCTTCAGGTTTGCCTTCTAAAAAATAGGATGAGCTTTTCAGATGGCCGTTGTCAAAGTAGAGTTGGATTGAATCGGCGAGTTTGTCGTTTTGATAGAACGCTTTCTGAATCGGGGCGCCGTCTTCATTGTACACTTCTACCAGGCCGTGCCGATTTCCATTTACATAGTTAAGCTTGCGCGCGGGCTTTCCGTTCTCATGATATTCCATGAACACACCCGACTTCTCGCCGTTATCGAAATTTCCTTCTACCATTACGCCGCCGCTTTCATAATAGCGGAAGTAGCGGCCGATCATTTTTTCATCGTCTTTGGAAACGGTGTATCGTTCTTGCAGGTGTTTTTGCTGAGGGTCGTAGTAAGTACGGACCTCTTTTTGAGCGTACGAAACAAAGTCAAGGGTGAGGAGGGAAAGAATGAATGCGAACTTCAGGACGTTCATCACAGGATTATTGAGCACTAACGAAATTTACGAACACATTGTATCGAAGTGGAAATAAAAAAAGCCCTTGACGGGCTTTTTTCTAATATTTTGAAAGTCTGCTTACGGTCTGGTGAAAACAAACACCCAGTCACCGGCTACTGATGCAACTCGACCGACAACCCAGTTTGATCCATTGTAGTCATTGATTGTTACGGTCAACTTCTTATCGCTTTCTGAAAGAACGTAAGTCATCGGAACATCCGGAAAGGATGGATCTCTTTCGGAATCCAAACGGATGATCTGGCTTGTAACCGGAGATCCGAATTTCCACTTGCCTGTGTCTGGCCATGGACTAGCAGAGATCTGGTTGTCTGCTGCAAGATCATAGTTGAATTCGCCGTTCTCTGCAAAATTTCCAGAGATCGTCAACTCTAATCCAGAACCTTGGAATTCAGCGGCTGCGCCCGTGGTTTGGTTGTCCAACGTTACAGTTTGCATGGTCCAGGTGAACTTCAATTTTTCAAACTGAACTTGTTGTTCAGATTTGTCTTCACCACCACCGCCATCACAATTGGCAAAGAAAAGGCTAACACCAGCAAGGGTTAGAAGAGATAAGATTCGGGCTAATTGTTTCATGTATAAACTTTATAAGGTGCTAATATGCTTGTAAAAATAATAAAATCAAATTTTAGTTGGTGGGTCAAAATGTTGATTTTGACGGGTCGAAATGTCCCTTTGTTGATCAGGACTGCCCTTTAATAGACCCGCTTTGGTCGAAAGTAACCTCCCGTTCGGGCTACTTATACCTCATCACATCGATAATCAGCGCCTTATCGGAGTACTCCGCCGGTTGATTGCTCGCGATGAAGGTGGTAGTCCCTGCCGGGATGGACGCCAATTCCTTTCGGTACCAGTCAAAGGCCTTCTGGTCCAGGTTCGTACCGGGTTCGTCGAGAAAGACAAAGCTTGACTCCGTGTAAAAAGCCAGCGCCAGGCGAAGTCTTTGGCGCATTCCGGAAGAAAAATTCGAGATATGCTTGTCGCGCGCATCGGATAAATACATCCGCTCCATCATTTCTTCAATTCGCAAGGCTGAGCGCGGCACCTTTAGCTTGAAATGAAATTCCAACTGTTCCTGCAGTGAAAATTCATCGATCAGGTCCATGTAGGGTGTGGCAATGCTAACGTGCTTGTATACTTCTTCGATAGCCAGCGGCTGTGACCCGTTTGAAAAGTTCAGTTCGCCGTCGGTTGGAGGGAGTTGACCCCAAAGAACCTGGAGGAGTGTTGATTTGCCTGAGCCGTTAGGCCCCGTAATGGCATAGGTATTTCCGGGAAGAAATTCGTAGGAAAGCTTTCTGAAAATCCATTCGCGGTTAAAGCGCTTGGAGAGGTTGTTGACGGTGAGGCTGACGGTTGACGGAGCAGTATGCAACTGAATTGAATTAGGAAGGTCACCGGTTGCCAGTTACCGGTCGCCGGTTTTCAAAATTCTCCTAAGACTATGACAACTGGTGACCGGCAACTGGCGACCGGTAACCAGTACCAGACCTAGTCGTTGCCACCGTATCCCTTCATAATCCCCCGCTCAGAGGTCTTGATGAAATCCAAGATGTAGTCACGCTCCTGGCTGGGCGATACTTCTTTCTCCACAAGCTCAATGGCTTTCGAATTGTTCAGTCCTTTCAGGAAGATGTATCGGTAGATTTCCTGGATCTCGCTGATCTTTTCTGAAGAGAATCCTCTTCTTCTCAAGCCAACCGTATTGATACCGGCATAGGTGAGGGGTTCGCGGGCAGCTTTGGTAAATGGTGGAACATCCTTGCGTACAAGAGATCCACCCGATAGCATCACGTGGGCACCTACTTTCACAAATTGATGCAGCGCGCTGGCGCCACCCACAATGGCCCAGTCGTCGATGGTAACGTGGCCTGCCACCTGAACGGTGTTGACGAGTATGCAATGATTGCCGATGATACAGTCGTGCGCTACGTGCACGTAGGCCATCAGCAAGCAGTTCTTTCCAATTACAGTTTTGAATTTATCCGTTGTACCGCGGCTGATGGTTACAGCTTCGCGAATCACGGTGTTGTCGCCGATGTGCGTCTCTGTTTTTTCTCCGGCGAATTTCAGGTCCTGCGGAACAGACGACACTGAAGCACCAGGGTAGACTCTTACATTTTTACCGAGGCGGGCTCCGTCCCAGATGATGGCTCCAGGGCCAATCCATGATCCATCGTCAATGACGACATCTTTGTGGACTGTGGCGAATGGTTCGATGGTAACGTTGTTACCAATTTTTGCCTCGGGGTGAACGTTGGCTTGTGGAAATCGGCTCATGAATCTTTACGGACTATGCTGGCGGTCATTGATCCTTCGCATACCAGGGTGTTGCCGACGTAGGCTCTTCCTACCATCTTGGCAATTCCTCGTTTGATCGGAGCGATCAGGTCGCATTGTATGACTAAGGTATCTCCGGGGAGTACCATCTTTCTAAACCGGAAGTTTTCGATACCCAGGAAGTACGTCCAATAGTTTTCTGGATCAGGTACGGTGTTGAGCACGAGGATACCACCTGTTTGAACCATGGCTTCTACCTGCAGCACACCGGGCATAACAGGATTTCCCGGGAAGTGACCCTGGAAGAATGGCTCGTTCATGGTCACGTTTTTTACGCCGGCAACACTTTCGTTGTCGAGGTAAATGATTTTGTCAATGAGTAGGAAAGGATAACGGTGTGGAAGTGTCGCGGCGATCTTGTTCACATCCATCACTGGAGGAAGACTAGGATTGTATTTTGGTCTACCTTTTTTATCAGCTTCATGCATCGCCTTCTTCAACTTCTTGGCGAAAGCAACGTTCGCTGCGTGGCCAGGTCTCGCGGCAAGCACCTGCGCCTTCAACGGTCTTCCGGCGAGGGTGAGGTCACCTACAATATCCAGCAGCTTGTGGCGTGCCGGTTCGTTCTTATAACGGAGTTCAATGTTATTCAAAATGCCTTCCTGCTTCACGGCAACTTTTGGTTTGCCCAGCATCTTGGCAATATTGTCCAGTTCGTTTTCCTGCACCACGCGGTCGACGATAACAATCGCGTTGTTCAAGTCACCACCGCGGATCAGGTTATTTTTATAGAGCATCTCCAGTTCGTGGAGGAAGCAGAACGTACGGCAAGAGGCGATTTCTTTTTCAAACTGCCGGATGTCAGTGATTGAAGCGTGTTGACTTCCCAACACCGGCGAGTTGTAGTCGATCATTACCGTTACGCGGTAATCATCCAATGGAAGTGCGGCGATCTCAACATTGCGTGCCGCTTCGCGGTAGAAAATTGGCTCCTGAACTTCGAAGAAGTCACGGAGCGCATTTTGTTCTTCTGTGCCAGCGTCTTTGAGGATCTCAACAAACTGCAGGGAACTTCCATCCATGATAGGACATTCCGGGCCATCCAATTGAATAAGCACGTTGTCGATTTCCAATCCGGTAAGCGCCGCCAGCGTATGCTCGATCGTGCTGACCTTGGCGCCACTTTGTTCGATGGTGGTTCCGCGGGAAACATCCGTTACATTGTCGCAATCCGCATCGATGATCGGTGAACCTGGAAGGTCGATTCGCTGGAATTTAATCCCATGGTTTGGCTTGGCTGGAACGAACGTCATATTGGTTTGAACGCCCGTATGAAGACCTACACCGGAGAGTGTTACCGACTTCTGGATAGTTTGCTGTTTGATGTTGAGCATAGCCTGAAAAAGTGGGCAAAGTTAACCCCATTATCGGGATTATCCAATTTAAGGGATTTTAGACAACCGGCATCGTTTGCAGCGCGATCACACCACATTCGACGCACTAACTCACCCCGTTACTTTTGTTGATTTTGTCTTCCAGCTCCCGGAGGCGGTAGTTGATGTCAGGAAGTTTCTTGAATACAGCGTAGGAACGAAAGTATTCTTTGATGTCAAATACAGGGTATCCGATAAGTTTTAGACCTTCCTCTTTAATAGATTTCGAAACGCCGGCTTGCGCGCCCAGGCTGGTATTGTTGGCGATCACCAAATGCCCAGCTATTCCTACCTGACCGGCCAGCATACAATTCTCTCCAACCTTCGTTGAACCAGAGACACCAGTTTGCGCGGCGATCACCGTGTTCTTTCCGATCTCTACATTGTGCGCGATTTGAATGAGGTTGTCGAGTTTTACACCTTGGCGGATGATAGTTGAGTCGCCAAACATGGTGGCGCAATCAATAACCGTGTTACCACCGACGGTTACATTGTCTTCGATGATGACATTTCCGAGTTGAGGAATCGTTTTATACGTTCCGTCTTCCTGTGGAGCAAATCCAAATCCATCGCTTCCGATAACGGTTCCGGAATGGATCACGCAGTTGTTTCCAATTTTCGTGTCAGCATAAATCTTGACACCGGCATGGAGAATTGAATTATCGCCGATCACGACATTGTCGCCAATGAAAGCTTGCGCGTAGATCTTCACATTGTCGCCGATCTTAACATTGTTGCCAATGTAACTGAAGGCTCCGCGATAAATATTTTTTCCTACGGTAGAATTTTCTCCGATGTAGCTGGGTTGTTCGATGCCGGTTTTCTGGAAGCTTACCATCTTGTGATATTCCTCCAGCAGGGCGGTGAAGCTGCTGTAGGGATCATCCACCAGGATCAACGCACAAGAAATGTCTTTCCGTGGCACGAAGTCTTTTTTCACAATGACTACTGATGCGTTGGTGGTATAGATGTATTGCTCGTATTTCGGGTTGGAAAGGAATGCAAGCTGACCCTTTCGGGCGTCTTGAATTTTGGCCAACATGTTGATCTTTTCATTCCCGTCACCTTTGACGGTCCCACCGA